>SMUY01024360.1_pt1 | contig 23604 bp, 16 predicted proteins | sample 2456441 | NCBI WGS metagenome assembly SMUY01 (sample SAMN11095931, study PRJNA526329) | marine sediment metagenome | biome: Marine sediment; feature: Surficial sediment; material: Deep marine sediment; isolation source: Hadal surficial sediment | place: Pacific Ocean | collected 2014-11 | depth...
ACATCGAGCACCGCGTTCACGGCTCCCGTCGAGGTCAGAACGCCACCGACATCGATGTCCTGAGCCTGCATGCTGCCCACGCTGGCGTTATCGCTGATCACGATCTCATCGCCGGCCCTCACGCTCCTCGTCGTCGTGACGGATCCGCTGGCGTCCAGGATATCGCCGGCCATGATGCTCTCGGCCGTGACATCTTCGCTCAGGAACACATCCACACCGGCACTGATCGTTCCACCAACGTTTGCGACGCCTTCGATCTCGACGTCACCATCGGGTCCGGCGCGAACGTCGCCTCCGACCTCGGTCTGCCCGCCGAGCAGGATGCTCTCGAGCGTCGTGATGTCTCCGTCCACATCCGTCTGGTCCGCGATGTCGATATCGTCACCCGCGCTGACGTTGCCCCCCGCGATCAGGCTCCCGGAGGTGTTGAAGCCGATGATGTTGCCCTCGTTGTCGCGGATGGGGAGCCTGAGCCCGATCGTGATCAAGCCGCCCGCCGTAACGTCGCCGCCCGCGATCAGACTGCCGCTCACATCCAGGTCGCCGTCGCGGGCCTCGACGACTCCAGTGACATTGGCTCCTTCGGCCAGGAAGAGATCGGCCCCGGCCGAAAGCTGCCCACCGATGCTTGCGAACTCCAAGAGATCGATGCTGTCGCCGGCCGTGACGTCTCCGCTGATGGTCGCAAAGCCCTCGAGCGTGATGTCTCCTTCTCCGGCGTTGACGCTAGCGGCTGTAGTGGACCCCTCGATGGTGACACTGTCTCCCGCATTGATTGCGTTGGTGACGCTGGCCGAGCCCGAGAAGATGTCGATATCCTCGGTTGCGGTAATGCTGTCCGCGCTGACACTCCCTTCCACGGAGATGGAGCCGCCGGAGCTGATGGCACCCCCGACCGTCACGGGGTCGATCGGACCGTCCTCGAGGAACTCGTTCAGGCTGATGTCGCCGCCCGCATTGACGTCCCCCGTGACGGTCGCGCTGCCGTCGATGCTGATGTCCCCGTTGGTTGAGCTGAGACTCGCCGAGCTCACATTCCCCTCGATCGTGATGCCCTCAGCTCCGCTGATCGCGTGGGTGACGCTGATGTCCACCGGGCCGTCTATGTCGAAGAGCTGGGCCACATCGATGTAGCCCAACGCGGTGATGCTCTGGACGTTGATATCGCCATTGAGGCTGATGTCGCCGCCCGCGTTGATATCGCCTGGCACGTTCGTACGGCCATCGACCGTGATGTCTCCCAGGGTGGCGTTGATGCTCGAGGCTGTGATGTCCTCTTCGACGGAGACGCTCCCGCCTGCGTCGATCTCGTTCGTGACGGTGGCGGAGCCGAAGAAGTCGACGTCACCGCCCCCGCGGACGGCTCCATCGATGGTTATCGGCAGGATGACCTCGATGATATCGCCATCCACGTTGGTGAAGTCGCTGCCTTCGGTGAGGCTAATGTCGCCACCGGCGCTCAGGTCCCCGACGACGATCGCGCCATTCTCGAGCGCGATGTCTTCGCCTGCGTGGATGCCTCCCGCCTGGACCTCAGCGAATCCGTCGATGTTTACGCTGTCATTGGTGGAGTTGATGCCGTTCGTGACCAGCGCGTTGCCGCCGATATCGATGTAGCCGAGCGCGCTGATACTGCCGGTCACGCTCGCCTGCTCATCGATGCTCAAGTCGCCGCCCGCGCTGATGTCTCCGCCCGCTTCGATCCCCTCGAAGAGGAAGATGTCGCCCCCGGCCGTGAGCGCCGCTTCTAGATTGGCAAAGGAGCCGATGTCCACATCTCCGCCGGCCTGAATGCTCTGAGCGGTCACGCCTTCGAAAAGGTCGACGTCTCGACCGGCCGTGATGCTGCCCTGCACGTTCGCGAACTCGCCGATGTCGATGTCGGTACCGGCACTGATGTTGCCTTCGATGTTCGCGAAGCCACCGATGCTCAGATTGCCGAGCTCGGCGGTGATTTCGAGCGCGAGTACGGAGTCCACGAGCTCGATGTTGTCGCGTGCGCTGAGCGTGGGGGCCTCGATGTTGCCCTCGACCGTGAGGCTGCCCTGGCCGACCTCGACGGCCCCGGAGAGGTCCAGCTCGTTGGTGCTCGCGAGCGTGAGGTTGCCCGCACTGGTCTTGCTGAGCGGGCCGCCTGCGCGCAACTTGCCACTGCCCGCGTCGAGGCGCTGGTTGGCGTGCTCGCCCGTGCCCTCCAGGAGCGTGTTCTGGCCCAGGCGCAGGCCGCCCTGAGTCTTTATGTCGGCGCCTACGATCGTTGTACCCGCAACCAGGGTTAGCTGGCCCCCGCTGATCTTGGTCAGGCTCCCACTGGCTCGGATCTCACCGCTGTCCGCGTCGAGCCGCTGGTTGGCGTGACTAGCGGTGCCATCCAGAATCGTGTCCGTGGCCAGATGCAGGTTGCCTCCGGCGGTTACGATGTCGTTGCTGAGACGTGTCTGACTGCCGGCTGCCGAGTGGAGACCGAATGTGGCGGCGCCGCCGGCCGTGTCGATCCGGGCGTTGACGTCGATCACCGTGCTCGCGTCGAGCGTGGCGGAGCCGCCTCCGGTCTGGATGTCGGCGTTGACGAAGATCGTGCCGACCCCCGGAAAGAGGTCGTGGGAGTTCTGAGCAGCGTCGTCCGCCACGAGCACAACGGAGAGCGGACCGGAGGTCGAGACGATGCCACCGTTCAGCACGATCTGGTTGGCCGCGAACATGGACAGCGTCGCGTCCGGGCCGCTGGTCTTCTCGATGCCCGCGTCGGCCTGCTGCACGATGTTCCCGAGCTCGTTCTGAGCGCCGAGGTCGACGTTGGTCGAGATGATGACGCTGACGCCGTTGTTGAGGGCATCCTCGATCACGTCATCGCTGATGGTGGAAGAGGGCGCGCCGGGCGTGAAATCCGGAGTCAGTGGATCCAGACTGCCCACGGTGTCCTGGATCGTGACGTTGGCCGGGTCGAGCAGCCAGCGACCGCCCTTCCCATTGGGGGCCGAGACGTCGGGAGCCTGGCTCACCTCGAGGTAGCGCTTGCCCGAGGTCTCCACGAAGCCGCCGTCGCCAGAGGCGGCACCGCCGCGGGCAGAGATCGTGCCGTGGCTGCGGGCGCTGCCGTCGGCCCAGACCACCACCTCGCCCCCGTCCCCGTAGCTCAAGGCGTCGGCGTGAAGCTCGGAGTCCCCGCTGACGAAAGTCCCCGAGGCGGTGCGCAGCTCCCCCTGACCCTGGAAGTCCCCGCCCACCAGCACCCGACCCCCGCCGGCGTCCCCGGAGGCATCGAGCCTGGCGCCGCTGAGGGCCACGCGCTCGCCCAGGACCGCGATCGTGCCTCCCAGCTGACCGGCCTCGGTGTCGGATGCATCGAGCATCCCGGCCACGTTGACCACGCCGTCCGCGCCACCCTCGAGCAGGATGTCGTGGGCGCGCGTCTTCCCCGGGTGCCGGATGGCGAGCGAGTAGAGGTCGCCGGCCTTGAGCGTGACCTGTCCGCCGCGGGCGTCGATCTCGCCGCTCTGGTCCACGCCCGGGGCCTCGGGATCGTGCAGGGCGCGGGCGCTCTCCAGCTTGATCAGCACCCGTCCGCCGGCCTCCGCGATGTAAACCGCGTCGCCCGCCACCATCGTGACGATCCCGCCCTGCGCCACGATCGAGCCGTAGTTGGCGACCTGCGCTCCCAGCAGGTGCACGAACTCCGCCTGGATGGCTCCCAGGTTCTCCACCGGCCCGCTCAGGTCGGTGAAGCGGTCGATCCGGTTGAGGTAGTCCTCGTCGTTGATGGACCCGGCCGCGGCATACAGGCCCGCCACGTCGATCAGGGCGTTGGCTCCGACGAAGATGCCCGCCGGGTTCAGGAAGTAGACCTGACCGTTGGCGAGCAGGGTGCCGTCGATCTGCGTGGGGTTGTTGCCCAGGATGCGGTTCAGCACACGCGCCGAGGCGCCCGGTTGGATGAACTGCACCGTCTCCTGCGCCTGGATGTCGAAGCTCTGGTAGTTGATGATGCTGTTGTGGCTGGCCTGGATCTGAGTGAGGTGGCCGTCGCGTGAGAACTGGACGTCGCCGTGGACGACCTGCTCGCCCTCCGGGCCGGCGGAAGCCGCGGTCGTCAGCAGCCCGCCGAGAAGCAGGCCCGCAGTGACGATTCCTAGAGCGCGTGTGGGGAGCATTTGGATCGGCTCAATACACTGTAGTCACGGAGAAGTGCGCTTCGGTGTCGCCGGCATCGACGTCCAGGGCATCGCGTAGCGCCACACCCAGATCGAAGCGGCCGAAGACGTTCCGCCAGAGCCGTACCTCGGCCCCGAACCCCACGCTCAGCAGCGTCTGATTCTCCTCGAACGAGGCGCGGTCACTCTGTACGACACGCGCGCCGTCCACGAAGGCGCGCAGGATAAAATCCCAATCGGGCTGACCGTAGACGCGCGGTCGGGCGTAGCGGAACTCACCGATCACGGGCAGCTGCGTCGGCTCCCTCTGGATCCCGAAGATCTGCGGCACGTGGAAGCGGTACTCCAGGCTGCCGATGAACACGGAGTCGCCCGCGGCGGTGGCCTGCGGGTAGCCGCGCACGCTGTAGAAGCCGCCCGCGATCCGTTCTTCCTGCGGAATTAGGCGCCGGTCGAAGGCGTACTGGCCTCGGAAGAGCAGCGCGATCTCGTGCGCGAGGGTCGAGCTTTCGGGCGTTGTGGGATCGGCCCAGGCCGCGGGGTCGAGCAGCGGCTCCAGGTAGCTGCTGAAGCTCGTGTCCCAGCGCATCACGACCCAGTCCCCGTCGGGATCCAGACGGCCCAGGCCTCCCTGCTTGCTGGGGTCGTCCGGGTCGTTACCGGAAAGGCTCTCGCTGTTGCCTTCGAACATCAGGTCGGCGAAGAGCGACGAGGTCGCAGACCGCTGTTCCAGCCTCAGCCCCACGCGGGGCAGCAAGAAGTTGTCCTTGGCCTTGTCGAACGCGAAGGGGTTGTCCACCTCGATGTCCTGCCAGCGCAGACCCGCGACCAGATCGATGAAGAGCTCCCCGCGCTGAAAGACGTTGGCCATGAGCTCCGCGCCGAACCCCCACTGGTCCCCCTTGTAGTGGCGACCGGGAAACCCCAGCACGGATGAGTCGAACTCGTGGGTTGCACCGTGCACACGCCAGCGGAGCCGCTCCGAGCCAGGGAAGGGCGCCTCGTAAGAGCCGACGAAGGCGTTGACCTCGTCGAAATTACCGGTCAGGTAGTCCAGCCTCAGAATGTCGTCGCGTCCCGTGAGCTGGGTATGGGTGAAGCCGAAACGCTGCCGGGAATCCGTGGTCTGATCGGTGCCGGCGTTGTTCCAGCCGGCGTGCACGCTCCAGGGCTTGTTCTCCGAGATGAGGTAGTCGAGGTTCACGCCGCCCGCGTCCCGGCCCGGCGAGAGCGCCACGTCCACGCGCCGGCCCGGGTGGCGGTTGAGGCGGGCCACGTACGCGTCCAGAACCTGCCCCTGGACCAGGTCCATGCCCCGCACCGCTCCCGGCTTGATCGGGGAGCGATCCTTGATGCGCTCGTGGACTGGGTGATCGACGCGCTCGTCTTCCGGCACGCGCTCCCCCGAGGCGAAGGTCCGCATCTCCTGCACGCGTCCCGTCCAGATCAGGATCCGAAGCGCGGGCCGGCTCGGCGGGCGCAGGTCGTCGTTGGTCTCCGGGTCGATGTCCTCCTCGTGGGGGCGCACGAACACACCGGCCAGTCCGCGTGCGTTTAGCCAGGCCACGATCTGCTCGTTGAGGCTCCTCAGCCCGCTGGCGTAGATGCGCTGGGCGGGCGCCGCAGCCAGCTGACGTAGCTGGAAGTGTATGCTGCGCACGCCGGGTCGCGGCGCGACATAGCCGTCCGCTGTGCGGCCCAGCTCGAACTCGGCGCGCTCCAGCTCGGCCAGGTGGGGATGGTCCCGATGGTGCTCCGCGTACTGGGGAATGATCTGGTCGATCATGTACACCGGTCCGTCCGCGGAGGCGGCGATGATCTTCCACTGCGCCTGCGGGCCCTGGCTCCCGAGTGTGATCAGCAGCCGCAGAGCGGTCTGGTCGCGCCCCCGGAGGTCGCGGTTGCTACCGGGTTCGATGTCGTCGGGATGCGGGCGTACGCGTACGCCGCGCAGGCCGTGACCGTTGAGCCAGTGGACGATCTGCTCGTTGATGTGGCGCAGGCCGCTAGCGTAGATGCGCTGGGTCGGTGCATAGGTCAGGTGGGACAGGCGGAAACGGGTGGTCTGAACGCCCTCCCGGGGCGCCACGTAGCCGTCCACGGTTCGCCCCAGCTCGAACTGAAACTCTTGGAGCTCCTCCAGCGAGGGCAGGCCAGCGTGCGGCAGGGCGTACTCGGGTACGAGCTCGCCGATGAAGTACACGTGGCCATCAGCCCGCAGCGCTCGCTCGGGGCGGCTGGGCTGGGCCGTGGCCGGGGGCACCAGCATGCACGCCAGTGTTGCCAGCAGCAGCCCCGCCCCAGCTCCGGAGCGCCGCAGCCAGCGCCTGTCCGGTCCCACTCCCTCAGGCTCCGCTTCAGCTTGCATTCCGCTCCCGCTCAGCCAGTAGCCGGCGCTTCCCAGGGCAGCCCCGGACTTCTCCCAGAGCTGTGTTTTTACACCGTGCGGGTCGGGGAAGTCAAGTCGAGAGGGGCCGAAAGCTGAGGAATTCCGGGCGTGTTCGGCGTTGCGTCGGCTCTGGGCGAGGGCGGGTTAGGGGGTGCGGAAGGCCTGGCGCACGGTGAACTCCTCGGTGGAGGTGAAGAGCTTCAGCGGCACCCAGCCCGGCACCTCGGACATGCGGCGCAGACCCAGCACCATGGCGCCCGTGGGATCGATCACCCAGGGATCGTCTGGCGACTCGAACCAGAGCGTGACCATGTGATGCTGGTCATCGGAGGGTCGGCGGACCACGGCCCGGTAGACCTGGTCGCCCGGGAATCCCAGGTCGAGCAGCAGCTGCTGCACCAGCAGCTCGAGCCCGTCGCAGTCTTCGGCGTCGGCCACTAGCACCTCCCCCAGGGTCGGCCAGTGGTCGATCAGCATGTCTTCGGTGTAGTAAAGCTTGGCCTCCTCCTGGATCCAGGTGGCGACCTGCTGCGCCAGCTCGCGCCGCAGCTCGCCTCGACGCTGGAGGTAGCGGTTGCGCAGGGTTCCGCCCGCTGCCTCGAGCGGCCCGGCCTCCGCCTCGGCCCGCTGGCGCGACTGCCACTGGGAGATCTTGAAGGACCAGGCGTCGTAGGGGTCCGGCCGTTCGAAGTAACGGAAGCTCGCGCGGGCCTCCGGCAGCTTACGCGGGGCGCAGCCAGGTGACAGCAGCGCGAGCGCCGCCACCAACAGGCCGGCCACGCGCGTGAAATCGAGCGCTGAGTTGCGCATTGCAGCCGCTTCTTCGGCCCGGGTACGCGCGATATGTAGCGGTCGCACGCGGGCGCCCGAGAGCGAACGGGGGCCGGGTAACCGGTTTCAGTGCAGCCCCCGAGCGCCGATAGGGAAAAGAGCCTGATTGCTCGCGCTTGGGCACGCTGCTAAGATCGCGAGCCTGCTCGTTTTTTTTGGGGTCGAGCCAGCCCCGGCGAGGCGCTCCCAGCCAATGCGTCAGACAGCACACAAAGCTCTCCTCGCAAGCGCGCTTTTGACGAGCGCGCTTGCCTGCGCCACGGGCGGGACATTTGGGCCCGCGCAGCAGCCGGCCTCCGTGGACAGAGAGGCCCGCGCGGGGGCGGCTTTTATGCAGGGAAATCTGCTCGAGCTCCAGGGTCAGCTGACGGAGGCGGCGGAGTACTACGAAGAGGCCGCCCGGCTGGATCCCGAGTCGGCCTCGCTCCAGCGTCATCTGGCCCAGATCTGGGGCAGGGTCGGCGAGACCGAGCGCGCGCTCGGCCACGCCGAGCGCGCCTATGAGCTGGAGCCGGGCGACGAGCGCATGCGACGCGCGCTGGCCGCGCTCTATATCGCGACCCAGCGCTACTCGGAGGCGGTGGCTCTCCTCGAGCCTGCGGCCCGCGCGGGAGAGCTCTCGGAGGAAGGGCTGTTTGGACTCTTCAACCTCTACCGCCAGATCGAAGACTACCCGGGCGCGCAGCAGGTGGCCCAGGAGATGATCACGCGCAGCCCCTCGTCGCTGCGCGGATACCTCGCGCTTGGCTCGGCGCTTGAGAGCAGCGATCGCCCGCTTGACGCCGAGGAGGTCTACCGGCGAGCGCTCAAGCTGGCGCCCGACCACGCGGCCGCGTTCGATGCGATCGCGCGCTTGCGGAGACAGCAAGCAGACACGGCGGGGGAGCTCGAGATCCTGCGCGAGAAGCTGGCCGCGATGCCGGGCGACGCCGCCGCACTGCTTCGCAGGGCCCAGCTCTACGACGAGCAGAGCGACCGCGACGCGGCCATCGAGACGCTCGAGTCTTTGATCGCGCTGCATGCGAATCACCTGGGCGCGCAGTTCCAGCTGGGCGTCTTCTACTTCCAGGCGGATCGCCACGCCGAAGCCGTCGCGCGCCTGCAGCACGTGATCCGTGAAAGTGTGAGTACGCCGAACTTCCCCCTCTTGCACGAGGTGCGCTACTTCCTCGGACTGGTCTACTACGACGCGGGTGACAAGGACGACGCGCTGGAGGCGCTGCGGCTGATTCCGTCCGAGTCCAAGCGCTTCTCAGATGCGCGCATGCTGATGGCCCGCATCTTCGAGGAGCGCAAGCAGTTCGCGCAGGCCCTCGCCGAGGCCCGACGGGCAGTGCTGGCCGACCCCGGCAACGTCCCGCTCCAGGTCTCCCTGGCCGGGCTTCTGCAGCGCAGCGGCGATTTCGAGTCGGCGGTCAAGCTGATGGACAAGCTGATCGAGCGGCAGCCGGAGCAGCCGGACTTGTACTACGACCTGGGCCTCCTCTACGGAGAGGCGGGACACGAAGATCGCGTGCTCGAGATCATGCACAAGGTGCTGGAGCAGGACCCCGATCATGCGAACGCGCTGAACTACATCGGCTATAGCTGGGCCGAGAAGGGCGTGCGCTTGGACGATGCTGAGCGCATGATCCGGCGTGCGGTCGAGCTCCGTCCCGACGATGGTTACATCACCGACAGCCTGGGCTGGGTGCTCTATCAGCGCGGTCTCCACCTGCTGGCCACCGGGCAGACGGCCGACGCGCGAGAAGCGTTGTCGAATGCGGTTCTGCAGCTCGAGCGTTCGACAAAGCTGCTCGATCGAGAGGACCCGATCATCACCCGACATCTGGGTGACGCCTATCGCTCGATGTCGCGTTTCCCCGATGCGCTGGAGGCGTACCGCCGTGCTCTCGGTCTCGACCCGAAGGAATCCGTTGCGGAGGAGATTCGGCGCGAAATCCAGCTGCTCGAGCTGCAGCTCCAAGGTGCCTCCCCCGAGGCTCAACCATGAGGCGGGCCCTCGCGGTCGCGCTCGCAACCGCGGGGATCGTGTTGGGGGGCTGCCGTACCCTGACGCCTCCGCCCCTGTTCGCGCCGGTGTTCGGGGAGGACGAGCGCATCCAGGCCTGGCTCGCGCGCGCCCGTGCCGAGGGCGAGCGGCGCTGGGCCGTGCGAGCGCTGGGCAGCTTGAAGCTGGATTCTCCGTCGGGCAGCGGGCGCGTGAAGCAGGTGATTCTCGCCCAGCGTCCAGCGCTCCTGCGGCTCGAGTCGCTCAACTTCCTGGGTCAGACCCAGAGCCTGCTGGTCACGGATGGTCAGCGCTTCTCTTTCTTCGATGGGCGCGAGCTCTTGGGGGGCGCGGTGTCGCAGGACGTGTTGCTTCAATACCTGGGGCTGGACCTCGAGCCGGCGGATGCGGTGCGAGTCCTGCTGGCGGCACCGCTGATCGGCGACGAGGCTCCGCGGGCCATTCTGGGAGCCGGTGACGAACGGCTGGTCGAGCTGAACGCGCAGCGCTTGCACTTCGGTCCGGACGGTGAGCTCCTGGGCGTAGAGGTACGAGACCTTGCGGGGGCCACACGCTGGCGAGCCACGTACCAGCGCTGGCGCGCCCTCCCGAAGGGGCGCTACCCCTTCGTGGTGGACCTGTTCTTTCCGCGAACCGAGCTCCACGCGGAGCTGAGGCTGGATGAAGTGGAGGTCAATCCCGAGCTGGATCCGGCGCTCTTTCGCGTTCCGCACGGGAAACTACGGTGAGCGAGGCCGTTCTCAGCATTCGCGGGTTGCGCACGACATTTCGTACACCGACCGGTGTCTTTCCCGCGGTGGATGGCGTGGATCTCGAGGTCGGAAAGGGAGAGACACTCGGAATTGTCGGTGAGTCGGGCTGTGGGAAGTCGGTGACCGCGCTCTCCATCCTGCGGCTGCTGCCGGAGCCGCCCGCAGCCATCGAGGCCGGGGAGATCTTCTTCGACGGGAGGGACCTGTTGCGGCTTCCGCTGGCTGAGCTGCGCAAGATCCGCGGAAACCGGGTGGCGATGATCTTCCAGGAGCCCATGACCTCGCTCAACCCCGTGCTCACAGCTGGGGTTCAGATCGAGGAGGTGCTGGAGGTCCACACGCAGCTGAACCGTAAGGACCGGCGCGCGCGCGTGATCGAACTGCTCGACCTGGTCGGGATGCCCTCGCCGGAGACAACGCTGCGCGCTTATCCACATCAGCTCTCGGGAGGTATGCGTCAGCGTATTATGATCGCGATGGCGTTGGCCTGCCACCCGGACGTGCTGATCGCGGACGAACCGACGACCGCGCTCGATGTCACGATTCAGGCTCAGATCCTGGAGCTGATCGACACGCTCAAGCAACGCTTTCAGATGGCGGTCCTCCTGATCACGCACGACCTCGGCGTAGTGGCTGAGTGGGCCCAGCGGATCGCCGTCTTCTACGCCGGACGGGTGGTGGAGACAGGTCCGGTGGAGCGGATCTTCGGCTCTCCCCGTCACCCCTATACCCAGGGCCTGCTGCTCTCGATGCCTGGCTTGACCAGCGCGCGGCGCACGCCGCTCCACGTCATCCCCGGTGTCGTTTCAGACCTGATCGCGCGGCCGAGCGGCTGCAGCTTTCGCGGACGCTGCGCGAGAGCCGATGCGGTCTGCGAGCGGGACGATCCCGCGCTCGAGCGAGTCGGGAGCGACTCCTCCGTCGCGTGCCACCACCCACTGCCCGAGGGGGAGGGGCGAGCATGAGCGAGGCGCTTCTGCGCGTGCGCGAACTGCGCAAGTATTTTCCCGTGCGCGGAGGCTTCATGGGGAAGCGCGCCTACGTGCATGCGGTCGAAGGGGTGGACCTCGATATCCAGAAGGGGGAGACCGTGGGCCTGGTGGGGGAGTCGGGCTGTGGGAAGTCCACCTTGGGGCGGCTCATCCTGCGTCTGATCGAGGCCGATGCCGGCCAGATCGAGTTCATGGGAGAGGACGTGCGCGCGCTCAAGCGGCGTGCGCTGCGCTCATTGCGACGCCACATGCAGATCATTTTTCAGGATCCCTACGCATCGCTCAACCCGCGCATGACGGTGGGCGAGGCCATCGGTGAAGGCCTCCATATCCATCGCATGGCCAAGGCCAGCGAGCGACAGCAGCGCGTGGCGGAGCTGCTGGAGATCGTGGGGATGAAGGCCGCGCACGCGAGTCGCTATCCGCACGAGTTCAGTGGCGGGCAACGCCAGCGCGTCGGCATCGCCCGCGCCCTGGCCCTCGAGCCGAAGCTGATCGTGGCCGACGAGCCGGTGTCGTCACTGGACGTATCGATCCAGGCTCAGATCCTGAATCTGCTGCTGGAGCTGCAGCAGCGCTTCGGCATGGCGTACCTGTTCATATCGCACGATCTGCGCGTGGTGCGCCATTTGAGCGACCGCGTGGCAGTGATGTATCTCGGGCGGATCGTCGAATGGGCGCCCGCGGAGGAGCTCTACCGTCAGGCGCAGCATCCGTACACCCAGGCCCTGCTGTCCGCGATTCCAGCGCCGGGCCGCCAGCAGCGGATCATGCTTGAAGGCGACGTGCCCAGCCCGATTTCTCCGCCGGCGGGCTGTCCGTTCCATCCTCGTTGTCCGCTGGCGGTCGAGGTCTGTTCGCGCGAGCGGCCCGAGCTACGCGAAGTCAAGTCACAACATTTTTCGGCCTGTCATTTGGCCCCTCTTTGAGCAAGGAGATCCAGCATGCGCGTCGAATACAACTTTGCCCTTGATAACGTCGGAGTACCGTGCTTCTGCGTGGAGACGACAGAGGGGCCGCATAAGCTCTTCCAGCTCACCACGCTCGTGCTGAACGTGTTGGAAGAGAAGCAGCGGGTCGACGTGATCTTCCATAGTCCGAACCAGTCGGATCTCGCCAAGAAGATCAAGGCCTATACACAGATCCTGGCCAGTGCGCCGCACGCTCCCAAGTTTGAGTTCACCGAGGGTGAGTCGGGGTCGCTGGGCAGCTCGTACTACTGCTGGGTCAGCATCCGTGCCAACGGTGCGAGCGCTGCAGGCTCTGGCTGATCACCGCCTCGCGCAGCTTGCTTCCGTGCTCGCGATAGCCGCAGCGCTCCAGGTAGCGCTGGAGCGTCCTCTCGCGCAGCTCTCCGGGTAGCTGGTCGGGCAGTGAGGCGTTGAGCTGCGCCAGGTTGCGGATGCGTCGGCGCCGCGACACCCGGATCCCGAAGCGCACACGCTGATAATCGAGAAGGCGCGCGGGCTCGCCGGGCGACCAGGTCATGTTGCTCGCCTTGAGGTCCGAGTGGTAGGTACCGCGCCGATGGAGGTCCGCCAGCAGGTCGGCGAGCTTGCGGCTCAGCTCCTCCCGCTCGGGAGCGGACGCCTCGCCGAAGTGGGCCTCCACCCATGCTACGACGTCCTGCCCCGCGTCCTCCATGATCAGCCAGCGATCGAGCCAGGCTACCGGTCGCGCGGTGCGGATGTCGCGCATCTCGAGCCCGTGCCCGGCGACCCAGGCGTTGCGCGCGGCGCGCACGCTGGCGTGCTGCTTCACGATCCAGGAGCCGCTGCGATAGATCGCACCCCAGGGTCGAGACCAGATCAGCTCCGCCTGAGCCAGCGTCTCGAGCGTGCGGACCAGGTCCTCGGGGCTCGCGTCGCGTCGTCGGTAGCCGGATGCGCCCGCGTGGGTGAAACGCGTGAAGTTTGAGCTCTCCTTGCGGCAGCGGCGCGTGCGGCTGCGCCAGTGCTGCTGTGCGCGCAGCTCCCGCCAGAAGCTTACGTGGCTGAGCTCCGCGGGTAGCGGCTCACCCAGAGAGTAGGCGAGTCGGCCGAGCTCCCAGTTGCGCAAGATACGAGGCAGGTGGGGCCAGAAGCGCGCCTTCTGGGGATCGAGCAAGACCACCTCCGACCCCGCCACCAGCAGGTTTCCCAGATGGAGGTCCGAGTGCAGCATGCCCTGCTCGTGCATATGGCGCACCACCGGCAGGATCCGGGGCAGGTCTTTGCGCACGGCCTTGCGGCCCTCGATGAAGCTCGTCGCGACCCAGTCCCGCCCCACGTCGATCAAAGTCGGTACGCGCACGCCCAGCGCGGCCGCCTTGCGTAGCGCGCGCGCCTCCCGGGCCGCTCGCCGCGAGGGAACGAGGAAGAGCTTGAGCGCGATGCCGTCCGCGAGCGCCACCCGCCGCACGGGATTCTGCTTGAGCAGCCTGACGCCATCCGGCACCTCACCGCGGCGTAGGCGCTGAGCCAAGCGCTCGAGCTCGGCCGGGGTCATCTCTGGAGCTTCGAGTAGAGCTGCAGTACCTGGTCCGCGTGATCGGACCAGGTGAAACGCTCGGCTGTGCGCCGGGCCGCCGCCCCCACCGGTGCCAGGCCCGCGCGGTCTTGCAGGAGCTGGAAAGCGGGGCCGAAATTCTCTTCGTAGACGAACCCGTTCTTCCCGTGCTCGATCAGCTCTGCCACTCCGTTGACAGGCGTGGTCGCGACCGGGAGACCCGAGGCCATGCCTTCCAGGACGGCGTTTGCGAAGGGGTCGTAGCGGGTGGGTAGCACCAGCAGGTCGGCTGCGGCGTGGAGCGCCTCCACGTCGTTACGATGGCCCAGGAAGCGAACGCGTCCCTCCACACCGAGCTCGCCAGCGAGCTGGCGATAGGGTCGGGGATCGCCGCGGCCCGACACGAGCAAACACGTGCTCCCGCCGGACTCGGCCAGACCGCGGAGCGCGCGGTCCAGCCCCTTGCGGTGAAATCCGCTGCCGACAAAGAGCGCCACCGGACCTTCCAGCTCGAGCTCGGCGCGCAGGGCCGCGCGACGTGGATCGCGCTGCGCGGGGTTGAAACGCTCCGTATCGACCCCGTTGTACAAGTTCACCAGACGCTCAGGCGACACCTGGTAGCGGGAGGCGATCTCCGCTGCCACGCGTTGCGAGACGCACTGAATGAGCTGGGTCGGGTCACGGAGGACGGCCTCCTCGATGCGCAGGATCGCGCGATGCCGGGGCGACAGCGAACGCTGCAGCCGGGGATAACGGTAGACGCGCTCGATGTAGGCTGCGTGACTGCCTCCGCCCGCGCGGTACACTGTTTGGTGTCGAGTCCGAGAGAAGCTGTGCACGATATCGAAGCCGTGGGCCGTGGCTCGACCGGCCTCGCGCGAGAAGCGAGCTACCCGCAGGGGCTGCCAGAAGCCCGGAACCCGGAGCCGAATGATTCCGATCTCGGGACTTGCCGGCGGCTCAGCCTGTATGCACACGACGGTTACGTCGACGCCGCGCCGCTGAAGCTCCTCCACGACCCGAACCGCGCTGGCCTCGGCCCCCCCTCGGCGCGCCACGAAGTGCTCGATGACGATGGCGACTCTCACCCTGCGTGCGAGGGTAGCGAGACTCGCTACGCTCTGCCGGGAGGTCCGGAGGGGGGGTGTGAGGCCGTGAAACAAGCGGTCGAATGGGACGGGAGTGCCCGCACCAAAGTTCCGTGGGGGCTCTCCATTCGGGACGTACCGCCAGGGCTCGAACGGGCGGGATTCGAGCCGGGTTGCCCGGGGCCTATCCCGGGAACCCCAGCGTGTCGCAGCTGCTTCCAGAACGAGCGTTGCGTCGTTTGATCGGGCCACGGCCCCAGGCGTGGCTGGGTCTGCTGCTGTGTGTCGCGCTGTGGGGCTGCGACGCGTCGTCGTTGCCGCCCCCGGCGGGCGAGTTGCGCATCAATCTGGGGACCGAGCCGCCGACCCTGGACTGGGCGCGCGCCACCGACAACATCTCGTTCCTGGTGATCGAGCAGATTATGCAGGGCTTGACCCGGCTGGGCCCGGATCTGAGCCCGGAGCCCGCCCTGGCCGAGCGCTGGGAGGTCTCGCCCGATGGTCGCACCTACACCTTCCATCTGCGCGCGGACGTACGCTGGAGTGATGGTGTGCCCCTGCACGCGGACCAGTTCGTGTATGCCTGGCGACGCCTGCTCGCTCCGGCCACCGCCGCAGAGTACGCGTACTTCCTCTTCCCCGTTGCGGGTGCACGCGCCTACAACGGTGGGCAGCTGAGCGACCCGAACCAGCTCGGCGTGCGCGCGCTCGACGCGCGCACGCTGCAGGTTCGACTCGAGGCGCCGCTGGTGTACTTCCCATCCCTCACCACGTTCATGGTTACCTTCCCGGCACGCGCGGACCTGATCGCACGCCATGGCGAGGGCTGGACCGAAGCCGGGAACCTGGTCAGTCTGGGACCCTACCTGCTCGAAGAGTGGCGGCACGAGTATCGACTCGTGCTGCGGGCGAACCGGGATTTTTACGCGGGCCCGCCGACTCTGGATCGGATCGTTGGCTACATGGTGGGGGAGGCATCGACCGCACTCGTGCTCTTCGAGCAGGGGATCCTCGACCTGGTGCGGCTGCCGCCGCTCGAGATCCGTCGCTACCGCGACCGTCCCAGCTACCGCCACAAGGCCGCCCTGCGTGGCTATTACTATGGATTCAACACCAGGCTCGCGCCCTTCGACGACGCACGCGTGAGGCGCGCCTTTGCTATGGCGATCGACCGGGACGCGTTCCCGAAGCTGCTGCAGGGGGGCGAGCTACCCGCCGCCTACTGGATCCCGCCCGGGATGCCGTATCACAACCCGGAGATCGGTGTGCGCTTTGACCCCGCTGGCGCGCGCCGTCTGCTCGCCGAGGCGGGCGTGAATCCCGCGCGGCTGGCGCCGGTGCGGGTGGTCTACAACACCGATCAGACCCACCGCCTGGTGGCCGAGACGGTGCAGGCTCAATGGCAGCAGCATCTGGGTGTGCGGGTGGAGCTGGAGAACCGGGAGTGGAAGGTGTTCCTGAAGGAGCTTACGGTCTCGCCACCCCCCGTGTTTCGGCTGGGCTGGGGAGCCGACTTCCCCGACCCGGACAACTTCATGAATCTCTTCACCTCCTATAGCGCGAACAACCACACGGGTTGGGGCAACGCGCGCTACGACGCACTCGTGGAGCAGGCGGCGCGCGAGCCCGACGTCGGGCGGCGCCAGGCACTCTACGACGAGGCCCAGCGCATCCTGTGCGAGCAGGAGGTTCCCATCGCGCCGCTCTTCGTGAGCGCCATCAACCTGGCTGTGGCGGAGCGCGTGAAGGGCTTCGAGCCGAACGCGATGGACATCTTCTTTCTCGAGCGGGTGCGGGCCGAGTGATCCGCTACGCACTGTGGCGGATCCTGCAGGGCATCCCCGTGCTACTGATCGTGGCCAGCATCACCTTCGCGCTGCTGCGCTTTCTGCCCGGGGGACCCTTCGAGCGGGAGAAGGCTCTGCCGCCCGAGATTCTTCGCAACATCGAGGCCCGCTACCACCTGGATGAGCCTCTGGGCCGGCAGTACCTGCGTTATCTCGCGGATCTGGCCCGGGGCGATCTGGGTCCCTCCTATAAGTATGTAGGGCGCGACGTGACCCAGATCCTGGGCGAGGCCCTCCCCGTCTCCCTCCAGCTCGGCGCCGTGGCCTTCGTGCTCTGCTGCGTGTTCGGCATGGCCATGGGGCTACTCGCTGCCGTGTGGCGAGGCTCCGCCGCGGATCGCGGGATCATGCTGCTGGCCCTGCTCGGGGTCTCCGTGCCCAGCTTCGTGCTGGCCGCGCTGCTGGTGCTGGGGGTGGGTCTCGGGCTCGGCTGGCTGCCCGCGGCACTCTGGGAGGGGCCGCGCTACGCGGTGCTGCCGGCAATCACGTTGGCCGCGCTGCCCACCGCCTACGTCGCACAGCTCACGCGAACCTCGGTGATCGAGGTGATCGACCTCGACTACGTTCGGACCGCACGCGCCAAGGGTCTCTCGGAGCTGCACGTGCACCTGCGTCACGTGCTGCGCAACGCGCTGCTCGCGGTGGTGACCTACTTCGGCCCGCTGCTCGCGATGCTGCTGACCGGCTCGTTCGTGGTGGAGCACATCTTCGCGATCCCGGGGATCGGCCGCTTCTTCGTGACCGCGGTTACCAACCGTGATTACCCGCTGGTGATGGGCGTGACGCTGCTCTATGCCGTGCTCGTGGTGGCGGCGAATCTGGCGGTGGACCTGCTCTATGGCTGGCTCGACCCGCGTATTCGTCTGGGAGGGCGCGAGGCATGAGAGCGGCGGGCTGGGTGGGTGCGACGCTGGTGGCCGTGCTGCTGGGGGTCGCGCTTCTGGGCGACGACGTGTCCGGCTACCGCTACGACGCGCAGGACATCCCCCACGCGCTCGAAGGTCCGAGCGCCGCGCACCTGCTGGGGACCGACGAGCTGGGACGCGACCTGCTCGCCCGCACGGCGGAAGGGGCGCGCGTGTCGCTGCTGCTGGCCCTGGGGTCCACGCTGCTGGCGCTGACGCTTGGAGTTGGCTACGGCGGGATCGCTGGCTACGTCGGAGGCCGCCTGGACGCGTGGCTCATGCGCGGCGTGGACGTGGGCTACTCGCTACCCGACATCCTGGTGATCGTGCTGCTGACGGAGGTGCTGCAGGCGGGGCTCACGGATGTGCCTGACCTGTATCGGCGGGTCCTGGCCCTGGGCCTGGCGCTGGGGCTGGTGGGCTGGGTCTCGGTGGCGCGCCTGGTGCGGGGCCTGGTGCTGCAGGCGCGGGAGGAGGCCTGGGTGGAGGCCGCCCGCGCTCTGGGCGTGCGCCACCGGCGGCTGCTGCTGCGCCACATCCTGCCCAACGTCAGCGGTCCCATACTGGTGACCGCCACCTTCCGCATCCCGGCCGCGATCCTGGCGGAGTCCACGGTGTCCTTTCTCGGGCTGGGCATCCAACCCCCTTTCTCGAGCTGGGGTGTACTCGCCAGCAACGGCTTCGCCGCCATGCGCTCCTACCCCCACCTGATCCTCTTCCCGAGCCTGGCGATTCTCGTCACGCTGCTCGCCTTCCACCTGCTGGGGGACGCGCTGCGGGAGGCGCTCGACCCGCGGGAACGCGGTCGGGCGTGAGCGCTTGCCGCCTGCCAGGAGCCTGTGTAATCTGCCTCGCCTTTGATGGGTTCAGGGACAGGGTGAGAGTCAGGTGATCGAGGTCAAGGGGCTTTCTAAGCGCTACGGGAATCTCCTGGCCGTGCGCGACGTCTCCTTCGAGGTTCAACGGGGCGAGGTCGTGGGGCTGCTGGGGCCCAACGGAGCCGGGAAGACCACCACCATGCGTATGCTCACCGGCTTCCTTCCACCCTCGGAGGGGAGCGTGTGCATCGCCGGCCACGACATGCAACGCGAGCCGATCGCGGCGCGCCGGGCGATCGGGTACCTGCCGGAGACCCCACCGCTCTATCCCGAAATGCGGGTTGCCGACTACGTGGCTTACGTTGCCGCCATCAACGACGTGGCGCGCGCCGCGCGCGCAGAGAAGGTCGAGCATGCGCTCACGGTGTGTGGCCTGCAGGGGCTTCAGCGGCGCGTGATCGGCACGCTGTCGCGCGGCTTCCGCCAGCGCGTGGGGTTGGCACAGGCCATCGTGCATGAGCCGGAAGTCCTGGTCCTGGATGAGCCCACGTCGGGGCTGGACCCGATTCAGATCGTGGAGATCCGTAACTTGATCCGGGAGCTGGCGCAGGAGATGGGTCGCACAGTGATCCTCTCGACGCATATCCTGCCTGAGGTCGAGGCCATCTGTCAGCGCGTGCTGCTGATCAGCTTTGGCGAGATCCGCGTCGACGGTGCCCTGGATGAGGTCAAGGGCACGGGGTCGCTCGAGGACGTGTTCCTGCGCGAGGCGGGCCCGCGCCCCGCGGGCGACGACGCGGACGACGCGCCGGCATGAGGCACGTGGGTGCGATCGCGGGGCGCGAGCTGCGCTCGATCTTTTCGACGCCCGTGGCCTACGTGATGTTCTCCGTCTATCTCGTCTTCTCGGGCTTCGCCTTCTTCCTCTCCCTGACGGGCTTCCTTTCGGCACTGCAGCAGATCCAGGCTTTCCAGCGCTTCGACCTGCTCGAACAGTTCAACCTGAACACGTCCGTGATCGAGCCCTCGTTGGGGATCTTCTCCTTCGTTTTCCTGCTCCTGATCCCGCTGCTCACCATGCGCGCGTTTGCGGAGGAGCAAGCCACCGGCACGATCGAGCTGCTGCTCACGAGCCCCCTCACGATCTGGGAGATCGTGCTGGGGAAGTATCTGGCGATCCTGGTCGTGATCGGGATGCTGGTCGGTCTGTCGGCGCTTTACCCGGCGCTGCTCTTCTACTACGGCGATCCCGAGCTGCTTCCGACCCTGGCGGGGCTGATGGGCCTCTTTCTTTACGGCGCTGCCTTTGCGGCCATCGGCTGCCTGATCTCGTCGCTCACGCGCAGCCAGATCAGCGCCGCGCTGGTGACGTTCTTCGCGGGGATGATCCTGTACCTGATCGATTACTTCGCGGAGCTTAGCTTGCAGGGAACGTCGCAGCAGGTGGTGCGCTACCTGGGACTGCGGGTCCATTTCGATGAGCTGGTGAGCGGTGTGGTCAAGACGGACGACCTGGTTTACTTCGCGGTGGTCGTCGTGTTCTTCGTGTCCGGGGTTCGGGCCGCCACCGAATCCTTGCGCTGGCGCTAGGGGAGAGTATGGGGATCCTGCTGGCCATCTTTGGCATGGTGCTGATCCTGTTCGGGGTCATCGGCCTCTTTAGCGCGCCCACCTGGCTGGCGGCGGCCCATCTGGGGCTGGGCTTCGGGCTGCTGCTGCTGGCGGCCGCGCTCCGGCTGGGTGAATTCCGCGAGCTGATGAAACGGGATTCGGCGCGCCGCAGCGCCAAGTACGTGGGTAATACCCTGCTCCAGACCGTGGCCCTCACGGTCATCCTGGGGCTCATTGCCTATCTCTCGGTCCAGCACTCGGTGCGCTGGGACCTGACCGAGGGCAAGGTGCACAGCCTGACCGAAGCCAGCCGCGAGGTCCTCGCCCAGATCCCCGAGGACGACTACGTGGAGATCCTGGCCTTCTACCTGACCGGGAGCGCGGCGACGGGTCGTGAGGCACTCGACCTCTACACCCACGAAAGCGAGCGCGTGAAGGTGGAGACGCACGATCCCGTGCGGCGGCCGGAGCTGGCGGAGCGCTACGAGATCCGCAGCGAAGGCGTGCTGCTGGTGTGCCGGGGCGGCTGTGACTCGGGCAAGGGGACCGTGCGCGTGACACAGCCCAGTGAAGAGGAGCTAACCAAGGCGATTCGCAAGGTGATCTCGGAGCAGAAGAAGCTCTACTTCCTCACGGGCCACGGAGAAGGTGCGCCCGAGGATCGGGAGGCGACCGGATTCTCGGTGGCCAAACAGGCCCTGGAGGATGAGAACATCGAGGTCGCCTCGCTGCTTCTGGCCAAGCTGGAGGACGTGCCGGCGGACGCCGCCGCCGTGATCATCGCGGGCCCGAACCACTCGCTGCTGCAGCGTGAGCTCGAGGCCCTCGATCGCTACCTGCGCGGCGGCGGGTCGCTGCTGGTGATGGCGGATCCGATCGTGGTGAGCAATCTCGAGGGCCAGCTGGAGGCGTGGGGGATCGAGCTCGGGAGGGACGTCATCGTCGATCAGCAGATCGAGCTCTTCGCCGGACCTCAGCTGGGCGTACAGCCCATCATCACCGACTACGGCTCGCACCCGATCACCAAGGATCTGATTGCCCGCCGCGGTCCGACCCTGTTTCGGCTGGCGCGTTCGGTACGGAAGCTCGAGGGCGACGGGCAGTTCGAGGTGGTCGAGCTGGCGCGCACGGGGCCTGCGAGCTGGGCCGAGACCGATCTGGAGGCCTTCGCCAGCGAGGGGCGGGTGAGTCTCGATCCCGAGCACGATCGCCCTGGCCCGGTGGCGCTGGGGATCGCGCGTAGCTTCGAGGTGGAAGAGGATGGAAAGAGAGAAGGACGCCTGGTCGTGATCGGTGACGCCGACTTCGCTCGCAATCGTTACATCGCCGAGTTCTACAACGCGGACTTTTTCTTGAACGTGGCCAATTGGCTCGTGGGCGAAGAGCAGTTCATCTCGATCGAGCGCAAGCGGCCGCGCGCGTCACGCGTGGTCATGACCCGGCAGCAGGTCTCGACCTTCCGCTATATCGCGATCTTCGTGCTGCCGGAGCTGATTGTCCTGCTGGGCATTCTGAACTGGTGGACGCGTCGAAGCTGAGGGGTTCCTAGAGGCATGAGCTTCCGGGCTACGATCGTACTCGGCGTAATCGCTGCGGGTCTCGGGCTCTACGTCTACCTGGTGGAGGTACAGGGCGAACGCTCGCGCCAGCAGGTGGAGACGGAGGCGAAGCGCCTGCTGAGCTTCGAGCCGGAGCAGATCACGGCGCTGGAGCTGCCGCTCGAGGGCGGGGGCTCGGCGAAGCTGGTGGCGACGGGGCAGGGGGACTCCCGCTCCTGGAGCCTGGAGACGCCCGTGGTCTTCCCCGCCGACCCACGCGTCGTATCCAACCTGCTCTCGACCCTGACGAGGCTCGAGTCCGAGACGGTGATCGAAGACGCGCCCGCAGACCTGGCTCCCTTCGGGCTCGGCGAGGGGCGACGGACTGTGCGCATCTGGACGGCTGACGAGGAGCCGACCGTGCTCTACCTCGGCGGCAAGGTAGCGGTCGGCTACCAGCTCTATCTCGCCCGCGAGGGCGAGAGCAGGCGGATCTACACCGTGCTGCGGGGACAGGCCGCGGCTCTCGAGCCACGCCTACGCGACCTCAGGGACAAGCGCCTGGTGCGCTTCGCTGTGGACGACGTGAAGAGCTTGCAGGTCAGGGAGTACGGCAGCCTGGTGGCCACGGTGGAGCGGATCGAGCCGCAGGCCGAAGCCGAGGACGGCGGCTGGCGCGTGATCGAGCCCAGCGAAGACCGTGGCGATGCCGAGCGCATCCGGCGAGCCCTGTGGGATCTCGCCCTGGCGCGAGCGACCGGTTTTATCGACCAGCCGGGGGCGCTCGCTGAGTACGGGCTCGATGCGCCGGAGCTCGAGCTGAGTATCGAGACCGCATCCGGAACCCACAAGCTCCAGATCAGCCGTGTGCAGGATAAGGGCTTCGCGCGCGTGGACGACGGGGAGGTCATCTACCAGATGTCCGATCGCGTCCTCATGAACGTCCCGCGCAGTCTCTTTGCCTATCGTTACAAGCAGGTGCTGAAGCTCGACGCCGACTCCGTGCGGCGGATCGAGCTGGATTTCCCGCGCGAGCAAGCGTCCTACGCCTTTGTACGCGAGCACGGGAGCTGGGTCTCCGAGGACGCAGAGGCTCCGGTGAAGTCGCTCAGCGTAGAGGACGTGCTCTACGCGATCGAGGACTTGACCGCGACCGGAATCGAGGAGTCGGTCCCCGATCTGGCCGCGCTCGGGCTGGACCCCCCGCGCGTGCGTGTGCGTGCACTCTCGGCAGCGGGAACGGAGCTCGGCGGGCTCGAGCTGGGCGACCCTCGGGAAGAAGATCTGGCGGCCCGCTCGTCTGCCAACGATCGCCTGTGGCGCGTCAGCAACAACATCGGCATCGACGTCCCCTTGAGTGTAGAGGCCTTCGAGCGCAACTTCCTGCAGCCGCCGGCCGAGACGGCCGCCGACCCGAACGCCGGCACGCCGCCTGCCGGCGCAACGCCCTAGCCCCGCCACACCCCGCGCGAAGCCGTCTTCAAGCCCCAGGGGCCCCATCGGCCGGGCAAGGGCGGACGATCTGTTTTCAACAACTGCCCCCGGAGGCAGTTGGGGTGAAGGCCACCGTCCGGAGCCGCTTCAGCTGCGGGCCGACTAGTCGGGTTAGACTGGGCGCGCGCGCGGTCCGGACTGCAGTTGTCCACCTGGCTCTGATCCCGCTGCTGCTGCTAGGGGCTTCCGATGCGCGAGCGGAGGATCTCTTCGAGATCACCGAGTTCGCGAGCGAGGGGTGTAGCGTCGCGGCGGAATTCGCAGAGCTTAACGGTGACGGGTGCATCGATCTCTTCGTCGTGGCGCTGATCGGTATCCCGCCGGAGGAGCGAAGGGCGCCACCGGGCCTTCAGGGGTCTTCGCGTCCGTCTGGGCTTGCGAAAACCCGACTGAACGGCAGAGTGGCCCATCGAGTTCCGGTCCGCCCTGGCCAGCGATAGGAAACGGCGCATGCGCTCCCTGCTAGAGCTCCTCGTAGTCCTGCTGCTATTGGAGGCGCTGCTCTGGCTTCCGCGCGATCATGCCAATGGCTGGCGTATGGCCAGCGCGTTGGTCTTGGTCGGAGTGGTTGCCCTGTGCTGGCTTCGGCTGCGACCCTGGCGAGCGCGGGATCCGGAAGGCGAGCGGTTGCACTCCAAGGGCCGCGCATGGCTCGAGGTGATGGCCACCACGGTGGCCCTCTGTATCGCG
>SMUY01433918.1_pt1 | contig 23601 bp, 26 predicted proteins | sample 2456441 | NCBI WGS metagenome assembly SMUY01 (sample SAMN11095931, study PRJNA526329) | marine sediment metagenome | biome: Marine sediment; feature: Surficial sediment; material: Deep marine sediment; isolation source: Hadal surficial sediment | place: Pacific Ocean | collected 2014-11 | depth...
ACGGCGAAGCCGGTCTTCGACGGCTTGGGGTAGCTTGCGTGACACTACAACGGTTACCTTGTCATTCATTTGTTGACCTCTGTTGTTGTGCTCGATTGCCTTTACGCTTCGCCACGCGCGGGATAATCCTTCTCGACAATGAAATCGATCGCCGCCAGGATCTCCTTGAAATGGGGGCGGGCAAACGGCATCGTTGCAATAGACGATGCGTAAAGCATCTGATCCGGCCTCACCAAAAACAGCCCCGGTTCGCTGAACTGATCGGGCTCGACCACGCCGGCCGAGGTCTTGCCGCGGCTGCTGGAGATGTATAAGCCCCACTCACGGGCCGCCGCCATGCTAAGACCATAACCGACAGGGGTGTTTGCAAGTTTCCATTCATCTTTGGCCGTTTGCGCCCGCTCCTTGCTGTCGCCACTAATGGCAATAACCTCGACCCCTCGTTTCTTAAATTCATCAATGTTGCGGTCTAGCTCCGAAAGATATGGCCTACAGATAGGACAGTGAAGGCCGCGGTAGGCGACGATCATGGTAAAGTTCTCAGGACTTTGGTCCGACAAACGCCACTTTCCGCCTTCCAGCGTATCTAGTTCCAGGTCAGGTGTGTTCATTCGCGGCTTTAACATAGCCATGATGCTCTCCTTCAGTTAGAAATCCTTTCATGCCCAATGAGATATCAAACCTCGCCCAGCTCAGCGCGAACGAGCGCGGCTTCATTCGCTAGCGCGTGCAGCTTGCCGCGGGTGCCGTCACGCGGAAGCGGCACCATGCCGCAATTTGTACAGGGCATAATGTGGTCGGCCGGCACGTAGCACATGGCGTCGTGGATGGCCGCGGCTACTTCTTCCGGTGACTCGATGTGATTCGTGGCAACGTCGATCACCCCCACCATGATGTCTTTACCCTGAAGCAACTCCAGTAACGGTATCGGCACCCGCGAGCCCGCACATTCGACCGAGACCAAATCGATCTGGCTTTTGGCGAGCACCGGGAAGGTCTTCTCGTATTGCGACCATTCATCGCCGAGCGTCTTTTTCCACTCTATGTTCTCCTGAATGCCGTAGCCGTAACAGATATGCGGCTTCGATGGCGTTGCCGCCCTCGCGCAGTATCTGTCATCCCGCTTGCGAGGCGAGATGATGGCAAGCAGACACCATACCACGACTCGCTTTTACTGCTTGTAGCATTCGTCAGTCCTCTACACCTAGATTACCGAAGACCATAGTTCTACGGGTAATGACGCTCCGACTCAGCGAATAAAGCGCGTGGCATTTAGTCGATGCGTTCGCTACAGAATGCTTGTACTACTCAAGGTCAAGCTGAGTCGTTGTCGGTCCCGTAGTCGCGCATAACTTCAGCCACACGTATACGGAATTTGGAAAATATTTCATCCTTACCTAGCTGTTGCGCCACTCGATGCTCGGCGTGTGCCTTCCAGGCCTCAACCGCCTCTGGGTCGCGCCAGAACGAAAGTGAAACGTATTTGCGTTCGTTGACCAGGCTTTGGAAGCGTTCAACGGAGATAAAGCCATCGATCTTATCCAATTCCGGTCGCAGCTTAGCAACAAGATCGAAGTAATCTTGCGTGCGCCCATCCCTCATCTCGACTTCGAAGACGACTGCAATCATACCGGCTGTGGAGAATCTATGGTTTCATGACGAATGTTTATCGGCGTTGGTATTGGGTCGCGCCGAAAAGATTCTCATGCGCTTTATTATCAAACTCTCGCCGCAAGTCCTTGAGCACGTCGATGCCACCTCTAACCGCGGGGCGCATCTCTATTATTTCATACCAACGCCTAAGATCGGGAAAGTCGTTTAAATCCTGTCCCTGCCGTTCATGCGAGCGAAGCCACGGGAACGTGGCAATATCTGCAATCGAGTAGTCGTCGCCGGCAAGGTATGCGCTTTCGGCCAGGCGTTTGTCGATCACACCATAGAGCCGTCGTGCCTCGTTGGTATAGCGATCAATCGCGTAGGGTATCTTCTCCGGTGCATAGTGGCGAAAGTGATGATTCTGCCCGAGCAAGGGGCCGACGTTTGCCATCTGAAACATCAGCCACTGAATGACGGTATAGCGGCCGTTCGTATCCGCTGGCATTAACTTGGCCGTCTTTTCCGCCAGATACATCAGGATGGCACCGGACTCAAACAGTGAGTAGGGCTGACCGCCCGGCCCATCGTGGTCGACAATGGCGGGCATCCTATTGTTGGGGCTTATCTTGAGAAATTCAGGCTTAAATTGATCGCCGGCGCCGATATCGACGGGGATAATATTGTAAGGCTGCTTGACCTCTTCAAGCATTATTGACACCTTGATCCCGTTCGGCGTAGACCAAGTGTAGAAGTCAATCATGGTCCGAAGTCGATGATCCGCAACACTAACGAATTTGCTGAACCATTTCAGCTAAAGAATGCGCCGGCGCTATCTCCTCGGTTACGTCTCTGTGAAGGTGTTTGCTTATCTGGCTGGTAGAAAACATGCCGATTACGCGCTGTGAATGCGTCGACGCATCGACGTCGACAACCAACATGTGTTGACGCTCGAGCTGGCGCAAAGTCTCAATAATGTGGCCCACCTGCGCACGTCGCACACTGATCATATTCAGCGCGGTGATGGCAGGCTGTGGCGTCATGATTGTCTCAACCTTGATTTGGGAGCGCCTCACCCGGGTTTCTTCGACGACTTTGATAGGCCGCTCTCCCATGATGTCGTTCGCAGTAATAAGTCCGATGATCCGCCGGCTGTCATCGATCACGAACAACATGCGAACGCCGGCGGTTTTCATCTTTTGTAGCGCGCCATCGATAGGCATTTCCGGATCCACCGTCACCGGATGAACATAGTTAAAGTCCGTCATCACCGTAACGGCGGGGCTGTCGAGATGGACCACCAAGGGTGGTTCCGGTGGGTGTAGGTATGTCGTCTTTGGCTTTAGTGGTATATAGGAAAGCGTGGCAAAATCACGTTTCATCGCTGACTCCTCGTGGCAGATCTGACCCCATGGCATGCTGCCATGGGGCCCTTAAGTCCAGGGCGTCACTCGCGGTGGCGCTAGTGCGGCGCCCTAACTTAGAGGTGCTCTGACCGCCAGTGTGCCGGCCCCGATCGGTCTGTGCAACCTTCGGCTACAGAAATGCGTCCTCAAGAGGATAGGACGACAACGTGACGGGTCCGTCGCGGCTGATTAGCACTTGCTCCTCCAGTTTTACCCCCTCGTGACCGCCTACTGCACCCATATACGACTCCACACACACCACCATATTCTCCGCCAACATACACTCATAACCCTCACCCTGTGCAAGGTCTTCGAGATAGACGGCCTTGGGGTATTCATCACATAGCCCTACACCGTGAATCAATACCGAGTAGTGGTTGGGTACACACTCTTCCGGAAGTTTGAAGCTTTGGTGCGCGAACTCAAACATGCCAACACCGGGCTTTAGCGATGCTGTGTTGTGTTGGATCTGCTCGTACGCAAGCGCATACAACCGGTGCTGTTCATCACTGGGCTTACCGTCACCACAAAGCCAGCTGCGTGAGATGTCGGCGCAATAGCCGTAGGGACCAATCAGATCGTGATCACCTGCGCGAGCACTCCGCTGTTACTGCTCGTCCTAACTGGTTGTCGTGGAGACGCGTATTCCAGCCCGGCGCCAACGCCGATAACGGACGTGCTACGACAGGTAATTGTCGCCCATTATCATGCGATCGACGACAACCGGCTCGATGAAGCGATGCACTATTATCACAGCCAGTCGCCCGGTAGTTAAAACCAAGGGGAACATCGAGCGTAGTCTATCGCAGTTTCTGATAAAGACCACGACCATGACCTTTTGCTACCTCGGCCAAGATCATGAGTTTGCGGTGGCAACAGCGAAGCATAGATATCTCACCATCTCAGGAATAAAATTTGTTGAGCATTTTGTCGACGTTGTATATCAACTGCGCGAAGAGCAGGAAAGCTGGAAGATCTGGACGAAGCAAGATACGCTGAAGCCAAACGTGAAAACCCAGAATAGATCTAGTTGCTCTAGAAGTTGAGTGAGATATCGCGGTGGATCGCCTGGCAGCCCGCAATCTCTTCTGCCTGGTCAACCGTCAGCCGCGCTTGTATGCGCAGGCCGATCGAGTTTTTTATCGCGTCATCGTATTCATCAAGACCGGCCAACAACTGCGTCGATGCCTGCTGCCGCCATGCAATCTCTGCCGCATGGAGTTCAAGCCCATCCCCTAAGTAGTCCCGCTGCTTTTTCTCGTTTCGGTTGAGCGCCTTTGAGGGCGCGGCGTGCTTTAGATAGCTTTGACTTAATATGGCTGGCGCCCTCAATACTGCCAACTGCCTTCTCTGCCTTCTTGATGCTCGGCATTGCCTGGTCAGCCGGTTGTTCAGCAATAACTGGGGCCAGCTCGGTAAGTTGGTCTCCGAGCGCAACCAGACCATCGCTCTCAGCAATCACCCGACGTAGTTCCGCCACCGCCTCGTAAGCGCCGTCGACATTGCTACGATAGGATAGCGCTCGCTTTCTTGCTCGCCGTGGCGAGCTCGACGTAGCGCTTACGCGCCGCTTCCCAATCATCGGGGATACGATCTTGCGCCGTTTGCTTCTCCGCTTCGTGGGCCGCGATCCGTTGTTCGAGATCCTTTATCTCCGTCTCGGAAAGGCTGTCACTGCGCGACTCTCGCGTTAGGTCTTGGTTGCGCTCCTCGATTTCTAGACCGAGTCTACGTACTTCGGCCTGCAGTTGGCGTACCTGGACGTGGATAGGCCGGTACTCGGGTTCGTACTTGGCGAGCGCGACTTCGGCTGCACGCACGTTTTCAACCAAAGCAAAGGTATTGGCGGCTTTCGAACAACACAACCGGCCCTTCAAATGGCACAAAGGCGTAACGCACGGGGTTGTGCAGCGCCCACACCTGCATATTCGAGGTGTCAGTAGTGTAACGGATATTGATGGGATCAAAAAAAACCACAGACGCATACTCGCGCTGTTGGAGTTGTTCCCGAATCCTTGAAAGTCGATAATGCCTCAACGCCTTCCGATCGACGCCGTCTTTATTCGCCGCTGTTTACCACTTACGCTAATCGGGCGCGGTTAAAGTTGTTGCAAAAGACACGAGTGACCGTCCACGCTAGTTAGGCGCGGGGTTAGATCTGCATCCAAGTTCTAGGTCCAATAGGTGAGACTCGTCCGACGCTGAGATTCTAGTATTTCGGTTACTAGACCCTCGCGTCTTCCGGTAACTCGTCGGCCGCGGGCATGCGCTCGCCCGAGGTTCGGTATTTTACCAACCTTACCTGATACCAGGCGGTGTACGTACCATCGGACACTTTCGTTAGTTGCTCTCGGGATACGACCTCACCCGGCTCGCCAACCGATCTCAAGCTCGTGCTTGACCAGTTGCAGTAGCGTTTGCTTCAGATCCGACGGGGAGCCGGCCCAAGGCCGCAGCGTGATGTGCAAAAAACGCGCAGACTCAACTCTTACTTGCACCACCTCGCATGTCGATTCGCAACCCATTTATGTGCTACTTGTTCTGTTGTTGCGATAGCATAATGGCAGCATCACCAGTACTTAATCCACCGCCGCTGTTTGCTTGACGTGAATGCGCTCGTCTCGCTGTGGTACGTGGATCACCGGCTCGATCTTACGCAGCTCTTCGAGCGGAATGTGGCAGGCGATGGCATGCCCATTCGCTGCCATCTGCACTGGCGGCCGTTCGTCGTCGCAGATCTTGCCGATTCTGCGCGGACAACGAGTGCAGAAGGGACAGCCCCTGGGAGGATCCAATACGCTCGGCAGCTCGCCTTCGAGTACGATTTCACGCTTCGTGACTTCTGGATCGGCGATCGGTATCGCCGACAACAACGCTTCGGTATAGGGGTGATACGGCGGGGCGAATATCTCGTCAGTTGTACCACGCTCCATAATCTGTCCCAGGTACATGACCACGACGCGATCCGACAGGTAACGCACTATGCTCAGATCGTGGCTGATGAACAGCAGCGTGGTCTTGTGCTCGCGTTGGATGTCCATGAGCAGTTCGGTGACGGCAGCGGCCACTGACACGTCGAGCGCCGACACCGGCTCATCGGCAATCACCATCGATGGATTACCGGCGAAGGCACGGGCTATGCCGACACGTTGCTTCTGGCCGCCGGAGAGTTGGCGCGGTCTACGGAAATAGAAATCGCGCGGTAGTTTGACCGCATCTAGTAACTTAAGCACGCGCTCGCGAATCTTCGCTTTATCGCTCTCGACACCGAACTTACTGATCACGCGACTAATTTGGCTGCCGATGGTATGACTGGGGTTGAGCGTGTCGCTCGGGTTCTGGAATATCATCTGCAGCGAGCCGATCTGTTTGGGATCGCGCTGCCGTACCGGTATGCGGGAGATGTCCTTACCCTCATGAAGCACTTCGCCGCTGGTCGCAGTCTCGAGACCCATTAACACCTTAGCAACCGTCGACTTTCCGCAACCGGACTCGCCGACAATAGCTACGGTCTCGCCGCGCCGCGCATCGAAGTTTATGGCCTCGTTGGCCTTAACGATTTTGACAGTCTTACCAGCGATCAGCGCCGCGATGGATCGGTCATGTATCTCGTAGTATTTCTGCATGTTGTTAACTTCGAGAACCTTGTCACCGATCTCCATCGGTGGCTTCACCTCGCCGTGGGCCACTTGCTTCCCGTAATCAATCTCTTGCCAACGCAAACAACGTGTCCGGTGATCGGTGGCACCGGTGCCGGTGACCGATGTCATCTCAATATTCTTGTCGTCACAGCGCCCCTCTTCAAAGTAGTCGCAACGAGGACCGTAGTTACAACCGCGCGGGCGTTCGTGGGGAAGCGGCAACTGACCGCGAATCGGCTTTAGTGGCGCCGCGTTCTTGTTGGCGGTCGGCAATGGAATGCAACCAAACAGTCCATGGGTATAGGGATGCTTAGGCCAGGTGAAAAGCGAATTGATAGTGCCTTCTTCCACCACTTCCCCGGAGTACATCACGAACACACGATCGCAGACTTCCAGGATTAACCCAAGATTGTGCGAGATATAGATCTGCGAGGTACCGTACTTTCTACTGATATCGGCGATCAACTTGACGATACCCGCCTCAACCGTCACGTCCAACGCCGTCGTCGGTTCGTCGAGCAACAGCAGCGAGGGCTGTGACAATAGCGCCATGGCGATCACTGCGCGCTGCTGCTGACCACCGGAAAGCTGGTGCGGATAGGCGGCGAGGATGCGCTCGGGATCCGGCAGGCGTACATCGCTGAGCACCTGGATCGCACGTTCGTGCGCCTCGGTTGCGCTTACGCCTTCATGGGTCATAGGCACTTCTATTAGCTGGGACGAGATGGTAAGACTGGGGTTCAAAGCTGCGAACGGCTCCTGGTAGATCATTGAGATTTCGGAGCCGCGGAGCTTGCGCAACTCCTCTTCGCTCAGCTCGTTTAGCTCTACGCCTTTGAACTTGATGCTGCCGCTTTTGATGCCACCGTTCGAACCCATATACTGCATGATAGCCATGGCGACGGTGGATTTACCGCACCCCGATTCACCCACAAGTCCGACACTCTCGCCTCTGTTGACCGTGAGCGAAAAGTCAATCACGGCGGGGATCTCCCCCGCGCGAGTCCAATAAGAGAGATTAAGATCTTTGATCTCGAGAACGGGTGCTTTTTCGTCAAATTGCATGGAGGCCACCTTTGCGACCTAGTTCTTGTCGATATCTGTTTATGCTCACTGACTTTCGATCAATCCCGCAGCGAAATTTCGCGCAGGCCGTCAGCCAACAAGTTAAATCCGAGGATCAGGGAAGATATAGCGAAGCATGGGAGCAGGGTCATATGGGGAAAGACCATTGCCATCTGACGGTTCTCATTAATCATGCCCCCCCAATCCGGATCCGGTGGCGGCAGCCCGAGTCCGAGGAAGCCGAGTACGCCGATGGTAATGATCACATATCCCATGCGAAGACAGGCATCGACGATCAATGGTCCACGTGCGTTCGGCAGGATCTCCACTAACATAATGCGCCATGTGGACTCGCCACGGGTCTGCGCCGCGGCCACATAGTCCCGGTTGCGCAGGTCGAGCACCAATCCGCGTACGATACGCATCACCCCCGGTGCACTGGCAAAGGTGATGGCGATAATAATATTTGTTCCTGACGCCCCGATCGTCGCAATGATGATGATGTAAAGCACGAGCACCGGGAACGAAAGAATGATATCGCTGATGCGCGACAACACATCATCGACCCATCCGCGTTTGTAGCCGGCCGCGAGGCCCATGATAATACCGACCGTGTAGGCGCTCAGGGTTGCCAGCGGCGCGTACCACAGCACTGCGCGCGAACCCACGATGATACGCGAGAGGATGTCGCGGCCGAGAATGTCAGTTCCTAACCAGAAGGTCCCTCCCTGAGCGAATTCGGTGCCTGGCTTGGCAAGAGGCTGCAATGATGCAAGCGGATCAAACGGCGCTAGTAACGGCGCAAAAATAGCGACCAAAATCCAGAAGCCAACGAGGGCGGCGCCGATCATACCGACCCAGCTTTCGCGCAACAGCACAAACGATTTGATGACACGCATGAGTGTCGCGCCAATGGTAGGGGCCGGCACGCTGGTAGCAGTTGCGTTAGCCATTGTCTGTCCCCCTAGCTAAAGCGGATGCGAGGGTTGAGATAGGTATAACCGATATCGGCAATGGTCTGAGTCCCCACCGCGACGAACACCGCGACCATGGCGCAAGCCTCAATCAGGAAGATGTCCTGATTGAGCGAGGCCTCCAGTAACAGCGCGCCAAAGCCCTTATAAGCGAAAAAGAACTCCACCACGATAACGCCGGACAGTAGCCAGTTGATCTGTAGCATGATGACCGTAAACGGCGCGATGAGCGCGTTGCGAAGCGCATGCTTCAGGATCACCCGTCGGTAGGGCAGGCCTTTGAGGACCGCGGTGCGGATGTACTGGGTGGTCATTACTTCCGCCATCGACGCGCGTGTCATGCGCGTTACATAACCGAAGTCGTAAATCACCAGCACCATCAACGGCAGGATCAGCTCTTTGAAATTAAATCCATCTGCCATACTGCTCGTCCCCGGCAACAGTTTCCAACTAAACACGAACAGCGCCGACAGGAATACGGCGCTCGCAAACTCGGGCACCGACGTGGTGATGATGCTAGTTACCGAAATGATGCGGTCAAGTTTGGAGGCCTCGCGCATACCAGAGAGAATGCCGAGCGTCAGGGATAAGGGGATCATTAGCGCAAACGTCCAGAACCCCAGAATCGCCGTGTTCCACAACCGCGGCCAGAGTACGTCTGCGACCGGGCCTTTGAAGCGTATGGACTCGCCGAAGTTGCCGGTAGCGAAGTTACCTACCCACTTGCCATATCGAATATAGGCTGGCTCCAAGTAACCGTGCTGCTCGAGCCAAATCTGGCGCTGCTCCTCCGACGAATAGGGTCCCAACACTTTGGTCGCCACATTGCCCGGTGAGATTTCCAGAAGCAAAAAAAGCAGCAGCGACACGACGAGCATGGTCACGACCATGAAGCCGATGCGCTTCGCAATGAAGATTAGCATTGGTATAACGCCTCTTGCCGAACTTCTAAGGTAGAAGAAAGCATCCGGTGCTTCGGCCCCGTCATTAACGTGCCGGGGCCGGGCGAAATGCCCATTCTTGTTTATACCCCGCTAAGGGGCCTAACTTTATCCGATAGCAAGATCCTGTCCGAAGATGTAGGACGTCGGATGCATCTTGAAGCCCTTCACCTTCTTGTGGTAGGCGGAATAGACCGAGCGCCAGATCGGCTGCGTGAGGGGACCATCCTCTTGCATGATGTTTTCAATCTCAGCAATTATTTTGCGACGCTTGTCGATGTCCAGCGTGCCTTCGGCCTTAGTAAGAAGCTTATCGAACTCCGGATTGGCGTAATCGGTTTCGTTCCACGGCACGCCGCTCCGATAAGCGAGCGACAACACCATGAAGCCCAATGGCCGGTGCGTCCAACGGGTAAAGCCAAACGGCACCTTTTTCCAGACATCCCAATACTGGGTCGACGGCATCACGTTGATCTTGACTTTGATGCCTGCCTCCTTCCACTGCTGGGTCATAAACTGGACGGCGTTTAGCTCCCACGCGGGCTCCTTCTGCGCCGCGATCTCTATGCTGATACCGTTCGGGTGACCCGCTTCTTTCAGTAGCTTCTTCGCCGCGGCCACATCGCGTTTCATGAACGGCAGCTTCGCGTAGTCGGGGTGCACCGGGCAGACATGATGGTGCTCACCGGCGGCACCGAGACCGCGATGGGCGACTGCCAGGCATTGCTTGGTGTCGACCGCCAGGCGTAGCGCCTTTCTCACGCGCGCGTCCTTGAACGGATCTATACCGACCTTAACCCGCGCCACTGCCGTCTGCGCCGTGGTGACTGTGTGGATCACCACATCCGGGATATTCTTGTAGACGTCGAGCTGGCTGACATCGCCTTCAAAGACGCCATGGACCTGACCCGAAGACAGGGCCGCCAACGGCGCCGACGGATCGTCACCCAGATCCAGGTACTCGAGCTTGTCAATGTTTGGGCCCTCGCCCCAGTAATCCTGCCGGGCCTTGAGCACCGATTTGACACCGACCTGATGCTCAACCAGATCAAACGGGCCGGTGCCGTTCGATCCTACCTTCAACTCACCGTTCTCCTCGGGGTCGAGCATCGGCAGCGGATAGTGAAACAGGTGCTCGGGCACTGCCAGTTGCGGTTCTTTCAGGTGGAGACGCACTAGGCCATCATTGACCTTCTCGATCGCGTTGGCATCCCACAACCGCGTGGACATCTTGGGGTTGCCCTTGTCGTCTTTCTTGCCGGTATCGTATTCCTCGAGCATGTAGCCCTTCATGAGCCCGAGGACAGACGACCCCGTCGCCACGTCAAGCACATGCTTGAGATTCCAGGTCACATCGTCCGCCGTGAAAGGCCGGCCGCTATGCCATTTAACGCCCTTGCGCACGTGCAGATCCCAGGTCTTGAGATCGTCGCTGGCCTCCCACTTTTCGAGCAGGTACGGCCGGGTAACATTGTCATGGCCGGTCTTGGTGAGATACTCGACCAGCTGGCGGCCGACGTTGGAATCAAATACCCACGACCAGGTGTGCGGATCCTTCACGTCCAACACCCGCATGGAGATACGCACGGTGCCGCCCTTCGGCATCGCGGCCATAGCCTTGCGGGGCGCGGTCAGTCCGGCCAACCCGTAGGCGGTGACGGCAGACACGCCAAGTAGCGTCGCAAACCGCAAAAACTCACGACGACTAATCTTGTGTTGCTCTAGATCTTCAATCAGTTTGGGAATAGCAGGATGAAGCTCATCTTCATGCTTTTTAACCATTGCGACTTCCTCCGTAGTGTTCGAGAGGGGGCTTCCGCCTTACCATAAGGAACGTAGGCGAAATGGAAGAGTCTTGTTCTTGTACGACTGCACCATAAACCATCCCCTAGAGCACTTCAACCGGGGGAGCGGTTCAAACCAACCCTTGTTTTCAGCTACTTTCGACAGCTTGTTCGCTTGCGCTCGTAGCTCGGGTATGGTGCCGTGATACTCTCAATGTCTCAACCGCCCCGGCAGTCTTTGCTAAGCTTTCATATAAGGTAGATCAGCGAGGGTTACCTTATGAACTCTGAAACCGCGCAATACCTCTGCGAATTTCCCGACCGCTTGCATCCGATAAGCGAGATGATTCTTGACTACTATATTGCCGGTATCCTGGGGACACAGGACTTCCTGCGCTTCTTTTCACTACCGCATTCGGACTATATCCCGATCGCAAAGTGCTTCACTAGCCTGCTCACTGTTGTTTCGCCGGGATTGTAGCCCGGCGCTAGGTTGAACGATTTTGCAATCCGCCGTAGCGCCGTTGCCACGCGGCGTGTCAACGTGGGTTCTCCAAGCATTGTTCTCGAGAACTTGCGATCCACCGCGATCGTCGATATCGTAGCCAGGTTGATCGAGGCTGATATAACGCTTCGATCAGGGCAAAATCGATCTCAAATCCACGGGTGCGGCCAACAATCCATGGAGTTCAGTAATGCCAATAAATGTTGTCACCACGACGCTCAAGAACGAATGTAGCCAGAACGAATGGGAAATGAGGGTAGGCCTCGCCGCGTGTTACCGGCTAGCCAATCGTTTTGGATTCAGCGAAATAATCTGGAATCACATCACCGCCCGCATTCCCGGTCCTGAGAACCATTTCCTGCTCCACCAATTTGGATTGCGCTATGACGAGGTAACGGCGTCGAATCTACTCAAGGTCGACCAGGAAGGGCGCGTCATTGACGGTGCCGATGACATCAATGTCACCGGCTTTGTTATCCATAGCGGCATCTATACCGCTCGCAAGGATGTCGCCTGTGTGATGCACACCCATGGTCCAGCTGCGGTCGCGGTATCCGCGCTCGAACGCGGACTTGTTCCCATGGCCCAGGGTGCGATGATGTTTTACGACAATGTCGCCTATCACGACTATGAGGGCCTCTCAACCGATGTGGCCGAGCGCGAACGGTTGATCGCCAATCTCGGCGACAAGTGCGCAATGATTCTCAGAAATCACGGGGTACTGACGGTTGGTCGCAATGTCGCCGAGGCGTTCATGCTTATGTACTATTTGGAAGACGCTTGCCGACTACAGATGCAAGTGCTGTCGAGCGGCGAAAAGCCGCGGCTTCCTCCACCAGAGGTATGTCAACGCACGCGTGAACAATACAAGGAGTGTTGGCCCGGTAAATACGAATGGCCCGCCCTCATTCGCCTACTCGATAAAGAAGATCCCAGCTACAAGGACTAAAACCCAATCTACGCCCGTCGTCGCCGCACATCGAGCAGTAGCTTGGAAAGTCCGAGGAGGCTCACATCGTGCGGAGAAACACGCGTCGCAGCGACCGTAGTAGTCGTGGCCAACTCGTTCAGTTGCCTTGGCGCCAAGTTATCAACCGCTACCACCCAATCGAAGTTCTAGAACCCGACCAAGTCGAACAAATCCATCAGGCGTCGTCGCGCATTCTCGAAAAAATCGGCATCGACTTTCTCTTGCCGGAGGCGCTAGACATCCTACGCAAGGCGGGCGCCGATACCAAGCTCGGCGATCAACGCGTGCGTTTCGATCGCGGTTTGATCGAAAGCAGCATTGCCACTGCCCCTTCTCAGTTCACACTACACGCCCGTAACCCTGATCATAATCTTATTATCGGTGGCAACTATATTAACTTTGGGTCCGTGGGTAGCGCGCCGCATGCGTCTGACCTGGATCGCGGCCGACGCAGCGGCAACTATAAGGACTTTTGTAACCTCGAAACTTGGGAAGAGGCCGGATCACAAAATGCGACGCAACGTGCTAACGAACTCTATAAGCGTATACTCGCTGAGTTTGAACCGCCGCCCTTGGACCCGTCGATCCGTGATGAACTCGATGATTTCGTCGCACGGCGCAAACACGAAGGCGGGGTTGCCACCGCCTAAATAAGATGCCTTGTTGTGGATAAGACGTTCCTAGCCCATTTACACAAAGAAACCGATGATCTGCGCGCGGCTGGACTCTATAAGACCGAGCGCATCATCACCTCACCGCAACAGGCCGCGATTAGCGTACAGGGCGACATCGAGGTGTTGAATTTCTGCGCCAACAACTACCTCGGCCTCGCTAATCACCCAGTCCTGATCGACGCGGCCAAGAAGGCGCTTGATCGTTATGGCTTCGGGATGTCTTCGGTACGCTTTATCTGCGGCACCCAGGAAGAACACAAACAATTAGAAAGCCGACTAAGCAGTTTCCTGGGTACGGAGGATACCATTTTGTATTCATCCTGTTTCGATGCCAACACCGGTTTATTCGAAACCCTACTAGATGAACGCGATGCGATTATCAGTGACGCGTTGAATCACGCAAGCATTATCGATGGCATTCGGCTGTGCAAGGCGCGCCGACTACGCTACGCCAATAACGATATGAAGGAACTGGAAGTACTGCTCAAGGACAGTCAAGACTGCCGTTTTCGTTTGATCGCAACTGACGGTGTTTTCTCCATGGATGGCATCATTGCCAATCTGCCCGCCGTATGTGATCTCGCAAATGAATACAATGCTATGACCATGGTCGATGATTCCCATGCCGTCGGGGTTCTCGGTCCGCGCGGACGAGGCACACCGGAGCATTGGGGCGTCCAGGATCGGATCGACATCGTCACCGGCACCTTGGGTAAGGCATTGGGTGGCGCTTCCGGTGGGTACACATCTGCCCGCAAAGAGATTATCGATTGGCTGCGTCAACGCTCACGGCCGTATTTGTTTTCGAACACGCTGGTGCCTGTGGTAGCCGCCACTTCACTGGCGGCACTTAACCTGCTGGAAGGTAGTGACACGCTACGAAAGCGGCTGATAGAGAACGGCCACTACTTCCGAACCGGTTTGCAACAACTTGGTTTCACTCTAGTGGGGGGCGAACACCCCATCGTACCTGTGATGCTGGGCGAAGCAGCGCTTGCCCAACAGATGGCAGAACGGTTGTTAAAGGAAGGCATATATGTCATTGGATTCTCTTTTCCGGTTGTACCCAAGAATAAGGCACGAATCCGGGTGCAGCTTTCCGCCGCCCATGAGCGAGATCATCTAGACCGAGCCATCGCCGCGTTTGCGACGGTTGGCCGTGATCTTGGTGTCGTCGACTGAATACGCAATGAAAGCATTAGTGAAAAAACACAAGAAAGTCGGCATTTGGATGGATGACGTACCACAACCTGGGGTTGGCCACAACGATGTATTGATTAAGGTGACCAAGAGTGGGATTTGTGGTACCGATATTCACATCTATAACTGGGATGAGTGGTCACAACGCACGATCCCGGTGCCGATGACGGTCGGGCACGAATTCGTTGGCGAAATTACGGAGATTGGGAGCGAAGTCGCAGGTTTCAAGGCCGGTGATCGTGTTTCCGGTGAAGGTCACATCACTTGCGGCCACTGTCGTAACTGCCGAGCCGGCAAACGTCATCTTTGTCGCAACACAGTGGGTGTTGGCGTAAGTCGACCGGGTAGTTTTGCTGAATACGTGGCCATCCCCGCCGCTAACGCATTTCGATTGGCAGACGCCATTGGCGATGACATCGCTGCGATCCTCGATCCGCTCGGCAATGCCATCCATACGGCGCTTTCATTCGATCTTGTGGGTGAAGATGTGCTCATTACCGGAGCTGGGCCCATCGGTATCATGGCAGCCGCGATCGCCAAGCATGTCGGTGCTCGGTTCGTGGTCATCACCGATGTGAACGATTATCGACTCGAGCTCGCCACAACTATGGGCGCAACTCGTACGATCAACGTCAAACGCGATAGCATCGATGAAACCATGGGTGATCTCGGCATGAAGGAGGGCTTCGACGTGGGACTCGAGATGTCGGGCAACCCGCAGGCGTTGCGCGACTTACTGCGGGTAATGAACCATGGCGGCAAAGTGGCGCTACTTGGCATTCCTCCTGGTGAGACGGCCGTAGATTGGAACCAATTGATATTCAAAGGCCTCCACTTGAAAGGCATATATGGTCGCGAGATGTTTGAAACCTGGTACAAGATGTCATCACTGCTGCAAAGCGGGCTCGACATGGCGCCAATCATTACCCACCGTTTCCCCATCGACGATTTCGAGAAGGGATTCGAGATCATGCGTTCGGGTCAATGCGGCAAGGTGTTGCTCGACTGGAGCTAAGGTAACGTCAGAGTTTCTTTAGAAAGTCGATCACGTCCGGCGGCTGTACTACTGCTACCCGAATCAATTCATCGAAATGGCGTGTAAGCACACGGATATGCTCGGTCGAGTTAAAGACAAAATACATATTGCCGAGATAGATCGCCACCCGTTTTGGGCCGAAGATAGTAAGCGGCGCCGAGTAACGCTTCAACCCATCGTACAAAAACCAGCGGAAAGTTGGATAGAGTTCATCCAGCAGCACGATCATCCAATCGATTTGCGCCCGCCGAGTCTTTGCTGACAGGTTGCGCCACACACCCTCGCCGCGGGTAAACCCTTCGAGTGACTGGAACGAGCTACAGACTTCCATATCGGTTTCGGGCCGGCGACTATAGGCTAGTTGGGCTTCGGTTTGTTCGATACGCCCCTTTGGCACTTGGGTCCCGTACTCACCGTACTCATAACGAATCACCTCCTCCGTCCTAAGCAAATCGGGTAGTGTGGTTGGGACATAGCGGATCTTGTAGCCCAACGCCTCTGCCTGCCAACGCAGGAGTCTGGCGTCACCCGGCAACGCGCTCTCGGCCTCAACTTCTAGGGCTGGTGCGAGCACATCGGTGCCAAGCTGCCCCTCTTGGCTCAAACCCAAGAGCCAGTCGGCACTGATCTGTGCTTTGTTGGCAATGGCGGCGATGGTCTCGGCACGCGGCAATCTGTCATTGGTGCCGGAGAGCAACTGCGACAACGTCGAGCGGTCCATGCCGACCTCGGCCGCGAAGGCCGAACGGCTGCGGCCCGATTGTTGGATAACAATGTTCAGGCGCTCCCTAAAGACGCCGACCATTTCGTACCTACGCATCTAGGACTCCAAGCCGTCGTATGGACATCGTTTTATAAAGTTAACATATGTTTTATATTATCAACAAATTAGATCTAATGTTACATAATGCGACATAGTGTGCGCATTCCCACGTTGCACATAGGGGATTGGTTTGCTAATTAAAGCTTGTGGGGGTCGTGATGTGCACACCCTTCAATAGGTCGTGGGGGCCTAGCAGTGATGCCAATAGAACGACAGACCCCCCGCGAATCGGAGCAATATCAAGGACGTGGTTTCGAATGGCCGACGCTTGTCATCGCCGCTTTGATCTATGCCGGCTTCGCGGGCCTGACCTGGCACTACCATGCCTTGCCGTGGTGGCTGGTGCTAGCGTTGGGCGGGTATCTGGTGGCATGGCATGGCTCACTGCAACACGAGGCCGTGCATGGTCATCCCACCCGCTGGCCCTGGGTCAATGAACTTCTGATCTTCCCGAGTCTTTGGCTTTGGATGCCCTACCGGGTTTACCGTGTTACCCATCTTCAGCATCATGCAACTCCATCGCTCACCGACCCCATCGATGATCCCGAGTCTTACTATCTAACACCCGAAGCTTGGCAACGCAGTGGCGCGTTTATGCGCCTCGTTTGGCGTATCAACAACACCTCAGCCGGTCGGTTGTTGATAGGCCCACCTATCGTCGTCACTCTTTTAATCGTCGGTCAAGTGCGGCGTCTTGCCCGTGGAGATACGTCGATGTTATGGGGCTGGCTCCTGCATATCGTTTCATGTGGCACCGTCCTATTCTGGGTGTTATCGATCTGTCACGTGCCGCTTATCGATTACCTTATCTTTTTCGTCTACCCCGGTATATCACTGACGCTGCTGCGTTCGTTCTTGGAGCACCAAGCGGATGATGAACCGCAGCACCGCACCGTGATCGTAGAATCGAATCCGATCATGTCTTTGCTTTATCTCTATAACAATCTGCATGCCCTACACCATGCCGTCCCGCATGTACCTTGGTATCAATTGCCGAGCCACTACCACAAACAGCGTGCGGCGTTGTTGACTAACAACGGTGACTATCGCTACCAGGGTTATGGGACGGTCATCTTGCGGTATCTACTGTGGCCGAAAGAGCCCGTCGTTCATCCTTAGACTTTTCGCCAAAAGATTGATGGCTGATAGGCAACCAACATGATGATCGCAAGCCTGCCAATGTACGATCTGCCGGAGCTAAGAACAGCGACGGACGCGTGGTGGTCGGGGATGGCGACAGCATTGCGACGCGCTGGTATCGATGCCGTTCCTGACCAATTGACCCGTGTCGATAACATCGCCGCGGTGTGGCGCGACCCAAATCTGCTTTTGAGCCAGACCTGTGGCTATCCACTCGTGCGTGAGATGGCCGACATCTTGCAGCCCGTCGCTACACCCATTTACGACGCGCCGGGCTGTGACGGCCCGAACTATTCCAGCGCAATTGTGATCTCGGCCGAACGATCGGTAGACCATATCTCAGCGCTGCGCGGTGGTGTCTGCGCTACCAACGGTCGCGACTCTCAGTCTGGTTACAACTGCCTACGGGCTTTTCTTTCACCATTGACCGGGGGCAAACCCTTTTTTGCGCGCGTGATTGAAACCGGCTCGCATGCGCGTAGTTTGGAAATGGTCTCTCGCGGCGAAGCCGATGTGTGCGCCATCGACTGTGTCACCCATACCTTGCTTAGCCGCCATCGGCCACAGGCCCTCGCCAATACCCGCACATTGGGCTACACATCGCGCGCGCCCGGCCTTCCCTACGTGACCCAGGCATCGGCAACTCTGGATCTGGTCTACCGACTACGTGAAGGGGTCATGGCCGCATTTACTGAGCCAAGTTTAACCAACGCGCGTGAGGCATTGCTGCTGTTTGGGGCCGAGGTATTGGATGTCGAGAGCTATGAAGGCATCTTGGCCATGGAGGTGGCGGCACAAGCACAGGGTTATAATGAACTCTGCTGAAACCGACACCGGCTGTATCACTTTAAGGTTGTCGAGTTAGTGGTCTTCATGGAAGCGGCCGACCGTGCAAACAACGACCCAGCGCTCGCAGAATGACCCGGACACCAACTCACTACGAAAAAAAAGGCTGGTGTTTCCACGGATCTACGTTGCGGTATTTTTCGTGGTTCTCACCGCTATCTGCGTCGCGGACCAGGCTCTGCTTCGTGCCAAAGGCCGGGTCGGTGACCAGGAGATAAACACCACCGTTGATTCTCCAATCGCCCGCTATTATCTTGAAGAATACCTCACAGGCCGTAGTGGGCAGACCGAAACCGACCTGCTTATCCGCGAAGCGCTTGAGCGATCGGATGCGCTTCCCCTTACGAATAAGGTCCTTGGTGATCTCACCCAAAGGTTCTCAACCGACTTTGCTACCCTCTACTTTGTTGATCGGGTGTACCGAGAGGATGTCAACCGCCGTTTCCAGCAAGCCTTTCATGCGCGTCTGACGGCGGCGCGCGCGATGAAACAGCCGCAGGCGCTCCCAGGGGCATATAAGCGGTATCTGCTCTCGTTCGTTCCCGGTTACGGGTACAAGACAAACCCAGCGACGGGTGCCGATTTTGCTCGGCAGCGACAGTTGCTCGACCAAGCGGGGCTCGACACAGTACTTATCGAAACGGACGAGTTGGCAAACATCGAGGAAAACGCCCGGGTCGTGGCACGGGAGATTATCCGGCTCGCGCAGCACCGCCGACCGATTGTGCTGGTAAGCACCAGCAAGGGAGGCCCCGAGACAGCGTTGGCTTTGGGGCGCGAGCTGACGTCGGCACAGTCCCAAGCCGTCGTCGCCTGGATAAGTATTGGCGGGCTATTGCGGGGCAGCCCTTACGTCGACTCGGTATCAAAGTGGCCCAAGACCTGGGCAGCGTGGCTTGGGTTCTGGTGGAAGGGGCTAAAGCCCAAGGTCATTCGGAACCTCGCTACCGCCAAGAGGCGGCCCGTGTTTCAAAGCCTGACCTTTCCCGATCATATTCTTATGGTGCAGTGGATTGGCAGCCCCTTGTCGGGCCATATTAAGAAGGACGTTCGTAGGCGCTATAACATAATAAAGCAGATCGGCCCGAATGACGGGCTCACGTTATTGGCCGACGAGATCGTCCCTGGCGGAGTGGTCGTCACGGGCATCGGTCTCGACCACTATTACCGCGACCCAGAGATTGATCTCAAGACGTTCGCCCTTGCGAATGTCGTACTCGAGGAGCTTGAGCGCAAGCGTTTGTCCCAGTGAGACGGGTTGATTGGCGAAGGACCGCTGCCAACTTCGAAGGCGACGAACACCGCCGAAGTCATGCACAATAACGCCCCATGAACGGCCAATCGACACCGAAGCAGTGGGACGCGCTATGGTTGGATGTAAATCTGGCCACCCTGGCACCCATTGTTCCGCAAAGCTATGGCGCCATCGAAGATGGGGCGCTGGCTGTCAAAGACAATCGAATCTGCTGGCTAGGACTGCGGCGCGATTTGCCCGGGGAAACGCCGACCGACATACCTATATATAGGTGTGATGGCCGCTGGATTACGCCGGGGCTAATCGATTGTCACACACACTTGGTCTATGGCGGTGATCGCGCGCAAGAGTTCGAGTTACGTCTAACCGGCGTCAGCTACGAAGAAATCGCGCGTCAAGGTGGCGGCATCCTGTCAACGGTCAACGCTACACGCGAGGCCAGTGAACAGGCGCTTCTAGACGCAACGCAGCCACGCCTGAAGGCACTGATGGCAGAAGGGACCACGACGATAGAGATCAAGTCCGGCTATGGTCTAGACATCGATACCGAAGCAAAGATGTTGCGCGTGGCACGGTCACTGGGAAGTACGAATCCGATTACGGTCGCTACCACATATCTGGGTGCACATGCCGTGCCCGCCGAGTACGCAGGCCGGTCAGATGATTACATCGAGTTTGTTTGTAGTGAGGCATTACCGACTATCGCGAAACAAGGGCTTACGGACGCCGTCGATGCCTTCTGTGAAAACATCGGCTTTTCTTGTTCGCAGACCGAACGTGTGTTTCAGGCGGCACAGGCGCTTGGGCTACCCATCAAACTACACACCGAGCAGTTGTCCGATCTTGGCGGCACCCAGTTGGCAGCACGTTATGGCGCATTATCTGCCGATCACCTTGAGTACGTTTCTGAGGAAGGCGTAGCGGCAATGGCCAGCACTGGTGTTGTGGCGGTATTGCTGCCTGGTGCATTTTATTTTCTACGAGAATCGAGGCGGCCGCCTATCGACCTATTCCGTAAACATCGGATACCCATGGCGGTAGCAACCGACAGTAATCCGGGGAGTTCGCCGGTGTGCTCACTCTTGCTCATGCTCAACATGGCATGCACACTGTTCGCGGTAACACCGGAGGAAGCGCTTTTGGGCGTTACCCGCAACGCGGCCCGCGCTCTGGGTATGTCCGATTCCATCGGGACGCTAGAGGTTGGCAAGAAGGCAGACTTTGTGATCTGGGACATCGATCACCCGGCCGAGCTCGCCTACCGCTTCGGTTTCAATCCTTGTCATCAGGTGATCAAGGATGGGTTAACGGTTTGAACAAATGGTACGGGAAATGCGGATGAACAATATATTGAACTTAGATGACTACCTATCCTTCGAACAAGATTGGCTTTGATCTATAGATGGTACGGAGTCTGGGAGAACTGCAATGAAAGATGAATCGGTAGCGCTAGTCGTAGGCGGAGGAAGCGGTATGGGCGCAGATGCTGCACGCAAGTTAGCGAGCGAGGGCTGGTGCGTCGCGATATTGTCCTCCTCCGGCAAAGGCGAAACCTTGGCCAAAGAGCTTGGTGGCGTGGGTGTCACCGGTTCCAATCAGTCAGTTGACGACTTGGCCAAGTTGGTAGACGCCAGTGTGGAGAAATGGGGGCGCATCGACGCCGTCGTCAGCAGTGCCGGGCACGGTCCAAAGGAATCGATATTGGAGATCAGCGATGAAGACTGGCACACCGGTATGGACATCTATCTGATGAATGTGATCCGTATCGCGCGTTTGGTCACGCCCATCATGCAACGTCAGGGAGGCGGCGCCTACGTAAATATCTCCACCTATGCCACCTTCGAGCCGGAAGCGACCTTTCCGACCTCTGGCGTTTTTCGTGCCGGTCTTGCGGCCTTTACCAAACTATTCACGGATAAGTATGCCGCCGACAACATCAGAATGAACAACGTATTGCCGGGTTTCATAGACAGCCTGCCGGAATCAGAGGAAAGGCGCAGTCGTATTCCCCTCGGGCGCTATGGTCGAGTAGACGAAGTCTCAGAACTAATCGCTTTCCTCGCTTCGGATCGCTCGAGTTATATCACAGGCCAAAACATTCGCATCGACGGCGGCATCACGCGCTCGGTTTAGCCGCATCAGCCCACTTGAGCATAGTAGTAAGTACCGACTTGAGTGCCGGTTGTACTTGCTGCGCAAGCTGTTCACGATAAGTATAGGGATAGTCCTCGTCCATGTATGTGCGCTGCGATAGCTCCAGTTGCATGACATGGATATTGTTTTCTGGCTTGCCATAGGCGCGTGTGATATGGCCGCCTTTGAAGCGCCCGTTGACGATGTAAGTATACTCCTCGATCTGTGCCAACTGGTCGGCAAGACGTTGTGTCAGCGCCGGCGCACAACTTGTGCCATCGGCGGTGCCCAGGTTGAAGTCGGGCAGTACACCCTCGAAGAAACGCGGCACACGCGAACGTATGGTGTGGGCCTCGTAGAGCAGCGCCACACCATGCGCATTACGAATGCGCGCAAGCTCTTGTTGCAGACGCTGATGATAAGGACGCCAATAGGTGTCGATTCGCTCGGCAACCTCGGTGGCATCTGGTACGGCGCCATCCCGATAAATGGGTGAGTCATCGAAACAGCTACTCGGGCATACTTCGGTATTACTACTGTCGGGATAAAGCGTGGTGTCGTCGGCAGCACGATTCAGGTCTACCACATAACGATGATACAAAGGCCGGATCAAACTGACCTCCAGGTCTTGGGCGAACTGGTACAGTCGCGCGACATGCCAGTCCGTATCCGGTCGCTGCAAGGCGCGTTTTGTCATGCGCGCTTCTAGATCGCCAGGAATGCGAGTGCCATCATGCGGCATGCTGATGAAAAGCGGCGTGCGGCCCTGCGAAAATTCATAGAGTTTCATTGTTGGTCACCGGGCTTTTGGTACCACCGTTTTATTACAACCCGAGGGGTATTGCCAGTCGAGCGATGGGGTCGTAAGCAAAGACGGTCAAGTTGTGTCAAACTGGGCGGCCTAGTCGCTATCCCGAGAACTGAGAGAATACGATCATGAACACCGGCGATAACAAACGCGTCGATGGCTCACGCACCATTCGTGCGCCCCGTGGGGCGAAATTACAGGCCAAGAGCTGGCTTACAGAAGCGCCGTTGCGCATGCTCATGAACAACCTCGACCCCGAGGTAGCAGAAAAACCGGATGAACTCGTGGTCTACGGCGGTATTGGCCGCGCCGCCCGCAACTGGGAATGTTTTGACAAGATTATAGAAACCCTAAGGGCACTGAATGACGACGAATCGCTGCTAATTCAATCCGGCAAGCCGGTAGGTGTATTCAAGACCCATAGCGATGCCCCACGCGTCTTAATCGCAAACTCCAATTTGGTTCCGCACTGGGCAACCTGGGAACACTTCAACGAGCTCGACAAGAAAGGTCTGATGATGTTTGGTCAAATGACTGCCGGTTCCTGGATCTATATCGGCAGTCAAGGCATCGTACAAGGAACGTACGAGACATTTGTCGCTGCTGGCAAACAGCATTACGACGGCAATCTCAAAGGTCGATGGATACTCACCGGCGGCCTCGGTGGCATGGGCGGCGCTCAGCCGCTGGCGGCAACCATGGCCGGCGCATCAATGCTTGCCATCGAGTGCGATCCAACGCGCATTCAGAAGCGTTTAGACGCCGGCTACCTGGACCAGATGTCCGGCGACCTGGACCAAGCACTCG
>SMUY01265063.1_pt1 | contig 23594 bp, 16 predicted proteins | sample 2456441 | NCBI WGS metagenome assembly SMUY01 (sample SAMN11095931, study PRJNA526329) | marine sediment metagenome | biome: Marine sediment; feature: Surficial sediment; material: Deep marine sediment; isolation source: Hadal surficial sediment | place: Pacific Ocean | collected 2014-11 | depth...
GATCCATTCGTCGTAAACGCCGTCGGCCGTCCGGGCAGCGTTTACCTGGTACAGTTCGATGGCTTTCTCCTCGAACGGAAAGGTCTGTTCTTCAAGTAACAGTTCGTATTGCTCAAGGGCAGCCTCGTCGAGGTCCCGCGGTCGCTCGGAATCCATCAGGTCCTTACTGAACTGCTGATAAACCTCACCGAGCCGGAAAGTTGCTGCTGTGGTCACCTCTGCAACACCGTATTCCGCTGCAGCACCGTACACTTCCAGCACATCTTCCATGAGTGACTTCTTGAGACCCATGCTGTCGGCGAGCGGCTGTGTAATCTTCAGGGCCACGAAACTGCGGCGTACCGGTTCGGCGAGTTCCAGCGATGCCTTCGCGGCCAGGAACCTGGTGCGCTCGGACCGCTCCGCACCCGCGCTCGCATCGACGCGGATCATGTCACGAAGAATCTGCGTGCGGACCTGTGCATTGCCGTTAATCCCCGCTATCTCAAGCAGGCGGACTCGCGCTTCGATCGACTCTGAAACCGGCTTAGGGTAACGGTCGAGGATATCCCCCAGAACGCCGCGCTCCTCACGCAATTGCATACTGTCTTTATAGAGGTCAGCCGCCTTCCACAATGCTTCCCGGCGCACCTCATCGGTGCTTCCCGGCGCGTGGGCGATGCGTATGAATTCGCCCGCCGCCGCCGCGTTCCGTCCGGATTCAAGGTAGGTGACCGCGAGTTTGCGGGTAACCTCGTCAGCAAATTCGCTGTCCGGGTAATCGCGGCGAAAATCTTCGAGTACCGTCGATGCGAGGGTCCACGAGCCCATGGTAATAAGCGCCGCTGCAGCATCGTATTCGGCAGTCGCCCGGATATCTGAATCCGGCACCGCCTGACCGAGCCGGCGGAAATGCGTCACCGCCGATTCCAGGTCGCCATCGTCACGCGCCAGCTCACCCTGCTTGTATATCGAGGAGGCGATCCTGTCCTTGACGTCCTGCTGTGCCTGCAGATCGTCTGCCGGCGTAAACGGACGCAACCTGTAATAGGCCTGCTCCGCCTGGGCGTAATTATTCAGATCGAATTGCGAGTGTGCGATTACCGTCCACGCGGTGCGCGCGAGCGGTTGCCGTACCGGCGGCTGTTTGTTGACGACAAGCTGGCCAACTGCGAGGGCAAGATCAAACTGGTTTTGTGCAAACAGATCTTCAGCGACCGTTGTCAGTACGGCGCTCGATTCCGAATGTTCCGGATAGGTATCCGCAAACTTCAGACCGCTGTCAATGTACTGCTGATGCCAGGCAGACTTTGCCGAACCCTGCAACTCAGCCTCGTGCCTGCGATAAGAAAGAATGGCGGCATATGCGGCTTCGGCCGAATGCTCGTGCGGCGGATAATCGTACGCGGTGACCTCATATTCCACAGTCGCAAGCTGGAAGTCCTCGCTTTCAAACAGGATTTCCGCAAGCAGAAAGTTGGTATTCGCAGTATCAGGCTCACCCGGGAAATAATCGAGATACTTGCGATACCAGCGAGCAGCTTCCTGGTAATCGCTGCGCTTGCCATTGCCCTGTGCTGCGGCGTGATAGTACTGCGCGAGGTCGTTGAGATTGTCCTTGAGATGCGCGGCAACGGTCGCATTCTGTTCGCGCGGATTGCGCAGCCAGAACCCGCTGTCCATGCCATAGCGCTCGACAAATCCTTTCTTGGCCTCGAGCACCAGTGTCGGGAACCCGCCGCGCTTGTATGCTTCGATAACCTCGACCTGCAAGAGCGGTGACTTCGAGTGGTAAGGATCCTGATCGACGAATGCCTCGTAGGATTCTGCGGCGTCAACAAATCGCTCCTTTTCGAGATACAGATCACCAAGATTCATATAGATGACGAAGCTGTACTCCGGTTGGCCGCGCGTGCTTAAGTATTCGCCGATACTCTCGGCACCCTCCATGTAGGAAAAGCTGATACTCAGCACGCGGAAGGTATCTTCAACAAGCTCCCTCTCGGCCCGGCGCAGATCCTCCAGGCGCTTTTCACCGACCTTCATCGTAATGCCGGTCACTTTGCGATCCAGCAGATCAAAAAACGGCGTCAGGCTGGCGTCGTGCTCGCCCAGTTTGAACTGCGCCCAGCCCAGTTTGTATAGTGACTGTTCGTAAAAGCGCGATTCCTCGCCGTAGGTCACGACACTCTGATAGGCGGATTCGGCGTCAAAATAATTCTTGCGCAGGAACAGCATTTCACCTCGCCGGAATTGCACTTCATCGATGAAAGTGGTGTCCGGGTATTTGCCAACCAGTTCGTTGAGCACGCGCAACGCGTCGTCTGTCTTACCGGCAATCTCGTAGGCTCGTGCGAGCTGATACAGAACGGAGTCATTACGTCGGTAATCGGGATACGCTTCGAGCAACTGATGAAACAGGCCGACGGCGCTGTCGTAGAGCTCGTAGTTGAGCCCATCGACATTGGTCGCAAGCTGCTCCGCTTCGGTGGCTTCCAGTTCGAGATCACCCAGCCGCCGCATTGCCTCGGCACGTAATTCCGGATCATCGGACACGAGATTCAGAAACGCCCGGTAGTTGTCCCTGGCCTTATCGGTGCTGTTTACAATAACGGAGCCGGGTCGAACCTCGACAGTCTTACGTTCGAGGCTTGCGATCGTGTCCCGCTTTTTAATTTTGTCGGCCGCTGCTGTGGACGCCCAGACAAGGGAGATCGCCAGCATCACCAATAACTGGAACCTGATTAACGTGCGCGAGATCATTGCGAACCAAATCCAGTGTCAGCCGTAGCGGTTGCAGCCAGATCATAAATTGCCGCCAACGCGAATCGCGCTTGCACAGTGTAGGTATCCAGCCTGTGTTTTTGCGCCCGTAATTCATCGACGGCGACACCGAGCATGAACGCGCGCTGCCTGTCCATCACGATTTCGACCCGCGCCTTCAGGTCGTCGATTTTCGGGCTCAAGCCACCGACACGCCGGTTGAATTCCGCGAATAGCAGTGGCTCGTTGCGCATTGCCTCGTCGACCTGTCGTCGTGACCTGCTGGTCTTGACCAGCGCCTCACCTGTCTGCCGCAGGTTCCTGCGGATCTTCCACAGGCGCGATTTATATTCCTTATCGAGATCCCACTGCAACACGCCCTTCAGGAGCATGACCTTGTCGCGTACCTCTTCTGCTTCGGGAATATTCGCCTGTAGCGCCGGGTTTCTTTCAAGGGCGATAATGTCACCCCACAGATCGAACTCACGTTCGGTCGCAAGAGCGAGTGAGTCGGCACTGTCTTCGATACTGTTTAATCGCGCATCGAATTCCAGTTTGCGCGCGATCATGCCGTCGAGGTCCGCCTGCCCGAGGCTTTTTTCAATTCGCGGCAGACGCTCGTTGTATGCGAGCTCGCGGGTGTCGAGCATGTTGCGATAAACATCGATGCTCTGTTGCCAATCGTCGAGATTTCGCAATAAATAACTGAGGTCGCGGTAGTTTTTCAGTCCTTCCTGAAAGCGATGCGTCGCAAGCAGGTGCAACAGGAAACGGGACTCAGGGGCCTCGGGTAACGCTTCGAGTTTCCATGACCAGCCGGTCGTATCCAGGGCGTCCTGTGCCAGAAATTCGCTTAAGAATTCGCCACTTTCGATGCGATAAATTGCCTGGTCGATTCGATGGGATTCTTCATAGAACGCTTCGATGGCGTTCAGGTAGTGGTCCGCGGCCTGGCTGATCGAATTGAGCTTGGCCATTGCGTAAGGAATGGCCAGCATCGATTCCTGAACCGCCGGATCGAGCAAGTCGCGATCTTTAAGTTCCATCCAGGGAACGAGTGCGCGGCGATAGTTATCGACCTCGGCATCGGCCCAACCCACGCCGAGCAATGCTTTATTGGAAAAAGGACCATCGAGGCGAACACGCTGCAGCGGTACTTTCGCGGCAACCGGCTGCCCATTCTGCAGGTAGGCATAGCCCAGTGCGAGATTTGCCTTGTCACGCAGCGAACTGAGTTCCTCATTCTGCGGATCAATCCTGCCGAGTTGATCCAGAATGTCTGCCGCACCGTCGACCCTGCCGCTGCGCACCAGCGCAACGCCAAGATTGAATTTCGCATAGCTGGCCCAGGTATCTTTGCCGGGCCAGTTGTCCAACAGGGCAATGGCCTGGTCGTGCTGAGAGTCCTCGATCAGCAGCTGCGCCTGCAGCATGTAGCGCTCTGCCTCGAGGGGCTCCGGTAATTCGGTTTCAATCTTGTCCAGCGCATGCTGGGATTCGGCGAGATAACCACGCTGGTACCAGACCTTGGCAAGGAAAAACCAGGTCCGGTCACGAACATCCTGTTCGACACTATCGGCAAGCAGCCTCTCGAATATCTCGGCAGCTCGCAGATGGTGACCATAGGAAAGAAACAGGCCGCCGAGCAGCAGTTCGGATTCGTCAATATGATTTTCGAGCTGTGCCTGCTTGTTCGCTGCCAGTAAACGGACGATTGCCGGAAAATAATCTTCCTGGTAGAAGTAGAACAGCACTTCACCGAAGTGCGCGTCCTTTACGATCGTTGATCCGGAATTGTCGTCAGCCACTGAAGGCTGCGACAGCATCGCGCCAGCTGCCAGCCAAAAGCATAGTGCTACCGTTGTAAGTCGCCGAGCGATCAACGATCACTCCCATTCCTTGATGACAAACTCAGGCTGCTGTTTCGTTATGCGGTCAGTAATTTCCAGCTCGACGTATTTTGCGCCGATACCCTTTTTGAAATTCATGGTGGCGCCACGACGATAGTCACGGACACTCGGTCCCTTGCCGGTAAACACGGCAACCAGCTCATGGTCACCTACCTTCAGGTTTTCCATATGCATGCGGTGTACGCCACCACGGTGCAATGCGCTAACTTCACGCTCGGTATAAAGATAGTTGGAAACATCCTTGCCATCGATCCTCAGTTTGATCGCGTCAAGGGCAAAATATTCGCCAACATCCATGGAGACAAAAAATGCGACCTGGGAATTCGCAGGAAACAGCAGCTCCTCTTCGAGCAGAAACAGGTCGCGGTTCAGGTCGAGCACCTCTTTTTTCAGTGATTGCACATCCTGATCGAGACTGCGAAATTCCGCTCGAGCCTGCGCCTCACCAACTTCCATTGACCGCGCTTCGGCCAGCGCCCACTTGGAATCAAGTGGCGCAAGATCCTGAGCGAATGCCCCGGTCACCCACAAAATCGAGCTTAGCGCGATACTGGAAAATCCTGTTCTTGTCACCTTCGTGTCTCCTGCCGGCCGGATCCCAGTTACTCTCTCAGCAACGAACGAATCTCTGTCAAATATTGGTCCTCATAACCGGGTTTGTAGCCGTGATGGACATGACGAACCCGGCCCTCGCGATCAATCAGAATAGTCACGGGCATGGCGTCGACTTTGTATAGCTTGCTGACGTCCTTGTTCTCATCGAAAAGCACTGGAAATTTCACGCCGAGTTCCTGCACCATCTTCATGGCCCGCCGCGAATCGTCATCGATATTGACGCCCAGCAGGCTGAAGCCAACGCGTTGGTAGCGTTCGTACAGTTCGTCGAGAAGTGGCATTTCCTGGCGACAAGGTCCGCACCAGGTTGCCCAGAAGTTGATCATGACCACGTCGCCGCGGTACTCACTCAATCGCAGGTTTTCTCCGCTGGCGCTCCTGAGCACAAAGTCCGGTGCGACCTGACCTTCCAGGCTGGAGGAGGCGAGGCTGCCAGCCGAAAAGATCACAAGAAATGCTCCGAGCAATGCTGTTTTTAGTCCCTTCATGTTCCCGTTCCTCTTGTCCTGACAAGACGACGCCTGCGCCATCGACGGACACGCGTTTGAGTCATCTCCGGGCGCCGGCTCGGCAATACTTGTGAGCAGTTGAGCAGTATTGAAAAAGGCCGCAAAACTGCGTTACGGGCTGCCGCCACTGCCCAAAAGTGACGATCGACACCAGGCTATAAGCTTCGCATGGTGACAGCCCGCAAGGCCGTGGGGAGTGATCATGGTCACAGATGACCGGACCGGTCCGGGTATGAATGTGGCTGCTTTTTGCGACACCGGAGCAGCGTGTGCGCGTGGCCTTCCCGTATTACGTCAAATTGCTGGATGGCTCGAACCCGATTCGGGGCTAAAGCCCCTCCTACAGTTGCCAAAAGAAAGATTGTAGGAGCGGCTTCAGCCGCGAATGAAACGCTAGTCAGGCGGTCGCAGGCCGTCGGAATAGAACATCTGCCCGTCGGCATCGATAACGATGCCCTCGTAGTCCGGGAGGGTCGCGATAAGGCGCAGACCCTGATCGACGCCCATGACGAACACTGAAGTCGACAAGGCATCAGTCAGGACCGCATCGGGTCCAATGATGGTAGTCGAACGCACCTCCCCTGCTGGTTTGCCGGTGGAGGGTTCGATAATGTGGTGGTAGCGCTCGCCGTCTTCCAGGAAAAAGCGCTCATAATCTCCGGAAGTCGAGATTGCCTCGTTCTCCAGAGGAATGGTGACGGCAACTTGATCCGGGTCCCGCGGGTTCTGCACACCCACCATCCAGGGTTGTCCACGGCGGTCACCGAGCAGTCGCGAATCGCCGCCGGCCGTCACCCTCGCATGGGCAACGCCATATCGCCTGAGCACCTCGACACCCCGCTCGACAGCATAGCCCTTGGCGATGCCACCCAGATTAATGCGGACACCTTCGTGCGTAAATCGGATCGTGCCATCGCCCCGGTTGGGTTCCACGAAACGGTAATTGAGCCGCGGTAATTCTTCCGAGATTGTGTCTGCGTCGGGCCGGCGACCTTCCCTGAAATCGTAATGCTGCCCGACACTGTCGTAGGTGATGTCGAACGCCCCGCGGGTCAACACCGATATGTCCAGCGAGCGGAGAATCAGCGTGAAGAGTTCATCTCCGGCTTCAACAGGCCTTTCTGCGGCATCGCGATTGATTTCGGACAATTTACTGTCCTCGATATAGGTGCTCATCAGGTTGTCAATTCGAGCAACTTCCGCGAACACGGCTGCCACCGCCTCCTGAGCAGTTGCCGGGTCGTCGTGCCAGACGTAAACGCTGACCTCCGTACCCATATGAACTTGCGCCTCACCAATCCACTCGGCGAGGGAAAGTCTTGAAATCATTAGGAATGCAACCACAACCGTGACTAGTGTTCGCGTCAGGCAAGGTTTATCCTTGCTGCCACAACTACTCACCGGGGAGGTGGACTGTGATGTCATTCGTAATTGTCCTCGTGCTGATCGCCGCAATCGTCCTTTTTGCAATTGGCATCTACAATAGTCTTATCAACTTGCGAAATCGCGTCAAGAACGCATTCGCTCAAATTGATGTGCAACTTACCCGTCGGCACGATTTAATTCCAAATCTCGTCGAGGCGGTCAAAGGCTACATGAAACATGAACGCGGAACGCTCGAAGCTGTCATCAATGCCCGCAATGCCGCTGTTTCAAGTCTTGATGCCGCCAAACTGGATCCAACCAACGCCGTGGCAATAAAAGAACTCGGCGCATCCGAGGGCGCTCTCGGCGCTGCCCTTGGACGCCTTTTTGCCCTGTCCGAAGCTTATCCTGATCTCAAGGCGAATCAAAACATGCTGCAGTTTCAGGAACAGCTCACCAGTACAGAGAACAAGGTCGCGTTCTCGCGTCAGGCGTTCAATGACGCTGTTCTCGGTTACAACAACAAATCAGAGAATTTTCCCAACAACATCATCGCCGGCATGTTCAAGTTCGAGCTGGCAAGCTTCCTGGAAATAGAGTCGGAAGAGAAACGCGAAGTTCCGGAAGTCAGTTTCTCCTGAGATTTCCTTTCTATTCCGCGATGGAATTTTGACCTGCAGGCTCACAATCCATCATGAATTTCTTTGACGCACAGGATCGGGCAAGACGCTTCACACGCTGGCTGGTTGTTATCTATGTAGTCGCAACCATTCTGATAGTCGCCGGCGTCACGCTGATCGTCGGTGTCGGCCTGGACGCCGTCGGCCAGTACAACAGCCCGGCGAATCCCGCCATTCTTGGCTTCACCGCCGTGGCTGCCACACTCTTCATACTGGGGTCCACGCTGTACAAGACGGCTCGACTTTCTTCAGGCGGTGGCCGGGTCGCACAGGATATGGGCGGTACGCTGGTGCCACCGGATGTCCGGGATCCGTTGCGTATGCGGCTGCGCAACATTGTTGAGGAAATGGCCATCGCGTCCGGCGTCCCTGTCCCCGAAATCTATGTGCTGGAGGAAGAAAGCGGCATCAACGCGTTTGCTGCAGGATTTACGCCAGGCGATGCCGCGATCGCCGTGACCCGCGGCACGCTCGAATTGCTGGAGCGCGAAGAATTGCAAGGCATCATCGCACATGAGTTCAGCCACATCCTTAATGGCGATATGCGGCTTAACATCCGCATGATGGGCGTGCTGTTTGGCATCATGGTATTAGGCCTGATAGGCCGGATAATCGTTCGCGGCAGTTATCACTCGAGCATTGTTTCCAGTCGCAGAAAAGGTGGGTCGTCAGGAATCATGATTATCGGGCTTGGCCTCCTGATTCTCGGCTGGATCGGTGTTTTTTTCGCGAGGATTATCAAGGCGGCGGTTTCCAGGCAGCGTGAATTCCTTGCCGATGCGTCGGCCGTGCAGTTCACGCGACAGACTGACGGCATTGCCAATGCGCTAAAGAAGATCGGCGGATATTCCCGGCATTCCTACATTCAAAACGTCGACGCGGAAGAAGTCAGTCACATGCTTTTTGCCAGCGGTATTGCCAAACTGACCTCGATATTCGCGACCCATCCGCCACTCACCGAGCGTATCCAGGCGCTCGACCCGAGCTTCCGCGAGAACGACTACCCGGACGTCGATCCGCGACACCGCATGACCGTAAGTCAATCTGAACAGACCGCGGGTTTTGCAGGCGCCGAAGCAGCACCGAAAGACTCCCGCACGGTGATCGGCAATATTGCCGAGGCGATCGGCCGCCCGGAAGCGGAACATGTCGAATACGCGCGGCGGCTGCGGAGCAACATACCGGAGCTGCTCTATGACGCGGCGCACGCACCTGAAGAGGCATTTCTGCTAACCATTGCGCTGGTACTAAACAAGCAACATGCCGACCGGCAGTTACATTTCATCGAAGAACAACTCGGCGCCGAGCGGGCAACGCTGGTCAAGGCTTACTTTGAGAAAATCAGCGAGCTTGGTCCGAGATACCGCTTACCGCTGCTGGAAATCGCATTTCCCATGCTGAAAGCCAGGCCGAGGACGCAAATGGAGTACTTGCTGGGGCTGGTACGGCGCCTCATCGAGATCGATGGTCGCATCGACCTCGGCGAGTTCTGCATTTACCGGGTGCTGGCGAGTCACCTCAGCCAGGCAGCGGATCCGGTTGCGGACAAAGTTGGCAATCGCGTGCCCCGGAAAAAGGCCAGGCGCGCAGCAATCGATGTGATCCGGATAGTCGCCGACCAGGGCAATGAGGATAAGGTGGCTCGTGACCATGCCTACCAGGCCGGAATTTCCACATTCGGCGAATGGGCCAGTGAGGACGCAGCACATGTCGACGACGAGCGAACGGTCGAAGTTCTCGGCCGAAGCCTGGACGCATTGCGGCAGATGAACTCCGCTGGAAGAAAGAGCCTGTTGCAGGCGGTGAGCAACACGATTACCCATGACGGTAAGCTGACGATCAGCGAGGCGGAACTGCTGCGCGCGATCTGTGCCAGCCTCGATTGCCCCCTGCCGCCTCTGTCTGTCGAATAAGGGGAACTCTGCTTACCTGCACCGGTAAATCGCGATGAGAGTTCGCGACAAAAGGCGTAGTATGTGGCCATGGAACTCTCGAGGGAGTTCTGACTCTGCTAGTGGAGAGTTGTTGCCTTTGCGGCGACAGCAACGATCACCCAGGATTTTACATTTTCGGAATAAAATCATGCGACTACGCCAATACACACTGACCATCCTGATCTCAATGCTGATTGCCTTGCCGGCCTCCGCCGCAACCCGGGAAGAGAGCCGCGTTACGGACGCCACGGATGTCATCGATCAATTTCTGAGAATTCCGGAACAATCAATTCCGCCGGCGCTTCTGTCACGCGCTTACGCCGTCGCCGTTGTCCCCCATGTGTTCAAGATCGGATTCGGCCTCGGCGTACGTCGCGGCAAGGGCATCCTGGTCATCAGGCAGGACGACGGTTCCTGGAGCAATCCGGTTTTCATTACCCTTACCGGCGGCAGCTTCGGTTTTCAGATCGGAGCGCAGTCGACGGACGTCATCCTGGTCTTCAAGACTCGCAAGGGTGTCGATGGCATCACCAACGGCAAGTTTACGCTCGGCGCTGATGCCTCGATTGCCGCCGGCCCGGTCGGTCGCCACACCAGCGTGAGTACCGATATTACATTCAGGTCCGAGGTCTATTCATACTCGAGAAGCCGCGGCCTGTTCGCCGGCATCGCATTCGAAGGTGCCGGTGTAACGATGGATCGCAAGGCCAATGCCGCATTTTATGGTTCGGCGACAATGACGCCAGAACAAATATTTGCCAGTTCAGGGAATTCAGCACCTCATTCGGCGAACCAGTTTGTGCAGGTACTGACAGCGCAAACGCGCAGGTTGCCGGTACAACCAAGCATGACCGGGGATGTGCCGACAGTTACCAGTACCTCCCAATCGCAATCGACGGTCACTACCTACGGCATGCCGGATCCTGACGAGAACAGCAACACGCAGCAGAGCGTGCCGCAATAGATCCCCGGAATACGCGATAAGGCATAAGCGGCTTGTTGCAGGACATAATTGAACAGGTTCAATCCTGGGTTCAGTTCGTGGGCCCGAACATTTATTTGCAGGCCGCAGCAATCGCGGTCGGTTTCATTCTTGCTGGCAAGTTTGCCGATCTCCTGATTTCGCGAATCATCGCGAAGATCGTCAGCCGGTCCTCAACTACATTCGACGATAATGTCGTCGCGCTGCTGCATCGACCGATTTTTATTAGTTTCGTGCTGGTCGGTCTTGCGCTCGCGACCCGCAGGCTTGGCTTTCCAGAATCACCCCAGTATGTAACGCTCGGGATTCTGCGGACAATTGCCATTGTTGTCTGGTATACGTTCGTACGCGGACTGGTCCAACTGCTACTAATTGCACTCCGCCGAGGCTCGACGACGAAATATCTGCATTCCAGCATGCTGCCCTTGCTGGATACCGTGATCAAGGTCATTCTCCTGGCGCTTGCGGTCTACTTCCTGTTCCTTGCGTGGGACATCAATGTCACCGCCTGGATCGCCTCCGCCGGTATCGTCGGCCTTGCATTGAGTTTTGCCGCCAAAGATACGCTTTCCAATCTTTTCGCCGGCGTGTCGATCATTGCTGATGGACCCTACCAAACCGGCGATTTCATTGTTCTCGAATCCGGTGAACGCGGCATGGTTACGCATATCGGATTAAGGAGCACCCGGATACTGACGCGCGACGATGTCGAAATTACCATACCGAACGGCGTTATCGGCAACTCAAAGATTATCAACGAGGCGGGCGGCGGATCTACGAAGCACAGGATACGAATTGCTGTTGGTGTCGCTTATGGCAGTGATATCGACCAGGTCATTGCCACTCTGTCCGGCGTCGCCGCCGCACACTCGGAAGTTTGCAACGTGCCCGAGCCACGCGTGCGATTTCGCAAGTTCGGGGAATCGAGTCTCGATTTTGAACTGCTTTGCTGGATCGAGCAGCCGGTTGATCGCGGCCGGTTGATACACGAACTTAATTGCGCCGTGTATAAGGCGTTTGCAGAAGATGATATATCGATTCCGTTTCCACAACGGGATCTGCATGTCCGGACGATGCCGCAAACCTGAAAGAGAACCGCGTTTCCCGGGAATGTTATTGCGGATTTTCCTGGCGGCGTTTCAGTTCTTCCCTGATAGATTCGATATCGCCACCAACGCCGGAATCCGGATGCATATCCTCGGCCGTGTATTCGACGCTCTCTGGTTCGGGCGGGGCGATCTGAACTCCGGGAGCATTACCACCGGGGTCTACGGCGCTATCCGTTCCGCTTCCCGAATCATCACCGAGACCGGTGCCGTCCGCGACCTCGCCATCGGCGACACCGAGCAATTCAGCTTGTTCTCTCCGCTTCTGTGCTTCCATGGTGCGGCGCCTTGCCTCGGCCGCCGCTTCCTGGGTACGACGCAATGCCTGCCGTTTGCGCTCCGACCGGGCCTCGAGTTCTGCACGTTTCGCCTGCTTGGCACTCACCTCCAGCCGGTTGATCGCATCTCGGGCATTGACGCACTCCGCTAGGTATTTGGTCTCGAACCGGTTCTGCCCGCAGCGGACCATGGTCGCCTCCAGCAGCCTGGGATTTTCCATCAATTCGTCCACGGAAGCCGGGGGCGGCTCCTTGGCGCACGCCACCAGCAGCAGGCTGCTAAAACAGAATGTCAGGCGCAAAGTCTTCATCCGGGGTCATTGATGTCATACAGGTTGTTGGGGTAAAGATAAAAAATTGTGGGCCGCATCATAACATCGGACGTCAAATCCACATTGTGGGCGAGTTCGCAATTCGGCCAGTCAACCGATTGGGGCGTGTCGTGTTGAATGAGCGCAGACGGACCGTATCGCCAACTGTCGCGATTATTGACCGTGGAGGCGTCATGAATAAATCTTTGATTATCCTCACGTTAACTCTCCTGCAAGATGCCTGTGCGACGCACCGCCAATTCATTGCCTGGCTTTGAGGCTATCAGCGCCGAGATCACGGTCAGCTATGAGATGGCGGAAGCTGCAGATGACCTGTCGCGAACATTCGCAATGAACCGCGAAGAACAGGAGTCCGGGAGAAATTAGGGGTCGAACCGAGGTTTTCGCCGAATCGGTGAACGCGTTACTTGAGAATTGGCAAAGGGCCGAAAACCTCGGTTCGACCCCTATTTCTCGTATAGTGCCGCGGTGTCTGATTCGAATCAGTATTCGCTGCTGCGACAACGCCGGTTCGCGCCGTTTTTTGCTACTCAGTCCCTTGGCGCATTCAACGACAACATTTTTCGCAACGGACTGATCATCCTGATTACATTTCAGGGCGTAAACGTCCTCGGAATGAATGCCAGCCAGATCGCCAATGTCGCCGGCGCACTTTTTATTCTGCCGTTCTTTCTCTTTTCCGCAGCAGCCGGCCAGCTCGCGGATAAATACGAGAAGTCACAGCTGATAAGAATTATCAAGCTGCTTGAAATCGGGCTGATGGTCCTCGCCGCATTCGCATTCATCAACAAGAATTACGTTGCACTGCTTTTCGTGCTGTTTCTTATGGGATGTCAATCGACATTGTTCGGGCCGGTGAAATACGCCTACCTGCCACAGCAACTGGCAGCAAACGAACTCCTCGGCGGCAATGCGCTGGTGGAGTTTGGAACATACACCGCGATTATTCTCGGCTTAATCGTAGGCGGCATTTCCGTCGCGATTGATAGCACGCACCAAACCGTTATATCAGCGTGCCTGATCGGTGTTGCCGTGATTGGTTATCTTGCCAGCCGGGGCATCCCGATTACCAAGGCAGCGGACCCGGCGCTCGCGATTAACTGGAACGTCTGGACCGAAACCTGGAGAATCGTCAGGTTCGCACGAGAGAGAAAAAGTGTTTTTCTGTCGATTCTCGGCATCTCCTGGTTCTGGTTTTTCGGATCCGCCATAACACTGCAGATTCCTGCGTATACGCTGGATATTCTGAACGGCAGCGAGGAAATCACGACTGCATTGCTGGCGGCATTTGCCGTCGGCGTTGGCATCGGCTCGCTGCTATGCGAGCGATTGTCGGATCGGCGGATTGAACTTGGCCTGGTGCCATTCGGTTCCATCGGCATGAGTCTGTTTGCTATTGATCTATGCTTCGCCCAGCCGGTAATGCATGTCATTCCCGTCAATACGGTCTCCGAGTTCCTTGCTCGTTCCGGTTCCTGGCGCATCTTGACAGACATGGCGATGCTCGGCGCCTTTGCCGGTTTCTACAGTGTCCCGCTGTTCGCCATGATGCAACAGCGCGCCAGGCGCAAGCATCTGTCACGGATTATCGCGGCCAACAACATACTGAACGCCATTTTCATGGTCGCGGCCGCGTTGTTGGCGCTGGCAACCTTGAATGCCGGCATGTCTATCCCGCAGCTCTTTCTCCTGCTGGCCGGGCTGAACGCTGTCGTGGCGATCACTATTTACACCTTGCTCCCGGAGTTTTTTATCCGTTTTGTCGTGTGGATCATCATCAACCTGCTGTACCGGATTCGACCATTCGGGCTGGATAATATTCCTGAGAGGGGTCCGGCCGTGCTGGTTTGCAATCACGTCAGTTTTGTGGACGCGCTGATCATTGGAGGATCGATCAGGCGGCCGGTCCGCTTTGTCATGTATTACAAGATTTTTCAGATTCCTCTCATCAATTTCCTGTTCCGCGCCGCGGGGGCGATTCCAATTGCATCATCGAAGGAGGATGCCGATCTGCTTGAGGCGGCGTTTGACCAGATTGATGCAGAACTCGAAGCCGGCAACCTTATTTGCATATTTCCCGAAGGCGCCATCACGCAGGACGGGGAAATTCAGCCGTTTCGGCCTGGCATTGAGAAAATCATTGCACGTCGCACGGTTCCGGTGATTCCGATCGGGATCGGCGGGCTGTGGGGCAGCTGGTTCAGCCGGCGCAAGTCGGGCGGACTGCGAAGAATTCCGGGCCGCCTCTTTGCAAGAGTCAATGTGCGCGTCGGGCAAGCAGTGAACTCGGGGGACGCGACCGCCGGCAATCTCGAATCGCTGATCAGAACCCTTCGCGGACAAAACCGATAGGAGTCTCGCCCCGTACTTTTTGCGTCCATTCGGTGATCAGGTTTTCACGATTGCCGAACAAAGCCGGTCCGGCATCGTAGTCGAAATGTATTTCTGCGATCTTTGCGAATCCGGTATCGCGGGTCAGCACCAGTACTCGATCACTTTCATATTCCCCATGCAGCGCCTTCTTATCCGCAGTCACCTGGCGATCGAGCGCCATTCTCGATCCGTAAAGCGATTTGGGCGCGCGGACTGCATCGGTCCACACCAGTCCGGCGGGTAAAACCAGCGCCCGGTGAATCCATAACCCGGTCTTGAACAGCATGCGCGCTTCGCTGCGGCTGAATGCCATTTCCGTGACCGTGTCTGGAAGCTGCAACAGAGTCGTTCCAATGTGGCCGCTACCGATATCAATCAAGCGCGCCTGATTGCGTCCGTTGACGATCACGATCTGTTGCCTTATTACAGAAAATTCGATTTGACGAATTGCGTCGCTACCCTGCCACACGTTTCGCAGATGCCAGTTTCCGGTGCGATCTGCATACAGGCTGCGCAACGCGCCGCTTTCACTGCCGAGATATAGCTGATCGTCGGCCGCAAATGTGAGGCCGGCGTGCAACTCACCAAGTTCGATGTCCGCAAGCACGGCGCCGGTCTCGACATCCATAATCCATGTGCGCTGTCCGCTGAGAATTGCAAGCTGTGCCGATGACGGTGAAAACGCCATGCGGCCGACAGTACTGGCGGATGCACTGCCATGAAATGGCCTCGGCAGACCGCTGCTGCCATCCCAGATGCGAACCGTGCCATCGGCCCCCGCGCTCGCAACCAGCGACGCATCATTATTGAATACCATCGCGACCACGGGACCACGGTGACCTAGAAAGCTGATCTCTTCCCTCTCGGCACCGATCTCTCCCACACTGGCATCAATTTGCAGTACATGCACATGACCCGAGCTGTCGCCAATCGCGATTCGTTCGCCACCCGGTGAAATGACCGTGATCGTGTCACCCGATGCACTCCATAATTGATGGCCCGGCATGATGTCGGCGGACGCCGAATTTGTCACTGACGCGGCGGTTGGCGGTACGGTCCAGAATCTTGCGATGCCATTTCGCGCCGCGGTAACGATCGTTTTTTCGTCAGCCGAAAACGCCAGCAACTTCTGGCCTCCCGCTTCCACGCCCGCATCAAGTAGCGGTCCGGAAATCGCTCCGTCGCTACTGCGATAGGCCTGGTATCCCTGGCGAACATTGCCGGCCAGGAAACGTGCGCCTGACCGCGAGAACGCAATCTGCCATTCATCGCGGCTCGATTCCTGCAGGACCGGCGCTTTCGGCCGATCAATTCGCCACAGCGAGATGCCCTCGTCGCCATGTACGACACCGAGCGATTCACCGTTGGCGGACAGTTCGATCTGACTCGGTTGAGACGCGAGGTCAATTTGCGACACGAGCTCCCCCGCGGAAATATCCCAGATCCGAACGGCGCGATCGTAATCGGCAACGGCAAGATGCTTGCCCGTCGCATCCATCGCAACCAGCGCCGGCGCTCCAGCGACACTGAGTTCGGCAACGATTCTGCCACTGGAGAGCGACCACAACTCAAACAGCGTATCGATATCACTGCGTCGTGGTACCAGCAGGTGTTCTCCGTCGGCGCCGAGAATGGCGTCGGTACCAGCTGCGCCGACATCGAGCACAGCCGACCGGCGGCCACTTGCCGTTCGCCACATATTGATAGTGTCCTGCGTCGTAGTAACAAGGTACTCGGCATTTGCGCTGAGACCCAGGACTTGCTCGTTGGCCGGTACCGCAATAGTCCTCGCCGCCTCCGCCGAATTGAGATCCCACAGTCGCGCGCTGTCACTTTGTAATGCGCGCGCGATCGCGTAGCGGCCATCGGAACTGAACCAGAGATTTTCGGACGCTCGTTCGACGGGGTCTGGAATGTCGAGACCACGTTCGAAATTTTCGACGACGACCTGCGAATTCAGGCTCAGATCCCAGCCAACGAGATGCCCGGATACTCCGGCGGACTCGTCCCTCAGACTCAGGCTCCAGGTACCGTTCAACGGCTCACCGATCAACGGCGAAAGTTGCTCTCGGCTGATACGGATTTCGTCGTTAGCTGAGGATGCCGGCTGGTCAAAAGCCAGCTCGATTGTGCGTCCGGAAGGCGCAATCAACTTTATGCGAATATCGTCCAGTCGCGCATGGCTGACGTTAACAGTAAGCCCAACGCGATTCGCCAGCCCCCCGCGAACTATGACAACTCGACGAACCAGCGGTGTTACTTCCAGCGCCGACATTGTCCAGGGTTCGCGCGCCTCCAGCGACTCGTCGACGAGCGACCATTGCGATATCTTTGCACCGCTGAAATACGTCAGCTGCATCTTCTCTGCATTGAATGCAAGTCCATCCGCTTCCTGCACCGGATTTGTCACCAGCAAATGGGAATAGTCGTCCCCAACGAGCGTCGACGCACGACGGCGACGTGCCTGCGTTGATACTACGAGCGATTCCAGGGACGCGAGCAACGCGTCGTCTCGCCTCCCGTCCCGCATGGCAGCGCGGACCTGGCGATCCCAATAATCAGCCAGAAACCCGTCTGCAAGTTCAGTCGAGCCCGGCAATTGTCTCGCGAACCTGGATACATTGAGAATCGTACTGCGGTCTGCCGCCTGCCCTGCTCGATCTACGAGTATCGTCTGAAACATTCGGTCAGCCGCATCGGCGTGCCCCGGGAATGACCGCAGACTTACATAGGCGTCGGAAATCGTCTCAAGATCGAACGTCGGTGTCGACATGACTCGCATGTACGGTTTCGGCAGCAGCTGTGTGTAGGCGAACGGTATTGCAGTCACTAATAATATGACGGCGGCGGCAATCGCAGGCCCTCGCCAGTGCAATGGCAGGTTTTCGTTTGCCCACCTGGCTGTAAACACTGTTTCATATACTTTGTTGCAAACCGCAAGATCACCGCTATCAGTTGCTACAACGAGTCCCGTGGCCAGCAGGCGTCGCTGGATATTTGACTGGGAATCATGAGTTACCCGGATACCCTTGCGAATCCGGCCATAGAGATTCAGAAGCGGCTCGTGATGCTTTTTGTCGTTAACGACCAACCTGTGGAGATGACTCAGGTGTGGTTCATTGCGCGTTGCACCCCGCCCTGCGAGCTGATGCATCGCAATCCGGTCAACATGGCCCTTGATATCGCCCGAAATTTGCTCGCGGGCAACCGACCGTGCAAGTTTCTGACTCAGGTATGGCTGGCCCGACGTCCACTCGAAGATGCGATCAAGCGCCAGTCCCGCATCCGCAACGGAGAGCTCAAGTTCCGCCGCGAATATGTTGAGATCTTCACGCGAGAAATCACTCAGCTTGATCTCTTGCGAGATCAAAAACGGCGACATCGCGGAATCAAGCGCCAGGCTATAGGGATCGCATTCGCCGATCATGGCGAAGCTGAGACGAGAAAATTCCGGCTCTGTACCTCGCGCATTATGTGCGGCACGAATGCTGGCAAGTAAATGCTCGTCGAACGGCAAGTCAGCGACGTACTGAATCTCATCGACGAACACAACTATCCGTTCCTGAATGTTCTGCAGGATTACGTCGGCAAAGAATTCGACCAGGCGTTGTCGATTACTGAGGATCGAGTTGTCCTGCCACCAGGATTGGAGATCAACTTTGAGCCGCAATTGTCGCAACAATCGGTAGGCGATGCTGTAATACCAGCGGCCGGCATCGGATCCGCCGTCCCGCTCACCGATTTGTGAGAGATTGAGCACGGCAACCTTGAAGCCATTGTTTTGCAGGCGTGCCGATGTTGCCGCGATTAAACTTGATTTGCCCGTCCGGTCCGGTGCTATGACATGCGCATAGTTGCCGGCAACGAGCGTCTGGTACAGGAAATCGTCGGCCGCACGGCGCACATAGCCAGGCTTTACTGCATGTAGCGGCGGCCCGACACTGAAAAACTCGCCAGTCTTGTCGAGCGCCACCAACGAATTATTTTCCGGTTTTTCATTCATCAATCAAAACGACCCATGATCATCCCCCGCTTGGGAACGGCTCCTGCGACACGTTCATTCGGCGATTTGCTGTATTCTCCTTTTTAGCTCTAATTGCCGCAGCATATCGAGATTCGTCCGAACCAGACATTCAAAGCGCGAGCGTGGCATTTTGCAAGCATTCAAGTCCAAGATGTCGAAAAAAGACATATTCGGGCAGGTAACGCTGATTCACTCTGAGGCTGGCCCGCTGATACGGAGGGACACACGCGACGCGCCCGTTGTCCATCCGCTGGATCGCCCGGCGCCTGCTGGCCCGGGAGGCGCGTGCGCTTGCGGTACTCGAGGAACTCGAGGGCATACCCGTACTTATTCGATCAGACAAGAGCACGCTTGATCGATCCTATGTGGACGGCGTGCCGATGCCGGAAGGCCGGCCCGGGTATATCGCCTATTTTCACGCGGCAGCCAGGGTCGTTCGACGCATGCATCGCCTCAGCGTCGTTCACAACGACCTCGCCAAGGAACCGAATTTTCTGCTGACAGCCGACGGCAGACCGGCCATTATCGATTTTAAGCTGTCGTGGTCCGCGCGCCAGCGCGGGCCGTTGTTCCGGATCCTGGCGCGTAAAGACATTCGTCACCTGCTCAAACATAAACGAACCTACTGCCCGGACCGTCTGACGAGCCGTGAAAAAACGATTCTCGACAACCCGTCAATGCTCTCGAAGCTCTGGATGATGACTGGCAAGCCAATATATTTGCTCATCACCCGGAAGATTCTTGGCTGGCAGGACAGGGAAGGTGCGGGAGACCGAAAGACCGAATAGTTCACGGGTGGCTGAAAATGTCGGTTATGATTGCGCAGCCAACGCAATACCCGTTACACGAGATCTGGAATGGACTTCTGTCATCGACACAACCTGGTAGACCCTGACACGGCAAATGCCGAAAGAAAATTCGGCATCAAGGTATCGCTGCCACCTGGCGATACGTTTTCAGAGATCCTCGGCGAAGACTGGCAACGTGTTCACTGGTACACCAGTGAAGTTGAGCGTGACCAGGCTTTCGACAACATGGCCAACCGGCACGGTTATTATCGAACTACCGATACACCCACCCAGATCCTCCAAAAAATCGTCCGCTAACGCGATTTATCTAAAAAGGGCTCATGTGAGTGCGAGACCAGGCAACAGTCGGCGAGTCGTCGCTCCCGCCCATCCATGGGCTTCGCGACATGAGGACATCCTGTCCGCAAGCGGAGTGTACAGATAGGTACATGAGCATTCTGAGGCGGCTTTTAACGCCGTATCGTGCCACATGAGACTTTTTTAGCGGCGTTGCGGGGCGCCGAGGAACAAATAGAAGCTGGTGGAACCGCCCTCCGAGAATCCGGCTGCAAGAAAAAGTGGCCCCAGGTACGTATCAAGTCCCGCAAACAGGCTGCCATTCAGGAGCATTGAATCGAGGCTGATATCAGACCGCAACTGCCAGACGTTGCCGGCTTCAACCGAACCGCCGAAATAGAGCGGTATGTCGAAAAGACCACCGCCGGTTTCGCCAACTTGCCGGTAGTAAATAATTCGGGCGAGTCCCAGGTGCGGCCCGCTTATCGCACCGCGCTCGAGTCCTGACAAGCGCAGAAAACCGCCAAGTTGGAAGAAATTCTGAACCAGATTGTCCGATTGAATCGTGGTCGCATACTCAAGGCCAAACCGCAGAGTATTCTGCTTCCAGCTCCAGGCCATGTCGATCGCCGACTCAACGATATCGAAACTGCTGTCCGCACCGAAGCCGGGGCGCGAAATTAGCCATTCAACGTTGAATCGAGTTCCGCTCTTGGGGATCTGCGCATTGTCGAAGGTATCAACAGCGAACTGTGCACGAGCGCCTCCTGCATCGAAATCAAAATTCGGCAACTGCGGGTCACCCACCTTCAGGCGTGCGTTACCGCTACCACGAAATGCACCGAGCCGAAACTCGCCCCAGCGGCCGAGTTCCCGGCCAAAATCCAACCCCGCCCCGACTTCGCCGATTCTATAACGCGCCAAACTGGAGTCACCGCTGAACGTATTTATGTTGCTTTGCTCGAAAGAGACTCGCGGTGCAACGAAGTATCGCGAACCCTTGCCAAGCGGCTGATAGAACTCCGTTTCAAGCCGTGGATCAGTCCCGATCTGCAGGTCGGTTCGCCACTCGGCGCCGTGCGAATTGATCGCGGTGCGCGTCATGCGAGCGGCTACATTGAACGCGGTCGAGCCTTCGAAGTCGTCTTCAATTGAAATCCCGAACTTCAGAAAATTCGGGCCCCAGCTCTTCGAGCGGGTTTCGAACTCGACTCCCGTCGCGTCTGCCTCCTGAATAAGGCGGTAACTGGCCTGCTCGTAGCGCTCGAGACCGAACAGGTACCCGGCTTCATCGGCAAACCGGAAAGCGTCAATGGCGTCACCCGGTTCCGTCCTTATCTGCGACCTCAGGAAGCGATCGGCCGGATGTCCGTCCTCGATTACTCGAACAAAATCGATGATTGCAGGCGGGCCGGGGGGGCTCCGGCGCGCCGCCAGAAACTCGCGATATTCGTCTTCAGATACCGAGAGTTCTTTGAGTCGGTCTTCGATGGCGATCGTCGCTGCAGCGCCCGGTGCGATCGTCTGCGCAATATCCTGGAAATTCGTCGACCCATAATCGCCAAGATCAGGACGAATCAGAATATCGGCATCGCGCAGTTTCGATAGTTCCCGACGGGTTTCCCTGCGAATCAGGATGGTGAGCATTTGCTCCGTTATCGCAAGTGCGGATTGAAGTTGTTCCGGCAGGTACAGCGGAAACTCGACATCGACGGCAATGATAATGTCGACATCCATTTCGCGCACTACGCTCACCGGGACATTCCCGACAAGCCCGCCATCGACAAGCATGTGACCATCGACAACGACCGGCGAAAAAATTCCGGGTGCTGACATGCTTGCGCGAATAGCCAGCTCAATGTCGCCATGCGACATCGCATAGGCATCACCGGTCTCAATGTCGGACGCCACCGCTCTGAATGGCGTAGGCAGATCGTCAAAATCATGCACGTCATAAACGTGCAACAATTGCTCCCGGAGAATCAGCGACAGTTTTTGCCCGTGGATAAGCCCCTTCGGCAGTCGCAGGCTGCCGTCCCGCAAGCCCAGCTCCAACGGGATCGGATACGCGGCATCGTCCTGTTTGCGCCTGAAGCTCCGTTGTTCCCGTTTCGATCGGTCAGTGAAGGCATCTGCCCAATCCAGTGATTCGATCAGTTTCTGCAATTCGTCGGGGGTTTTGCCCGACGCATAAAGACCGCCAACAACGGCGCCCATGCTGGTACCCGCAATTGCGTCGATCGGGATGCGCAGACGCTCCAGCTCTTTGAGCACACCTATATGCGCGGCACCACGAGCTCCGCCGCCGCCCAGCGCCAATCCGATGCGAGGCCTGTCACCGCTCATGTCAGGCTCACCGGACTGAGCCTTGACCTGAATCGCGATTGACAGCGAAATGATTACGGGCAATGCCCGGAAAAAAGTGATTTTCATTTGCAACCCTTGCTAGTCATTCGAATCAAAGCTGACAGGGATGATAATCCGAAGTGATCGGGTTATTCTCGTCAACAACGTGTTAACAGCTGATCGATCTCAGGTGAGTGTTTCATGGCAGATCCAAAATGTCCCGATTGTGGTGAATCCGGCATCGAAAAAATCGTATCGACACCGAGTAAGGAACAATCACGGCAGAATGCGCCGTGGTATTACGTGGCTCACTGTGATAACTGCGGTCATATTTACGGGATATTCACCAAGCATGTATTTGGCCGCAGCGGGGTCAACCTCGTCGTCGAAGGCAGAAAATAGCTAATCCTGGCCGCGAACGTTCTTTGATCCATTCGGGGCTAAAGCTGCTCCCACAGGTTAGCGACGCTGCTTATCGGAGGTGATTAGAGGTTCCTCTTGAGACGAGCATTGTATTTCCCCAATTCAGCCAGCTGCTGTTCCTTCTCTGATTTGCTCCAGTTCGACTCGCTCGCGGCGATCGCTGCAATTTCTTCGCTAATGCCCAGACCCTGGTCCGCCGATAGCCCCGTCATGAGGCGGCGATGAACGATGTCTGTGAGGTTTACCGCGAATTCGTGACGCAGCGCGAACACCACCTCTGCTGCAAGCACCGATCCTTCATCATCCACCGTGTGTGCCAGGTGAGGCTCCTCAGCGGTAAGCGCGGCGATCTGGCTGGCACGGCCACCGTAGATTTTAAGCAGGCGTTCGACCCCATTTTGCGACAGGTAATTCAATTCGCGTAAGTTTTCCCGGGCCGCTTCGATACCGGTCGCACCAGGCAGCGGCATCGTGCGTGTCTCGCAAGCGCCCGTGTCGCTCTTTAGCCAGCGTACTGCAAGATCGACGACGTGTTCCGCCAGGTTTCGATAAGTCGTCAGTTTGCCGCCAATAATAGAGACAAGGCCCTTTGCCACGCGGCGGTGCTTCTTGATGATGTGCTTGCGTGTAATCGCCGACGCCGGTCCCTTGTCGCGGAGTGGCAACGGCCGCACACCCGCATAGGCAAAGTGTATGTCCGCGAAAGTCAAATCTGCTTCGGGAAAAACCCGATTGGTCTCGTCGAGCAAATAGCGAATCTCCTCTTCACTCGCTGCGACATCTGCAGGATCTCCGTGATAGCGGATGTCGGTCGTGCCGATCAGGTACTGCTTATTCCAGGGAATAATGAAAAACGGCCTGCCGTCTGCCGCTGCTTCGATATAGAACGC
>SMUY01264937.1_pt1 | contig 23540 bp, 22 predicted proteins | sample 2456441 | NCBI WGS metagenome assembly SMUY01 (sample SAMN11095931, study PRJNA526329) | marine sediment metagenome | biome: Marine sediment; feature: Surficial sediment; material: Deep marine sediment; isolation source: Hadal surficial sediment | place: Pacific Ocean | collected 2014-11 | depth...
CGAAGCCGGCGCGCCGCCGCCCGGCCCGATCTACCTGCGCGGTCCGGACGTGACCCTGGCGCCGCCGCCCAGGGCCGAACCGGTAGCCGAACCGGGGGCCGAACCGGGGGCCGGACCGTGAACGCCGGCCGCCGTGGAATCGTCCTGTGTGAGGCGGGTCCGCTCGACGCCAGGGTGATTGCGGAGCTTCACCTCCAGTGTTTTGCCGATGGTCTCGGGGGTGCGGCGTGGGGCGCGGCTTCGATCGCCAAGGTTCTGTCGCTACCCGGCAGCTACGCCTACCTCGCCGTGGTGGCACCCGAAAAGGCCGCCGTGCGAGCCGCCGCTGCCACGCCCGCGCTCGCGGGGTTCTTGCTGGCGCACATCCTGGCGGGTGAGTCCGAGATCCTGTCGCTTGGCGTCGCCACCGCATGGCGCCGGCACGGTGCGGCCCGCGCCCTGCTCCGGGCGGCCATGGAGCGGGCCGGCCGTGCGGGCGCCGCGCGCACGCTGCTGGAGGTCGCCGAGGGCAACATGGCGGCGCGCGGCCTTTACGCGGCGGAGGGGTTCGCCCTGGTCAAGCGCTGGCCCCGCTACTACCGCCAGCCGGGCGGCACTGCCGCGGCGGCCTTGGTGTTCGCCCGCGATCTGCCCTGATTCGGGGCCCGGTTTTGGAGGGCTGCTTGAGTCAAAACAACAATAGATCCAAGCCGTTACCACCGAGATTCATTGAAATCCTACTTCTTGCGGCGGTGTGTGCCGGTTTTCCCGCGTTTCACAGGTTAAGTCTTGTTTTTTCTGACGTTACTGTTGCTTTCCGTAAAATTAGTACTTATATAGAATCAGATCTCGAAACTAGGCAAGAAACCGAAATGACCGAACAAGCCAAACCAAGCGAACTCTTGGCGTTGACCACGAATATTGTGGCCGCCCATGTCTCCAACAACTCGGTCGCGGTGGCTGATTTGCCGCGACTGATTCGGGAAATACATGACACGCTAGCCAGCGTCGGCGCGGGCGGCAGCCGCGAGAAGGAGCGCCCGACCCCGGCGGTTTCGATCAAGAAATCGGTCGCGCCCGATTTCATCGTCTGCCTGGAAGACGGCAAAAAGCTGAAGATGCTGAAGCGGCACCTCAAAACGGCCTACAATATGTCGCCGGAAGACTACCGCGAGCGCTGGGGCCTGCCGGCGGATTACCCGATGGTGGCGCCCAACTACGCCAAGCAGCGCAGCAGGCTGGCCAAGCAGATCGGGCTGGGCACGCGGGGGCGCCGCAAGAAATAATCATTGGCCCCATCCGGGGGTAGGGGGCGGGGTCTTTTCGGTTATACTCTGACGACAACGCAGTCCACGATCCTGGAGACATGACTTCGCAGCTCGAACGCCTCTGTGTCGAAAGGGGCTTGAAAATGACCGACCAGCGGCGCGTCATCGCCCGGGTTCTGTCGGAATCGAGCGACCATCCCGATGTCGAGCAGGTCTACAACCGGGCCACCAAGGTGGATCCGCGGATTTCGATCGCCACCGTCTACCGCACCGTAAAGCTGTTCGAAGAGGCGAACATCCTCGAGCGCCACGATTTCGGCGACGGGCGCGCGCGCTATGAGGAGGTGCCGGAGGAACACCACGATCATCTGATCGACGTGAATTCGGGCGAGGTCATCGAGTTTTGCGACGACGAGATCGAGCGCTTGCAGCGCGAAGCGGCCGCGCGGCTGGGATACCACTTGGTCGGTCACAGACTGGAGCTGTTCGCCGTGCGCGACACCAAGCGGGCTCGATCGGCCGGCAAAGCCGAGGCCCCAGGTGGCTCCGGAGGCGGGTCCGGCGATCCGGCAACCGATGCGGCCTCCGGACGTCCGTCGGGTCATACCAAAGGCCCTTGATACAATTACCGCAAAGACCGGTCTCCTGGCATCGGGAGTGTGGCGTCATGACTCTGTTGGAAGCGAAGGTGGGCAGGCTGGTCGACGTGAAATCGAACGCCCTTCATCTTCGCTTGGCCGAGACCGAGGCGGAGGTGGCGGCGGCTCAGGCCTTGCGTTACCGGGTCTTCTACGAAGAGATGTCAGCCAAGGCGACCGCCGCGATGGCCGCGGCCAAGCGCGACTTCGACGCCTTCGACGAACACTGCGACCACATGGTGGTTTTCGACAGCGCGCGCGGCGCCGGACCAGAGGCGATCATCGGCACCTACCGGGTGATGCGGCGCGAGGCCGCCAAGCGCTGCGGCCGGTTCTATACCGCGGGCGAGTATGATATCGCGAACCTGCTCGCCTACCCGGGCGAGGCCTTGGAGCTCGGGCGCTCCTGCATCGAGGCCGACCATCGCAACGGCGGGACCATGCAACTGCTGTGGCGCGGCATTGCGGAATACGTTCTGGCCCACGATGTCAGCCTGATGTTCGGCTGCGCGAGCCTGCCCGGGGTCGAGCCAGAGCCTTTGGCCATGCCGCTTTCCTATCTCTATCACCATCACCTGGCGCCGCCCGCACTCAGGGCCTGGGCCCTGCCCGAACGCCGCGTCGCCATGAACGTCATCCCGCCGGGCGACATCGCGCCGCGCGCCGCGCGGCATATGTTGCCGCCGCTTATCAAGGGCTATCTGCGGCTGGGCGGCTTCGTCGGCGAGGGCGCCGTGATCGACCGGGACTTCGGAACCACGGATGTCTGCGTCGTGGTCAAAACCGAGTGGGTTACCGACCGATATTTCCGCCACTACACGCGCGAAGACCCCGCCACAGACGAGGATGCGATCTAAATAACATGGCTGCGGCGGTTTTCGGTTCCCCACTCAGAGCGCTGATTCGGCTTTTCGCTTACGGCGGCCTGACGTTGCTGTTGATGCCGACGCAGGCGTTCGCCGTGCTGTTCGGTCTTAAATTCAAACGAACCCTGCCCATCTGGTATCACGAAAAGTGTTGCCGGATCATGGGATTCCGGGTCGAGGTGCGTGGCGAGCAGTCGACCGCCCACCCCACTTTGTACGCCTGCAATCACGTTTCCTACCTCGACATCATGGTCCTGGGTTCCCTGATCGAAGGCAGCTTCGTGGCCAAATCCGAGGTCGCGCGCTGGCCCCTGTTCGGCTGGCTGGCACGGCTCCAGCGCACGGTTTTCATCGAGCGGCGCGGGCGCAAGGCGGCCCGGCACCGGGACGATCTCAATCAGCGCTTCGAGAACGGCGACGACCTGATCCTGTTTCCCGAAGGCACCAGCGGCGACGGCAATCAGGTGCTGCCGTTCAAGAGCGCCCTGTTCTCGGTGGCGGAGCGCCGGCCGCACGACCGGCCGTTGCTGGTCCAACCGGTCTCGATCGCCTATACCCGGCTCGACGGCGTGCCCATGGGCCGCTATCTGAGGCCGCTGTTCGCCTGGTACGGCGACATGGAGCTGGCCAGCCATCTCTGGCAGGTGGCGGGGCTGGGCTGGGCGACCGTGGTGGTCGAGTTCCACCCGCCGGTCACCATCGACGCCTTCGGCACGCGCAAGATGCTGAGCGAATATTGCCAGGGTCAGGTCGCCGCCGGCATGTCCGCCGCGCTCTCGGGCCGGCCCCAGCGGCCGCCGCTCCCGATCCCGACCGGCGTTTCAACATCGAATATTTGACATATGGCCCTATTCACGTATCGCTTGGGAACCGGATGGCCTTTGACGGCCCAGGACGGCCCTGGGCGGCCCTTGGCGGGGCGTGGGTCCGGAATGAATGAGTGAGGTGGCCTTGGCCAAGAAGCTGTACGTAAAGACCTACGGTTGCCAGATGAACGTCTACGATTCCGCGCGCATGGCCGACGTGCTGGCGCCGCTCGGCTACGTCGCGACCGAGGGACCCGAGGACGCCGACTTGGTGATCCTCAACACCTGCCATATCCGAGAGAAGGCCGCCGAGAAGGTTTATTCCGAGCTCGGCCGCCTGCGCGCGCTGAAACAGGCCCGCGCCGAAGCCGGCGAGCGCATGACCATCGCGGTGGCCGGCTGCGTCGCTCAGGCCGAGGGCGCGGAGATCCTGCGCCGCGCGCCCCAGGTCGACCTGGTGTTCGGTCCCCAGACCTACCACCGCCTGCCGGAGCTGATCGCCCGCGCGGCGCGCGCCCAGGGCGCGGGCGGGCGCGCGGGCGGGGTGCTCGACATCGAATTTCCGGTCGAGTCCAAGTTCGACCACCTGCCCGAGGAGGCGGCGCCCCAGGGCGTCTCGGCCTTCCTCTCGGTCCAGGAGGGCTGCGACAAGTTCTGCACCTTCTGCGTGGTGCCCTATACCCGCGGCGCCGAGCACTCGCGCCCGGCCGCCGAAATCGTCGCCGAGGCCGAGCGCATGGTCGCCGGCGGCGCGCGCGAGATCACCCTGCTCGGCCAGAACGTGAATGCCTATCACGGGGCGGCGCCGCCCAGGGGCGTAAGCGTGGGCGCGATGGGCGGTGCCGCGAGCTGGGGCCTGGGCCGGCTGATCCGGCGCTTGGCCGAGATCGAGGGGCTGGCGCGGCTGCGCTACACCACCTCCCATCCGCGCGATCTCGACGACGAGCTGATCGCCGCACACGCGGAGGTGCCCGAGCTGATGCCCTATCTGCACCTGCCGGTGCAGTCCGGCTCGGACCGCATCCTCGAGGCCATGAACCGGGGCCACCGCACCGAGGACTACCGGCGCAAGGTGGCACGCCTGCGCGCGGCGCGGGGCGATCTGGCGCTGTCTTCGGACTTCATCGTCGGCTTTCCCGGCGAGACCGACCGCGATTTCGCCGACACCCTGGCCCTGGTGACCGAGATCGGATTCGCCCAGGCCTATTCCTTCAAGTTCTCGGCGCGGCCCGGCACCCCGGCGGCGGCCATGGACCGTCAGGTGCCCGAGCCGGTCAAGGCCGAGCGCCTGGCGGCGCTCCAGGCGCTGCTCGCGGCCCAGCAGGCGGCCTTCAACCAGGCCCAGGCCGGGCGCGTCCTGCCGGTGCTGCTCGAGGCCCGGGGCCGCAAGCCGGGCCAATTGACCGGCCGCAGCCCCTACATGCAGGCGGTCCACCTGGCCGCGCCCGCGCGGTACCTGGGACAGATCGTGGCGGCGCGTATCGACACGGCGCAGGCGAACAGCCTGTCCGCGCGTCTGTGGGCGGCCGAGGCGGGCCCGGGCGCCGAAGTGGCAGCGCCTTCGGCGACGACGCCCTCGGTGACGACGCCTTCGGTGACGACGCCTGGGGTGACGACGCCTTCGGTGAAGACGCCTTCGGTGAAGACGGGGGTGCTGGCGTGAGCGGCGTCTCCAAACCCGGCGCGGCGGCGGATTCGCCCGTGCTGCTCCAGTTCGATGACAACAACCTATTGCCGCCGCTCTACGGCGCGCACGACCAGCACCTGACCCGTCTCGAAGCCCAGCTCGGCGTGCGCCTGGCCGCGCGCGGCAACCGGATCTCGATTTCCGGGCCCGCCGATGCGGTGCACGCCGCGGAACTCGCGCTCACCGCGCTCTACGAGCGCCTGCGCAAGGGCTTGGAAGTGAGCGACGGCGAGGTCGATGCCGCAGTCCGCATGGTGCTGCAGACGCCGGCCGGGGCCGGGGCCGAGGCCGAGGCCGCGGTCGCCGATATCCACGCCGAGGATCTGACCATCGTAACCCGCAAGCGGCGGCTGTCACCGCGCTCGCCCAACCAAGTGGTCTATATGCGTGCGCTGCGCAGCCGCGAGCTGGTCTTCGCGATCGGCCCGGCGGGCACGGGCAAGACCTATCTGGCGGTGGCCATGGCGGTCTCGCTGATGATGGAGGGCCGGGTCGAACGCATCATCCTGTCGCGCCCGGCGGTCGAGGCGGGCGAGCACTTGGGCTTCCTGCCCGGCGACCTGCGCGACAAGGTCGACCCCTACCTGCGGCCGCTCTACGATGCGCTCTTCGACATGCTGCCCGCCGAACAGGTGACGAGCCGTCTGTCCAATGGCGAGATCGAGGTGGCGCCGCTCGCGTTCATGCGCGGGCGCACGCTGCGGAACGCCTTCGTCATCCTCGACGAAGCCCAGAATACCACTCCGGTGCAGATGAAGATGTTCTTAACCCGTCTCGGTGAGAATAGCCGCATGGTGGTCACCGGCGATCCTTCCCAGGTCGATCTTCCCAAGGGCCAGCCCTCCGGACTGCGCGACGCGGTCGAGTTGCTGTCCGGGATGGATCCGGTCGCTCTTGTGCGATTCACCAACACCGACGTGATGCGGCATTCGCTGGTGACCCGGATCGTACGCGCCTACGAGGCCCGCGACCGGACCGAGGATTCGGACCACGAACCCGGAGGGCCGGCGTGAGCGATCTGCCGCAGTGGCGTCCCGAACGGCCCCCCGTGGCCCCTGTGGCGCAGGGAGACAGCCCCTCTTGAGACCATGAGCGACGACCCAGACCCTTGTAATAGCAGCGATATTCCGCAGATACCGGTCGCGGTCACGATGCTCGACCCGGACTGGCCGCGAACCGTGCCGGCGGTCGAGGACCTGGCGCGCCGGGCCGCCGCGGCCGCCATGGCCGTCTCGGGCGCGGCCGCAAGGGCTCTGGCGGCGCGCGACGCCGAGATCAGCCTGGTGCTGGCGGACGACGCCACGCTGCGCCGCTACAACAGGGACTACCGGGGCATCGACAAGCCGACCAACGTGCTCGCGTTTGCCGCGGTCGACGCGCCCCAGGCGCCCCGGGAAGCGCCCGAGGGGGCGCCCGGGGGGGCCGAGGGCCCGCTGCTGCTCGGTGACGTGCTGCTCGCCCGCGAGACCCTGGCCCGCGAGGCCGGGGAGCAGGGCAAGCGGCCGGCCGATCATCTCTGCCATCTGGTGGTGCATGGCGTGCTGCATTTGCTCGGCCAGGATCACCAGAGCGAGGGCGAGGCGCAAATCATGGAACGGCTCGAGGTCGCAGCGCTCGGCCGCTTGGGCGTCGCCGATCCCTACGCCGCGGGCGTGGCGCCCGCCGGGGCGTCCCCTGGGGCGCCCAGGCTGTGCGGATGAGCCAGGCATCGGGCAGCAGCAGGCCGGTCAACGGCAGCCGGGGAGAACCCTCGGCGTTCGGCGGTGTCTGGCGCTGGCTGCGCAAGCTGTTTCGCCGCACCAACGGTGACTCCCAGCTGCGCGATACCATCGAGGAAATTATCGGTGAAATCGAGGAGGCGATTCCCGAGCAGGAAGCCGCGACCCCGATCGGCGGCCACGAACGGGTGCTGCTCGGCAACATCCTCGCGCTTCGGCACCTGAGCGCCGACGACGTCATGGTGCCGCGCGCCGATATCGTCTCTGTGGCGATCGACACCGGGCTCGACGAGTTGATTCGGGTCATGAGCGCCGCCGCCCATTCGCGCCTGCCGGTCTACCGCGAGAACTTGGACGACGTGCTGGGCATCGTCCACATCAAGGACGTGCTGCAACAGGCTTCCTCCGACCGACCCTCCGACCGACCCTTCGATCTGGCCAAGATGCTGGTCACCGTGCTCTTCGTCGCGCCCTCCATGCGGGCGCTCGATCTGCTGTTGGAGATGCGGCTGAAGCGGGTCCACATGGCCTTGGTCGTCGACGAGTTCGGCGGCATCGACGGGCTGATCACCATCGAGGACCTGGTCGAGGAGATCGTCGGCGAGATCGAGGACGAGCACGACGTGGCCGAAGGGCCGAAACTGTTCCGGCACGCCGACGGCTCGTTGATCGCCGACGCCCGGGTCACGATCGAGGAGTTCGAACAACTGGTCGGACCGATCCTCACCGAGGAAGAGCGCGACGAGGACGTGGATACCCTGGGCGGGTTGGTCTCGGATCTTGCGGACCGTGTGCCGACCCGGGGCGAGCTCATCGTGCACGAGCCGAGCGGCGTCAGCTTCGAGGTCATGGAGGCGGATCCGCGCCGGCTCAAACGGCTGCGGGTGCGCAACCTACCCACCCCGGCGCCTTCCGACAGTGACCGCTGAGCGCGTGCGTCCGGCGACGGGAGCTGGCTGGCCGGTTCGGCTCGCGGCCGGCCTGACCAGGCTGCGGGGCTGGCGGCGGCACGGCGCGGCGGCGCTCTGTGGCGCGCTGGCGAGCGCGGCCTTGCCGCCGCTCCATCTGGTTCCGCTTTTGATCCCCGCCTTCACTGGATTGCTGTGGTTGCTCGACGGCGCCGTGCGGCGCCGCGAGGCGGCGGCTCTAGGTTGGAGCTTCGGCTTCGGCCACATGCTCGCCGGACTGTACTGGATCGGCATCGCTTTCCTGGTCGATCCGGACCGTTTCGGATTGGTCATGCCGTTTGCGGTGTTGGGCATGAGCGCCGGGCTCGCGCTGTTCCCGGCGCTTGCGGTCGCGGCGGCGGCCTGGCCCGGATGGCGCGGGCCGGCGCGGGTCGCGCTGCTGGCCGCGGCCTGGCTCGCGGCCGAGATGCTGCGCGCCTGGGTGCTGACCGGATTTCCCTGGAATCTGATCGGCACCGTGTGGAGCTTCACGCCCACGATGCTGCAATTGAGCGCGCTGACCGGGATCTGGGGCCTCTCGGCGATGACCGTATTCGCGGCGGCCGCACCCGCGGTCCTGACCGACCCCGGCGCCGGGCGCGGGCGCGCCGCCTTCGTCACGCTGGCGCTGCTGCTGCCCGCGCTGGTCTGGGGCGGTGGCGCGCTGCGCCTCGCCATGGCCCCGGCGCTCGGCACCGAGACGGTCGACGGCGTGATGCTGCGCCTGGTCCAGCCGAGCATCGATCAGGCCTCGAAATGGGTGCCCGAGCTGCGCCGCAGCCACATCGAGACCCAGTTGCGGCTTTCGATTGGCCCGGCGGCCCGGCCGGTCAGCCACGTGATCTGGGCCGAAACCGCGGTGCCCTTTCTACTCGACGGCGCGCCGGAACTGCGGGCCCAGCTTGCCGGCATCGTGCCCCGGGGCGGCCTACTGATCACCGGCGCGCCGCGTATCGACGGTTCGGGCGCGCAGCGGCGCCTGTGGAACAGCCTGCACGGGCTCGATGAAACCGGCACGGTGGTCGGCACCTACGACAAGCACCACCTGGTTCCATTCGGCGAATACACGCCGCTGCGGGCGGTCCTGGGCTGGCTCGGCCTGGGCAAGCTGACCGTGGGCGCGCAGGGCTTCCGCGCGGGACCGGGGCTGGTGACCCTCGATCTGCCGGGCCTGCCGCCGTTTTCGCCGCTGATCTGCTACGAGGCGATCTTTCCCGGACGGGTCGTGGCCGAGGGCGTGCGGCCCCAGTGGCTGCTCAACCTTACCAACGATGCCTGGTTTGGGACGTCTTCCGGCCCCTATCAGCATTTCGCCGCTGCCCGCATCCGCGCGGTCGAGGAGGGGCTGCCGTTGGTCCGGGTCGCCAACACCGGCATCTCGGCGGTCGTGGACCCCTACGGAAGGCTGCTCGGCCGGCTCCGCCTGAACCAAGTCGGCGTTCTCGATTCTCCCCTGCCCCGACCGGCCAAAAGGGTCACTTCGTATGCTCGGTACGGCGACGGCTTGGGGCTATTCCTCATCGTCATTTTAGCGTTTTCATCCTTGATATTGCGACGATTTTTAACGTAGGCTGCTGCTTCTCTGGGGACCAAGACAATCGTATACTCGGCATGCGGTAGTATGTTTGAACGATCCCGCAGACGATACAACCTGTACGAGGATAAAATTACTATGATGCGCGGTGAAGGGGTGACATACGGGCGCGGCACGGGCCGGCCCAATCCGGTCGACGTACACGTCGGCGCACGGGTGCGGTTGCGGCGCACGCTGCTTGGCATGAGTCAGGAAAAGTTGGGGGAGGCGATCGGCCTGACCTTTCAACAGGTCCAGAAGTACGAACGCGGGGCGAACCGGATCGGATCGAGCCGGCTTTTCGACCTGTCCCGGGTGCTGGACGTGCCGATCGGGTTCTTTTTCGATGAAATGCCCGCCGATGTTGCGGCCAGCTCGCCGGCCCAGTCCCGCGGCATGGCCGAGGATCCGGTGAGCTACGAGCTCGATCCCATGGCCAAGCGCGAAACACTGGAGTTGGTGCGCGCCTATTACAAGATCACCGATCCGCACACTCGCAAACGCCTGTTCGAACTAACCAAGGCGCTCGGCGCGTCCGCCGAGAAGGAAGCCTAGGCAAGGTTTCGAACCGCCGCCCACACAGCATGTCGGCGGAGGTCGCAACATCTGCTGGACTCTCAAGGACGTGCAGAGTGTTCCCGGCCCGGCCATTCGTGACCGAATCGGGGGTATTCTGCTTTAACTTTTTGAAGAGTAGAGCAATTTTATCCGCAGGGCTTGAACCACGCGGTCCAATCCCTGCGGATTTTGCGCTAGTGTGTGGGTTCCAAAGTTCGTCATGCGACCCATTTCGGAAGCTGAATCACACGCCAGTCAAAAAGTTGGTGTCCCGATCTTGCGATTGCCGCGGCGGATCGGCGCGGGCCCGCGCGGAGGCACAATTTGCTTGACGTTTTTTGTGCGGGCGACAACATGAAGCGCGGTCGACCCTGTCGCCCGCGTTTCGTGTTTTGGACGCCTCGGCGCGCCCGGAGAGCCGCCCAGCCAGGAAGCCACTGAGGAACCGGTAAAGTGCGCAAGGGCAACTACCTCTTCACGAGCGAATCGGTGTCGGAGGGGCATCCCGACAAGATTTGTGACCGCATTTCGGACGCCATCGTCGACTCCTTCCTGTCCCATGACCCCCATTCGCGGGTCGCGGTCGAGACCATGTCGACGACCAATCGGGTGGTGCTGGCCGGCGAGGTGCGCGGCCCCTCGGAAGTCAATGCCGAACTGATCGAGCAGGTGGTGCGTCATGCGATCAAGGAGATCGGATACGAGCAGGACGGTTTCCATTGGGAGCGGCTGAGCCTGGAGAACCATATCCACGAGCAGTCCGCCGACATCGCTCGGGGCGTCGACGCCTTGGGCAACAAGGACGAGGGCGCCGGCGACCAGGGCATCATGTTCGGCCATGCGTGCACGGAAACCGACAAGCTCATGCCCGCGCCGATTCACTTCTCCCACAACATCCTGAGATCCCTGGCGGAGGCCCGCCATTCCGGCGCCGAGCCCGGGCTCGGTCCCGACGCCAAGAGCCAAGTGACCCTGAAATACGAGAACGGCAAGCCGCGACGGGCCGCCTCGGTCGTGGTCTCGACCCAGCACTCCGCGGACCTGGACCAAGACGCGGTGCGGGAGATCGTCCGTCCGCACGTGGTCAACGTCCTACCCGAAGGTTGGATGTGCGAAGAGGCCGAATTTTACGTCAATCCGACCGGCCGCTTCGTGATCGGCGGCCCGGACGGCGACTGCGGCCTGACCGGGCGCAAGATCATCGTCGACACCTATGGCGGCGCCGCGCCGCACGGCGGCGGCGCGTTCTCCGGCAAGGATCCGACCAAGGTCGACCGCTCGGCCGCCTACGCGGCGCGCTATCTGGCCAAGAACGTGGTCGCGGCCGGGCTCGCCGAGCGTTGCACCCTGCAGCTTTCCTACGCCATTGGCGTGCCCAAGCCGCTCTCTCTCTACGTCGATACCGAGGGTACCGGCCGGGTCGACGAGGACCGCCTCTCGGCGCTTCTGCAGGAGCTTATGGACCTGAGTCCCCGGGGCATTCGCGAGCACCTCGGGCTGAACAAGCCGATCTACGCGCGCACGGCCGCCTACGGGCACTTCGGCCGGGCCGTGGATGCGGACGGCGGCTTTTCCTGGGAGCGGCTCGATCTGGTCGATTCCCTGAAGTCGGCGTATAACGCCTGACCGGCGCGCTTGCCGGGGCCGAGGGACCATGGCTCGGCGCGATCCCGAACGAGAAAGTGGCCCGCGGCCCGGGCCGGGCCGGCGCGCCTTCTATGGGCGCCGTCAGGGCCGGCGCCTGCGGCCCGGCCTCAAGGCGCTGCTCGACGAGTTCCTGCCGCAAGTCGCGGTTCCCCTGTCCCACGACGGCGGCAAGCTCGACCCAACCACCCTGTTCGATGGCCGGTGCTCGGGCTATGCCCTGGAGATCGGTTTCGGCGCCGGCGAGCACCTGGCTTGGCAGGCCGAGCGGCATCCGGAAATCGGCTTCTTGGGTGCGGAATACTTCATCAACGGGGTGGCCGGGCTGCTGCGCCGGATTCGGGACCGTGGCCTCGACAACATCCGCATCTACCATGGCGACGCCCGCGACCTCCTCGACGCGCTGCCCGAGCGCAGCCTGGACCGGGCCTACATCTTGTTCCCCGACCCCTGGCCCAAGGCCCGCCATCACAAGCGCCGGATCGTCCAGGACCAAACCCTGACCCGCCTCGCCCAGGTCATGAAGGACCGGGTTGAATTGCGCTTGGCCACCGACGATATGGATTATTTGAGATGGATGCTGGAGCGCCTGCTCCGGAGCCCGGACTTTGAATGGCTGGCCCGCGGGCCCCGGGACTGGCGCGAACGGCCCGAAGATTGGCCCCAGACCCGCTACGAGAGCAAGGCCTTCGACCAGGGCCGCAGGCCGGTGTACCTGCGGTTTCGGCGGCGCCCCCGGGAGCCCTGAAACAGCCAGAAAGAGGGCCGAGGTAGGGTTCAAAGCCCGGATTTCGGGCGGGGAGAAAAGCCTTGCGAGGCACGGCGGTCCGGCGCTAGATTGCGCCGACCTTAGGTTGACGCGGTCGCGGAGCTTTAGACCGTGTCAGGTCGCCGTCAGGGTGGGCCTTTGGCCCACTTTTTTTTATGGACGATCGCGGAACGGAATCTGAGCCCATTGTCCGAGGCCCGCGAGCAGTTGGCGCCCGCTTTCGCCAAGACCAGCGAGGGCCGGGCAACCGAAGTGGAGCGCCTGATCGCACCGGCGATCGCGGCGATGGGCTATGACATCGTCCGGGTGCTGCTTTCGGGAAAGCAGCGGCCGCGCTTGCAGATCATGGTCGAGCGCCATGACGGCGCCGGCATGGTGGTGAGGGACTGCGTCGCGCTCAGCCGCGCGATCGAGGCCATCCTCGACGTCGAGGACCCGATCGCGGAGGGCTATGAGCTCGAGGTCAGCTCGCCGGGCATCGACCGGCCGCTGACCCGCTCGGCGGACTTCGAGCGCTTCGCCGGCTTCGAGGCGAAGATCGAGACCACCGTGCCGCTCGAGGGCCGGCGGCGCTGGGTCGGCCGGCTGCTGGGCCTCGAGGGCGAGACGGTGCGGATCGAGACGAAAGAGGGCGAGGTCGCGCTGCCCTGTTCGGCGATCGCCAAGGCCAAGCTGGTGTTGACCGATGACTTAATAGCGGCCGCCGAACGCGGGCGGGCGGTGGCAAACGAAGGAAACGAGTGAGCGATGGACACGACCGCGCTTTCCAGAACCGAACTCCTGCAGGTTGCCGATGCGGTGGCCCGGGAAAAGAGCATCGAGCGGGAAGAAGTGCTCGATGCCATGGAGCAGGCCATCTCGAAGGCCGGCCGCGCCAAATATGGCCACGAGCACGACATCCGCGCCGCGATCGACCGCAAGACCGGCGAAGTCCGCCTGCGGCGCTACCGCGAGGTGACCGACGAGATCGAGAACGAGGTGACTCAGCTTTCGGTGAGCGAGGGCCAGGCGCGCCAGCCGGGCATCTCGGCGGGCGAATTCATCATCGAGGAGCTGCCGCCCATCGATCTGGGGCGTATCGCGGCGCAGACCGCAAAGCAGGTGATCGTGCAGAAGGTCCGCGAGGCCGAACGCCAGCGTCAGTACCGCGAATACAAGGACCGCGCCGGCGAGATCGTCAACGGCATCGTCAAGCGCAACGAGTTCGGCAACGTCACCATCGACCTGGGTCGGGCCGAGGCGATGATGCGGCGCGATGAATCCTTGCCGCGGGAATCGTTCCGCACCGGCGACCGCGTGCGCGGTTACATTTACGACGTGCGCGAGGAACAGCGTGGCCCGCAGATCTTCGTGTCGCGCAGCCATCCGCAGTTCATGGCCATGCTGTTCGCCCAGGAGGTGCCCGAGATCTACGACTCGATTATCGAGATCAAGGCGGTGGCGCGCGATCCGGGCAGCCGCGCCAAGATCGGCGTGATCTCGCACGATTCCTCGATCGACCCGGTCGGCGCCTGCGTCGGCATGCGCGGCAGCCGCGTCCAGGCCGTGGTCAGTGAGCTGCAGGGCGAGAAGATCGATATCATCCCCTGGTCGCCCGACTCGGCCACCTTCGTGGTCAACGCCCTGGCGCCGGCCGAGGTGACTAAGGTGGTGCTCGACGAGGAGCAGGGCCGGATCGAAGTGGTGGTCATGGACGAACAGCTTTCGCTGGCCATCGGTCGCCGCGGCCAAAACGTGCGCCTGGCTTCCATGCTGACCGGCTGGGACATCGACATCATGACCGAGGAGGAGGAGTCGCGCCGCCGCCAGGAAGAGGTCCGCACGCGCTCTCAGATGTTCATCGACGCGCTCGACGTCGACGACGTTATCGCCCATCTCCTGATCGCCGAGGGCTTCATCTCGCTCGACCAGGTCGCCTTCGTGCCGATCGAAGAGCTGGGACAGATCGAAGGCTTTGACGAGGACATGGCGGAAGAGCTTCGCGCCCGCGCCCGCACCCACCTCGAGGAGGTCGATCGCAAGAACCACGAGCGCCGCCGCGAGCTCGGCGTCAGCGACGAGCTGGCCGCGATCCAGGGCCTGACCTCGGCGGTCCTGGTGACGCTCGGCGAGAACGGCATCAAGACGCTCGACGATCTCGGCGATTTGGCGAGCGACGAATTGATCGAACTCCTGGGCGAGCAGGCGCCGGACCACGCCGAGGTCGACGAGATCATCATGGCGGCCCGCGCCCATTGGTTCGACGATGAGCCGGCGCCGGCGCCGGAGCCGGCCGAGGACGAGATCGGGGCGGCCGTGGCCGAGACCGGCGACGCGACCCAAAGCGGCGAGACGACGGAGGCCTAGGCGCACGATGGCGGCTTCCGTACCGATGGCCGGACCCGACACGTGCCCCCCTGTGCGCGAGCCTGGGGTGCGCGAGCAGGGCGCCACGACCTCTGTGCGCCGCTGCATCGCGAGCGGCGAGCTGCGGCCGAAGGCCGAGTTGATCCGCTTCGTCGCCGATCCTGGCGGGACCGTCGTGCCCGATCTGGCCGGGCGGCTACCGGGGCGGGGGCTCTGGCTGTCGCCGCGCCGCGAGCACCTGGAGCGGGCCTGTGCCCGAAACCTATTCGCCAAGTCGGCGAAGGCGCCGTTGCGCGTGCCCGAAGACCTGCCGGCCCGCGTCGAAGCGTTGCTGAGCCGCCGCTGCCTCGATCTTATCGGCCTCGCCAAACGGGCCGGACAGGTGGTTTCCGGCTACCAACGGGTCGCCTCTCTGCTTGCCTCCGGAGGGGTTGCGGTGCTATTGGCGGCGGTTGATACGGCCGAAGACGGGCGGCGCAAGCTGCGCGCGGTGGCGCGGAACCAGAATCCGGGGCCGCGGGTCGTGGAGGTGTTTACCGCCGAGGAGCTGGGCCGGGCGTTGGGCCAGGCCGCACGTGTGCATGTCGCGATCGCGCCGGGCGGCTTTGCGGAGCGGCTTGCCATGGAGGCCACGCGCCTGTCGGGCTTGCGTGGCGAATGATGGCGGGAAAATGCAGGTTGAGCGCCTGAAGGGCGCTGCCGCGAGGTGAGATGACGACGAGCGAAGAAAAAGAGAAGAAAAAGCCGCTGAGCCTGAGGCCCGGCAAGCTGAGTCTGAAGAAGACGGTGGAAACCGGTCAGGTCCGCCAAAGCTTCAGTCACGGCCGGTCCAAGGCGGTGACCGTGGAGGTCAAGCGCTCGCGAACCTTCGAGGCGGGCGCGGGCGGCCGCATGACCGAGGTGACCGAGGCGCGCCGCGCCGCCGAAGCTGCGCTGGGTGGAATAACCGAGCGACCGACCCCCGAGGCCGAGACCCGCGCGCGCAGCCTGACCGCCGGCGAGCGCGCCACCAGGGCCCAGGCGCTGGAGCAATCGCGCCATGATGATGAAGAGCGTGTGCTCGCGGAAGCCGAGGCCGAGACGCGCCGCCAGGCAGAAGAAGTCGCGGCGACGGCGCGCGCTGACGAGGAGGCCGCAAGGGCCGCGGTGGAGACCGAGACCAAGGCGCCTGCCGAGGCGCCCGCTATCCCGGAGCCGGCGGCGGTCGCCGAAGAACGGCCCGGCCGCGGCAAGCCCGATGGCGCTGGCGACGGCCTCAGCGGCCGGGTCAAGCGCAAGGGCGCCATACCGCCGAAACCGGCCGCGCCGCGCCGTGGCGGCGATGAGCGCCGGCGCCACGGCAAACTGACCATCTCCCAGGCGTTGGAAGGCCGCGACGGGCGCCAACGTTCGCTCGCCTCGGTGCGGCGCCAGCGCGAGAAGATGCGCGCGGTGCCGGCCAAGCAGGCCCATCAGCCGCCGCAGCGGGTCATCCGGGACGTCACCATCCCCGAGACCATCACGGTCCAGGAACTCGCCAACCGCATGGCCGAGCGCGGTGCCGAAGTGGTCAAAACACTGATGAAGATGGATGTCATGGCGACCATCAACAAGGTCATCGATGGCGATACCGCCGAGTTGGTGGTCGCGGAGTTCGGCCACAAGGCCAAGCGGGTTTCCGCCGCCGATGTCGAGCTGGGCATCGGCGGGGCGCCCGACGACGACGCCGCGCTGCAGGCGCGCCCACCGGTGGTGACCGTGATGGGCCACGTCGATCACGGCAAGACCTCGCTGCTCGATGCCCTGCGCGCCACCGACGTGGCCGCGCACGAGGCCGGCGGTATCACCCAGCACATCGGCGCCTACCAGGTCGAACTGGGCTCCGGCGACAAGATCACCTTCATCGATACCCCCGGCCACGCCGCCTTCACCGAGATGCGGCTGCGCGGCGCGACGGTGACCGATATCGTGGTCCTGGTGGTGGCCGCCGATGATGGGATCATGGAACAGACCATCGAGGCCATCAATCACGCCAAGGTTGCCGAGGTTCCGATCCTGGTGGCGATCAACAAGATCGACCGCCCCGACGCCGATCCGGACCGGGTCAGGAAAGAACTGCTGCAACACGAGTTGGTGGTCGAGGAGATGGGCGGCGAGATCCTGGCGATCGAGGTCTCGGCCAAGGAAAAGACCAACCTCAACAAGCTGGAGGAGGCGATTCTCCTGCAGGCCGAACTCTTGGAACTCAAGGCGAACCCGGACCGCACGGCCGAGGGCGCGGTCATCGAGGCCCGGCTCGAGCGTGGTCGCGGTCCGGTCGCCACCGTGCTGGTCCAGCGCGGCACCCTGAGGGTCGGCGACATCTTCGTGGCCGGCAGCGAATGGGGCCGGGTGCGGGCGCTGGTCGACGAACGTGGCGAAACCGTCGAGGAGGCGGGTCCCTCGGTGCCGATCGAGGTCCTGGGACTGAACGGCACGCCGATGGCCGGCGACGATTTGGTCGTGGTCGACAGCGACACCCGGGCCCGCGAGATCGCCGACTTCCGCCGGCACAAGAAGCGCGAGCTGGATATCGCCGCCTCCAGCCGCGGCACCATCGAGCAGATGCTCAGCCGCATCCGGGAGGGTGAGGCCGGGAAGTTGCCGGTGGTCATCAAGGCCGACGTGCAGGGCTCGCTCGAGGCCATCTGTTCCAGCCTGACGAAGCTGGGGACCGATGAGGTCGAGGTCCAGATCCTGCATTCCGGCGTCGGCGGCATCAACGAATCCGACATCACCCTGGCACGCGCGACGGACGCCATGGTTATCGGCTTTAACGTGCGCGCCAATCCCCAGGCGCGCCAGCTGGCCAAGCGCGACAACGTCGATATCCACTATTATTCAATCATTTACAACGTCGTCGACGACATCAAGGCGGGACTCTCAGGCATGCTGGCGCCGACCCGGCGCGAGCATTTCCTGGGCTACGCCGAGATTCGCGAAGTGTTCAACATCACCAAAACCGGCAAGGTCGCCGGCTGCATGATCACGGAAGGCCAGGTCAAGCGCGGAGCCAAGGTGCGGCTGCTGCGCGACGACGTGGTGATCCACGACGGCACGCTGAAAACGCTGCGCCGGTTCAAGGACGAGGTCCGAGAGGTCAAGGAAGGTTATGAATGCGGCATGGCCTTTGAGAACTACGGCGACATCCAGGTCCGCGACCGCATCGAGTGTTACGAGATCGAGGAGGTGGCCCGCGAGCTCTAACATCCGGGTAGCGTGGCGCCACCGCGCCACATCCGCCCGTGCAGAGGCCCGGCCACTTTGACAAAGCTTGAACCAGGACATCGGGACATCCGCGCGCCGCGACAAGGCGCCGAGCCACCGGCAGCTTCGGGTCGGCGAGGAGTTGCGCCATGCGCTGTCGCGCATCCTCGCTCGCGGTGAGATACGCGATCCGGCGTTCGCCGATCTCAACCTGACCGTCACCGAGGTCCGGGTTAGCCCCGACCTCAAGAACGCGACCGCCTTCGTGGTGCCGCTCGGCGGCGGCGGCCTGGACGCCGCGGTCGTTGCGCTCAACCGCGCCGGCGGGTTCTTCCGCAGCCGACTCGCCCAGGAGGTAGCCCTGCGCCACGCGCCGCGCATCGCCTTCGCGCCCGACCGCTCGTTCGACGAGGCGCGCCGGATCGACGAGATTCTCGAGCGGCCCCGGGTCCGGCGCGACCTGGTCAGCCGCGCGGGGTCGGATCAGTCGGGGTCGGATCAGTCGGGGTCCGATGAGTCGGCGTCGGATGAGGCGGGGGACGGCCATGGCGCGTAGCCGCAAGGGCCAGCCGGTCCACGGCTGGGTCGTGGTGGACAAGCCCCTGGGGCTGACCTCGACTCAGGTGGTGGGCCGCGTGCGCCGGGTCTTCGACGCCCGCAAGGTCGGCCACGGCGGCACCCTGGACCCGCTGGCCACCGGCCTGCTGCCGATCGCCATGGGCGAGGCGACCAAGACCGTGCCCTACGTCATGGCGGGCGACAAGGCCTACCGCTTCACCCTGCGCTGGGGCCGGGCGACCACGACCGACGACACCGAGGGCGCGGTCATCGCGGTCTCGGAGCGGCGCCCGGCGGAGGCCGAGATTCGGGCGGTCCTGCCCCGCTTCCAGGGCGTCATCGACCAGGTGCCACCCCAGTTTTCGGCGATCAAGATCGCCGGCCGGCGCGCCTACGACCGGGCCCGCGCCCAGGAGGTCTTCGAGTTGGAGCCGCGTCCGGTGACTATCCACAGCCTGGAACTGGCCGCCATGGAGGGACCGGATCTGGCCAGTTTCGAGGTCGTCTGCGGCAAAGGCGCCTATATGCGTTCCCTGGCCCGGGACCTGGGGGCCGCCCTAGGCTGCCATGCCCACGTGGTGGCGCTGCGCCGGACCGGCGCCGGGCCTTTCACCGAGGACCATGCGATTTCGCTGGAATCCTTAGAGGCGCTGGGGCATAGTGCCGCCGCTTCGGGAGCCCTGCTCCCCATCGAGACCGCGCTGGACGACATCCCGGCGCTGGCCTTGACGGAGGGCGAGGCGAATCGCCTGCGTCGCGGCCAAGCGGTGTCCATGTTGGCCCGCGCCAACCGCGAGCGTATCCGGGAGTTGAAAAACGGGGTCATCGTCTATGCCACCACGGGCGGCAAGCCGGTGGCCTTGGCCCGATACGAAGCCGGCGACATTCACCCGGTCCGCGTACTCAACCTTTAGCTATCGAGGAACAGAACACACGATGTCGATTACGGCTGAACGCAAGACCGAGGTGGTGCGCGAGTATGCCCGCCACGAGGGCGACACCGGCTCGCCCGAGGTCCAGGTCGCGATCCTTACCGAACGGATCAAGAACCTGACCGAGCATCTGCAGATCCACAAGAAAGATTTCCATTCTCGCCGCGGTCTGCTGATCATGGTGGGACAGCGCCGGCGCCTCTTGGACTACGTCAAGTCGCGCGAGCAGCCCCGTTACGAGACGCTGATCCAGCGTCTGGGTCTGCGCCGATAACGGCGGCGCGAAACTTGGGCTTGCGTTTTCGCCTCGGTGCCATGACCGGTTCGCCGCGGTTGCGGGCGCATGCCATGACGAAAACAACCATCAGATATCACGCCAAAATTTGCTACGGCAGTGCGGCGTCGCGATCCGGCCGGGGCGACGCTGAGTGGAGGCCGGGCCGACGCAAGGGGCGCGCGATCGCGCGCGCGATGGACGACGCCCCTTACGCTGGTCCGGCCCATGAATGCCGGCCGTATGTTGGAAGGACGAACTGAATATGTTTACCACCCATACCAAAGAGATTGATTGGGGCGGGCGCAAGCTCACCCTCGAGACCGGCCGCATCGCGCGCCAGGCCGATGGTGCCGTGCTCGCCACCTATGGCGACACCGTGGTGCTGTGCACCGCGGTCGGCGCGTCCACACCGCGCGTTGGCATCGATTTCTTCCCGCTAACCGTCAACTATCAGGAAAAGACCTTCGCCGCGGGCAAGATTCCGGGCGGCTTCTTCAAGCGCGAGGGACGGCCGAGCGAGAAGGAGACCCTGACCTCGCGGCTCATCGACCGGCCGATCCGGCCGCTGTTCGCCGAGGGCTACCGGAACGAGACCCAGGTCATCTGCACCGTGCTCAGCCACGATCTGGAGAACGATCCGGACGTGGTCGCCATGGTCGGCGCCTCGGCGGCCTTGACCATCTCGGGCATTCCCTTCCTGGGTCCGATCGCCGGCTGCCGCGTCGGCTACAAGGACGGCGAATATCTGCTCAACCCGCTCGTTTCCGAGTTGGAAGAGTCCGAGCTCGACCTGATTATGGCCGGCACCGGCGAGGGCGTGTTGATGGTCGAGTCCGAGGCCAAGGAGCTCAGCGAGGCGGTCATGCTGGGCGCAGTGGCTTTCGGACACAAGGCCATGACGCCGGTGCTCGCGGCGATCGTCGGGCTCGCCGAGGCCTGCGCCAAGGCGCCCCGCGAGGTGCTCGAGCCGGCGCCCGAGGTGGCGATCGTGCGCGAGAAGTTCGCGGCCCAGGTCGCCGGCCAGCTGGCCGAGGCCTATGAGGAGCCGGACAAGATGGCGCGCCAAGAGAAGATCGGCGCGGTCAAGACCGCGGCGATGGAGAGCCTGGGCGAGGCGGAGGCCGAGCTCGCGGTCGCGGGCAAGGTGTTCAAGTCGCTGGAAGGCGAGATCGTCCGCGGCAACATCCTCAAGACCGGCAAACGCATCGACGGCCGCACCACCAGCGACGTGCGGCCGATCGATTGCCAGGTGGGCGTGCTGCCGCTGACCCACGGCTCGGCCCTGTTCACCCGCGGCGAGACCCAGGCGCTGGTCACCACCACGCTGGGCACCGGCCAGGACGAGCAGATCGTCGACGCGCTCGCGGGCGAGTACCGGGAGCACTTCATGCTGCACTATAACTTCCCGCCCTATTCGGTCGGCGAGGCCAGCTTCCTGCGTTCGCCGGGCCGGCGCGAGATCGGCCACGGCAAGCTGGCGTGGCGGGCGATGCGGTCGCTGATGCCCGAAAAGGACGACTTCCCCTATACCATCCGGGTGGTCTCGGAGATCACCGAATCGAACGGTTCTTCCTCCATGGCCACGGTCTGCGGCGCCTCGCTGGCCATGATGGACGCGGGCGTGCCGCTCGTGCGCCCGGTGGCCGGCATCGCCATGGGCCTGATCAAGGACGGCGACGACTACGCGGTGCTGTCCGATATTCTGGGCGACGAGGACCATTTGGGCGACATGGACTTCAAGGTGGCCGGCACCGATGCCGGCATCACCTCGCTGCAGATGGACATCAAGATCACCTCGATCACCACCGCGATCATGGAGGTCGCGCTCAACCAGGCGCGCGACGGCCGCCTGCACATCCTGGGCGAGATGGCCAAGGCGCTCGACCACGCCCGCGATGGGGTGTCCGACCATGCGCCCAGGATCACCGTGATCACCATCCCCAAGGACAAGATCCGCGAGGTGATCGGCACCGGCGGCAAGGTGATACGCGAGATCTGCGAGGTCACCGGGGCCAAGATCGACATCGAGGACGACGGCACCATCAAGGTCGCCGCCGTCGATCAGAGCCAGGGCGAGGCCGCCATCGCGTGGATCCGCTCGATCACCGCCGAGCCCGAGGTCGGCGTCATCTACAAGGGCAAGGTGGTCAAGATCATGGACTTCGGCGCCTTCGTGAACTTCCTCGGGCCGCGCGACGGCCTGGTCCACATCTCCGAGCTGGCCCCGCAGCGGGTGCGCACGGTCGATGATGTGGTCAAGGAGGGCGACGAGGTCCGGGTCAAGGTCATCGGCATGGACGACCGCGGCAAGGTGAAATTGTCGATGAAGCGGGTCGACCAGGCGACCGGCGCGGACCTGGAGGCCAAGGTCGAAGCCGCGGCCGGCTAAATGCTTAACGCGGCCTCGGCTTGGTAGAGGTGCCCATGATTGGCTTGCGTGCGGGCGGCGGCGTCGAGCGCGGTCGCCCGGCGGCCGATTCGCAAAACCCGGAACGGCACCGCCCGTCGTTCGCCCTGCCGCGCGTCATGGGCCACCGCGGCGCGGCGGCGGTCGCGCCGGAGAACACCCTGGCCGGCCTGCGCACGGCCGCCGCCCTGGGCATGACCTGGGTCGAGTTCGACGTCATGCTGAGCGGCGACGGCGTGCCGGTGCTGTTCCACGACGACAACCTGAAGCGCATCACCGGCCGCAAGGCCGCCATGGCCAGGACGCCGTTCGCCGAACTCGCCAAGCTCGAGGCCGGCGGCTGGTTCGCGCCCGGCTTCATCGGCGAGCCGATTCCCTCGCTCGAACAGGCCCTCGCGCTGGCGGTCGAGCTCGGCGTCACGCCCAACATCGAGATCAAGCCGACCCCACACCGGGACGCGGCGACCGCGGCGGCGGTCGCGGAGACGATCACGCGTTGCTGGCCCGAGGATCGGCCCGGCCCGTTGCTCAGCAGCTTCAGCCGCAAGGCGCTCGAGGTCGCCCGCGACCGCGTCCCGGCGCTGCCGCGCGCGCTCATCGCCTGGCGCCTGCCGCGCGACTGGGAGGCCGCCGCCGAAACCCTGCAATGCGCCAGCCTGCACCTGCGCGCCCTGCGGCTCCGGGCCCGGACCGCGGCCAAGGTCAAGCGCGCCGGCTACCAGCTCGCCGCGTTCACGGTCAACGATCCGAAGCGGGCCCGGCGCCTGATCCGCTTCGGCGTCGACTGCATCATCACCGATAGGCCGGACGTGATCGCCGCAGCGCTGGAGTAAAATGGGGACAGTCCCCTTTATTTCCAGGTTTTCGTATGATTTATAGGCGCTTACAGCCGCGTCTGAACTACTCGTCCCGCTTCATGCGTTTGGGCGAGGGGATGCCGATGGTGTTGTAGCCGGCGTCGACGTGGTGGATCTCGCCGGTGACCCCGCGCGCGAGCTCGGAGAGCAGGTAGAGCCCGGCGTTGCCGACCTCCTCCAAGAGCACGTTGCGCGCCAAGGGCGCGTGGTCCCGGCTCCAGCGGTAGACGAAGCGCGCGTCCGCGATCGCGGCGCCGGCCAGGGTCCGCATCGGTCCGGCCGACAGCGCGTTGACGCGGATTTTGCGCGGGCCCAGATCGACCGCCAGATACCGCGTGCTTGCTTCCAGCGCCGCCTTGGCGACCCCCATGACGTTGTAGTTGGGGGTCACCCGCTCGGCGCCCAGATAGGTCAGCGTCAAGAGACCGCCGCCGTCCCCCATCATGGGCGCGGCGCGGCGCGCGATGGCGGTGAAGGAGTAGCAG
>SMUY01148732.1_pt1 | contig 23501 bp, 24 predicted proteins | sample 2456441 | NCBI WGS metagenome assembly SMUY01 (sample SAMN11095931, study PRJNA526329) | marine sediment metagenome | biome: Marine sediment; feature: Surficial sediment; material: Deep marine sediment; isolation source: Hadal surficial sediment | place: Pacific Ocean | collected 2014-11 | depth...
CCTCGACGACGTGATTGTTCGTGAGCAGGTAACCATCGCTGCTGATGATGAATCCTGACCCCAGCGATCGCGGCCGGATCGAAGGCCCACGCCCGCCATCCGGCAAACGTCTTCCGCCATCCGGCGAACGTCTACTGTCCGGTGGGAAAAATCGGCGAAAAAACTCATCCAATTCATCATTTCGCGAACGCGACCGCGAAGTACCTCTCTCTCGGTTCACCTTCGTACTGATGTTGACGACAGCCGGTGCATTGGCTTTCACCAATTCAGTGAAATCCGGCAGCTCCACCGCCCAGACAAGGCAAGGAAACAGCATCAACAAAAATCCACTCAACAATTTCAAATCATTCATTCCCAATTCGTAAGCCCGAAGTATCGAGGTCATGCCGAAGCTCTGTCATCTCGAAGCGCAACCAGCTGTCGAAACTCACCCAACTGCTGCGCGCCAACATCCCAACACACCCGATGCTGAACAAAAAAACTGCAAAGCTCGCAAGGCTCGCAAACGAGTCCCCCAGCCAACCGTCAAAAAGCACCGCCGCGACGATAAAAGCAAATAATGGCACACCGAATAATAGTCCACTGGCAAGCGACAGACCACGGCGGGAAATTTCGAGCAACACGCCCTGTGCAACATTTCGACGATCTGGATTGCGAACCACGCCGCCTTGCCCCTGTGCGCCTAGCGCCCGGGTAGGCCAGATCACGTGTTTGTGCCAACTGCAGGACCGCGAGCACCCTGCGCAGCCCGATGTGGTTTGGATGCGATACTTATGCCCCCCTTTTTCCTCAATGTATTCGACTATGCGCCCCGTGCGAGAGAGTCGGTCCCCCGATACGCTCGGCCAGAGCGTTGCAGTTTGATCCGGATACGTTTCCATGATGTCAGGGGCTTCGGCGGTAGCGAATCGATTTCACTATCCGTTTCGCCGTGGGTGTCGGTAACTCGCCTACCAGCGTCACAAGATGATGAGCCTGATTCGGCCCAGCCACCAGATGGGTCACCGCCACGGTAGCCCCATTGCGTGAAACCATACTTGCCGCACCGGCTGAAGGCATATCCTCAATGAAAACCGAAAACGCGGCAAGACCGTCCGAATACATCATGGTGTGGACGGACTTGAGGTCACTCGACGCCCGGCGAATGTCAGCTGCGGCCATGGTGAAACCATTTGGCAACCAATCTACCTGCCAGAGCATATCGCGCTCGGGAACCGGTTGGGAACTTTTGCTGGCCAACGTCAGGTGGTCTTTTACGGTTCCAGCTCTGGTTGTAGGCTCGAGCGCCGCACTGTCGACCTGGTCACCAAGAAGGATTTGGGTGAACTGGAAGATCTCCAGACGTCCACCCTGCAGATCGATGAGCTCAGAACGCAGTAGCAGTCGGGTGCTCTTGTCCAGCCACAAACGATATCCATAACGGTCATCGGTCCGTGGAGACACCCTGAGGCGCACTGCCTGCCTATCCGCCACCCGACCTTCGCCGTAGAACGTTAAGCCGTAGTATTCAGAAATCTGGTCATAACGCCGTACGAAGGCGCGGGCAAACGGTCCCGATGGAATGCTGTCTGCGAGTTTCCGAAGCTCATCACCCGGCAATAAGATGCAGGCAACTTTTTCGCCAGTGCGGATAATCTCTCTCGGTGCACCGTTGAGATGCACCAGGCGTTCGCGCTGCTCTCCGTCCACCACCATATGGACGATTCGCAAACTGGCCATATCATTGCCACTGAAGTAGCTGAATATGCCATCGTAGCTGAGATCGGTGAAAGCGCGACTCATGTCAGACAGCCATACTCGCGGATCGCCATCGTCCGCGGCAAACGTGCCGAACGATCCGAGCACGAGTATGAGGGCGAGTCCGAATCGTTTCATCGACGTCCGTAGGTCGCCATCTTGATGAACGAGGTAAAACCTTGCTGATTCATCCCCATAAGCTGGGCATGGCGGATCATCCACGCATCCTGACGCTGGATATCCAGAGCTGTACCCACTTCGGTTAACTGGACGACAGGCCCCTCGATGACCTGACCCTCGAGAACGGCGATCTGAGTAACATCGTCCGCCGGGGTATCAAAGGTGTTCAGCCCCACCACAACGGCAAGCGCAACCGTGGCGGCAACGGCAATACTGGTCCATCTGCCAAGTCGCTGATGCGACCGATTGGTCGGGCCATCCTCCTCATCAATCCTGGGCGACACCGGGGAAACAGCATCCCCCCCGGCAAAGTCGAGTACGTCCCATACCCGCTGGCGCAGCTTTGCCCGAGTATGGATGCTTTCGCGGCGCAATCGCGACCCGATGAGGTGATAACGTTCCCAGGTACTACGCAGCTCCTCGTTCTTATCAATCTCATCAAGCACTCGGCGCAGCTCGAATTCATCGGCTTCACCATCAATTATTGCGGACAGCGAACCCTTTAGTTTTTCCGACATCGTTTCATCCCAGTATTTACTTCGATTCTTGTGCTTTTTGTCATAACTTTCTATTGGTTACCTAATTGGCTCATTGGTTCCAACACTTTGCGATTATTACTACCCAGTCACTTAAGGTTGTTACTTTTTGTCCCATCTAGTCCCGTAGCTTCGCCAATCGCCCAGCCGGTTTGTCTTTCGATCCCGACCCAATTCACTTCCGATTCAACACCGGCTCGATTTGCTTGTCGATGAATTCTCGAGCACGAAATATCCTGGATCTGACCGTACCCACCGGACAATCCATGATCTCAGCAATCTGTTCATAACTTAACCCATCAAACTCTCGCAGCGTGACCGCGCTCCTCAGATCTTCCGGCAACTCGGTAATCGCTGTGTCGATGACCGCCGATAACTGGTCCCTCGCCATCACGCTCTCAGGGCTCTCAGGCTCCTTGAGCACATCGCTGCCGTCCATGAACTCTGCATCATCCACATCAACATCCACACCGGGAGGCCGCCTGCTGCGCGCCACGACATGGTTCTTGGCCGTGTTGATCGCAATTCGATAAATCCAGGTATAAAACGCACTGTCCCCACGAAATCTGGGGAGCGCGCGAAAGGCTTTGATGAATGCCTCCTGAGTGACGTCTTCAATGTCCTGGGTATCGCGCAGATAACGTCCCACGAGATTGAGAATCTTGTGCTGGTAGCGGATGAAGAGAAGATCGAACGCCCGCCGTTCCCCTTTTTGGACCCTGCGAACAAGCTCTTTGTCAGTATCCTTTGCCACGCGTCGTGCGGCACCTGAATTTGATGGCCGGTTATTCTGCCGGTAACCACGGGTTTATACTAGGGAACCTCCGATCAATTCTCGGGTAGCTTAGTGACACAACGATTCTCGACCGACGTATTGATCATAGGAGGCGGCGCAGCAGGGCTTGCCGCCGCGTTACACATCGCGCCCCATGCGCGGGTGACGGTGCTATCCAAGGGTGGCATGGAAAGCGCTGCTACCCATTGGGCACAAGGCGGTGTGGCGGCTGTTGCCGATCCCGAGGACAGCGTGGAGGCTCACATTCTAGACACGCTCACCGCAGGGGCAGGTCTGTGCGATTCTGCGATCGTGTCTGACAGCATAAATGCCGCAACAAAGGTCATCACCCAACTCAGCACCTGGGGAGTCCAATTCGACCGCGAAGACAATGAATATCATCTCACCCGTGAGGGGGGACATTCGTTTCGCCGGGTATTTCACGTGGCCGATACAACGGGCAAAGCGATCAGCGAGACACTCACTCAGCGCGTCCTAGACGATCCACGAATTGAGCTGCTCACCGACCGCGTAGCGATCGATCTCATCAACTTAAACAAGCTCGGACGACATCCCAATCGATGTGCCGGTGCCTACGTATTGAACCGTAGTACCGGGCACGTAGAGGTGTTTCAAGCAAGATTCGTGATCCTCGCTACGGGTGGCGCAAGCAAGGTTTACCTCTATACCAGCAACCCCGATGGCTCAACCGGCGACGGTATCGCCATGGCGTGGCGTGCTGGTTGTCGGATAGCCAACATGGAATTCAACCAATTTCATCCGACTTGTCTTTACCACCCTCACGCTAAGTCGTATCTCGTCTCAGAAGCGGTACGTGGCGAGGGTGGTGTGTTACGGCTCGCCGATGGAACACGTTTTATGGAGAAGTTCGACCACCGCGCGGAGCTTGCACCGCGGGACATCGTAGCCCGGGCGATCGACCACGAAATGAAACGCCTCGGTGCAGACTGTGTCTATCTGGACATCAGCCATCGGCCCAGAGCGTTCATAGAATCGCACTTCCCAACCATTGCCGAACACTGCCGACAATTTGGCATCGACATGGTGCGCGAGCCCATTCCTGTTGTACCGGCCGCCCATTACACCTGCGGCGGTGTCCTCGTGGACGGTCACGGATCGACCGACATACCAGGCCTTTACGCCATCGGTGAAGTTAGCTGTACGGGATTACATGGTGCCAATCGTCTGGCCAGCAACTCATTGCTCGAATGCCTCGTTTTTGCCCAGAAAACAGCGAGCCACATCCAGCGCAACCTCGCCTCACCTATCGTTGAAGTAACCGTCCCTCACTGGGACGAAAGTCAGGTTACGGATTCGGACGAAGACGTTGTCATCGCCCACAATTGGGACGAATTGCGTCGATTTATGTGGGATTACGTGGGCATCGTGCGGACGGACAAACGACTGCAACGCGCGCAAAGACGCATCGATCTACTAAAACAGGAAGTCCACGAATACTACAGCCACTATCGAGTCACAAACGACCTGATCGAGCTGAGAAATCTCATTCACGTCGCAGAGCTGATCGTCCGTTCGGCGCTCGCCCGTCCGGAAAGTCGCGGACTGCACTTCAACCTTGATCACCCCGATACGCTGGAGCGAGCCGAAGATACGATCCTTTTTCCGGGTTCGCTCGATCGGCTGGACGTCCTTCGCCCGGTGGGATGAGCTGGCGCCTGTTAGTCGTTACCTGCGTGGAAATCAGAAATTTCAGATCTTGATATCGTCGATGTTCTACGCAGTGAGGCTGCTGAGTTCGCGGCTGAAGACTTGAGTATTTATCTAGAAAAAGATTGTATCTTATTGTTTTTAAGAGTGTTTAACAGAAGATTCCAAACATCCAAGGGTGTTTGCGGAGCTCCAAGCGGTGCACTATAGAAATTTAGATTCTCGGACTGAAACTCTCTCCACAAGCCTCGAATTTTGTAGTCAGATAACGTGCGATTCGACGATCGTGCACCGACACAGCGGCTATTGTGAGACGGGAGCCAGTTAATCCCACTCCTTTGATTGTGCCCTGCGTATTTCACTCTTCAGCAACCGGCATACAGCCGCGTAGTCGTGATCGCTGATCTCACCCCGGAAAATTGCCTGTACACGAAATCCTTCGCCATAAGCAATGCGCCATCGCTGCAACCGACCCCAGCGGATGAGTTCGGGATCGATCACCACGCGTTCACCCTCGCTCCGGGGCCAGAATTGCAGGGACCACAGGCCCAGCAAGGCGGCGCCCGCATTGCCAAACACAAGCCACCCTGCCAAAAAAGCGGCGCCGATGATCAGACCCATCTGCAGTCTGCGTCGCCAGCCATAGGTTAAGTCAACGACCATCGGCGACGCGAATTGTGCTCCGAATTGTGCTGATGAGCATTCTAGTAGCCGCATCCTGGGGCTGCTCGCGACCCTGCAGCCAGTCGAAAATCTGCCAATCCTCATGTTCGAGGAGCGCTGCATAAGCAAATTTCTGCTCCCGGCTCAAGTCCGGGTAATGACGAGTAACAAACGGCACCAGTTGCAAATCGAGTTCGAGCATGCCACGTCTGCTACGCCAATAGAGCCTCTTGTCAAAAGCATCGGTGTCCAAGAACTCACCTATCTGCCAACCCGACCTCGACAGTATCCTTATAAGAGGTAATATTCAGCAATGATCGATGACACTGATGTAACCATGCTCCGCTCACGATGGCAGTCATATCTCACATCCGCTGCACAAGGGCCGACAGGAAAAAGCGGAGTTTGTTATTTACCTGAACTTGCTCTGTTGCGGTTTACCGGTCGAGATGCGATGACGTTTCTGCAGGGTTATCTCACGAGCGATGCCTTCGCGCTGAGTGAAGACCGACTGTCTCCCACGGCATTATGTAACCTCAAAGGACGAGTGGTCGCCAACGGCTGGTGCAGCAAACACGACAACGACGTTGATCTCATCGTCCATCAATCCTTAACCGGTCCACTTATCGGTTTCTTGAAGAACTATCTCGTGTTTTCGAAAACAAAACTTCAGGATTGTTCTGCTAGCCATCTGATCTTTGGGAGCATCGATGCGGGTACCGTATCCGGGCTCCACTTCGGCGACGGACAAACCTTACATCTGGTGGAGGAATTTGCAGCCGCCCGCGAGCTTTACGAAGCCACGATACCGCTTGCGCATTCGCAGTGGGCAAGCCGTTTGATTGTTGATGAGATGGCGCTGGTCTCGCTGCCGGTTAGCGAGCGGTTTCTACCGCAGATGCTGGCTCTTGAGCGTGCAGGGGCTGTCGACTTCGACAAAGGCTGCTATCTTGGTCAGGAGGTTGTGGCTCGAGCGCAACACCGGGGTCGGGTCAAGCGAGAACTTGCCACGCTCACCTGGAAAGGTGAACCGCCCGCAGCCGGAACAGAGTTTCACACGACCGATGGCCTCACCAGTGGTGTGGTGATCCAGGCTGATGGAATCGCCGCCGCTGGTGGTAGATGCCTTGGCGTCGTAACAAGCGTAAGGCGTGGCCAGCAATCCGCAAGCGCACAAAGTGAGACGTCATTCCAATTGGTCCAGTAGCCCTGTCTATACTCAATTTAGAGTACCCCATGGCTTTCAAAGGACCGATGCATGTCTAAGCTGGCAGAAATAATTGAACGACAAGTTACTAACGCCATAACAGACGATGAACTGGATCTGCCCACACTACCCGAAGTGGCCTTGAGGATTCGCGACGCCGCTGAAAGCGAGAACGTATCTGCCAATTCTCTCCAGGCGGTCATTTCCCAGGATCCCGCTCTTTCAGGGCAGATGATCAAGATGGCCAATTCCCCGATGTTTAGAGCTACCCGCCCCATCGATGACCTGAATATGGCATTGAGCCGGCTTGGGGTGGAATATGCGGCCAATCTGGCAACCGGGCTCGCCATGCAACAAATGTTTCAAGCAACCTCCGAGGTCATCGATCGCAAGTTGCGCAGTGTCTGGTCAACCGCCACCGAGATAGCCGCGATAAGCGGGGTACTCGCCAAGTGTTTTACTGCTCTGCGTCCCGACCAGGCCACACTCGCCGGTTTGACCCATAGTATCGGCGTTTTGCCGATCCTCTCCTGGGCGGAACAACACAGTGACCTACTCAGCGACAGCATGACGCTGGACCGAGTAATCGATAACATTCATGGCAGCCTGGGCACCATGATCCTGCAGAGCTGGGATTTTCCACCCGAATTAGCGCTCGTACCATCGAGCCACATGGATTTAACCCGAAAGGTGGAAAACGTGGATTATGTGGACGTGGTGACGGTCGCTACCCTGCAGAATATTGCCGGAACCGAACATCCCTTAACCAAGTTCGATTGGAACGAGATCCAGGCATTTCACAATCTCGGGCTGGATCCGGACATGGAATCCAGTGAACTCGAAGAATTCCACGACGATGTCGAGGAAGCAAAAGCGGTCTTCTCGTGACCTTTGCAACCGCTGATCAGATCCGGATCGATCTCAGCTTCTGAGTTCCGGTTTGTACAGCCACTGAATGCTCGAAAAGTCGAGTCTGCCTGCACCATGTAGCTGCTCGTGGACGCGAAACAGATTTTTCGCCAGCGCCCCCATCGGTACCGAACTTCGCGATTGATCTGCCGTTTCCATGGCAAGTCCCAGATCTTTGGTCATGAGATCGACCAGGAACCCACCTGAATAACCCCGCGCTGCCGGTACGTCAGCCATGACACCCGGATACGGGTTGTAGACATTCAGTGGCCAGTTGCCCCCTGAGGACTGTTTCATGATCTCAGACAAGACACCCGCATCCAGGCCATTGTCAACGCCCAATGCCAGGGCTTCTGCGGTGCCAACCATTTGTATGGCGAGCAACATATTGTTGCATACCTTGGCTACCTGACCCGCACCGCAATCACCTGCGTGGAACACATTGCCGCCCATGACCTCGAGCACTGCTCGAGCCTGCTCCAGGGCTTCCCTTTTTCCTCCCACCATGAACGTCAAAGTCCCTGCATCAGCGCCCGCCGTACCTCCCGACACTGGCGCGTCGAGCATGTTGAGGTCACAGTCAAACGCAGCTGCGGCAACTTTCTGGGCAGTCGCCGGATCAATGGTGCTGCAATCGATCAGTAGCGTTCCGGGATCACACTGATGAATGATCCCGTCCTCACCGTTGTACAGCGCGTCAACATGACGACCCGCTGGCAACATGCTGATGAATACATCTATGCCCTTTGCGGTGTCTGCAGCCGTTGCTTGCGGTGTACCCCCTGCAACCGCGCTCATCAGGTTGGTCACCAAATCGAACACCTTTACTTCGTACCCGGCATTCACCAGATTACCCGCCATCGGACCGCCCATATTGCCCAGACCTACGAATCCAATACATTTCATCGTTTTTTCTCCAGGTCGTGTAAAGGATTTCTCGGCCAGGGTTCATTGAAGTGGCTCTGGACGTAACTCAGCGGCAAGTTGGCCAACTCGTCGAACTGCCAGTGAGGTCGATTGTCCTTTTCGATGATTAACGCACGCACACCTTCGAGAAAATCCGAGTTTTCCAAACAATGAGTAGCGATGGTCATCTCCATCCGGAACGTTTCAGCCAGCGACATCGAACCCGTCCTCCGCAACTGCTCTACAACAATACCGATGGAGGTTGGACAACCACGCTGCATCGCGGCAATTCCACGGTCAATCCAATCGCTCAAGCCTTGCAGGGCTTCGATTCGCCCACCCACATCAACCAGCGATCCTGCTACGTCGACCGTATCGGGCACAACATCTAACTGGGTTGGAGGTAACTCCATGCAAACCAAGTTCTCGAACAGCTCATCAAGCGCGCTGCGGTCGTGATCAAGCTCACCCCGCCACTCAATAGACACCATTTTGTCCCGTATCGCTTCGCGATCCGCGGCGGCCACCGAGTGTGTCCCTATGCCCACGAGCAGCGCATCGCTGGCGTTCATATGACTCCCGGTCAAACCGAGAAACGTCGCCCAGGGGAGTGCCATATTTCGCAGCAGCCAGCTTGCCCCGGCGTCAGGGAACAAACCGATGGTAATTTCGGGCATCGCAATTCTGGAGCGCTCGGTGACGATTCGATGACCCGCCGCGCTGAAGATTCCAAGACCGCCACCCATCACGATGCCGTGACCGATCGCAACAACGGGTTTGGGGTAGGTATGTAGCTGATAGTTGAGTCGATATTCGGATTCAAAAAACTGATACGGATACTCGTCCACCGTTTCCCCAGTCTGGTGGTTGTTGAGCATCGCGTAATATAAGGCTTGAATATCTCCTCCCGCACAAAAAGCGCGCTCGCCCGCACTCGTGATCAACAAAGCAACCACCTCATCACGAACCGCCCATCGCGCGAGTGCGCCTGCAAGGATGCCAATCATTTCCAGGCTCAGGGAGTTCAGAGTGGCTTCGGCATGCAGCCGCACCTCGGCGACCACCATTTCGTTGCGCGTAGTGTGTTCGTATAGAAGTACCGGTGAACTCGCATCGTTCAGCGGCACGCCAGACGGGTGTCCTTTGTTCTTGTCGCCGCGAACATTCACCCTTCAGCCATTGATCCACGCCGGCGTACGCTTTTCGAGAAACGCGTTAACGCCTTCGGTTTGATCCTGCGTGTCGAACAGCTTCACGAACGCCGCGCGTTCTGCCGTATACGCGGCGTTTATGTGACCACCGCGCGCCTGTTGAATCAGATTTTTACAAGCCGTCACGGCCGGTGGACTCTGTTTGCTGACTTTTTCTGCGAGTTCGAGCGCATGACCTAACGATTGACCCATTTCAACAACCTTTTCCACCAGACCTATCCTCTTAGCCGTAGCTGCATCAAGGCGCTCACCGCAAAGAATAATCTGTTTCGCCCAGCCCTCTCCAACCATCCACGCCAGGTTCTGGGTTCCACCACCGCAGGGTAACAAGCCAACACTCGCTTCCGGCAACCCCATCTGAACCTGGCTTTCCGCGATACGAATGTCGCAGGCAAGCGCACACTCCAGCCCGCCACCCATCGCAAAGCCGTTGATGGCGGCTATGCTGACACCACGAAAATTCGCCAAGGTCTCAAAAGCGTGACCAAAACCGTCTGCCAAGCTCTGGGCAACTTTTTTGTCCCCGGAAGAGAACAGATTCAGATCCGCACCTGCCGAAAAAAACTTCTCACCGGACCCGGTTATGACAAGCGCGTAAATATTTTTCTCAGCGTTACAGGCTTCGACAATTTTCGCCAGCCCCTCCAGACTCCGGGCGTCCCACGTGTTGGCTGGTGGATTGTTGATGGTGATCAGCAGGGTATGTCCGCGCGCTTCGACAATTAGCTTCTCAGTGGATGACTCGATCATTCTTTCTACTCAACTCGATAGTGATGAAATTGCGCCTGCAAACAACTCTAGCGGCGCATTATTCGACTCGAAACCAGTCGATGGGTGTCTGCCCATTGTCTTCCAGGTAGCGGTTCGCTGCAGAAAAATGTCCGCAACCGAAAAATCCCCGGTGGGCTGAAAGCGGTGATGGGTGAGGAGCACTCAACACACAATGGCGGTTGCGGTCGACAATGGCCCCTTTCTTGTGGGCATAACTACCCCACAACATGAATACCAACCCCGATTGTGAAGTATTCAGAGTTTCGACGATGCGATCGGTGAAGGTTTCCCAACCGCGTCCTTGATGAGAACCTGCGCGCCCGCGCTCCACGGTCAAAACCGAATTGAGCAGCAGTACGCCTTGTTGCGCCCACGGCAGCAGACAACCGTGTTTGTCATCCAGTGTTCGTTCGGGAGTACCTAGATCATCGTTGATCTCCTTGAAGATATTCACCAGCGATGGCGGTTGGGAAACGCCGGGCTGTACAGAGAAACACAATCCGTGCGCCTGTTGCGGTCCGTGATACGGATCCTGCCCGATGATGACCACTTTGACATCGTCAAGCGGGATCAGATCCAGGGCGGCAAAGATGTTCGCACCTTTCGGGTAGATCACCTTGCGTGCCTGCTTTTCGCGCACCAGGAATTGCCGCAGCGTCGTCATGTAGGATTTATCGAACTCGTCGCCTAATGCCGCTTTCCAGGAAGGTTCAAGACGTACCCGATCTTCAACCATCGCGGGCATCGCGAGGTTTCATCAACGGAAACAGCAACACATCGCGAATCGAGGGTGAGTCGGTGAGCAGCATCACCAATCGATCGATGCCGAGCCCCTCACCGGCTGCCGGCGGTAAGCCGTACTCGAGTGCGGTGATGTAATCCTGATCGAACTGCATGGCTTCCAGATCACCCGCCGTTTTTTTCAACATCTGCTGGCGAAACCGCTCCGCTTGATCGTCCGGATCGTTGAGCTCAGAAAATCCGTTGGCAATCTCACGACCACCGATAAACAGCTCAAATCGGTCTGTTACTTCCGGGTTCTGGTCGTTCTTGCGCGACAACGGAGAAACTTCTGTGGGGTAATGAGTAATGAAGGTGGGTTGTTCCAGGCAGGCCTCTACACGTTCCTCGAATAGTTCCATATGCATCTTGCCCAACCCCCAGGAGGGTGGAATCTCTCGGTTCATCCCAGTCAACAGTTTGCGCAGTTGGTCTACATCGTTGAGTTGATCTTCTTCAATCTCGGTGTAGCGGGAGATAGCCTGCACCATCGTCATGCGTTCGGCGGGTTGCGCGAAATCGATTGTGGTGCCTTGATAAGTTAACCGGCTCGAACCCAGAACTGCTTCGGCAATTCCACGCAGGAGTTCCTCGGTCAGCTCAATCAGCTCATTGTAGTCACTGTACGCCTGGTAAAACTCGAGCATCGTGAATTCAGGGTTGTGCCGGGTAGAAAGTCCTTCATTGCGGAAGTTGCGATTGATCTCGAAGACTCGTTCAAAGCCTCCTACTGTGAGGCGCTTCAAAAAGAGTTCAGGTGCGATCCGCAGATAAAGATCCAAGTCGAGGGCGTTGTGGTGTGTAGTGAACGGTCGAGCGGTAGCACCACCCTGGACGATGTGCATCATCGGGGTTTCAACCTCGAGATAGTTTCGTGCAACGAAGAACTCACGTATATGTTGGACTACCATCGAGCGAATCTCGAAGACTCGTCGCGACTCTGAACTCATAATGAGGTCGAGATACCGCTGTCGGTATTTGGTCTCCAGATCAGCGAGGCCGTGGTATTTTTCCGGCAGGGGTCGGATGGTTTTGTTGAGGAGTGCAATCTCGGTTGCCTGAACGGTAAGCTCTCCTTTGTTGGTGCGCATGAGGGAACCTCTGATCCCAACGATGTCGCCGATATCCCACAAATCTTTGAACGTCTGGTAGACGTCTTCGCCGAGATCGTCCTGGCGCAGGTAACACTGTATCTTGCCACTGACATCCTGCAGCGTTATGAAGCTCGCTTTACCCATGACCCGACGCAACATCACACGACCGGCGACGGCTGTCTGCATTGGCGTTGACTCGAGTGTCAGCTTGTCAAGATCGCGGCAACGATCCTGCAAATCCGCCGCCATCGCTTCACGCCTGAAATCGTTGGGGAAAGCTTTCCCGCTGTCACGCCATGCTTGGAGCTTGGCACGGCGGACTTTGATAATGTCGTTCTCTTCGGCCATTGATTTTTTTACTTGTTACGCACAGCGTCTGTACTACGTCCGCATTGCGACATTTTATAACCCCGCCTTCAGACTTGCTTCGATGAAGCTGTCGAGGTCGCCGTCCAACACTTTTCCGGGGTCGGTTCGCTCGACTTGGGTGCGTAGGTCTTTCACCCGCGATTGATCCAGCACATAAGATCTTATCTGGCTACCCCACCCGATGTCCGCCTTGGAATCTTCAACGGCCTGTTGCTTTTCGCGCCGCTTCAGCTCTTCGAGTTCGTACAACTTGGCTCGCAGTTGCTTGAACGCCTTATCTTTGTTCTGGTGCTGAGAGCGTTCGCTCTGGCATTGCACAACGGTGTTCGTCGGCAGATGGGTAAGGCGTACGGCTGAGTCTGTCCGGTTCACGTGCTGACCACCGGCGCCGCTTGCACGGTAGGTGTCCACGCGTACGTCGGAAGGATTGATGTCGATTTCAATATCGTCCTCTATCTCGGGAGAAACGAACACCGAAGCAAACGAAGTGTGGCGCCGATTACCGGCATCAAAGGGCGATTTGCGTACCAGCCTGTGAACGCCAGTCTCGGTACGCAGCCAGCCGAACGCATAGTCGCCGGAAACGAGCACCGTGGCACTGGTGATTCCTGCTATTTCGCCAGGCGACAGTTCGATGATTTCCATAGTGAAGCCGCGCTTTTCTCCCCAGCGTAAATACATTCGCAGCAGCATTTCGGCCCAATCTTGAGCTTCGGTTCCGCCTGCGCCGGACTGAATTTCGACGAATGCGTTGGCAGTATCCATCTCTCCATCGAACATCCGGCGGAACTCGAGTGCCGCGAGATCCGTTTCAAGGCGGTCGAGATCAGCATCTACCTCATTGAGCGTCCCGCCGTCTGCCTCATCGGCGGCGAGTTCTGCAAGCTCCGCGAGATCCATGAGGTTAGTCTGTAACTGTGAGAGTACCTTGGTGATTCCATCGAGCGTCGCACGTTCCTTGTGCAGCGACTGCGCGCGTTGCTGATCATTCCAGACGTTTGGACTCGCGAGCTCCCGCTCTACTTCTTCCAACCGCTGTAGTTTGCTTTCGAAGTCAAAGATACCCCCTCAGCACCACGTCGCGCTTGTTGAGGTCCTTAATTCGTTCTCTTATGGAGGTAATTTCAGCCATGAATCCGATCGGTTGGTCCCTATACAGAAATCGCCTTCTCCGGTCATGGCAGGCAGTTTCTGGAAAAACGCGCCAGTTTATGCCAAGACCGACAGATGCTCCACTACCAGCTGTAACGTGGGTATCTCGCCATAGTCGTTTTCGTTCAAGCGATACACCGCATCCACCAGGGTTGCTTCGCCGAGCGGTGGCTGGCGAAAGGCAATCGCATCGAATAACCGTTCACCACGCTTGAGGACAAGCTTGAGATGATGCTCGCCAACCACACGCTGTGTCACCAAAGCAAATTTGTCGTGAAATAGCGGCTCAGGAAATCCTTGTCCCCAGGGCCCACCATTTTCCAGACGCTCAGCCATAGCGAGACATAAATCATCTTCGCACAGCCCGCCATCGGTAAGGATGACCTGCTCCAGAGCTTCTCTGGGCAACACCCGGCGAACCTCGTCGTCAAACGCTTTACAGAATCGCTGATAGTGCACCCGCTTGATCGACATCCCAGCGGCCATCGCATGGCCACCGAATCTGACCAGCAAGCCGGGGAAACGCGATGCGATCGCGTCCAGGACATCGCGCACATGTAAACCCGGCAACGAACGAGCAGAACCCTTCAACTCATCCGGTGCAAGATCCCCCGTTTCAGCGAATGCGATGACCGGCCGATGGATCTTTTCGCGCAATCGTCCCGCAACGATTCCAACTACCCCCTGGTGCCATCCGGGTTCGTATACGCACACACCAAATCGATCGTCAGTTGCAACGTTTTGAGCACTGACGATGAGTTCCGCTGCGCTCACCATTTCCTGCTCGATCTCCCGGCGGGCACGGTTGAGCTCATCGAGGGCGGTAGCTAGTCCACGGGCTGTCGGTAAGTCTTCCGCCAATAAACACCGTATTCCGATCGCCATATCATCAAGGCGTCCAGCGGCATTGAGTCTCGGGCCAAGGGCAAACCCTAGATCCTGTGCGGTGAGCTTGCGCAATTGTCGACGTGCCACGCTACAAAGTGCCTGAACACCCGGTCGACAGCGCCCTGCACGCATGCGCTTGAGCCCCTGGTGTACGAGAATCCGGTTGTTGTGGTCTAGCGGTACGACATCCGCCACCGTCCCCAAAGCCACAAGATCCAGCCAGTCCGCCAAATTCGGTACCACACGTTCGGCGAACCAACCATCTTCACGAAGTTTCGCGCGCACAACCATCAACAAGTAATAAATGACCCCCACGCCTGCCATTGCCTTGCTCGGAAATTTGCACCCCGGGAGGTTTGGGTTAACGATGGCAAACGCAGCCGGGAGTTCGGCACCCGGCAAATGGTGGTCTGTGACGATTACGTCAATTCCGAGCGTATTAGCCAGCGCAACGCCGTCGACACTGGACACGCCGTTGTCCACCGTGATCAGCAGCGCTGGTTGCAAGTCTGCTGCCAGGCGAACTATCTCAGGTGACAGACCGTAACCAAATTCGAAACGGTTCGGCACAAGAAAATCTACGTTGTCCGCACCCATCGCGCGCAACAGACTCAAGGCAAGTGCAACCGATGTCGCACCATCCGCATCAAAATCGCCGACGACCAAAATACGCTCTTGGTTCACAATCGCATGCTGAACCCGCTCGGCAGCTGGATGCACCTGGTTCAGCTCGTCTGGCGGCAACAGATTCCTGAGCGATAGCTCAAGTTCAGATACAGATCGAATTCCACGTGCTGCATAGATCCGCTCGAAAAGCGGTGCTAGATCGCCATCGATGGAAACTTCGCCAACGTCCCTTGCCATAATCAGGACGTCAGCCATTAGAAAGCTGATCGACCCGCAGTCGAGTGATTTTACCCACGACTTCCGGCAATGACTGAACTTGAGCGATAACACCGTTCATCACTCGCTCAGTAACCGTGTGGGTGAGAATGACGATGGGCACCCAGGCTTCTTGAGATTGTGTATTGATGGCCTGCTCGCGCTGGATGGCTGCCTCGATGCTGATGTTCCTTTCGCTGAGCAACGTAGCCACCTTTGCAAATACGCCTGGCTGATCTAAAGAAGGTATCCGTAGATAATACCCACTTTGAGTATCCTCCACCGGGAGCATATCTAGACTGGTGTTCGACGTCTCGAGGGGCAGGTAGGCTGTGCCACGCGCCAACTCCACCAGGTCGGCAATGACCGCAGATGCGCTCGCACGACCCCCTGCGCCCGCACCGCAATAAAGGGTCGGTCCCGCGGCATTGCCGTGCACCAGAACCGCGTTCATCACGCCATCGATGTTTGCGATCAGCTGTCGTTTCGGCACGAGCGTCGGATGCACCCGCGCTTCCACACCGGCCTCGGTGCGCCGTGCAATACCCAAATGTTTGATCCGATAACCCAGTTGACCCGCGTAATTAATGTCTTCCGCCGTTATCTCGGAGATACCCTCGGTGTATACGTCAGCGAAACGAAAACCCGTGCCGAATGCGAGCGCCGCGAGGATAGTCAGCTTGTGTGCGGCATCAATACCAGCAACATCCACCGTGGGATCAGCTTCCGCGTATCCCAAGCGCTGCGCCTCTGCGAGCGCGTCGTCAAAGCTCCGTCCCTCCTCCGTCATAGCCGTGAGGATGAAGTTTGAAGTTCCGTTGATGATTCCCGCCAGCCAGTCCACGCGGTTGCCAGCGAGGGAACGGGTGAGTGCGGCAATGATGGGGATGGCCCCGGCAACGGCTGCTTCGAAACCCAGATAACATCCCTGCTCCCGCGCCAATCCCAGTAACTCGTTGCCGTGCAGCGCCACAACCGCCTTGTTACCAGTGACAACCGAGGTACGGTTCAAGAGCGCATTGCGCACGATCTCGAGCGCCGTTTCCTCACCACCGATGAGTTCAACCACCACATCCAGATCTTTGCGCTTCGACAGTGCGAGTACGTCGGTGGAAAACTCCGCCATGCCCAGATTAACATCGGGTTTGAGATTCCGGCTGGCAATTTGGGTAAGTAGAATCTCACGCCCTGCCCGTTGGGTAATCACATCAACGTTATCGCGCAGCACGTTGAGAACGCCTTGCGCAACAGTACCCAGACCGCACATCCCGACTCTAAGCGGTTTCCCCACGCTCACTCTCAAACGTTTAAAAAGACAACATTACTAGAAGCGGGCTCAAAATGAGACCGCTTCTAGGGAGCGCAGGGATGTCAGTATCAGATACCGATACGCTCCACTAATTCTTCCGCGGGAAGATAGCCCGGTAACAAACGGCCGTCTTCTAAAACGATGGCGGGTGTCCCTGTCACCCCAACCTGGCCACCAAGTTCAAAGTGCGCGGCTACTGGATTATTGCAAGTGGCATCGGGAATGGATTGGCCGGCTTTCAGTTGCGTGATCGCGAGCTGAGGATTATCCGAGCACCATGCGGAGACGATCTTGTCGTATGAACGCGATCCAATTCCAGCCCGCGGATACGCCAGATAGCGCACCTCCACGCCGAGCTCGTTCAGGCGTGGTACCTCGAGGTGGAGTTTGCGGCAGTAAGTGCAGTCGACATCGGTGAACACGTTGATGAATGCTTTTGTGTCACCTTCAGGCGTGAAAATGACCAGCTCACTGCTTGGAACATTGGCCATGGTGGTTTTGCGTTTCTGGATGCGGCTGTTCTCCGCGAGGTTGATGATTTCGGTATCGCCCAGTTCGTAAAGATCCCCATTGAACAAGTAGCGTCCATCTTCGGTCCCATACAGAATATCGCCCCCTTGCAGCTCGAGCGCGTATATGCCCGCTACCGGGGTCGGCGCGACCGACTCAACCACTATGTTGGGACGAAGCTCACTAAACCTCGCAACCAGGCGTTCGCCGCCAGCGAAAGCCGTCTGCCAGGCTAATACACCAACTATCAACCAACCGAGCTTCATCTTCACGTCCAATTCCTTCCGTACTGATAGTTGTTGATCATGCCTGTGCGGAGCCATCGCGGTGGCACGTTCGCTATTCCACGTAGACCGCAAATTGTCTGCAGAATTCCGAAAATTTACTGTGACCCAACTTCACTTTGTGCTTGTCACCCTCGCGGATGGTGCGCCTGATGCAAGTCCTTGAGGCGCGCTTGTGCTACATGAGTATAGATCTGGGTTGTCGACAAGTCTGCATGGCCCAACATCATCTGCACGGCCCGCAGATCCGCTCCATGGTTCAACAGGTGGGTGGCGAATGCGTGGCGTAGAGAATGCGGCGAGACGTCTCGATTGATGCCTGCCTTACGAGTGAGGCGTTTTACCGCATGCCAGAACGTCTGTCGAGTCATGAAAGTCCCGCGCTGAGATGGAAAGAGTGCCGCCGACCCACTCCCTTTGAGCAACCGCGGGCGCCCGTCCTCTTGAAATCGCACTATCCAACGTAGTGCCTCAGCGCCTACTGGAACCAGGCGCTCCTTGCCGCCTTTGCCAATGATACGAACCACGCCCTGGCGGACATTGAGTGATGCGGTCGTGAGACCCACGAGTTCAGAGATCCGCAACCCGCTTGCATATAACAGTTCCAGCATCGCCCGGTCGCGTAACCCCAGTGGCTTTGCCACGTTCGGCGCTTCGATCAACGCCTGAACTTCGCGTTCGGACAAAGAGCCCGGCAGTCCGCGTCCGAGCTTTGGATGGACAAGGTGCGCGCTCGGATCGACAGCTATCCGCCCCTGGTTGAGCATGTGTTGGTAGAACCCCTTGATGCACGACAGGAAACGCGCAGCCGAGCGGGTTTTGTAACCCGCTCGATACAGACCAGCAATACAGCTGAGTAACTCCGCTTCACTGGCTTCGAGTAATGGACCTGGCAAAAAGTTTTTAAGCTTCTTAAGGTCTCTGCGATAGGCCGCGAGCGTGTTCTCGCTCAGACCCCGCGCTAGCCAGATTTCATCAAGGTATTGGTCGATGATGTCATCCATAACCAGCAAAATGCCGATCGTGTCCTACTTGGGCACGGTTAAGCAACCCAGGACGACACAATGTGACAGAGTTCGACCTCCGAAGAACAGCTCGAATCAACCAACGTTTATAGTGCAACGTACTGAAAACAAAGGAAATAGGTTAAAATACAAGAAGTGGCACGGTATCTGCATTACATGGATCAGCTTCGACAATAGCGCCTGCTGTCCCCCCAAAAGGCATGTTCGAAGCAACGTGCGCCGATAGCCGGTTCGTCTCTCCCCGGCTATTTGGAACATAACCAGCTTGCTAGGCTGCTCTCCCCCTCCCTTTGGTCCCCCAAGCCTAGCAAGCTGGGTTCTTCTACCAGGAGAATTGCCACGACGGCAATTTCTGGACAAGAACTCGCTATACCTTTTCTTTGATTCGCGCGGAGCGACCGGATCGTTCCCGTAAATAGTAGAGCTTCGCTTTGCGAACATCCCCACGGCGCTTTATTTCTATGGAAGCGATCTGCCGGCTGTGGGTCTGGAACGTCCGCTCAACCCCGACACCGTGAGAGATCTTGCGGACCGTAAAGGCTGAATTGAGGCCTCGATTACGTATACCGATCACCACGCCCTCGAAGGCTTGCTGGCGCTCACGGCTGCCCTCGCGCACCTTGACCTGAACTACGACGGTATCTCCCGGCCCGAAGTTTGGGATGTCTGACACAAGCTGCTCCCGCTCCAGCTCTTCGATAATCTTATTTCCACGCACACTCGTTCTCCTTTTCCATATAGCCTAGTCAGCCTTTTCCGGTGCGGGTCGCTCACCGGTCAACCCTTCGTCAAACAACTCTCGCAGCAATTGGGCATCTTCATCAGACACCCGTTGTCCCGTCAGTAAATCCGGGCGCTGACGCCAGGTTTTCGACAACGCTGCCTTTCTGCGCCAGCGGCTGATCGCCGCATGATCGCCGCTGAGTAATATCCGCGGTACTTTGCGATCCCTGGCATTTTCAGGGCGCGTATAGTGCGGGTAATCAAGCAATCCATCAAGGTGAGATTCGTTCACTGCGGACGCTTGATTGCCCAGGGTACCCGGCACGTGGCGCGCAAGCGCATCCATCAACACCATGGCAGGCAGTTCACCACCGGTGAGTACATAGTCCCCAATCGATAGTTCTTCATCCACGACGAGCTCTATGGCCCGCTCGTCAATGCCCTCGTAGCGTCCTGCGACCAAAATCAGCGCTTCGCACGCTGCCAATTCCTGCACCCTGTGCTGATTCAAGCGTTTGCCCTGAGGGGAAAGATAAATGACTCTCGGGGGCAAGGCGGGCCGCGAAGACGTTCTGGCGGTCGCGGAAGCTCTTGCTGTTTTTGCCGCCGTCACCGCCGCGAGCAGCGGTTCTACCATCATGACCATTCCTGGACCGCCGCCATACGGGCGATCGTCCACCGTTCGATGTTTGTCTGTTGCATAATCACGAGGATTAAAAAATTCCAGCTCGAGTACGCCATTCGCCACCGCCCGACCTAACACGCCGGATTGCGTGGCGACCGAGAACATCTCAGGAAACAGCGTCACGATGCCGAACCACATCTCTTCGCTCCTACCAGTCCACTTCCAGACGGCCGGCAACGATGTCCACCGAGCGGACGAATTGCGCTGTGAACGGAATCAACACTTCCGCGCCATTCTCTCCAGCAAGGATAACCAGCACATCGTGGGCACCGGTTTCGAGCAGATAACTCACACTTCCCAGGTTACGACCGTCCCCATTGACGACGTTGAGTCCTATCAGATCACGCCAATAAAACTCATCATCGTCATCCAGGCCTGGTAGGGTGTCACGGTAAATTCCCAGATCTGTGGCGCTCAAGGCTTGTGCTTGTTCCCGGTTGTTGATCTCCGCGAACTGAGCGACAAAACCTCGCCCATGTGCTTTGACGACCACCGGCTTGAACGGTTTCCAATCCGCGCCCTCAGCGATCAGCCAGGGGGAATAACTGAGAAGGTTTTCTGGAGGTTGTGTATAGGAATTAACATGAACCCAGCCACGCACACCGTAGGCACTGCCAATACGGCCAACAATCACCACATCTTCGGTAATCATCTTCCCTACCACGCTCGTTATCTGCGGAGCAGGAGGGTGGCCACCTTAACCAGCAGTGGCGGGTTCGGCCTCAACCGTTGACTCGGCCGCAGGCGCCATTTTGCGGGCACGTTGCACGAGTTTCTTGACGGTATCCGACGGTTGGCCACCCACGGACACCCAGTATTCAAAACGCTCGAGGTTGATCCGCAGCTTCTCGGCCTTACCTTTTGCTACAGGATTGTAAAACCCGACACGCTCAATGAACCGTCCATCACGTTTTGCGGCACGATCCGCTACCGTGATGTGATAAAACGGATTCTTCTTCGACCCGTGTCGCGCAAGGCGAATGGTTACCATTTATATACCCAGAAACGAAAGGCGCGGTATTGTAAAGGAACCCTCATAGGTTGCAACACCGCTGACGGTCATTTATGGCTGATATTTCAGCGCGGAAATCCAGCTGGCTGGCGCATCCCCTGCATGCCGCGCATCATTTTGCGCATCCCGCCCTTTTTCGTGACCTTCTTCATCATTTTCTGCATCTGTTTGTGCTGCTTAAGCAGACGATTGACATCGGGGATCTGGGTACCGCTACCTTTCGCTATGCGCTGTTTACGCGAACCGTTGATGACGTCCGGGAATCGGCGCTCGTTGGGTGTCATCGAGTCGATAATGGTGCCCATCTGTTCGAACATGCCCTCATTGACCTGGGATTGAGCCGCAGCGGGTAGCTGGCTCATGCCCGGCATCTTTTCCAGCATATTGCCAATGCCACCCATGTTGTCCATCTGCTGGAGTTGGTCGCGAAAATCCGCCAGGTCGAACTTCCGTCCTCGCTGAATTTTCCTGGCGAGTTTCTGCGCCGTTTTCTTATCAACTTTGCGCTCGGCTTCTTCGATTAGCGTGAGTACATCACCCATACCGAGAATCCGGGACGCCAGGCGATCGGGATGAAAAGGCTCGAGCGCATCGGTCTTCTCGCCCATGCCTATGAACTTGATGGGTTTGCCTGTGATCGAAACGACGGAGAGCGCCGCGCCACCACGAGCATCTCCATCGGCCTTAGCGAGCACAACACCCGTGAGATCTATGGCATCGTTGAAGGCTTTTGCGGTGTTTGCGGCATCCTGTCCGGTCATGGCATCAACCACAAACAAGGTTTCGATTGGCTCGATCGCACTGTGTAGCAGCTTGATCTCTGCCATCATTTTTTCGTCAATCGTGAGTCGCCCAGCCGTATCGACCAGGAGCACGTCGACAAACTGCGTTTTGGCCTCCTGCACGGCACGTCGCGCGATGTCAATCGGTGCTTCCTGGGAATTGGAGGGTATGAAAATGGCTGCTACTTCTTTCGCCAGGGTTTCCAGCTGTTCGATGGCCGCAGGGCGGTATACGTCGACGCTCACCACGGCAACCTTTTTGCCGTGGCGTTCCTTGAGCAACCGCGCGAGTTTTGCGACCGTGGTAGTTTTGCCTACACCCTGCAATCCAGTCATGAGGATTACCGCAGGAGGCGTGGTCGCCAGGTTCAGCGCATCATTGGCCTCACCCATGATCTTCACCAATTGCTCATGGACAATCTTGATGAACGCCTCACCGGGATTCAGTGCACTCGACACGACCTGGCCGAGTGCTTTAATCTTCACCTGCTCAACGAAATCTTTGACCACGCTCAAGGCGACGTCTGCTTCCAGCAACGCCATACGCACATCTCTTAACGCCGCACTCACGTTCTCCTCGGAAAGCCGCGCCTTTCCAGATATGCCGCGTAGCGTTTGGGTCAGTCGCTCAGATAGATTCTCGAACATCCGGGAATTGAACTCCTTGTTTCTTTCACCTTCATCATAGGTCTATTCATCATAGGTAAGGTAAAATGAGGGGGTAAGGTAAAATGCGGGCCAATTATAGCCCTTCACGCATATACCGCGTTATGCCACACTTTGCGAAATGATGACGCCAACTATTGCAGCGGGGCTCACGGCAGCCCTGCTCTACATCGCGGGCACCGCAATACAGGTACGCGCCTTTGTTACGAGCACGGCTGCTCCCGTTCGCAGCCTTGTTTATATCGCAATCCCTGCATTGCTACTTCATGGACTCGCCACCTATTGGATAATTTTTACTGAATCCGGGTTCAACCTGGGCATATTCACTGTAGGTAGCTTGATCGCCTGGGTGATGGTGTCCTTCGTACTGTTGAGTATCGTTCGATTTCCGGCACACAACCTGCTGATACTGGTTTTCCCGATCAGTGCTATCGGCCTGGTTACCGCATTGTTTCTGGATTCCTCGTACGCCCCAAGGGAAATCCTGTCCGGGGCCCTCGTTTTTCACATCCTGGCGTCTCTGGTGGCTTACACCATCTTACTCATGGCGGCTTGTCAGTCCGTAATGCTCGCGTTTCAAGAACACTATATTCGAGCGCGCCGCTCGATCAATCTGATTCGTTTGTTGCCGCCTCTGCAGACCATGGAAGCACTGCTGTTCACCCTCCTCTGGGTGGGAATCATTACACTAACTGTTGCAATCCTAAGCGGCTACGCGTTTCTGGATGACATGTTTGCCCAACACGTGTCACACCA
>SMUY01139256.1_pt1 | contig 23460 bp, 27 predicted proteins | sample 2456441 | NCBI WGS metagenome assembly SMUY01 (sample SAMN11095931, study PRJNA526329) | marine sediment metagenome | biome: Marine sediment; feature: Surficial sediment; material: Deep marine sediment; isolation source: Hadal surficial sediment | place: Pacific Ocean | collected 2014-11 | depth...
GGCCTTCAGGGCTGGCGCTGATGTCGTAAAACACCAGTTCATCGGCGCCTTGGTCACGGTAACGCAGGGCCAGTTCGATGATGTCTCCCATCACGCGGTGGTCCCGAAACCGGATGCCCTTGACCACCTTCCCGTCGCGCACATCCAGGCAGGGAATAATCCTTGGCGCCACGGCGCCGGCCGCATTCACGCCAAAACCTCCAACGCCTCGGATACTGAAAAACACCCTTCCAGCAGCGCTTTACCGGTGATCGCGACGGCGGCGCCGGTTTGCTGAAGCTGAACCAGGTCATCGAGGCTGGCGACGCCGCCTGATGCCTGGATTTTCAACCCGGGATAGCGAACAGCCAATGCCCGGTACAGTTCCACGTTGGGACCGCTCATGGCGCCATCGCGGCCAATATCGGTGCACAAAAGGTGCTGCAGGCCGGCCGGGATCAGCTCTTCGAGTAGATCATCCAGTGTTCGCCCGGCGTCTTCGGTCCAGCCGTGTATGCGCGGCCAGGCCACGCCATCCGGGTCCAATTCCACATCCAGGGCGGCAACCAGTGCGGCGGAACCGAATTCGCCCAGCCAGCGCGCAAACCTGCGCGGCTGGCTGGCACACTCGCTGCCAATCACCACGCGGCTGGCCCCGGCCTCCAGCCGGGCTTCGATATCACCCCGGTTCCTGACCCCGCCACCGGTCTGGACCTGTTGGCCTGCAGACTTCAAAAACCGAAACAACGGGCCGGTATCGGCCGCTTCGCCGTCCCGCGCAGCGGCCAGGTCCACCACGTGCAGCCATTGCGCGCCGTGTTCCAGGTAATGCCTGGCCAGTAGATGCGGGTCGCGTTCGTAAAATGTGCATGCATTGAAATCGCCGTGGCGTAATCGCACACAGCGCCCGTCAAGCAGGTCAATGGCGGGTATCAGTCGCATGACATGCCGAGGAAATTTTCCAGCAGGCGGGCGCCGGCATGCGCCGACCGTTCCGGGTGGAATTGCGTGCCGAGAAAATTGCCATGCCTGACCACCGCCGAAAAGCGCGCACCGTGCGTACACGATGCAATGCTCCAGTCGTCTACTGCTGCCACGTAGGAATGCACGAAATAGAACCATGACCGGTCCAGGCCGCGGGTCAGCGGTTCATCTTTGTGCACCGAAATCCTGTTCCAGCCCATGTGCGGTATGCGTAATCCGACTGTTTGCGGCAGGCGTGATATTTCGCCATTTATCAGGCCCAGCAGCGGCGTGTCGTTTTCCGCGGAATGGGTGAACAGCAATTGCATACCCAGGCAGATGCCCAGCACCGGTTGTGTTAATGCCGGGATCAGGCTGTCCAGACCCTTCAATCTAAGCTGTTCCATGGCCTTGCCGGCGCTGCCCACGCCGGGCAGTATCACCCGCTCGGCGGCACGAATCGTGTCGTGATCAGCGCTGAATACGGGCTCCGCACCGATGCGGCGCAAGGCTTGCAGCACCGAGCAAATATTGGCGCCCCCGCTGTCAACCACGACGATCGCCATCACAGCACGCCCTTGGTGCTCGGCAATTCAACGCCCTGGCGTTGCAGGGCAGGACGCAAGGCCCTGCCGGCACCCTTGAACAGCGCCTCGACCATGTGATGCGTATTTTCTCCCACCACGGCCAGGTGCAGGGCAGCGCCCAGTGACTGGCTCAAAGAAGCGAAGAAATGCCGCACCATTTCCGTGGACATGGCGCCGACCGTGTCGCGCGGAAAATCGGCTTCGAACACCAATGCCGGCCGGCCCGACAGATCGATGGAGACACTGGCGCGCGCTTCATCCATCGGCAGCACGAAACCGTAGCGGCCAATGCCTTTGCGTTCGCCCAGAGCCTCCTTCATCGCCTGGCCCAGGGCCAGTGCGCAGTCTTCGACCGTGTGGTGTTCATCCACTTCAAGGTCACCGCCGCAGTCCAGATCAAGCCGGAAGCCACCGTGCTTCGATAGTTGCTCCAGCATGTGGCTGAAGAATCCGATGCCGGTATTGATTTTGCCACCGCTTGCATCGAGATCCACGAACACGGTGATTTCCGTCTCGCGTGTTTTGCGCACCACCCGACCCTGGCGCGGCTGCCCGCACAGGCGGTGGGCGATTTCCTTCCACGTCGCGCCCTGCGGGCCAATCAGAATGCCCTGGATGCCGAGGTTTTCCGCCAGTTGCAAGTCCGTTGCACGATCACCAATCACCCAGCTATCCCGGAACGACATCTGGCCGGAACGCAGGTAGTCCAGCAACATCCCGATGCCGGGCTTGCGGGTCGGGGCATTATCCTCCTCGAAATGCGGGTCGATGTGTTCGGCCGTAAAAACGATGCCTTGCGAGGCAAACAACTCGCGCATTTTGCGCTGTGGAATTTCAAATTGTTCCTGTGGGTACGAATCCGTACCCAGGCCGTCCTGGTTGCTGACCAGCACAAATTCGTAGCCCGCATCGCGCAACTGCAACAGCGCAGGAATGACATCTTCCACCAGCTCGAGTTTCTCCAGTGAATCGACCTGCTGGTCCTGTGGTTCCAAGATCAGGGTGCCATCGCGGTCCAGGAACAGGATGCGTCTTTTGCCGCTCACCGGGATGCACCGTATTCGCGAAGAGCGTTCGAAAGTGCCCGCACCTCGGCCTCGCTGCCGATGCTCAGGCGCACACAGTTGTCGAGTTGCGCCTGCCCGTGAAAACTGCGGATCCTGATGTTGTGCTGTTCGCACCAGGCAACCAGCCCGGTGGCATCGGGCACCCGCAGGAGTACAAAGTTGGCATCACCTGGCCAGGTTTTTTCTATCCAGGCCTGTTGTTCGAGAAATGCCAGCAGTTCTGTCTTGGTTTTCCTGACCGAATCTATCAAGGCCTGCTGGCGGGCGGCCGGGCCCGGTGCGGTGAGCTTCAATGCGGCATCCACGACCAAGGTAGACACGGGATAGGGCGCCATGATCCGCTGCAGCAGGTCGATCAACTGCGGATCCGCAATCACGGTGCCACAGCGCAAGCCCGCCGCAGCCCAGGCTTTTGACAATGTTCGCAACACCACCAGTTGCGGATAGCGCCCGAGCAGTTCAACGGCGGATGCATCGCCGGAAAACTCTATGTACGCCTCATCCAGAATCAGCAAAGCCCGCTCAGCACAGGCTTCGATGACACGCACAATCTCGCTGCAAGACAGGCTGTCACCGGTCGGGTTGTTGGGGGAGGTCAGGAACACCAGCCGGATGCGCCCGTCACCGCGAATGGCCCCACACAGCGCGTCAATATCAACCCGCAAATCCTGCCGGGCATCGCGTGGGATGCTGACCACCGCTGCGCCCTGGATGGTGGCTGCAATGTTATACATGCCGAAACAAGGGGTGCACTGGGCAATCGCATCCTGCCCGGGGCGGCAAAACACACGGGTCAACAGATCTATGCCTTCGTCGCTGCCGCGCGTGATCAGCAGGCCTTTCGCATCAACCCCGTACAGGTCTGCAAAGCGTTCTTTTAGCGCCGCCGGCTGGGGTGACGGATAGCGGTTCAGTTCCAGCGCGGCCAGGCCGGGTTCATCCACCAGGGACCAGGGCGCCTCGTTGGCATTCAGCAGGACGCCTCCATCCGGCATGCTGGAGCGCGCGGATGCATAAGGCTGCATTGCCAGGATTTCGGGGCGGGCCAGGCTGGCGATATCCATCATCCTGGTTCCATGGCGCTGATGCGGTACTGAATGGCCTGGCGATGCGCTTCCATGCCCTCGGCCGCGGCCAGTGTCATGGCCGCAGGCCCGGCGTTTCGCAGTCCTTCCAGGGAAGCCGTCTGCAAGCTCATACGCCGTTGAAAATCCACCACTGCAAGTCCGCTGCACGCGTGCGCATATCCGTTGGTGGGTAAAACGTGATTGGTGCCGGAACAATAATCGCCCAGCGCTTCCGGCGTCCAGCGGCCAATGAACACTGAACCCGCGCTGATAATTCGGTCCGCCAGCGCATTCGCTGCGGAACAGTTCAGAATCAGGTGCTCCGGCGCATAGCGGTTGCTGACAGACACCGCCTCGCCAAGGTCATCAACCCTGACCAGGCGCATGTGCGCCAGCGACTGCGCCAGCACATCGGCACGCGGTAGCGCATCCTTCAGTGCGGGCAGGATGCGTTCGACTTCATCCAGCAGGACGGTTGAATCACTGAGCAGGATGGCCTGTGAATCCGGGCCGTGTTCCGCCTGTGACAGCAGGTCCCAGCACACCGCTTCGGGTTCCGCGAGCCGGTCGGCAATGACCATCACCTCGGACGGGCCGGCCGGCAAATCCTGCGCCGCACCCGCCGGGTCTGCGGCAACCTGTTGCTTGGCCTCGGCGACCCAGGCATTACCCGGACCGAAGATTTTACGGCAACGCAAAATGCGCTCCGTACCATAGGCCATGGCCGCAATGGCCTGGGCGCCACCAACACGAAATACCTGTTTAACGCCGCACTGGCTGGCTGCATACAATATTGCCGGGTGCACTTCACCCTGCTTGTCGGGGGGTGTACACAGCACCACTTCCGGGCAAGCGGCCAGTCGCGCCGGCAGGGCCAGCATCAGCACGGTGGAAATCAACGGTGCGCTGCCGCCGGGAACATAGAGCCCGACCGACTGCAGTGGCAGCAAACGGGACTCGCAAAGCAGGCCCGGCGCGGTTTCCAGCACGGTCGATCCGGTCATGCTTGCCGCGTGAAAAGCTTCGATACGCTGCATCGCCTCCGCGATGGCCGATTTCAGGCCGGCGCTCACCCGGCTATGCGCTGCAGTGATCGTGTCATCATCAACGGCCAGCGATTCTGGCGCACAGCCATCTAACTCCAGCGTCAGGGCGCGCAACGCAGCGTCGCCTTCAGCGCGGACCCGTTGAATGATTGCGGCCACGCGGCTACGCAAGATTTGCCGATCCATTGCCGGGCGTTCCAGAGCCTGTGCTTTTTCAGCTTCGCTCAGTGCCGGCCAGTCCAGTCGTTGCATGCTCTGTCCCCGTTTTCCTTAAGCCAGCATTTTCTCTACCGGGAGCACCAGGATGGCCGATGCGCCCGCTGCCTTGAGGGCCTCGAGATGTTCCCAAAAAAGGGCTTCGCGACAGACCGCGTGCAACGCAACCTTGTCGGGTGCGCCTTCAAGGTCCATCAGGCTGGGGTGCTCGACGCCCGGCAGCAGCCGGGTAATCCTGTCGATGGCCGAACGCGGGGCGTGCAGCATCACGTACTTGCTTTCCGCTGCCTGCAGCACACCATCCAGGCGCGCCAGCAGGCGCGTCAGCAATTCCTGCTTTTGCGCCGGCAGTTCTGCCTCGGCGCCGTACAACGACGCGGTGCTTTCAAACAGCACTTCGAGTTCACGCAGGTGGTTGGCGCGCAAGGTTGCACCGGTAGAGACCAGGTCCGCAATCGCATCGGCGGTTCCCAGTCCGGGTGCGATCTCAACCGACCCTGACAATTCGACGATTCGGGCACTGACGCCTTTTTCAGCCAGCAGTGAGCGGGTCAGTGCGGGATAGGAGGTCGCCACCCTGGCGCCATCCAGGTCGGAGGCCGAGTTAAATGAGCCATTCTCGGGCACCGCCAGGGACAGGCGGCACTGGCCGAAGCCCAGCTTGCGCAAGCGCGTCAGCCCGGTACCCTCGTTGCGTTGCAGCATCACCTCACGGGCGATATTTTCCCCAACGATACCGAGTTCACATACGCCATCAAGAAGCATCCTGGGAATGTCATCATCACGCACCAGCAGCAGGTCTACCGGGAAGTCCCGGCCGTACCAGAACAGCTTGTCCTTGCTGCGCGCAAAACTCAGGCCGCAGCTTTGCAGCAGTGCCAGAGAACGCTCGGTGAGACGACCTGATTTTTGTATCGCAACCCGTAATCTGCTCATGATGCACCCACCCGCTCCAGCGCAATGCGGTATCCGCCCTCCCCCATGTCGATGAATCTCGCCACCCGGCCAATGGTGGTGACGCTCACGCCGGTAATTTCGCTGATTTCGCGGTAACTGCGGTTTTCGCTCAGCAATAACGCGACCCACCAGCGGTCTACCATGGCTTCGATTTCCGCAGGCGTGCACAGATCCAACAGGAACCGCCGCACCTGGGCAGGGTTTGCCATGTCAAAAAACGCCTGGTAAAGCGAACCGGCCGCGGCCCGGATATCCTGCTTCTGGGTATTACTGTGTTGTTTCATGACGTATCAATGTATTAATGTGTTAATACAATAATAAACCGAATATCTGTAGAACGCAAGACTTTGAACGCATCGGTGTCGCTGTACGTTTGTTTTATGTAACATGTTCCAGGTAAGCGGGCTGTGCATGAATCCCCTGTTTCATTACAATCTTCCCCGACGGAGAATTGGAGCGTTTAATGTTCAAGATATTATTAGGCCTCGCAACGGCCGTTGTGGTCATCATCCTGGCCGCAAAGTTCACTTTCATTGCAAGCACTTATCCCGCCGGTGAACCAGTCAACCAGCCGTGGGTACAGGATAGAATGGAAATTGTCGCATGGAACGGAGAAAAGTGGACAGCCTGGGTTCACGACGGCCTGTTCGAACAACTTCCACAGGACACGCAGGCGTGGAGCAGGCATGCCAATTCCAGTATCGCTTATACCGACTGGGAAGGCCGTTTATGGCAGGCGAAAATCGATCAGGAAGAATTTTTACTGGCCCATCACGGCGACTGGGAAGGGCATATAGAACGATCATCAGCGATCAGATATCGTGATTGGAAAGGCAAAAATCAGCTTCGTACAGTGGCCCAGTTGAGGCGCTGATTGGCATCCTTGAACTCGACCAGTTAATAACCTATGCTGGCCCGAACATTTTTTAGGTTGACGGAAAGAAAACAACAATAAAAAGGAAGCTAACAAGAAATAATTTTTATCTGATCTCCAGTTGTGTGATTGCCATCGAAACCCTGGGGTTTCGACGCCTCTACGAGTGATGGCATCACCTTAATAAAGATTCACAGGCGGATTAACAGGACTACGGGAGGACCTCGTTTCCAGTACTCGTAAAGGCAGGACCCCGAGAAGGGTGACTTCTCCCGCAGGCAGGCTTCACAGCGGCCTGGCAGCCTTTTTTTTGCTGCTGTTTTCCGAAACTTCCCTGGCCGCGGCGATGGACATGCGCGCAGGCGTCACCGACATCAGCCGGCGTGTTCTGGACTTGCATCATATGAGCCTGTGGGTGGTTACCGTGGTCGGCATCTTGGTCTTCGGCGTGATGTTTTACAGCATGTTCGCCCACCGCCGCTCCAGGCATCCAATACCCGCCGATTTCCATCACAGCACCAAAGTGGAAATAATCTGGACCCTGATCCCGAGCCTGATCCTGATCGGCATGGCCATACCCGCGACCAACACGCTGCTGGAAATAGAGGACAACAGCGAATCGGATCTTACCGTCCTCATTACCGCCTCGCAGTGGAAATGGCACTATCAATATGTCGAAGCGGACATCGGCTACTACAGCAGGCTGGCAACGCCCCAGGATCAAATCTACAATCTTGAACCCAAGGGCGAAAACTACCTGTTGCAGGTGGATAATCCCCTGGTACTGCCCACCAACAAAAAAATCCGTTTCCTGGTGACCTCGGATGATGTCATTCATTCCTGGTGGATGCCGGATTTTGCCGTCAAGCAGGATGCCATTCCAGGCTTTATCAACGAGGCGTGGACGCGCCTGGAAAAACCAGGCTTGTACCGCGGCCAGTGCGCCGAACTGTGCGGCAAGGATCATGCTTTTATGCCGATCGTGGTGGAGGTGCGGCACGAGGCTGAGTTCGATGGCTGGATCGCGGATCAACGACTGGCGATGGCGCTGGCTTCAGAGACTGCGGTCGCGGACCGCAACAGGACCTGGACGATGGCGGAACTGCTGCCGATGGGTGAAGACATCTTTTTGGAGCATTGCGCCACCTGCCACCAGCCGGACGGCATGGGCCAGAGCGGCAAGTACCCGGCGTTGGCCGGCAGTGAAATCGCCACCGGTGCCATTACAGATCATTTGAATCGTGTAATGAGCGGCAAAGCGGACACCGAGATGCAAGCGTGGGCGCCGCAACTGAGCGACCTGGAACTGGCCGCCGTGATGACTTATGAGCGCAATGCCTGGGGTAATGATAGCGGTGACATCCTTCAACCCATGACGGTTTACGAGGCACGATGAGCACATACGCAAATGCGGGTTCACGCCCCCGGCATCCATTGGTGGCCTTTGCCGCCCGTTGGCTGTTGACCACCAACCACAAGGAAATCGGCACTTTGTACCTGTGGTTGAGCTTCACGCTGTTTTTCATCGCCGGTGCATTTGCGATGGGCATCCGTGTGGAACTGTTCCAGCCCGGCATCCAGCTTGTCAAACCGGAATTCTACAATCAGCTGGTCACCATGCACGGACTGATCATGGTGTTTGGCGTGGTCATGCCGGCCTTCGTGGGCCTGGCCAACTGGATGGTGCCGATGATGATCGGCGCGCCCGACATGGCCTTGCCGAGGCTCAACAACTTCAGTTTCTGGATTCTGCCCTTTGCCTTTACCCTGCTGCTTTCCTCGTTGTTCATGGAAGGTGGTGCACCCAATTTCGGCTGGACATTTTACGCGCCCCTTTCCACCACCTTCGGCCCCCCGAGCACCGACTTTTTCATTGTCGGTATTCACATGATGGGTATTTCGTCCATCCTGGGTGCGATCAACATTATCGTCACCATCTTCAACCTGCGCACACCCGGCATGACCCTGATGAAAATGCCGATGTTTGTCTGGACCTGGCTGATTACGGCATTCCTGCTGCTTATGGTGATGCCGGTACTGGCCGGTGTAGTGACCATGATGCTCACCGACCGCCACTTTGGCACCAGCTTTTTCGAGGCGGCCGGTGGCGGAGACCCGGTTCTGTTCCAACACATTTTCTGGTTCTTCGGGCACCCAGAGGTCTACATCCTGATCCTGCCGGGCTTCGGTATCGCCTCGCAGATCATTCCCACTTTCGCGCGCAAGAAACTGTTTGGCTACAGTTCTATGGTGTATGCCACCGCCAGCATTGCATTCCTGTCCTTCATCGTCTGGGGCCACCACATGTTCACCACCGGCATGCCGGTGTTCGGTGAATTGTTCTTCATGTATGCCACGATGCTGATCGCGGTTCCCACCGGGGTCAAGGTGTTCAACTGGGTGGCCACCATGTGGCGTGGCTCCCTGACCTTTGAAACCCCGATGCTGTTTGCCATCGGCTTCGTCATCCTGTTCACCATCGGCGGTCTTTCCGGGTTGATGCTGGCCATCGTGCCGGCCGATTTTCAGTACCACGACACCTTCTTCGTGGTGGCGCATTTTCACTATGTGCTGTACCCGGGCGCCATTTTTGGCACCATGGCGGCGGTGTATTACTGGCTGCCGAAGTGGACCGGTCACATGTACGACGAACGGCTGGGCAAAATCCATTTCTGGAGCGCAGCGATTGCGGTCAACCTGACATTTTTCCCGATGCATTTTACCGGTCTCGCCGGAATGCCCCGCCGGGTGGTGGATTACTCGCTGCAGTTCGCGGATTTCAACATGCTTTCCACCATCGGGTCCGGCCTGCTTGGCCTGACGCAACTGTTGTTTTTGTACATCGTGATCAAGACCATCCGCGGCGGTCCCAGGGCCAGCGCCCAGGTCTGGGAAGGTGCGGAAGGGCTTGAGTGGACCGTTCCATCGCCGGCGCCGCACCACACATTCGAAACGCCACCCGACCTGGATGGCGGGCATCAGGGCGGGCATGACGTCGAATCGGCCCGGGACGAATAGAGGGTATTTTCGTGGCCGGCAATCAAAATACACAGCGCAGGCACATGGCCATGCTGGCTTTGCTGGCCGTAGGCATGTTCGGTTTTGCCTTCGCTCTGGTGCCGCTGTACGAGGTTTTTTGCGAACTGACGGGGCTCAACGGCAAGACTTCAGCACGCGAGGTAGTCACCAGTCCGGAACGTGTGGACCGCGAGCGCACCGTAACCGTCCAGTTCCTGGCCCGGGTCGGCAAGGGCCTGCCCTGGGAGTTCCGCCCCACGGAGCACAGCTTGCGCGTGCAGCCCGGTGAAATTCACACCACCCGTTATTACGTGCGCAACCGCGCCGGCAAAACCGTGACCGGGCAGGCCGTGCCCAGCGTGTCGCCGGGACAGGCTGCACTGCATCTGAAGAAAATTGAATGCTTCTGCTTCACCCAGCAACAGTTGCTGGCCAACGAAGAAAGGGAAATATCGCTGCGATTTTACGTGGATGCGGAATTACCCCGGGAAATCAATACGCTCACCCTTTCCTACACGATGTTCCCGGTACCCGAATTGCAAATCGCACAAGTTGAGATTGGCAGCGAAGCAGGATTCAAATGAGCGATACACCACGCTATTACGTGCCGCACAGCAGTCATTGGCCGATCGTCGGCTCCATTGCACTGTTCCTGACCGCTTTTGGCGGCGCCAGCTTCATTCATCAGAGCACGGAAAAAGTGGCTGCCGAAGGCAGTTACGGAGCATGGGTGTTTTATTTTGGCCTGGCCATGGTCGCGTTCATGATGTTCGGCTGGTTCGGAACGGTGATCCGGGAATCCCTCAAGGGCATGGTCAGCGGCCAGCTCGACCGTAGCTACCGCATGGGCATGGCCTGGTTTATCGTCTCGGAAGTGATGTTTTTCGTCGTTTTCTTCGGCGCACTCTTCTATGCGCGGATCATTTCCGTGCCGTGGCTGGCGGGTGCCGGAAACAACCTGGGTACCCACCTGTATCTGTGGCCCGACTTCGCCGACACCTGGCCGCTGTTCATGACCCCCGGCGGCACCCAGGCCGAGGCCATGGAGGCCTGGGGCCTGCCGTTAATCAATACCCTGATCCTGGTCAGCAGCAGCGTGACCGTGACCTTCGCCCACTGGGCGCTGAAAAAAAGCAATCGGGCGGGTCTCATTTTCTGGTTGTTGGTCACCGTCGTGCTGGGTGTCACGTTCCTGAGCCTGCAGGTCGTTGAATACGCGCATGCCTTCCGGGAAATGGGGCTCAGCCTGGGTTCAGGCATCTACGGCTCGACTTTTTTCATGCTGACCGGCTTCCACGGCGCACACGTAACCCTGGGCACGATCATGCTGATCGTCATGTTGCTACGCAGTCTGCGGGGCCACTTCACGCCGGACAATCATTTTGCCTTCGAGGCGACCAGTTGGTACTGGCACTTCGTGGACGTGGTCTGGTTGTTCCTGTTTACGTTTGTTTACTGGTTCTGATATGCGGGTTAAGCGATGAAACGGTTAGCAAATCCATACGCCAGCAGGGCCAGCAACGCCACGGCCAGGGCCACCCTGACGCTGAGCGAAATAACCGTGCGATCACCGCTGCCACGGTCGCGCACCAGGAAATACAGGCCAAATCCGAGACTCACGACGATGCCGAGCATGACCAGGATAATCAGAAAGTTGAGCATTATTTATCGCGCTTGCACAGGGATCAGGGCCACTTGACCGGGACCATAGGATGACCGCAAGAACAGCCGAAATCAAACTGACCGTAGACCTGGACGACGACAACCTGCCGACCCGGATCGAGTGGGAAGCGTCGGAAACACCCGGGCCGGGTCCGCAGCTGTGCCAGTCGATGATGCTGACACTGTGGGACGCTGACAAGCAAACCACGGCAGCCATTGATTTATGGACTCGAGACATGACCGTGGCCGAGATGAACCTGCACTTTTACCAGGCGTTTCACAAGATGGCCGACTCATACCTGCGCGCGACGAAGAACGCCGATGTCGCAAAATCAATCCACGAATTCAGCGACGAATTCGGTGCAACCCTGGGGCTGTGCTGACATGGGTATATCAATCGTTCCAACCTTGAAGGTCCTCAAGCCGGCCGGCCTGATGGTAGTGGTCACCTTTTTCGGCCTGATCGTGGGATTTTGGGCGAATGCCATGTTCTATCCCGGTACCAGCCCGGAACAGCCGATCAGGTTCAGCCATAAAATCCACGCCGGTGATTTTGAAATCCCGTGCATGTATTGCCACGTCCAGGCCCGGCGTTCCATCTCTGCGGGCGTGCCCAGCGTCAGCAAATGCGTTGGCTGTCACAGCCAGGTCGCAACCGACCGGCCACAAATCAAAAAGTTGATGGCCTATTGGGAAAACAAGGAGCCCATACCGTGGATCAAGGTCCATGACCTGCCGGATTTTGTACATTTTCCCCACAAGCGCCACGTGGCGGCGGGGGTGAAATGCCAGACCTGCCACGGGCCGGTTGAAACCATGGAAGTCATCAGCCGGGAGGCGCCGCTGAAAATGGGCCTGTGCCTCAACTGTCACAAGAAATATGAAGTGGAAAACGGCCTGGATTGCTGGACCTGCCACAAGTGAATATTCGGAGTATCACCAACCTGCATATTGCATGAAGGCGGACCGACAAATGAACAGAATTCTTTATTTTAATGTAATTACAGAGGAATCAAGTGCGTTTCAGCAAATACACTATGTCCTATTCGGGTTCAAAGCGTATCTGGCTTTGCATCTTGAACGATCCCCCTTGAGCCATAGCAATGGCTATGACTCTGCAGGCGATCGTCCAAGCTGCTTTGCCAGCTCCACTCTGAATCCCGAATCCTTCATGCAATATGCAGGTCAACACCATGGCCAAGATTGACCGCAGGGATTTCATCAAACTCGTGGGCGCGGGCAGCGCCGGCGCCGGTGCGGGATTTATGCTGGCGCAATCCATCAAGCACCCGATCGAGTACCTGATTCCCTACCCGGTGCCACCGGAGGATTTCAGCCCCGGCATCGCGACCTGGTACAACAGTGTCTGCAGCATGTGTTCCGCCGGCTGCGGAATCACCGTGCGCACCCGCGAAGGCCGCGCCAAGAAAATCGAGGGCAACCTTTCGCACCCCGTCAACCAGGGCCGCTTGTGTGCGCTCGGCCAGGCCGGTCTGCAGGTGCTGTACAACCCGGATCGACTGACCGCACCGATGGCGCGGACCGGGGCACGCGGCAGCGGTTCATTTGAACAGATCACCTGGGGAGATGGTCTTTCCCGGGTCGCTGACCGCCTTGGCTCAATACGCGAAGACGGGCGGGGAGACAGTGTGTGTTTCCTGAGTGAAGGGGTCCGCGGGCACCTGGCGGACCTGTTCGGCCGGTTCATGGAGCAAATGGGTTCCGGGCGTCTCCTGCATTATGAATTCACCCACCCCGGTACGCTCTACGCGGCAAATCAGCATTTCTTCGGTGAACAATACCTGCCCTATTATGATCTGCAGAACACCCGCTTCCTGCTGTCTTTCGGGGCGGATTACCTGGGTAGCTGGATATCCCCGGTGCATCATGGTCTCGGTTATGGCCGCAGCCGGGCCGCACGGCACGATATCCGTGGACGCTTCGTTCAGATTGAACCCCGGATGTCGATCAGCGGCGCCGCCGCGGACGAGTGGATTGCCGCGCGCCCGGGCACGGAAGGCATGTTGGCGCTGGGGATGGCACACCACATTCTGGCCGCCGGTGGCTACAACGGCAGCGATCGCGAGCAATGGGTGACAGCGCTTGATGCATATTCCGTCGGCTCTGTCGCTGCCAGTACAGGAATACCGGGAGACACCATCCGGCGCCTCGCCGATCGTTTTGCCCAGACCAACCCCAGCCTGGCCATCGGCGGCGGCGCGGCCGCTGGCCACAGTAACGGTGTCGATACATTGATCGCGGTCAATGCACTGAACTACCTGGCCGGTAACCTGGGCCAGGCCGGAGGGCTGCTGTTCAACACGGCTCCGGCCTTTGCAACAACCACTTCGTCACGCCACGCCAATTATCGCACCATGGCCGAATTGGCCGCGGATGCCCGTAATGGCCGCATCGAGGTGCTGATCCTCAACCACGCCAACCCGATGCACACCTTGCCGCCATCGGCCGGGTTCCGCGAGGCGCTGGATCACATTCCGATGATCGTCAGCCTGTCCAGTTTTATGGACGAAACCACCGCCATGGCAGACCTGATCCTGCCCAGCCACACCTATCTCGAAAGCTGGGGCGACGATTTCCCCGAACCGGGGGTTGGTTTCCCGGTCGGTTCTGTGTCTCAACCGGTTGTATCGCCGCTTTACAATACGCGCGCAACAGGTGACATCATCCTGGCACTCGCACGCAAGATGGGTCTCGATGAAGCCCTGCCGTGGGCTGACATGAAACAGCGCCTCAGGGAGGGTTGGAAAGATATCTACGACCGCGAATCAGCAGCGTCGAAAGCAAGCAGTTTCGAAGCGTTCTGGAGTTCTGTGGTGGAAGCCGGGGTTTGGGGGGAAAAGACCGGGCGCGCAGCCGCTGCCTTTACCGTGAAACCCGAAGTGATTGACAGCATAGCCATGGCAGCACCGGAATTTGCCGGCGACAGCGACAGCTATCCGTTCATATTGCACCCCTATCTCACCAACGCCATGCACGACGGTCGCGGCGCTAACCTGCCATGGATGCAGGAACTGCCCGACCCGATGACCAGCGTGGTCTACGGAACGTGGGTGGAGATCAACCCGGTCACGGCACAATCGCTCGGGCTCAGCGATGGCGACCTGGTTCAGGTCGAGTCCACCGAGGGGCAACTCAGCGCCCCGGTGCTCATCTTTCCCGGCATCATGCCGGATGTGATCGCCATGCCTATCGGGCAGGGTCACAGCGAATATGGCCGTTACGCCAAAAATCGCGGTGCCAACCCCATTCAGATCCTTGCACCGCAACTGCAGTCCGCGACCGGCGACCTGGCCTGGAGTGCAACGCGCGTCAGGCTGGTGAATACCGGGCTTAAGGCAAACCTGGTCAAGACCGGTGGTGTATCGCGCGAATTGGGACGTGACATCATCCAAAAGACCGGAACTGCGGCAAGCTCGTCGCAGCACGCCGCCCTCAACAGCATTCCGATCAAGGTAGCACCATCATGAGTTTCCTCGAGCGTTTTCGCGCCAACTGGAAAAAGTACCGTAAACCCGGTTACTACGATGAATTCGATTACGCCTGGACGATGACCATCGACCTCGACAGCTGCAGTGGATGCGGGGCTTGCGTCACTGCCTGCCAGGCCGAGAACAACATCCCCATTGTCGGCGAAAAAGAACTCGCCAAGGGCCGGGAAATGCAGTGGATCCGGATCGAGCGTTACTGGGAAGGCGCGTATCCGAACGCCCGGCTGAGCTTCATTCCGATGCTATGCCAGCATTGCGATGCAGCCCCTTGCGAGACGGTATGCCCGGTGAGCGCTACCTACCACAACCAGGATGGTCTCAACACCCAGATCTATAACCGTTGCATCGGCACCCGCTCCTGTGCCGTTTACTGCCCCTACGAAGTGCGCTACTTCAACTACACCAACCATCACTGGGATACCCCGCTGGATCAGCAACTGAACCCGGACGTGACGGTGCGCGAAAAAGGGGTGATGGAGAAATGCACATTCTGTATTCAGCGTATCCGCCAGGCCAAGGACCACGCCAAGGACGACGGCCGCAGGCGCGTCCGTGACGGTGAGGTCCAGCCTGCCTGCGTGCAGACCTGCCCCACCGAGGCACTGGTTTTTGGTAACCGCAAAGACCCGCACAGCCGGGTCTCGGAATCACTCAAAGATCCGCGCGCCTACCGGGTGCTCGACGAACTCAATACCCAGCCATCCGTGGTCTATCTCAAGAAAGTTGATGGCCATGGGTAAGCTGCAATACGCCGACGTCAACAACGATATCGTACGGTCTCTTACCGTCACCGGCAGGAAGTATTACGTCTCGCTGCTTGTGGCCGCAACGGTTGCATTGCTGTGCTTTTTCTTTCCCTGGTTTTACCAGTTGTACTACGGCATCGGCGCGGCCGGCATGAACCACCCGGGAGTGTGGGGAACCTACCTGGCCTCGTTCATTTTCTGGATCGGACTGAGCCACTCCGGCACATTGTTGTCTTGCGTCCTGCACCTCACCAACAGCGAGTGGCGCAAAGCCATGTACCGCAGCGCCGAGGCCATGACGCTGTTTTCACTGATGGTGGCAGTCACCATGGTGATGGTGCACGTTGGGCGGCCGTGGTTTATCCACTGGGCGGCGCCATACCCGAACCAAATGGAGATGTGGCCAAATTTCAGGTCGCCGCTGCTGTTCGACGTGATGGCCATCGGCACGTACCTGACGGGCAGTACGATCTTTATCTACATGGGCTCTATCCCCGATTTCGCAGCGGTCAGGGACCGCACCAGTGGTTGGCGCCACCACATGTACGTGTTGATGTCACTGGGCTGGCGCGGCACCGACACGCAATGGCACCGCCTGAACTGGGCCTACACCTTTCTCGCCGTGCTGATCATTCCGCTGGCGGTCTCGGTACACAGCATTGTTTCCTGGGACTTTGCGATGTCTATCGTGCCGGCGCTCCACCAGACCATCTTTGCGCCCTATTTCGTGGTCGGGGCAATCTATTCCGGTACCGCAGGCATCGTCACGGTGATGTTCGTGCTCAGGAAATATATGAACTTCGAGCATTACATCACCCGTGTGCACTTCGACAACCTGGGAAAACTGCTGCTCCTTTTGTCGCTGATCTGGACCTACATCAACATACTCGAACTGTTCACCGGCTGGTATAGCGGCACCTCCACCGAGTATGAAGCGATGAAGTACAAACTGTTCGGCTATTACGCGCCGCTGTACTGGGAAATGATCGCGTTTTGCGCGGTGGCGCCCTTGATACTCATCTCCAAACGCTTCAGGACCTCGTTCGTGCCCATGCTGATCCTGTCGATCCTGGTCAACATTGGCATGTACACCGAGCGTTTCCTGATCGTCGGCACCTCGCTGTCGCGGCAATACCTGCCGGATGCCTGGGGCCTGTACGTACCGAGTCTGGTTGAAATTTCAATCCTCATCGGGTCCCTGGCGATGTTCACGACTATGTTCCTGATATTCGTCAAGATCTTCCCGAGTGTATCCATTTACGAGGTCAAGGAGACCATGGATGTGCCCAGAAAAAGAGCGGGTGACGAAGGAGTTGCGCAATGGCAAACACCCTGATTGGTCTCTTCCATAATCCCGATGAGGCGCTGGCAGCGGCCGGCAAGCTGCTGGGCGCAGGCTTCGACACCCCCGAGATCCAGTCACCCATTCCCATCCACGGGGTGGAGGAAGTGCTCGGCAAGAAAAAATCGGTGATCAAGCGCTTTACATTGTTCGGCGCAATAACAGGCGGTATAACGGGTTTCATGCTGGCAGCCGTCACCGCCGTGCTGTTTCCGCACCCGACAGGGGGCAGGCCGCTGATCACTTTTCCGCCCTATTTGATCATCAGCTACGAGCTGACCATCCTGTTCGGAATCCTGGCCACCGTGCTCGGCTTCCTGATCAGTGCACGGCTGCCCGCCATCAAGGAACGCCTCTATGTACCCGAATCGGCGGTGGACAAATTCGTGGTGACGGTGGCCTGCGGCAATGCCGAAAACGCCAGCCAGGCCGGCGAGATCCTGCGCGCCTCGGGCGCCGATGAAGTCCGGAACTCAGCGGAGGAGAGCTCATGAGGCGCGTGCTATTGGCGATGCTGCTATGCGCCCAGGCGACCGTGGCATGGGGCTATCCATGGGACCAGGATATGGTTGATCAGCCGTCCGCCAAACCGCAGGAATCCGAGGCGCCGGCTGAGCCCGATGCGATTCCCGTGGGTGGCACGGAATTTCTGCCCACGCCCATGAGCGAAGCAGAAGCCTTTGACGGCAAAGATGCAGCAGCGAGCATCCCCAACCCGGTGCCCGCAACCGCCGAATCGATTGCGCGGGGCATGCAACATTACCAGGTCATTTGCCTGGTTTGCCATGGTGAGAAGGGACTCGGAGATGGCCCGGTGGGCCGCAAATTCGAAGATCCCACGCCGGTAGACCTGACTGACGATTACACGCAGGATCAGACCGACGGCCAGTTGTTCTTCACCATCACCCGCGGCCGGGTCGCCATGCCTTTTTACCGGGATGCGCTGAACCAGAAGGAGCGGTGGGACGTGATCAACTATCTCAGACACGAGTTTGGTAAACAATGAGCGGCCAAGCGAACGTAGCTTTGCTTACGGCGACTTTCCTCTTTCTGATGGGCGTGAGCCAGGGAGCAATTGTGTTCTGCGCCATGACCCGCCTGGTCAAGGCGCAATGGTCCAAGCCGTACTACCGCCTCGCGGAACTCAGCACCCTGGCGTTTTTCCCGTTTGCCATCGGCGGCTTTTTACTGCTTTATTTTTACGCGCGTGACGACCTGTTCTACTGGCTTAACGCCGGGCCCGATGCGCACCTGAGTCCGTGGCTGAACATCGACTGGCTGTTTGCCAGGAACCTGTTCGGCCTGCTGCTGTTTTACGGCCTGAGTGCGTTCTATGTGTTGAAGGGCATCCGGGCCGACCGCGCAGCCGCGCAGGGTGCGTCCGAGGCCGGGCTGCGCGAGATTGAAAACCAGTTATACCTGCTCTCACCCTTCGTGGTGCTGGCTTTTGTGCTGTGCAACACCTTCTTTGCCTGGGATTTCGCGATGATGCTGATCCCCCACTGGCACAGCACCGTGTTCCCGATCTTCTACTGGTTTGGCAACTTCTTTGCCGCCTGTGCCGCGCTGATTGTGTTTCCGGCGGTTCTGGGCCGGACCGAGGCGGGCGCCAGGCATTTCGGGCCCGACCAGGTCCGCTTCCTCGGCATGATCGTCACCGCCTTCACCCTGTTGTGGCTGTATTTTTTCTGGGCGCAGTTCTTCGTAATCTGGTTCGGCAACCTGCCCCACGAGGCCGAGCCCCTGTGGCGGCAAATGTACGGCCATTACAGCCCGTATTACTGGACCATGATGGCCGGTTGCTTCTTCGTGCCATTGGGGACATTGGTGTTTGCGGTGGTCAAGCGCTCGCTGATCGCCATGTGCCTGCTCGCCATTGGTATCAACCTGGGAATCTGGATCAGCAAGTACCTGATGGTGGTCCCGGTGTTCTCGCCGGATAACCGGCCGTTCGACAACTTGCTGGATATCGGAATCACGCTTGGGTTTGTAGCCGGCTTCGTGGTGGTACTGATGTTGCTGTGCCGGCGTTTCCCGATGTACGCGCAATGGGAAATTAACCTCAAAGTGATCAGGCGCTTCCCGTCCACCTAGCCTGCATGTTGCATGAAGGCAGACCAAAAAATGAACAGAATATTTTATTTTCAAGTGGTTACAGCCGAATCAAGTGCTTTTCATAAAATACAGTTTGTCCTGTTCGGGTTCAAAGCGAATCTGGCTTTGCATCTTGAACGATCCCCCTTGAGCCATAGCTATGGCTATGACTCTGCAGGCGATCGTCCAACCTGCTTTGCCAGCTCCACTCTGATTCCCGAATCCTTGATGCAACATGCAAGCTAGCCCGCATGTTGCATCAAGGATTCGGACCCGGGTTTTTCTGCTAGGATAAATATGGAAGGCAAGCATTCATCTTCGACCAGCCGGCAGGTGCGAAAGCGGCTGGCAAACATCGCATAGGAGACGAGTCATGAAACGATTGCCGGCTTTGCTTGTTCTGATGGGCATGGTTGTGCTTTCAAGTGGCGTTCATGCCCAGCAATCGATGGATTTTGATCACCATGTTGTGCACTACAACGCATTGAACACCAACCTGATTTCACTACAGATGGCCCAGGCCTACGGCATTCAGCGTTCATCCAGCAGGGCCCTGCTGACCATCACCGTACTGGAAAAAGAACCGGATTCATTCGGCACGCCGGTGCACGCCGAGATTACGGCAAACGGTAAAAACCTGACCGGGCAACGGCGAAAAATTGCCATGCGGGAAGTCAGTGACACGCAGGGTGCGGTGTATTACCTCGGTGAACTGCCGGTGCACAACATGGAAATTTATGATTTCACAGTGGAGTTGAAAGTGGATGGCGCGGATGAAACCCTGACCGTCAAATTTCGCAAGCAATTCTACACTCAGTGATCAATCAAGGGGATCAGGGTGCAGGTATCGCAAGCATCAACCCACACGTAAATGAATACTTCCATCGTATTGACCATCATCGCCGACGACAAACCCGGCATTGTGCAGACTGTTTCAGAGACCCTTAAAAATCACGGCGGTGACTGGACTCAGAGCAGCATGAGCACGCTGGCGGGTCAGTTCGCGGGCATATTGCTTGCGAGCGTGCCAACAAAGAACAGCGAAGCCTGTCTGGAAGAATTGAACGGGCTCAAAAACAAGGGTCTTGGCATTGTTGTACACCTTTGCAGCGAATCGTCAGTGCCGGAACGTTCGCGTGTATTTGCCCTGGAGTTACTGGGAAATAACCGGCCCGGAATTGTTCATGAGGTCACCACCGTATTGGTGAAACACAAGGTCAGTATTCATAGTTTGGAAACCTCGGTGGAAAGCGCTTCCATGGCGGGTGGCGAACTCTTCAGGGCGCATGCGGAGCTGGCCGTGCCTGAATCCACCGATATTGAAACGCTGGAAAGCGAGCTCGAAGATCTCGCCAACGAATTAATGGTGGATATCCACTTCGTAAAGTAAGCGCCGTCGGGTCGCCTCAATTTTTCGACATAATGACTAGGCCGGGGTTGCTGTTGACGTCTTTCGATATTAAGCAATGTCTTTCGCAACTCTGGCACGCCGGCGTGCGCGCGGTTTCCGGTCAACATGTCGTGGCTTCCGCGTTAAAATCCGATCCGCCCTTCGAGCCGGACCTTGTTCTCGCCGTTGGCAAAGCGGCGAGCAGCATGTGCACCGGGGCGTTGTCCTGTAATCCGGGCGTAGGTCGGGTGATCGTCGTTACCAAGTACGGACACGCCGACCCATCGTTGTTGAATGACCCCAACGTGAAGGTCATCGAGGCCGGTCACCCGATTCCGGATGAAAACTCGCTGCGCGCCGGCAACTTGATTCTGGATGTCATTCGAGCGCAGAAAAAAGACGCAAAATTACTGTTCCTTATCTCCGGTGGCGCCTCTGCACTGGCGGAAGTTTTGCCCGGCGGTTTGGAACTCACCGCGTGGCAACAAAAGACGCAGGACATGATCGCATCGGGCCTGTCCATTGATGCAATGAACACAGAGCGAAAAAACCAGTCCTTGATCAAGGACGGCAAACTGCTGGAATTGTTCGGCGGCAGCGAGTTGCGCGTGTACGCCATTTCCGACGTCGAAGGTGACGATATCGCTGTGATTGGATCGGGACTCGGCAACGGGGTTCATGCGCATTGTCCCATCACCACTCGCATCGTTGGCTCCAACGCGATCGCTTGCGCGCGTGCGGCCGAAGCGGCGCGTGCGGCCGGATTCCCGATCAGGTGCAATGAAGAATCCTTATACGAAGACGTGTTTGAACTGGCGCCGCGTATTGCACACTCATTGTGTCATGGCGCCCCGGGTGTTTATATCTGGGGCGGTGAGCCGACGATTCGATTACCGCCCAACCCCGGTGATGGTGGGCGCAATCAAAGCCTGGCGCTGGCAATCGCCAAAGGCATTGCAGGAACAAACAACATCAATGTCCTGGTTGCTGGCACCGATGGAACCGACGGCCCAACGGATGCTGCCGGCGCAATGGTTGACGGCAATACCTTTGACGATCCCAACACCGCGGAACGTGCATTATTGAACGCGGACGCAGGAAGCTACCTGCGGGCGCGGGGCAATCTCTTTATTACAGGTCCGACAAGCACCAACGTCATGGACATGCTTATCGCCTATGTCCAATAATCCCAAACCCTGTGGATTTCTTATTCTTGAAATCGAAGTCTGCTTGCGGACCATGCTCGAATGTGACAACACCCTGAGGGTGCTTGCTGAAAAGCACCTTAAGAGCAAAATGGCTGAGCAGGCATAAATTTGAGGGTCACTGCTTTCATTTCAACGACAGACCAATATGATTTTGTTGTCGTTGACATGGCTTAAATCAGCTTGAGAATCCACTTAAACTGCTGTCCGATTTTTTGGGGCCACCTCTGTTTCTTGTATATACCGACCTTGACCACTGTCAATGTGCGCCACTTGAGGTGATGTATGCTGGCTCGACAATACATCAGGGAAAGAAAGAATATGAGCAATCAGGAATACGCCGGATTTTGGATTAGAGTCGGTGCGACATGTATTGATTCACTAATCATCATTATCGTGATTTTCGTCCCTTTGTCGTTTATCTATGGAAGCGGGTTTTGGTTAAGCGGCGAGTACATTCAAGGGTTCTGGGACTTTGTATTGACTTACATTCTTCCATTCGTTGCGACTGTCTGGTTTTGGTTAAGGTTTTTTGCTACGCCCGGAAAGATGGCCCTCAAGTTGAAAATTGTCGATGCAAAAAGCGGAAACAAGCTGTCGCTGGGTCAGGCCATCGGAAGATATTTTGCATATATCCCAGCGGTACTTCCTTTAGGATTGGGGCTTATATGGGTGGGTATTGACAGCAAAAAACAAGGTTGGCACGACAAACTGGCGGGTACAGTGGTAATTAGATCGAATGAACCTGTGCCTGTTAAATTTGAATCTTCAACATAGCCTTTTTTATAGCCCACAGCCAGCGTGAGCCATGCCCCATTGGGTTGGGCGTCCCAGAACCATCTATAAACCATGTCAGTCTCATGGCCTTTTTACCCCTGCTACGGGTTGGCCAATGCCATGTATTACTAAACCTGATCCATGGTACTGGTGCGGTGGTCAACCAACGTTCACTTGCTTATAGCCCTGAACAAGGTCGGTGAGGCTATTAATGATCTTTGTGTAAGCCTGTTTCCGAATATCGCCATCACCAACCTCATCTGCCAACCGTTGCGCCATGAGAACGTGTTCATTAATTACTGGTTGCTTGAAATAGTGATTTAACTGCGTCAGTGATAGCTTGTGGGCTTCAAGAAAGGTCTTTTCCCTTTCCAGAGAAATCCAATTTCCGGTCGATGATGCAAGGACTCCACGAATCATTACTATTCCAGGCGCGCTAAAGTTGGGCATTATGCATAGCATTGATCACCTGCCGCCCGCTGCCCTACTATATTGCTGATTGAAAGCGCTAACGCAGTGCCAATGATTACCCCCGCTACCTCGCCGACCCCGCAACCCAACAAGCAGTGAAGGTTTGCACTGTGTGCCAGGCCGAGCTGTGATGCCCCGGCGGGCGTGTGCTCATTTTGGCCATGGTGGTGATGGTGCATGTTATCTGTCATCCCATATCTCCTGGTGCCTCAGAACGCCACGAGCACTATTATCATTTCAGCTCCTGATTTGTACACGGCTTTGCATGATTGATGCTCAAGGCTATTGCAATGTGCGTTACTCAGCCAGGCGATTGACCGCTTCATCGGTGGTCCAGACCGCATTGGCCTTTGCGGTTTTCAGCAACTGCTCGATGTGTTCGACAGTTTTGTTGTAGGTGACGCTGGCGCCCACCAGACCCCAGGTAACGCCGTCGGGGCTGAGGAAATCGATTTGCGGGCCGGTAATGACGATCGCCGTACGCGAAAGA
>SMUY01298882.1_pt1 | contig 23453 bp, 14 predicted proteins | sample 2456441 | NCBI WGS metagenome assembly SMUY01 (sample SAMN11095931, study PRJNA526329) | marine sediment metagenome | biome: Marine sediment; feature: Surficial sediment; material: Deep marine sediment; isolation source: Hadal surficial sediment | place: Pacific Ocean | collected 2014-11 | depth...
CCAAAATCCAGGAAGTGCTGGACCAGTTGAAGGCATCGGAAAAAATCGGGTATCAGTATGAAGGCGCCGAGGCCTCGTTCGAACTGCTGATGCGCGACGCCCTCGGGGAACGCGAACAGCATTTCGAGTTCATCGGGTTCCGCGTCATCGTCGAGAAACGCCAGGAAGACGAGGCCCCCATCGCTGAGGCCACGGTGAAAATCCGCGTCAACGGGGTGCAGGAAATAACCGCCGCCGAAGGCCATGGACCCGTCAACGCCCTCGACAAAGCCATCCGCAAAGCCCTCACCAAGTTCTATCCGGAACTGGAAGAAGTCCGCCTGTTCGATTACAAGGTACGCATCCTGGACGAGAAAAAAGGCACCACGGCGAAGATCCGCGTGCTGGTGGAATCCGGCGACCGCGACTCCAAATGGGGAACCGTCGGCGTCTCGGAAGATATCATCGAAGCCAGCTGGCAGGCCCTGATCGACAGCATCCTCTATAAGTTGAGCGCCATACCCAAAGGGAAAAGCACCATGGCCTAACCCAACACGCCCAAACAATCGATGTAAGCCGAAGTTGTTTAAATAGAGCCTAAAATATCTAATTCCTTCATCTCAAGGAATTTTTTTAAAATGTTTTATAATCAGCGCCCCACCGGCCATAAGACTTTATAACCAACTGATTTATAAAAAAATTATAGGGTTTGTAGATCTGCCGCAGGTCATCCTCTTCGGAAGTGGCCCATTCCACTCTTTTTCCCCTCCGCGCCCCCCTAACCTATTCACTTATATTAGGTTATATCGCCTTTTAAATATCCGCATGTCAGATATCCATATTTCGATGTAAAACGGGCACTTAGGCCATTCTATTTCTTTTTCAAATTCCTCTTTACAGGCGGGGCTGTAACATTTACAGTAGAACTAATTGTAAATATAAAATTCAAGCATTATGAAAACCGGTCTCAGGGCGGTCCCAAAGCTGGGGTTTTATAATTCTTGAAAATTAAAAACAGCGGCCAGTGGGGATTTATGAATGCCATCAATTTTTACAGGTTTGGTTATGTATACCCATTTAGGCGGTTTTATTTTTTAGCCCAAATAAATTACATAAACAGTTTTTGTACTTTTTAGTTCTGTGGGTCTTGGGAGGTTATAACCTAATAAAAATAAGGAATGAAACCCAATGAAAATTATTAGAATCCCCTTTATTGTTCCCATTATTTTAATGTGTCTTCTAGGGTTTATTTCCCCCACCTGGGCAGACTCCGATGCCAATAAAACATATGTCCAGTTATTAAACGAGGTGTTTCAAACGGAACTGGTTTATCCCCAAGGTAAGGGGGAAGTACAAATTTTCCTCGAAGGCGCTTATAGCGAAGGCGATGAGGGTAAAGGCTACCACCTTCCGTTGGTCATTGAATACGGCATTACCGATTCCTGGCAATTGGGCCTGGATTGGACTTTGTTTCAACAACATAATCCGGAAGACGGCCACACCGGAAGCGGGACTGGAGACCTGGCGCTGACCACCAAGTATGCTTTTATGAATATAGGAGGTTCGGATTTCCATGCCTCCCTCAATTTCGCAGTCGAGTTCCCCATCGCGGATATCGACAAGCATCTCACCGAAGGGTTTACGGTTTACGAACCGTCTCTCAGTCTGGCCAAGGATTTCACCGGCAACAACAGCCAGATATTTACCCAAATCGGTGTCGGGTTTGTGGACCGGACACGGGAGCCAACCGACCCTGCCGACAAGGTAACGATCCATGACGAATTCTTCTGGAGCTCCGGTTTTTTTATCCCTTACAACAAAGAAATTATATTTTCCGGGGAATTCAGTTGGGTGAGTGATGAATTGGAACCTGAAGGACACGAAAACCTGCTGTACCTGACTCCCGGCGTGATTTGGTCCTTGCCGGGACATCATTGGGAATTTGGCCTCGCTGTGCCGATCGGATTAAATGATGAATCCGATGATTGGGGTATTATTCTCGCACTGATTTATGAATTTGATACACATTGATTCATCTTACTTCCGTGAAGGAAAAATAAATTATGGGTAGAAAACTGGCTTGGTTTTTGATGTTCCTTTTGTTCTTTTCGGTTTTCAAGTCCAGCGGCAGGGTTTGGGCTCAATCTGCCGAGGACCGGGATTGGTATCAAAAAGTCAAGGTCTATGCCGATTTGAGGTTGCGCCATGAAAGCTATTTCCGGGATGGCGGAACTGTCGTGGACCGGGACCGGCAAAGGATTCGGTTTCGCATCGGGGCCACACTCAACATTTCTAAAGGGCTGGACATCGGGTTCCGTCTGGCGACCGGCGGAGACAGCCCCATCTCCACCAACCAGTCGTTCGACGATGCTTTTGATACGAAGGATTTCGGGCTTGACCGGGCCTTCGTCGCCTATCAAACAGGACCGGCCAGGTTAATAGGTGGGAAAATGGCCAACCCGTTTTATAGCACCGAGGTGACATGGGACGGAGACTTGAGTTTCGAGGGTTTGGCGGAACAATTCCGCTTCCAGCTGGCAGACTCCACCAAGCTTTTTATAAATCTGGGCCAATTTGCCCTTGACAAAAATGCCACCGGACCGGTGGAACCTTTCCTCCTGGCTTTCCAGGCAGGGATTGAACAAAAATTCAGCGCCACTGTCAAAGCCAAACTGGCGGTGGCTTATTACGATTTTCTGCACGTCAAAGGCGTGGCCCTGCCGGTCGGCGGCACCGTTTTGGCCGAGGATTTCGATGTCTTGGATGTGCTGGGCGAATTGAATTTCGATCTGGGTCTCCCGGTCCGCCGGCCGGGATCAGGCTCCCCGCGAGCCGGTTCCCCGAACGCCTCTCTGGAAAGGACCTTCCACGGAAGCGTGGAAGGTCCTTTGTCATTTTGGCCGGGCCACCGCCGGTCAGAGAGAGGTTCGGAGCAAAACGTCCAGGTTGGCCCGGTAAAATTGCCGCACCGCCCCGGTGACCTTTTTATAAGCGTCCATGAAAGTGCCGGTCTGGTCCGCAGGCGTTTCTCCCGCATAACCCAACAACCTCGCCAAAACCGCCAGAGCGGCTTCATCCCGAGGCAGATGGCTGGCATACTGGTCCGACAGCAACCGCAGGGCGCATTCCACCTTTCTCAAAAAGTGATAATGCCGGCCCAGGCTCTCCGCCTGGTCATGGTTCAGAATCCCGTAGTTCGACAAGCATTGGATGTTCTCGAATACACTGCCGCCCCTTAATTTGGGATTGCGGTGACCGTGCATCAACTGCAGAACCTGCACCGAAAACTCGATATCCGCCAACCCGCCGGCTCCCAATTTCACATCGATGCCTTTTTTGGATTCCTGCGCCAATTCTTTTTCCATACGGTCCCGCAGGCGCGAAATCTCAATGAGCGACCCATACTCCAGCTTTGGCCGGTAGGTGAACCGATGCGCCAGCTGGATAAATTGTTCACCCACTTCGGCACAGCCGGCGATGAAACGGGCACGCGTCATGGCCTGTTGTTCCCAGATTTGTCCCCGTGAATTGAAATAATCCTCGTAACCCTTGAGCGACAGCACCAGCGCCCCGCCGCTGCCTTCCGGACGCAGATTGGTATCGATTTTATAGGGGGGCGGGACGGACGCCATCTGGCTCGACAATTGGTAAATCTTCTGGGCAATCGAAACATACCTGGAAACCAGATCCTCCGAACGGGAACCTTTCTTTTCGGCTATGTCTTCTTCGTACACGAAGAGGAGATCCAGATCCGAACCGAAGTTGATCTCCTGCCCGCCCAGTTTTCCCAGCCCGATCACGGCGAAGCGTTCCGGCAGACGGTTCGCCTCCGGGGACCCCAGCGCCTCGCGTGCAAACAGGTAAAGGGACTGCAGATAAATATCGGCCAGGTGCGACAGATCCGCCAGCGTGCCCGGCACATCCGTTTCATGAATCAAGAACCTCAGGCCAATGCGCAACTCCTCGCCCTGCTTGAACTGCCGGAGGCAGATGTTTTTCCCCGGTAAATCCGGGACCGCGGCCATGCGGTTTTTCAATTCCTCCATCATCATCGCCGGCGTTTTATAACGATACAGCGACTCCTGGTTGGAGATCACGTCAATCAGGTTCGGTTGCTGGATCAACAGGGCGGACAACACCCCGCTGGTTCCGAACACAATCAGAAGAATCTCCAGAAATTTATGATTGTCGTGAAACACGTTCAAATAGGTTTCGCGCGCATGGCTGGCCTCGATAAATCGCACCAGCCGATCCACTGCGGCGTCCGGATCGGGAACCGTGCGGCACAAATCCAGCAAGTGGGGTAAAATCGCGTAAAAAGTTTGGATGCTTTTTTCGCTGGCGTGGGACAACTCGGGGCCGTCCCGGAGCAGGGTCAAAAACCTGAAAGCGCGTTTGGGATTCCGGAAGGGATACACCTTCAGGGTATCTTCCGAAAAGCGGCCCTCCAGTTCCCGTTGATCGACCCATCGCTGGGCGGTTTCCCCTGCCGCCTGCTGGTCTTCGTCCTCGGTAAAGAGATGAGCGTACATATTTCCCACAAATTGCGTATGACGCTCAAACTCTTTATTCAACCGCTCGACCAATTCTGGATAGGTCTTGCCCTGAAATCCCATTTTTTTCGCCAGAACAGCGAGGTTCTTTTCATCCTTCGGAAGGTGATAGGTTTGCAGGCCGAAGGAAATCTGCACCCGGTTCTCCAGATTGCGCAGGAAATGATAGGCCTCCCGCAATTGTTCGCTTTCGGTTTCGGTCATGAAACCCCGGTCCTTCAATTTTTCTATCAGCGACAGAGTATTGGGATCGCGCAAACTCTGATCGCGGCCTCCGAAAAGCAGTTGATAGGACTGGACGATGAATTCCACTTCGCGGATGCCGCCGAATCCCAGCTTGATGTGGCCTTTTTCCAACTGTTTCTGTTTCAGGTCGAGGTCCACTTTTTTCTTGAGCGATTTGACCTCTTTGATGGCATTGAAGTCCAGGCTTTTGCGAAACACGAAGGGCCGGATCATGTTCAGAAATTCCGTTCCCAACGCCTGACTGCCCGCCGAGACCCGGACTTTCAGAAGGGCCTGCCGCTCCCAGGTGCGTCCCCAGGATTCGTAATAGGTTTCGCAACTGGTGAGGGAATTGACCAGCTCGCCGCTCCTTCCCTCCGGCCTGAGGTCGAGGTCGACGCGAAACACATTGCCGTCCGCCGTGATTTCGTTAAGCGTTTGGGTTATTTTCTGTCCCAGCTTGGTGTGGAATTCATGATTGGACAGAGGGATTTGGCCGTTGTCCGGCCGGGTCTCCCCCATGCTGGAGGTGTAGATGTAGATCAAATCGATGTCGGAGCTGTAATTGAGTTCGCGGCCTCCCAGTTTGCCCATGGACAGAATCGCGAATTCTGATTCCCGTTGCCGGCCTTCCGGATCGGTATACACGGGTGTGCCGTATTTTTTCTTGAGGGATTTTATGGAATATTCGTAAGCCACCTGGAGGCAGACATCGGCCAGGTCCGACAGGTTTTCCACATGTTTGCGCAAATCCACGAGGCCCATCAAATCCCTCAACCCCAACCGGATATATTCTCGCCTTTTGAATTTTCTCAGAAGGACCGGAGTTCGATCGGTCAATTCATCGCTGTCCGCCAGAACGTAAAAATCGCGGTACAACATATCGCGGGTTTTCGGCTTGGCCAGAGTGTCGGAATCGCTCAACCAATCGACATACGAAGGATTGCTCAACAGCGCGTCGGTCAACACCTGGCTTCCGGAAAACAGCACGGTCAATGCCTGCAACAGGAAAGGCGAATTGGATAACAGGGAATACAGATGGTCTTTGTCCAGAATTTCTTTGGCCAGGCGCTCAAAATTATTGAGCGCGATGTCCGGATGGTACGATTGCGACAGGTGGCTTAGAAAGGACGAAAAAAACAACGGGTACCACCGGGCAAAGTGGGTGTGTTGGCTTAAAGCCGTCAGGATCCGCCAAGCATTGTCCGGCTGTTCGAAGCCGCACCGGGCCAACGCCGCGGCGACCTTTTCATCCCAGGGCTTTTTTTCGAACAGCCACGCTTCCAATGTGTTGGGATCGTTCATTCAGACCGTTGAATCGAGTGACAGGTTCTTCAATCTAGCATAGAAAAACCCCCTGGGAAAACCCAAGGGGTTTTAATTTTCCAAAATGTTATAACGGAATATCCGGAAGACTCCGGTCCGGGATTAAGCGTCGTAATACAGGAAAAACTCGTAAGGATGGGGACGCAACTGCATTTCGTCGATTTCGACCTCCCGTTTGTAGGAAATCCAGCGGTCGACCACATCCTGGGTAAACACGTCGCCTTTGAGAAGGAACTGATGATCCCCTTCCAAGACCTCGAGCGCCTCTTCGAGAGACGCGGGGAGCCGTGGGATGTTGGCCAGCTCTTCCGGCCCGAGCGCGTAGATGTCCTTGTCCAGCGGTTCGCCCGGATCGGTTTTGTTTTCGATGCCGTCCAGACCCGCCATCAGCATGGCCGAGAAGGCCAGGTAACCATTGCAGGACGGATCCGGGAAGCGGACCTCCAGCCGTTTGGCTTTGGGGCTGGGCGAATACATGGGAATACGGACGGCCGCGCTCCGGTTCCGGCTGGAATAGGCCAGAGTGACGGGCGCCTCAAAACCCGGCACCAGCCGCTTGTACGAGTTGGTGCCCGGCGCCACGAAAGCCGCCAACGCCCGGGAATGTTTCAGAATTCCACCGATGTAGTACATCCCCATTTCGCTGAACCCGGCATAGCCATTGCCGGCGAACAGGGGTTTGCCGTCTTTCCAGATACTCTGATGCACGTGCATTCCCGAACCGTTGTCTCCGAAAATGGGTTTCGGCATAAAGGTGGCGGTTTTGTTGTGCCGGCGCGCCACGTTCTTGACGATGTATTTGTACCACATCAGGTTGTCCGCGCATTTCACCAGCGAGGCGAACCGCATATCGATTTCGCACTGTCCGCCCGAAGCCACTTCGTGATGGTGGCATTCCATCTGGATGCCCACTTTTTCCATCAGCAAGGTCATTTCGGTTCGGATATCGTTCAGGCTGTCGGTGGGCGAAACCGGAAAGTAGCCTTCCTTATAGCGCGGTTTGTAACCGAGGTTGGGGCCTTCATCGCGCCCGGTGTTCCAGTTTCCCTCGCGGGAGTCCACGTAATAGGCGGCATGGTTGACATCCGACTCATAGCGAACATCGTCGAACACAAAAAACTCGGGCTCCGGTCCGAAATACGCCGTATCGCCGAGGCCCGTCGATTTCAGATACGCCTCGGCTTTTTGCGCGATGTTGCGGGGATCGCGGGTATATTTTTCCTTGGTGATGGGGTCCACAATATTACAAAGCATGCTCAAGGTCGACGCTTGGGTGAACGGGTCCATGACGCCGGTGGCGGCATCGGGAATCACCAGCATGTCACTGGCATGGATGGCCTGCCAGCCGCGGATACTGGAGCCGTCGAACCCCAGCCCCTCCTCAAATATGCTCTCTTCCAACTCACTGGTGGGTACCGTGAAATGCTGCCACGTCCCCAGAAGGTCTATGAACTTCAGATCCACCATCACGGTGTTGTTCTTCTTTGCAAAATCTATTACCTCTTTGGGTGTCATCTGGCTCTCTCCTCGCTTGACAAAATTATCAATCAAACCTTCTTTAACGGTATCGAATAGGGTGACCGGACCGGGTCAGCAAAAACCCCGGTTTTAAATCGCGTCTTCTCCATGTTCTCCGGTTCGGATCCGAATGGTGTCCTCCAGATTGGTGATGAAAATTTTTCCATCACCGATCCGCCCCGTTTGAGCACTTTTAATAATCGCGTTGACCACTTCGTCCAGTTGACTATCGGATACGATAATGTCCAACTTGATCTTGGGAAGAAAATCGACCACGTACTCAGCCCCACGGTACAGTTCGGTATGCCCCTTCTGCCGGCCGAATCCTTTGACCTCAGTGACCGTAATTCCCTTGACTCCGATTTCGTTCAACTTGTCTTTAACTTCGTCGAGTTTGAACGGTTTAATCACGGCTTCCACTTTTTTCATTGGAAATTACCTCAACTTTAAATTTGAATGTTTAGTGTCGCCTGAAAATTCAGCCCCAAGCCCTCTCCCCGAAGCCCCCAGCCGGTGGAAGGGGGAGAACAAGCTATCCCGCTGATTTTTTTGGGATGAATCCGAAACCTTAACGTATTTTTTTCCTCACCACCAGAAAATTTTTTTAACGTCCGCCTCAAGCGATGCACCAGGTTCAATAGACCAATCAATTCCCATGCCGTTTCGTCCTTGAGCCGCATAAAAGAGAGATCAGTATAATTCATTTAAATATAATGAGTTATGGATTTTTGGAGGGGAAGGGTGGCATCCCATCACCCGGGACCGGGGACCATATGCTTGGAAAATAAACAAACAGGGAAGGGAAGTGACCAAAAAATACGCAATCAAGGACGCTCGCAAGCCCGGGTGATCTGGTTCAAAGCATCTGTCAACTCCTCCTGTTTCTGCCGGATGATGTCCTTATCGGCTTTGGGAGCTACGGTAATGGGGGCACCAAAATTCAAGGTCACCTTTGAAAACGGGAGCGGCAAAATGAAGCGGTCCCAACTGTTGAGCTCGTGCTTGGGGTGCGCATCATAGGATAAAGTATACACGGGAACGCCGGTCATGCGGGCCAGTTGCACCGACCCCACCTGCGCCCGATGCCGCGGCCCGCGGGAACCGTCGGCAATGATAATCACTTTGGCGTCTTTTTTTAAAAGATGGGCCAGTTCGCGGGTGCCAGGTATCGTGTTTTTGTAAGAGGATGCCCGGACCACCGGGTACCCGTACAGTTTTACGAGGGCGGCGAGCAATTCACCGTCCTGGCTGGGGCTGATCATCAAGGTGAATTTATTCAAGAACCGGTAATGATAAAACAGATAAAACAAATGGGAATGCCAAAAGGTATAGATGGCTCCACCCGGTTTCTCTTTGATTTCACGATCCATTTCCGGGTTTAAATTTTTAATTCGGAGGGTCTTGCACCAAAGGTGAATGATGCCCCATAAAATGGGAGGCAGGATGTAATTACATAGAAGCTTTTTCATCGCGAACCCTGACAGGAAGATTCATGGCATCCGCCATACTGCTGGCGATCCGCGCCACCACCCCCGGCGAACCCAGGGATTCGCGAACCTGTTGCAACCGTTCCTTCACCTTCCGTTCTTTTTCGGGATCCTTCAGAACCGAAAGGGCATCGGCGGCAATTCGTTCGGGCGTCACCTGTTCGTTCAGCAATTCGGTCACCACGCCTTCTCCGGCGACAATGTTGACCAGGCCGAAGTGGGTGATGTGGGCCAGCCTCCGGCCGATCCAATAGGTGATGGGATGCACCTTGTAGATGATCACCATGGGCACGGTGAACAGCCCCGCTTCCAGGGTGGACGATCCGGAAGCCATGATGAGGAAATCGCTAGTGTTCATCACGTCATAGTTTCTGCCGGTCAGCACCCGGATGCCAAGGGGATTGTCCCCGAGCCGTTGGCGGATCATTGCCGGATCGATGCTGTCAGCGACCGGAAGCAGAAACTGGCATTGCCCCAACTCCCGCTGAATGATGCGGGCGGCGCCCAGCATATCGTCGAGCAGATAATTGACCTCACTCATGCGGCTTCCCGGCAGCAGGCCCACGGTTTTGACGGCGGGGTCGAGCCTGAAATCCCGGAGTGCTTCTTCGCGCGACACCTGCGGCCGGACAAAATCGATAAACGGGTGGCCGAGATATTCGACATTCACCTGCGCCTCGCGGTAGAGGTCTTCTTCAAAAGGCAGAATGGGGTACATTTTGGTGATGGCTTTGCGAATGGTTTTCACCCGACCCTTGCGCGACGCCCAAATCTGCGGGCTGATATAAAACAGCGCCGGACAATTCCACCGTTTGCACACTTTGGCGAGTTTCAAATTGAAAAAGGGATAATTGATCAGGATGGCGGCGCAGTACTTCCCCTTGGCTATTTCGCGGGACAGTGTGCGGAAGATTTCGATGTGGTGCCACAGACTGTTCACCAACTCGAACAGGCCCATGCCTCCCATACGATCAATATTGTACAGGGTGTGAACGCCGGCCTCCTGCATCTGTTTGCCGCCGACCCCCTCGAACCGGAGTTCAGGATGCCGGGCCTTGAAAGCCCGCACCAGATAGCCGCCGTGCAGATCGCCCGACGCCTCTCCGGCGACGATCAGGATTTGATCCGAATCTGTAACGCCCACTGGGATGCCTCAACCACAAAAGATTTTCGATCCGGCGAACAGCCGCAAGCGCCTGGCGCCCGCGTCAGACGCACACAATGGAGATGCCCGCCCGGTCCGCCTGCGCCACCACCTCATCGCGTTCGATCACCAGGACACGGCCGGCTTCCAACGCCAATACGGTGGCTTTGCCCCGGATCAGGCCCTCGAGGGTCCGGGGGCCGATGCCGGGACTGTCGTAACGGTAATCCTGGGAGGTGCGGCTGACCTTGATGACTTTGCATTCCTCCCGCCCGAGGCTGCAACCGCGCTCGATAGTCTGGTCGGTGCCTTCCACCGCTTCCACGGCAATGACGGTTTTGTTTTTGACCACGATGGTCTGGCCGATCTCCTGATCCGCCATGTAGCGGGCGATGGGGAATCCAAACTCGATGTCTTCCATTTCCTTGTCCGTCGGTTGCCTGCGGGTCAGGACCCCTTTTCCCGGATAGAGTTCTTTCATGCATTCCATCTGGTCCAGCACAGTGAACCCCCGGCTTTCGATTTCTTCGATGATTTTCAGCATCATGGATTTATCCTGGTGAGTCCGGAAGGACCAAAATATTTTAAGCGTATCCAGGTCAAACAGCTGGGGTTTGAAAATCATTTTCTTGTCCACCTTGCCGAGGATCAGAATATCCTTGATGCCTTCCTCTTCCAGGGTTTTCAGAATTTTTCCGATTTTGACGAGGCTGATGGAATAATTTTTTTCGACCAGCGGTTTCAGACAGGCGTCGATCTCATCGGTGAAGGCGACGGACACCACACGGAGGCCTGCCTCACGAGCTTTTTTAGCGAAATAGACAGGTATCTCGCCGGCCCCGGCAATCAGGCCGATCCGTTCAGTAGCCTGAGTATTCATAAGATGAAGTTACCGGGAAAGAAGGGTCTTGAATGAGTGCGGCGAGTCCATCCCGGGGGTTGCGCTCCGGGTTCGCATGGGTAGAACGGGTCTATCGTTTGTCCGGATTAATGAGAGATCCGTTTTTGCTTTTGGATTTGCTCCATAATGCCCAGCGCGATTTCCAGGGAATACAATTCGTTGTCCACAGTCACCTTGCGCGGCGTTCCGTTTTTTACGCAATCGATAAAATGCTGGATTTCGAGTTTCAACGGGTTGTCCTTGTGCACAAAAATGCGTTCGATCAGGGATTCCTGTTTGTAGCGGAGCGAATCCTTGGTCAATATGTAATCCGACGAAGATTGGCGGTGAACGTAAATTTCCTGATCGGTATAATCCAGGATGACATAGGAATCCTTCTGGGTAATCGACAAGGTGCGTTCTTTATTTTGGGATGCGCGGCTGGCCAGAATATTGGCGATACACCCGTTTTCAAACGCCAGCTGAACGCTGACCACGTCGTCTTTATCCGAAAATACTGACCGCCCCATCACGTTGACGCGGACCACTTTCGAGTCGATGAGATTCAAAATAATATCGATGTCGTGGATCATGGTGTCCAGCACCACGCTGTCGTCCTTCATTCGTTCGACAAAAGGCCCTATCCGCTTGCAGTCCACCAGAATGGGATCGTCCACCAGCTTATGGAGTTCCTGGACGGCTCCGTTGAACCGCTCGACATGGCCGATGTGCAGGATCAAATTCTTGCGGTCAGCGAGATCGAACAATTCCCGGGCGTGGTCCAGGTTGTCCGAACAGGGTTTTTCCAACAGCACGTGGATTCCGGCGTTCAGGACTTCCTTGGCGATTGGGTAATGCAGTTTGGTGGGAACGGCGACCACGGCCACGTCCACCTGCTTGAGCATGTCCTTATGGTCTTTACAAAAAGGAACGTCATAGCGCTCGCTGATGGCCTGCCCGCGCTGCTGGTCTTTATCGGCAATGGCGATCAAATCCACATCGCGAAGTTCGGAAAGGACGCCCACGTGGTATTCGCCCATTTTCCCGACCCCTAAAACTCCCGCTTTGATTCGACTCATTTATTGATAAACCCTCTTTTTGAATTCTTTATAAAATCAATAAGATATCGGATTTCTTCCAACAATTCAATTTCGCTTTCAATTTTTTCAACAGCTTGCGCGGTATTCAATTCGGATTCTTTGAGAATTTTGAAAGCGCTTTTGATGGCGGTGCGCACCGGCGGTGCAACCTTGCGGCGGCGCAGGCCCACCGCATTGAGACCGATTAGCCGAACCGGTATGTCCCCCACCAGGGAATACGGCAACACATCCTGGACAATCGGGCTGAGGCCCTGAATCATGGACTGGGTGCCGATGCGAACATATTGATGGACCGCAACCATTCCCGACACAAATGCGTGATCTTCTACGACCACATGGCCGGAAAGTCCGGTCGAATTCACCACAATCACATGATTACCGATTTCACAATCATGCGCGACATGCGCGTAATTCATCAGCATGCAATGATCGCCGACGGTGGTGACGCCGTTTTCCTTTCCGGAACGGTGAACGGTGACAAATTCGCGGATGATGGTTCCATCGCCGATGCGGACGGAAGAAGGCACGTCCTCGAACCCGAAAATTTGAGGATCGCCCCCCAACGAAGCGCCGTTATAAATCCGGCAATTTTTTCCAATCACCGTTCCCTTTTCGATCACCGCGTTGGGCCCCACCACGGTGCCCTCTCCAATTTCGACCTCAGGTCCGATGGTGGTGTAGGGTCCAACCGATACATTGTCGCCCAAGACTGCGGAGGGGTCAATGGTGGCGTTCTTTGAAATAGTCACAGGAGATCGACCTGACGTGAGTAACGGGTTCGGATATCCGCCGGCGCCCAACAGCTAAGACCGGACCCCGCGGGAAATCGGGCGCTCAAGGGTTAACCCTTTAATTTTAAACGGGAAATGGCTTAAAACTCAACCTTTTCCGAGGATCGCCTGGATGGTCCCCTGGGTGACGACTTTATCCTCCACCAGCGCCTTGCCCTCAAACCGGAACAACTCGCCCCGTTGCTTGATCTTGGTCAACTCCAGGCGCAGCACGTCGCCGGGAACCACCGGTTTGCGGAATTTGACCTTGTCGATCCCCGTAAAAAAAACGGAGGAGCGGCCCTCTCTTTTAAGAATACGCATCCCCAGAATACAGGCCACCTGAGCCATCGCCTCCACGATCAGGACGCCGGGCATGATGGGATACTCCGGAAAATGGCCCTGGAAAAACGGTTCGTTCATGGTCACGGATTTGATGCCCACAATCCGGGACTCATCATCACACTCGATTATTTTGTCGACCAGCAGAAAAGGGTATCGATGAGGAATGAGTTTCTTGATTTCGTTGATATCTAGCATGCAGGAGCCTCAATAAGAATTTGGTTGTAGAACGGGGATAAGTCACGGCCGACACCGGCTACCGGACGACTGCTGGGCGCATCACGGGTGCAACTTGTCATAGGTTTTAACAGCCAGATTAGTCAGGTCCAGCGCGGAATCGCTGTAAAACACCGCTTTCTTTTCGATCACCATGGTCAATTTTTTCTGTTTGCCCAATTGCTTCAATACTTCAAGCATTTTTTTGGAAATCTGTTCGATCACCTTTTTTTCTTTACGCGCAAATTCTTCCTCGCGGTCCTGAACGTACCGTTCAAATTCTTTTTTCTCTTTGAGAAAACTTTCTTCTTTTGCTTTTTTCAATTCAGGATTGAGAACAAAGCCCTGTTTGTTGAGTTCCCGAAGCATACCTTCCACTTTTTTCTTGCGCGCTTCGATGATCCCTTTTTCCTTCTTGAGTTCCACCCGGAATTTCATCTGGGATTTTTTGAATGACTTGGTTTCGGTGATGGCTTTTTGAATGTTTACAAAACCGATTTTAAGCTCCGCGGCGGAGACCTGCGGCGGCGACCCCATCAGCCCACCCGCGATCATCAACAGTCCCAATCCAAAAACACGGGTCCCCATTACCTTTTCCTTTAACTCAAACATGACACCTCTTCGTTAGTTAAATCCTCAAAACGCACTTCCTGCTGAAAAATGAAATTCTGCGGCAGACTCTCCGGTTCTCTGATCCAATTTAACACCATACGCCAGCGATATCGGGCCGAAGGGGCTGAAGAACCGAATGCCGCCGCCGACGCTTTCCCGCATCTTGCTCAAATTGAAACGGGTATCGGTGGAAGAGATATTAAATCCCTCGCCGTATACATTGCCGCGGTCATAAAACGCAAACACGCGGAAGCTCTTTGTAAGGGGATACTGGAGCTCGACATTGAACAATAGCGACTGGTCGCCGCCCAGGGGGTCACCCACGATGTCCAGGGGGCCGACCTCTTGGATGGTAAATCCTCTCAGGGAATTGGCCCCACCCATGAAATACCGTTCAAAGGAGGGCAAATCTTCTCCGCTGTATCCTTCCCCGTATTTGATAGTACTGTGAAGGGCGCCCACCAGTTTGCCGAACAGTTTCTGGTAATAGGTGATCTCATAAGCGGCTTTATAAAAATTGGCACCGCCCAGGAAGCCGCCAGCGAACTCCAATCGTACCACATGCCTCCATCCCTGTGTAGGGTTGATAAAGTTGTCCCGGGAATCATGGATGAAGGTGGCTCCGATGCGGCTGGTGTTCCGGGTTTCGTTTTTCAGGGTCGAGGTGGGATTAACCACCTCCGAAACTTTCACCGTGGAATAGGCGTATTTCAACCCTCCCCAATCGGTTTCCGACAGGTTTTTCCCGAAGCGCAACCCGCCTCCCTGGGATTCGGTGTCAAAACTGAAAAAATCGGACCGCCGGTTGAACAGGTCGATCCCGACGGAGACATCGCTGTCAAACAGCCGGGGTTCGGTCAGACTGATGTTGAAATTGGTCCGGCGCGCGGACAGGTTGGCGGACAGGCTGACCTTTCTGCCGGTGCCCATCCAGTTGTTTTGGGTGATGGCGGCGTTGAAAATCACTTTGTCCACGGAACTGAACCCGGCTCCGAAGGAAATCGATCCGGTCGGCCTTTCCGTCACCGTGACATCCACATCGATCAACTCCGGCGTGTCGCCGCGGTGGGTATCGATTTTGACGTTTTCAAAGTACCCCAGGTTATTGATCCGCTGTTTGCTACGCTTCAGTTTTTTACTGCTGAACAGGTCGCCTTCCTTCAGGCGGAATTCCCGCCGGATGACGTTGTCCCGGGTGCGGGTGTTGCCGATCACGTTGACTTTCCCGACATACACCCGGTGCCCCGGATCGATTTGAATATCCAGATCGACAATCCTCTTTTCGTCGTCGATCAGGGCTTTGGGATTGACGTCGGCATAGGCATAGCCTTTCTCGGAAAACTTTTCAGCGATGCTCAACACGTCGGCCCGCAGGGTGGAAATATTGTACACGTCCCCCGAAGTGGATTTAAGGCCGGCCAGCAGATCCTTTGCTTTAAAGTCCGCCACATCCGATACGGTTATCTTGCCTATTTTATATTGCAAGCCCTCTTCTATCCTGATTTCGATATAAATCTCCTGCTCCTCGCGGTTGACCTCAATCGTGGGCTCGTACACCCGTACGCGGATAAAACCGTTGTCCTGATAAAACGCTTCCAGGCGCAGCACATCCAGCTTCAGCACATCCTTTTTATAAATTCCGGATTCGTCGATGAAGGAAAACAACCAGGTGGCCTGGGTTTCCATCACGTCTTCCAGATCGTCGGCATCAAACGTTTTGTTTCCGACGAAACGGATTTGGTCGATCTTGACCTTTTCGCCCTCCTCGATGCGGATGGTGACGTCCACCTGACCGTTGTCATTGATCTGGGTGTCCACCTCCACCTTCGCCAGGAAAAAAGCTTTGTCGTGATAATGCACCGTCAATTTCTGAATACTGTCATTCACCAGATGTTCTTTAAACGTAACCCCCCGCTTAATGGAAATCAGGTCCCTTAAATCCTGAGTGTCCAGCGCATCATTGCCGGTGAAGGTGACCTCGCCCACGGAAGGAATTTCCTTGACCACAAAGATCACCTCCACGCCGCCGTTCTCGCCGGGCCGGGTTTCCACCCGGATGTCGGTAAACTGTCCGAGGCTGTAAATCTGCTTGATATCTTTCCGGATGATGGACCGGGACAGGGGCTTGCCGACTTCGGTTTTGATGTAATAGAAAATAGTGGAGGAGTCGACCCGCTGGTTGCCCTGGATGTGAATCGCGCTGACCGTCGCTCCTTCATCCTGGGCCATCAGAGGCGAACACCACGCCACCCACAGGAATAGGGTCAGACATAACCCCGCCCGCCCGCGCCAAAAAGGCGCAGAAGCACGCAATCCCCCTATCGATGACCGAGTCAACAAATGTTCTCCCAGAATTTAAAATGAGGGCAAAAAAAAAGCACCGAATTTTACGGCAAACAATACCATAAAACTCAGTACTTTTTGAATGGAATCCGCTAGCGGTTGTCCTCCACCCGTACGGGCTTAGGGAACCGTATTCAGTGCGCCGGATTTCTCGGTAAACACGAGACTGTCATCCGCCAGGCCAACCTCAATCACCCCGCCGGATTTGAACCGCCCTTTCAGCATTTCGTCGGACAGAAAATCCTCCAAATGCCTCTGAATGGCCCGTTTCAACGGCCGGGCGCCGAAATTCTTGTCATAGCCCTTCTCGGCCAACCAACGTTTGGCCTCATCCGTCATATCCAGCGTCAATCCCTGCTGGATCATCTGCTCGTTGAGCACGTTCAGCTGGATGTCCAGGATTTGAGTGACGTCTTCCAGCGTCAACGGCCGGAACACGATCATATCGGTCAACCGGTTCAGGAACTCGGGATTGAACTCTTTTTTCAAATCCTGCTTGAGATCCTTCTCCATCTTGTCGAAGCTCAGGTCCACATCGTCTTTATGAAAACCCAGGGAACCCTTGTCCAGCGCCTTGGAGCTGATGTTGGAGGTCAGGATGATCACGGTATTTTTAAAATTGATGTTCCGGCCATAACTGTCCGTCAGGTGGCCGTCATCCATGATCTGTAACAACAGATGGAACACGTCGGGATTGGCTTTTTCGATTTCGTCGAACAGGACCACCGAATAGGGCTTGCGGCGCACCTTCTCCGTCAACTGGCCGCCCTCTTCATACCCGACATAGCCGGGAGGCGCCCCGGTCAAACGGGAGATGTTGAATTTTTCCATGTACTCGGACATGTCCAGCCGGATCAGCGCGTCGCGATGACCGAACAAAAATTCCGCCAGCGCTCCGGCCAACTCGGTTTTACCGACACCCGTCGGACCCAGGAACATGAAGGTTCCGATCGGACGCCGCATATCCTTGAGCCCGGACCGGGACCGGCGGATCGCCTTGGAGATCGCTTCCACGGCCTCTTTCTGCCCGACGATCTTTTTACCCAACTCTTCCGCCATATTGAGCAGACGGGTGGACTCTTTCTCTTCGATCCGGTTCAGCGGAATACCGGTCATGCTGGAGACCACAGCGGCGATATCTTCTTCGGTGATGCTCGGCTCGCTGAGGGAATTTTCCTGCTCCCACTTTTCCTTTGCCAGTTCCAGCTTGGAACGCAGTTCTTCTTCCTTGTCGCGCAATTCCACCGCCTTCTCGAACTCCTGATTCTCGATCCGGATTTTCTTCTCGCGCACCAGGCTATCGATCTCGCGCTGAACCTTCTTCATTTCCGGAGACTGCGACGCCTTCCGCAACCGCACGCGGGAACCTGCTTCGTCAATCACGTCGATGGCTTTGTCCGGCAGGAACCGGTCGTTGATGTAACGGTCGGCAAACCGCACCGCGAGGATGATCGCCTCGTCGGTGATCTTCGCCTTGTGGTGCACTTCATACGGCACCTTCAACCCGCGAATGATCTCGATGGTCTCTTCAACCGTCGGCGGGTTGACAATGATCGGCTGGAAGCGCCGTTCGAGCGCGCCGTTCTTTTCGATGTATTTGCGGTACTCTTCCAGGGTGGTCGCGCCGATACACTGGAGTTCCCCGCGGGACAACGCCGGTTTCAGCATATTGGAGGCGTCCACGGAACCTTCCGCCGCACCCGCGCCCACCAGCGTATGCAATTCGTCGATGAACAGAATGACGCTCTTATTCTGAATGATTTCCTTCATGATGCCCTTCAGCCGCGCTTCAAACTGGCCGCGGTACTTGGTCCCGGCGATCAACGATCCTAGATCGAGGGAGACCACCCGCTTGTCAAACAGGGTGTCGGGAATTTCGCGTTCGACGATCATTTGAGCCAGACCCTCGACGATCGCGGTTTTGCCCACGCCCGGCTCACCGATCAACACCGGATTGTTCTTGGTCCGGCGGCTGAGAATCTGAATGACTCGTTCAATCTCCTTGCTCCGGCCGATGATGGGATCCAGTTTGCCCGCCAGCGCCATCGCCGTCAAATCGCGGCTGAACTCGTCCAAGGTTGGGGTCTTCCCGGTTTCTCGGGTGGATTCCGTCGGCTCCTTGAACATGTCCACGAGCTTCTCTTTCACGTCGTCAAAATAAGCTCCGAAACTGTTCAACACCCGGCAGGCTACACCTTCCTTCTCCTTGAGCAGGCCCAACAAGAGATGCTCGGTACCGATGTAGTTGTGATTCAGGGAACGCGCTTCCTCGACCGCAAACTCCAGAACCTTTTTGGCCCGCGACGTAAACGGAATGTCGCCAATGACCAGGGAGTTGGAACTCCGCGGCAGATTCTTCTCCAGCTCGGCCTTGATCTGATTCATGTCCGCGCCGGACTTCTGAAGCAACGCGATGGCGATGCCCCCTCCATCTTTGATGACCCCTTGCAAAATATGCTCGGTCCCCAAGTACTCATGTCGGTACAGTTCCGCTTCTTCCCGCGCCAGGATGATGACGCGTCTCGCTCTTTCAGTGAATCGCTTAAACATGATTTAAACTTTCGATAAGAGGGTGCATAGAAGGTGACTAACCTGTTGTTTATTATGAACTCCACACCTCATGAGGGCAGGCAGGCAGAAAGCTCAAATATAATTGGTTCTACAATTAACCATTTTATCAAACCGGACCTATTTTACAAGGGTTTATTTAAAGGGTTTAGGCGGGTCTCAAGCCTTTGTTTTATAAAAACTAATATCGCATGAACAACCGAATAAGACATAACAGGCGATTGTATCGGTAAATTCCCTAAATATTTGTTTTTATTATGATAATCTCATTCGCCGCTCAAAATCCACTTTTATTTTCTTATTGTAAACCCTCCACTTAAAAATAACCGGCGTCCGGATGAAAACACACCACCGCCGCGGTGGTACTGGGCGGATCGAACTCGTTTGCGGAGGTCAGGGTGATGCCCAGATCCTCGGTCTTCAAAATGTCGTAAATAACTTTATTATTGGTCAAATCCACGAGCGCGGGATAGCCCGGGCTGTAACGTTGGCCCAATTGATCTTTTTTACGGCCGGTCCGCTGGCCCATCAATCCGTGAATATACTCGGCGAAATCCTCCGCCACCCGGTCACCCAGCCCCTGCAGGTAGAGCGCCGACTCGGAGTCATGTTCGGTCTTGAAACCGGCAATAACCGCCTCCATATTCCGGCCCGCCGTGGTGATCTGCAAACCCACCACGTCCATGATGCCCGAGCTTTTTGGATAATAATACTGAGCCACGGAAAACACGTCCTTGCTCCCGTTCTTCCCCTTGCCGATCACCGGGTTCCACCGGATGCGCCCCAGTTCCTTTTCGTGCTCCTCGGGATGGTAAACGATCAATTCGTCGTCTTCCGACTGCGCCGGGAGGATGGCAAACCGCGCCCGGGGGGTGATCCACCGGTTGGCGTCGGCCTTCTGCAACCACTCCTCGCGCAGGTTTTTCAACTGCTCTGCGGTGACGCCTTTTTTCTTCCACGAGGACTGCTTGCCGAATTTCCAGTTGAGGGAGAACAGGCTTTTGGAATCGATGACGTTGGTCAGCTTCTCCAGCTTTAACTCCAACTTATGGATGCCGTAACCGTTCTGCAGAACCTCGTGCTTCTTGAAACTCACCTGGCGCCGGTCGAGGGTCGCCAGCAGTTTTTCCCGGTTCTCTTCGATCCCCTTGGCGCGCCGGTAACTGCGGATGAGCTTCTCCCGGTTGGCGGCCAGCAGTTCTTCCAGCTGATTGCGGTCCATCAGCGCGTTCATCGTATTCACGCCGTCCATGCCGCTTTCGCAGTAAAACACGTTGGACAGGATCTGTTCGGTCCGGTCCTGGCCGTACATCGCGACATACCCGGCATGACGGTCGTTGACCGGCGCGCCGCCGATCAATACCGGAATATTATAATCCTCTTCCTTCAGCATGCGGGCGACGGTGATCATGTGGTTCGAGGTCTGTACCAGCAGGGCGCTCAGACCGATGGCATCGGCGTTTTCCGCCCGCGCGGTTTCGATGAATTTCTCCAGCGGCACCTGCACACCGAGATCAATCGTGCGGTACCCGTAGTTGTCCAAAAGGGTCTTCGCCAGGTCCTTGCCGATGCTGTGTACGTCCTGGTACACGGTGCCGATGACCACCACGCCTTTGTAATTGATGGCGGCTCCCGGCTCGTGGCCGCTGGCGTGACGCATCCACGCCTCGAGAAATCCCATGACGTTGCGCATCACGTCGGCGCTTTTGAGCAGATGCGGCAGGCTCACCTCGCCGCGCCCGAAGCCGTCGCCCAGCTCCCGCATGGTCTTCATCAGGTAATCGCTGATGAAATCCAGGGGCTCATGCCGGTCCAGGATCTCGGCGGCCTGTAAAACGATTTGGTCCCTGTATTCATAGGTCCAGCCGTCTTTCTCCAGCGTCCCGGCGGTCTTCTCCTTATAACCGTCCATGATCTTGAAGCAGATGCTTTCCTCCAGCGGCAGGTCGGCGTAGTTGTGCTTTTTGGCGACGGCGCCGGTTTTCTTTTGGACCGCCACTTCCTCGAGGCGCTCAAACGCGTCCATGTCGTGCTCGAGGATGATTTTGCGGCCCAGCGCGACATCCTCCGGCGGCAGGCTTTCCACCGGCACGTAGTGGTTGGGATTAAGAATGGCGCAATCCAGTCCCTTCTGCCGCGCCTCGTCGAGGAACACGCTGGTCAGCACTTTGCGCATGTACGGTTTCTGGCCGAGGCCCGCCGTCAGGTTGCCGACGCCGATGCTGGTTTTCAAATCGGGATGAATCGCTTTGATGCGCGGCAGGCTGTTCAACGCCTCCTGGCAGAAGTTCATGCCCTCGATCGATTCACTGCCGATGGGATAGGCGTTGATGTCGATCAGAATCTGATCGGGCGTCACGCCGTATTTCTCTCCGGCCTGTTTGACAATCTCCACCGCCAGGTTGTATTTTTCATCGGCGGTCATGGCGGGACCCTTCGGTCCGTTGACCAGCGCGATGTAAATCGGGTGATGCTCCCGGCTCATGGTGAGCACCGCGTCGAGCTTGCTGACGCCGGGCTGGTATTCCTCCAGGCTGATGGAGTTGACGATCGGCCGACCGGGATAGGTTTCCAGTCCTTTCGCCAGCGCTTCCACCGAAAACGAGTCGATGCACATCGCGCCTTTGAAGTCGCTGGTCACGCCGTGAATCACCTCCGGCAGAACCTTTTCGGTCTCGACGATGTTGCTGTCCATGCACACGTCGATGATTTCCATCCCCAGATCGTCGACCTGCGAATGCGCCAACTCTTCCAGGATTTCCATCTGCACGCCGTCTTCGGTTTCGACCGCGTCGCGCACTTTTTTACTGCCGCGCACGTTGAGCATCTCGCCGATGCGGACCAGTCCTTCGGAACTGTCGAGCGCCACCGCCTCCTGGGGTCCGGAGATGTAAATTTTCGGATCGGTTTCCCGCTTGAGGGGTTTGGCGTCGCGGAATTTTTCGTGCAGGACGCGGATATGATCCGGCCGCGTGCCGCAACAACCGCCGATGATGGACACGCCGTACTCCTTCACGAACGGTTCCATGATTTCGCCCATCTCTTCCGGCTCCAGCTTGTAACAGGTCTGGCCGTCTTCCGACACCGGCTGACCGGCGTTGGGCACGATCGATATGGGATGCTTGCAGAAACGGCTGAGGTGTTTCACCGTGGTTGCCATCTCCGCCGGGCCGACGGTGCAGTTGATGCCGAACACGCTGATGCCCATGCCCGCGACGGCGGTATACGCGGCGTGGATGTCGGTATTGAAGATCTGCATTTTGGAAAACTGGTCGACCGTCACCTGCGCGATGATCGGCAGGCGCTTGCCCTTCTTTTCGAACGCGCGGTTGGCGCCGATGATCGAAGCCTTGAGCTCCAGGAGGTCCTGCTGGGTTTCGAACAACAGCACATCCGCCCCGCCATCGATCAGGCCCTCCACCTGCACCCGGTTGTTGTCCACCACCACGTTGAACGTGGTCTTCTGCAGATTCGCCTGGGTGCTCGACAACACGTTGTTGGACGGGCCGATGGACCCGGCGACGAACAGGGGACGTCCGTCGTATTCCGGCAGGCTTTGGTAATGCTCGACCGCCTTGCGCGCCAGGCGGCTGCCTTCGACGTTCAGATGATGAGCGATGGTTTCCAGATGGCCGCCCATCAGCGTCAACCCGTCGGGAACGGTGTGCATGTCCGAGGTGTCGATCTTCGACCAGTCGAAATCCTTGAGGCGCAGGGGGGATGCGCCGAAGGTGTTGGTCTCGATGATGTTCGCGCCCGCCTGCAGGTACTGGAAATGGATGTTCTCCAACTGCTCCGGCCGCGCGAACACCAGCAAATCGGTCAGCATGCGGAACAGCGACCCGCCGAAGGTGGCGTCGGTCACGTCCAGCGACTGCACCATGGTGCCCATGGCGCCGTCCAGGATCAAAATCTGGTTTTTCAGAGCGTCTTCAAAAGTCATCGGTCCTCAATCCGGCTCCCCCCGGCACAAACTGCAATGGCAAAATTATTACCAATAAAATCAATGAGTTATAGATATGGGAGAAGCGGGTGGGAATGTTTTCCGCTATCCGTGGTTTCTATTATATAAAATAAGCGGACGTTATGCATCTATCACAATCACCGCCCTAAACGTATCGGAAGGAGTCCATCATGAACGGTCGGCCCAGTCATCAATCCCCTGTTAAAAATATCCCGGCCCGGAGCGGCGCATTTTCCTTTTTTCTTTGGGTTTGGATGCTTTTCCTGGACAGCGGTTGCGGCTGGGCCGGAGATGTTGCCAATTTGAAATTGAATGTCCCGGACGATATCCGCCTGACGGTGTTTGCGGATAACGTTCCCAAGGCCCGCCACATGGCGTTCGACGACCAGGGCATCCTGTTCCTGAGCCGGGCGCGCGACGGCAAAG
>SMUY01328758.1_pt1 | contig 23411 bp, 17 predicted proteins | sample 2456441 | NCBI WGS metagenome assembly SMUY01 (sample SAMN11095931, study PRJNA526329) | marine sediment metagenome | biome: Marine sediment; feature: Surficial sediment; material: Deep marine sediment; isolation source: Hadal surficial sediment | place: Pacific Ocean | collected 2014-11 | depth...
ACGGGCCACCACCGGACGACGGGCCACCACCGGACGACGGGCCACCACCGGACGACGGGCCACCACCGGACGACGGGCCACCACCGGACGACGGACCACCACCGGACGACGGCACTGGTGCGGACCGGTCCGAGACGGACGACAGCGACCGACTGCAACGCGAGCGCGACGAGTACTACGCGCGGCTCATCCGCACGACCGCCGACTTCGACAACTATCGCAAGCGCACCGACCGCGAGCGCCGCGACCTGACCGAGCACGCCGCGATGGTTCTGCTGACGGACCTGTTGCCGCTGGTTGACGATCTCGAGCGCGCACTGGCGGTCGACGCCCAGGACGACACCGTCGATCGCCGTGGTGTCGAGATCATCCACAAACAGCTGCTCGACCTCATGGCCAGACGCGGCGTCGCGCCCATCGAGGCACTTGGAGCCGACTTCGACCCAACTCTGCACCAAGCGGTGGCGCACGAGGCGAGCGAGGCGCACCGCGACGGCGAGGTCATCGAGGAGTTGCGCCGGGGCTACACCCTGCGCGACCGGCTGCTGCGGGCGTCGATGGTCAAGGTAGCCAAGGCGTGACGACGCGCGACTATTACGAGACCCTCGCCGTGCCGCGGACGGCGGACGAGGCAACCATCAAGAGCGCCTACCGCAAGATGGCGCTCAAGTATCATCCTGACCGCAACCCAAACGACAAGACGGCCGAAGAGCGATTCAAGGAAGCCGCGGAGGCCTATGCCGTACTGGCCGACCCGGAGAAGCGCAGCCGCTACGACCGGTTCGGACATGCGGGCGTCGGCGGCAGCGCCGGAGGCAGCGCTGGCTTCGACCCGACGATTTTCGCACCGTTCGACGACATTCTTGGCGGTCTCGGCGACCTGTTCGGGTTTGGCGGCGGCACGCGCCGGAGTGGGGTCCGGCGCGGTACCGACCTGCGCTACGACCTGGAGATCCCGTTCGAGGAAGCGGCCACCGGCACTGAGACAACGCTCCTGATCCCACGCGAGGAGCCGTGTGAGACCTGTGGCGGGTCGGGAGCGACGCCCGGGACGATGCCCCAGACGTGCAGCCACTGTCGGGGCCGCGGCCAGATCCGCTTCCAACAGGGGTTCTTCACCGTGGCCCGGACCTGTCCACACTGTGGCGGGGTCGGCCGGGTGATCACGCATCCGTGTCAGACCTGTCACGGCACTGGACGCGTGACGCGCGAACGCAAGCTGACAGTGAAGATCCCGGCTGGCATCGCGACAGCCCAGCGACTTCGTCTCTCCGGGGAGGGCGAGCACGGTCCTCGAGGTGGGCCGCCAGGTGACCTGTACGTGGTCGTTCACGTCAGTGACCATCCGTTCTTCCACCGCGAGGGTGACGACCTGCTGTGCGATCTGCCGGTCACCTACCCGACGCTGGCGCTCGGGGGAGAAATAGAAGTTCCCACCCTGACCGAGCCGACCACCATCCAGATCCCGAAGGGCACCCAGCCGGACACACGCTTCAGGTTGCGGGGCAAAGGCATGCCCAATGTCGGCGGGCGGGGGCACGGCGACCTCTACGTTGGAGTGAAAGTCGCCGTGCCACGCACGCTGAGCCGGGAGCAGAAGACCCTCATCGAGACACTCGATGCGACGATGCCGCAACGTGTGCTCGACCCGCTGACCCCCGACACCGCCGACGCCGACGACGACACCGCTGAAGACCGGCCTTTCTTCGAGCGCGTCAAAGACATCTTTGGCTAGCCGGGCCCAGTGGCCGGTGCTCGACGTCCGGGGTCCCGCCGACGAGCAGAGCCCGCTGCCGTTGCTCGACGCCGTGGCGGCGGTGGTGGACGATTTCGCACCGTTCGCGATCGAAGCGCGCGGGCCCGGCAGCGTGCGGGTGTATTTCGCGTCCGAGACCGACCGGGACACCGCGCGGGCAGCGGTGGCCGCCGTGTGTGGCCCGCGTGTGCAGACGTCAGCAACGTCGGTCGTCGATGAGGACTGGGCGGCACGATCCCAGGCTGAGCTGCGGGCCATACAGATCGGGCGGGTCGTCGTCGCGCCCCCCTGGGACCTACCGCCCCGAGCCCCTGGCAGCACCGAGGTGGTGGTGGAAATCCGCCCAGCGCTCGGGTTCGGCAGCGGCCACCACCCGACCACACGACTCGCCCTGCTGGGGCTGCAGCAGCTCGACCTGCGCGAACGCGACGTCCTCGACCTCGGCACCGGCTCGGGCGTGCTTGCGATCGCGGCCGTCAAGCTCGGGGCACGACGGGCCACGGGTATCGACCGTGACCCGGACGCGCTCGCGTCGGCGCGGGAGAGCGTGGCCGCGAACCACGTAGCCTCGCGTGTCGCGTTACGCGACGGTGACGTCTCACAGCTCGCGCCACGACCAGACGCCGTCGCGGTCATCGTCGCCAACCTCACGGGCGCCGTCCTGATCAGCCTGGCGCCGGTCATCACGACGCTGGTCGAGCCGGGTGGACACATGGTGCTCGGCGGCATCCTGGCCGAGGAAGAACAGGCGGTCGTACGCGCATATCAAGCGTGTGCTCACCGGGTCTGGCGGGCCGTCGAGGATGAGTGGGTAGGGATGGTGTGGAGGACAGGGCAACGGCCCTGACGCCAGCGCCCGATCCAACACGACATCCGGTTCGGTGTACGTGTGTCGAGCGTTGCCCTGGTCACACAGACTCACCGATGCGGGGACCGATGCGGGGAGGTGATACGCGGACACTCCATCGCGCATCGTGACGGTCAGGTGGTCGAGCATCCCTCCGGCGTCCACGGCGCTCGGCGGGCGAAGGCGGCCGACCACGTGCCCGTCGTGGCTGAGTTCGTGTGTGAAGGTAGCAATGATGATGGTCCGGGGCCGCTAGGTGGCCCGGTCGGGCGGCGCGAAGACGTCGCGCACCGCTGTCGAGTTCAGGTACGTCGCCTGGAGGCCCTCGTCCTCGACCTGCCCGGCGATCTCGCGGACGATGACTGCCGCGCGGTCACATGCCGCGGTCGCCTGGTCGTGGTCGCCGAGGTCTCGCTGGGCGTGCCCAAGCGCCGACTCGATCTTCCACGTCACGATCGGGCAGGGGTGCTGGCGCAGCTGCGCCAGTGCCGTCTCCATCAAGGTCACACCCTCGCGGAGGTTCCCGCGGGTGATCGCACTCCTGGCGAGCACGCTGTCGGCCAGCGCGACGTATTTCCACGCTTCGTACTCCGTCGCGGTGTCGCGCAGGCGGTGTGCGAATGTCTCCGCCTTGTCAGCGTCACCCTCTGTCAACCAGTGCTCGGCGAAGCCGGCCTGCAGCCGGATGTTGTAGCGCCACCGGAACCATGCGTCGCGGGCAAAGATGTCTTCGACCTCACGAAAGACCGGAAGCACGTGGCCATGCCGTCCAACGTGCGTGTAGTCGACACCAAGATTGATGAGCGAGTTGGCCTGCGCCTCGAGCACTGCGTGCCTCCTCCCGACGTCCAGGCCCTCTTGGTCGTAGTCGGCAGCTCGCTCGAAGTCCTGCAGCTCACGATAGATCCACCCGATGCAATTGGGCAGCCTGGGCCACCAAAACGCGTCGCCGTTTCGTTGAGCCATCGTGATCGCCTCGTTCAGCACGGCCAGCGATTCCGAGACCCGCCCCTGATTCCCGAGAACCAGTCCCTGACAGAACAAAGATGCCGGGAGGTCAAACCCGTCACGGAGATCTACGAGCAGCTGCACCGCCTCGATCAGCATGTCGTCAGCCGCCGCGTAGTCGCTCTGCCAATAGTGCAGTGCGCCCCTCCAGGTCAACGCCGGGCCCAAGGCCGACCGATGTTCGACCGACCGGGCCAGCGCGATAGCGCGGTCCAAGCTCTGCTTCGCGTCCTTGAGCTCGCCGTAACAGAGCTGTTTGAGGCCGACCAGGTTCATGACATCGGCCTGGCATTCGGCACTGCCAGAGCGTTCCGCCACCGCGAGCGCCTGCGCCGCGCGGTCAGCGGTCTCGTCGAGCCGATGCGAATAAAAGAGCGCCAGCGTGAGGGATCTCAACCCGGCAAACTCCGCGGCCGTGTCATCGAGCGCGCGGGCCACGTCGACCATCTGGGTGGAGTCGTCTACGGCTTCGGAGAATCGACTCAGTGCGAGCCTGGTTGCACCCCGCTTCTCGCGGATGGTGACCTCTGTCTTTGCCTGCACCTCCGTTCCAAGACGATCCACCAGTGACAACGCGCGGCTGTACAGCGCTTCAACCTCCACGTTGGCATAGGCGTGGGTCGCATTGTCGCCAGCCTGAATGAGATAGTCGACGGCCCGCACGAAATCCCGGCCACGCTCGAAGTGCACGGCACGCGGCGCCGCGATCCGCGACGCCTGGTCCCGGTAGTGATCCAGGAGTCGCTGCCCGATCTGCCGGTGCAGCCGCACCCGGCGCTGGCGGACGACATCACCGTAGAGCACATCCCGGTAGAGCGCATGACTGAAGCGGTAGCATGTGGTCAGCGTGCCATCGGGCAGCTCCTCTTCCGCCACGGTCTTGATCCACCGATGCACTTTGTCGAGACGGGCGAGCCGCTCTTCGAGCTCGACGTCGTTCGACGTCCAGGAGGTGGGCCAGCACACTCGACTGAAACTCCTCCCCTTCGACACTGGCGTACTGGAGCGCACGCTGGTCGTCGTCATCGAGCGCCTCCAGTTTCGTCCGGATGATGCTGCGTACGCCCTGCGGGGCCTCGACATGCTCGTCGGTGACCGCGTGTGGAAGCGTCCACCCGTCGGACGACCGGACGATGTGTCCACGCTCCAGCAACCACTGGATGAGCAGTGTGGCGAACAGCGGATGCCCATCCGTCTTGCGCTGGATCAGGCTGGTCAGCTCGTTCGCGAAGTCATTGGGTGCGAACCGCGCGTTGAGGTAGCTCTCGACATGTTGACGCGCGAACATCGGCAGCGCGAGCTCTTCACACCGGTCGCGTCCGACCAGCTCGTGACGGTATCCCTGCAACGGATGGTCTCGGTGCTCGACGTCTTCCGGTCGGAGCGTGCCAACAATGAGCAACCGCTGGTCTCCGACGCGCTGGCAGAGATACCGGAGCAGGTCGATGCTGGGTGTGTCGGCCCAGTGCAGGTCTTCGAGGACGAGCACGATGGCCACGCTCGCGGTGAGCTCGGTGAGGGCGTCGCCCAGCTCCCGCAGCATCCGGTCCTTGGTCGCGCCGATCGTCTCCTGCTGGAGCTGGGTGCGCGTGTCGCTGGATCCGAAGGCCGCCGGAAGCTGAAGGCACCACATCGGCGCATGACTCCGGAGGACGGTGGCCACCCGGGCGCCACCCGTTCCCGACAACAGCGAGCCGAGCGCGTCGAGGAACGGCAGGTAGGTCTCCCCGGCCCCGTACTGCTCGACGCATCGCCCGCGGACGACGAGAAGTGCCTCTGGGCGACGCCTGGCGCGGAGTATGAATTCATCCACCAGCGTCGTCTTGCCGATCCCGGGTTCGTCGGTGACCAGGAGCGTGCACCCGCATGTCGCGATCGCCTGCGTGAGGGCATCGTCGAGCTGTCGTAGTTCCCCCTCCCGACCCACGATGTGCCAGGGCTCAGATGCAACCTGGACCTGGGTCGCGACCCCACTCTGGGCCGCACCTGTCACGACACGCTGTAAGAGACGGAGCGCGGCGGCGGGTTCACCGTCGCGATCGCGTGCATGATGGACAGCGCGCTTGGGCCGTCGAACGCGCGTGTACCGCTGGCGGCCTCGTACAGCACACACCCAAGCGAGAACGTGTCACTGCGCCCGTCAAGCGACTCGCCACGCGTCTGTTCTGGAGACATGTAGGAGAGCGTGCCGACCCGGACTCCAGGTTCCGTCAGCCCCATCGTCATGGACGCTGGCGATGCCCTGACCGGGGTCGGCTTCGCCAAACCGAAGTCGAGCACCTTGTCGTGGCCGTTCGGCAAGACCATGATGTTGGCCGGTTTGACATCCCGATGCACGATACCGGCGGCATGGGCCGTCGCCAACGCGTCGACCATCTGGATACCGAGCTCCAGCACCTCGGAGAGCGCGACCGGTCCATCCGCGATCTTCTCGTGCACGCTGGTGCCGGCCAGTAACTCCATCACGATGAAAACGATGTCGTCCGCGGTCTCGATCGCGTGGACCGTCACGATGCCCGGATGGTTGAGCGCGGATGCGGCTCGGGCTTCCTGGAGGAAGCGCCGGCGCGCGGTGCGGTCCTGGCCCAGGTCGGCCGGGAGGATCTTGATGGCCACCGCTCGGCCCAGCTTCGAGTCCACCGCCTTGAAGACCTCGCCCATCCCGCCTGCGCCGATCTTCTCGACGACCTGGTAATGGAGGAGCTGCTGGCCGGGCCGAAGGGAGTTCATCGTCGCACCGTATCGAGTGTTGACCGGCTTGGCGATCGGTCGCGCTCGACGAACGAGAGGTCGATCGTGATCTCGACGACGGGCATTGTCAAGTTGACGGGTGAGTGAGCCCGAACAGGAGTAACGTCACATTTCTGGGCGCCGATCCATTCCGTCTAGCGGCCCGTGGTGAAAGTTCCGCTGCGTTCGGCCGGCGCTGCATCCGTCCTGCCGGCGTTGTGCCTCGGTCGAAGACCGCCGGGATGCTCCCTCCTCGCGTCTTGCCAGCCGGACGCCTCCATGCCCACAACATGCGAACTAATGCTGACCGGACCTCACGACAGCGGGCGTGTGGCATCCGCATGGCGCTCGGCAGGACGGCGCGACAGGTGTGCGCGTGGATCCTCCCCCACGGGCTGACGATCGTGGCTGGGGGCCTGGGCTCGATATCGAGCGCCCCCGTTCCCCGGGTCGCCCGCCTGTCAGAGGTCTCCCCAGATGTACTGCAGCACCGACACGGCGCAGACGACGACTGCGTCGGCGCGCAGCGTCCGCCGGCCGAGCGTGACCGGCACGAACCCCGCCGCCGTGGCGGCGGCTACCTCCTCCGTGCTCCAGCCACCTTCCGGACCGACCGCGAGGGTCGCGGTGGCTGGCCGAGGATGGTCCTGCAACAGCGGTGCTGCACCGGTCGCCCCGGCCGTTCCCGGCGCGACCAGCAACAGCCGTAGATGCGACCGGTCGTCATCGAGCAGGGATCGAAACGACCCTGGCGCTCTGACCTCGGGTACGACGGCCCGCCGACACTGCTTCGCCGAGGCGACGGCGATCCTGATCCACCGGTCGGTGTCGCGTGCCCGGGCCTCGGTCCGCGCGGTCAGCAACGGCTGCACCGCGATGGCGCCGACCATGGTCACGTCGCGTACGACGTCATCGAACTTGCGTCCCTTCAGCAGCGCCTGCGCCACAATCAGCGCCACCACCGGCTCGGGCGGGGGCACGACGGACTGATAGGGTCGCACGATGACCGGTCCCGGCGACACCTGCTCGACACGAGCCAGATACTCGACACCCCGCCCGTCGAACACCGAGACCGTGTCGCCGGCCCCCAATCGCAGAACCCGCGTCAGGTGTTGGGCCTCGTCGTCCGGCAACTCGACCGGCACATCCGGCCCCGCCAGGCCCGGCGCGTAGAACCGCGATGGCATCGCCGGATTATAGAGAGAGAAGGCAAAAGTCAGAAGGCAGCAGGCAGAAGAAGACCGCCAGGCGTCGCGAACCTCTGCGTGAAGGACGGCGCCTGCAAGACCAGGCGCCTCTGAGCACCGAACCGGGTGCCGGCTTTCCGGCCACCTGCTGTAGATCGCTCCGCACGGGAACAGAGGTGGACCGCACTGCTTATCTGACGCACATTCCACCGCAGCCCTCCAGCTTCCTCCTGCCTTCCGACTTCTGACTTCTGACTGCTGACTGCTGAGAGCAGTCCTCTGAGTAGGCTATACTTCCGCCCTTCATGGTGTTCGCCGACAACAGGCTCGGGAAATACAAGATCCTGTCAGCGCTGGGTAGCGGCGGATTCGCAACCGTCTATCTGGCCGAAGATACCTGGATCAACAAGAAGGTCGCCCTCAAGGTCCCGCACCGCCAGAATCTGAACTTCAGCGAACTGCTGCGGGAACCGCGCCTGCTGGCCGCACTCGACCATCCCAACATCGTCTCGATCACGACGGCGGAGAAGCAGGACAACATCTTCTTCATCGTCATGGAGTACGTCCCGGGCGAGACCCTCGAGACGGTCATCGCGACCGGCGGTCGACTCGAGATCGATCAGGCGATCGACTATGCGATCCAGATCACGCGGGCGGTGGAGCACGCGCACGCGCACAGCGTCATCCATCGGGATCTCCGGCCGGCCAACGTGCTGGTGTCCGAGTCAGGAACGTTGAAAGTCGCCGACTTCGGCACGTCGCGGTTTCTCGAAATCGCGGCGCACGGTACGACGATCATCGGCAGCCCACCCTACATGGCGCCGGAGCAATTCCGCGGTGAAGCGGTCTTCGCGTCCGATCTGTATTCGCTCGGCATTACCGTCTACCAGATGCTGACCGGTGTCCTGCCCTACGACACACCGGCGCCCAGCGATCTCGAGAAGCTGCGGCGCGGTGAACTGGTGCGACCACCGCGGTTGCTGAACACCGCCATCCCCAGAACACTCAACGACGTCGTGATGAAGACGTTGTCGCCCGAGGTGACCGATCGCTATCAGCGCGCCGGAGATGTGCTGGCCGACCTGGACGAGATCCGGGCCCTGCGGCGCATCACGCCGGCCTCGGCCTCCCCCGCCTCCTCCGACGGCCCCGAGAGACACAGCGCGTCCAGCGACGAGCTGCGCGGCATCCGTGCCCGTTTGCGGTCACGGACGCCGCCCTCCGCCGGTTTCTGCTGGCACTGCCGCAAACCGCTGCACGCCAGAGCCGACCGCTGCCCCTTTTGCGGCGAAGCACAATAGCACATGCCCGTTCCGGAAATAATGTTGCGCCGCGGCGTGGCGGAACACTACACTTCGAGAAGGGCCCGGGCGGGAAGACATGTACCATTCTGGTCGCCGATATGTCCCGCCCAGCCGCGTTGCTCGTCGCTTACTTACTCCCGGGATGCGCGCTCCCCGCGCCGTGCCGGACGGGCGCCTCGACACCCACAAGTGGCACACGTCTTCCCGCCCGGGTCCTACGTGTTCGATACGACGGCGGATCGGTGGATTTGGCTATGAGTTTCGGCAGCGGCAAGATCTGGATGAACGGTGCCCTCGTGGACTGGGCCGACGCACAGATCCACATCGGGTCGCACGTGATCCACTATGGCAGCGGCGTCTTCGAGGGAGCGCGGTGCTACGACACCCCGAAGGGGTCGGTCTGCTTCCGGCTCGACGCCCATCTGCGTCGTCTGTACGACTCGGCGAAGGTCTATCGAATGGCCTACGACCTCGATCTGCCGGGGTTTCACGAGGCGGTGCTCGACACGATCCGCGCCAACGGGTACACCGCCTGCTATATCCGACCGCTGCTCTATCGCGGCTACCATGAGCTCGGGGTCAACCCCGTCAAGTGTCCGGTCGACGCGGCCATCCTCGTGTGGGAGTGGGGCGCATATCTGGGCGAGGACGCGCTCGAGAAGGGCGTGGACGTGCAGGTCAGCTCCTGGGCACGGAGCGCGGCGAACACGTTCCCGGCGATGGCCAAGTCGACCGCCAACTACGCCAACTCGCAGCTCATCAAGATGGAGGCGACCCTGAACGGGTACAGCGAAGGTATCGCCCTCGACCCGTCGGGGCTGGTGAGCGAGGGGAGCGGTCAGAACATCTTCGTCATTCGTGACGGCGTCGTCTTCACACCACCGATAGGCGGGTCGGTGCTCCCGGGCATCACACGCGACGTCATTATGACCCTGGCGCGGGATCTCGATATCCCGGTGCGCGAGCAGCCGATCCCGCGCGAGATGCTCTACATCGCGGACGAAGTCTTCTTCACCGGCACCGCGGCCGAGGTCTCCCCGATCCGCAGCATCGACAAGATCACGATCGGGAACGGCAAGCGAGGTCCGGTGACCACCGCCCTCCAGCGGCGGTTCTTCGACGTCATCAATGGCAACATCCCGGACACCCGCGGTTGGCTCACCTACGTGGACCCAGCGCACGCCTCGGCGCCCGCACCGGTCGCGACCGCCAAGACCTCCTGAGCGCCGCGGACTGACCGGCTGGCATGGACATCACCGAGCTTCTCACCGCGGCGGTACAGGCCGGAGCGTCCGACCTCCACCTCAAGAGCGGCAACTATCCGATGATGCGGGTGGACGGCGAGCTGCGTCGGATCGTCGCGGACCGCCGTCTCGATCCGGCCGCGCTAGACGCGCTGGCAGCCGAGCTGCTGCCGGCGGCGCTCCAGCCGCGCCTGGCGCGCGAGCACGAGGTAGATTTCGCCCACGGCGTCAGCGGGCTTGGCCGCTTCCGTTGCAACGTGTTTCGTCAACGTGGCACGATCGCCATGGCCCTCCGCGTGATCCCGATCCAGATCAGCTCGATCGAGGAACTGGAGCTGCCGCCGATCCTGAAGACCATCGCTGAGGCCGAACGCGGTCTTGTCCTGCTGACCGGCACCACCGGCAGCGGCAAGAGCACCACGCTCGCGGCGCTGGTCGACCACATCAACCACACGCGCGCCGCCCACATCATGACGGTGGAGGACCCCATCGAGTATCTCCACCAGGATGACCGGTCGATCATCAACCAGCGGGAGGTGGACGTCGACACGAAGTCGTTCGCGCAGGCGCTCCGCAGCGCGTTGCGCCAGGACCCGGACGTCATCCTGGTTGGCGAGATGCGCGACCTCGAGACGGTCGAGACCGGGCTGACGGCGGCCGAGACCGGACACCTCGTGATGTCGACCGTGCACACCCTCGACGCCACCGAGACGATCAACCGGTTGATCGCCGTCTTTCCGCCACACCAGCACCAACAGATCCGGCTGCAGTTGGCCAGTGTCCTGCGGGCGGTCGTCTCGCAACGGCTCTTGCCCCGCGTCGATGGAACCGGGCGCAGCGTCGCCGTCGAGGTAATGCTCAACACGCCATTCATACGCGACTGCATCGTGGACCCCGAACGCACGCACCTCATCGGTGGCGCGATCGCCGGGGGGATGTCGCAGTACGGGATGCAGACGTTCGACCAATCGATCTACGGGCTGTATCAGCGCGGCCGGATCGCCTACGACACGGCGCTGCGGTGGGCGAGCAATCCCGACGAGTTCAAGATGCGTGTCCAGGGCGTCACCTCGACCGCGGACGCCGCGCGCGACGACATGGCCCATCCGGAGTCGGGCAGCGTGGAGGAGCCGCCCATCGTCACCCGCTTCGGTGACTAGCAGGCCGCTCGAGAACGACGACCTGCAGGCCTCAGGCTCTGGGCGTCAGGCTCTGGGCACTCTGCCGACGCCAGGGCGACAAGAGTCGCGCTGCTGGACAGGGAAGCGAAGCCGACCGTCGAGCAGGCGGTGCGAGGAGCAGCTTCGCGAGGTGACCAGGCGCGGCATCCCGCCGACCGGGAGCGGAGCGCCCGCAGCCCGAAGCCTATAGCCCACAGGCGTCACCGAAGAGGACCCGAGACCTCCCGTGTCCCTGCCCCGGTCCCCGAGCACCTACCAGATCGCCCTAGGTCTGCTCGCCCGCCGGGAGTTATCGACGAGCCAGCTGCGTCATCGGCTCACGCGGCGCGACCTCCCCCGTTCCGAGATCGAGGCGGCGATCACCCGGCTCGCCCGCGAGCGGGCGGTCGACGACACCCGCATGGCGCTCTCGTACGCTCGCAGGGCAGCCGAGGTGAAGCTCCGCGGCCAGAGCCGGACCCGACGGGACATCGAGGCGCTGGGCATCGACGCGGCGACCGCCGGTCGCGCAGTCGCCGCGGTGTTCGACGAGGTCGACGAGGAGTCGGTACTCGAACGGGCCATCGCGAAACGGCTGGATGGCGCGATTCGCGACCGCGCCCAGTTCCGGCGGTTGTCTCAGGCGCTGCTACGACAGGGATTCCCCCCCGATCGTGTCGCGGCTGCGCTCGTGGTCCGCACTCAGGGAAACGTAGATATGTCAGGTTTCCTCGATGTGGACCACTAGCGCAGCTACGCCTCACACCGCCTGCCCGTTGGTCGGTGCAGCATCACGGCGTGTCCTTCGGCCCCGCTATGCGGGGGCGATCAGCCCGTGGTGACAACTCCTCTGCATTCGTCCGGCGCTGCATCCCGTCTCACAGCGTTGCGCCTCGGTTGAATACTGCCGGTCTGCTCCCTCGTCGCGCCTTGCCATGGCCGAGCGCGGTATCGACCACGACGGGGCTCTGTGCGACGCCAGACTTTCACCACGGACGGTTCGGGGCGCGCCTGGGGCGACATCGCTTTTGTGGAAGAATAGCCGCATGAGGTCCAGCGAGGTCCGCCAGAGCTTTCTCGATTACTTCGCCCGGCACGGCCATCAGATCGTGCGAAGCGCGTCGCTGGTGCCGGTGGACGACCCGACCCTGTTGTTCACGAACGCGGGGATGAACCAGTTCAAAGAGGCGTTCCTCGGTCGCGAACGGCGGTCTTACACACGCGCTACCACGTCCCAGAAATGCATGCGGGTCAGCGGGAAGCACAACGACCTCGATAACGTCGGCCCCTCCTGGCGTCACCATACGTTCTTCGAGATGCTGGGAAACTTCTCGTTCGGCGACTACTTCAAGCAGGAGGCGATCCCGTTCGCCTGGACGCTGCTGACGGAGGTGTGGCAGTTGCCGCCGGAGCGGTTGTACCCGACGGTGTTCAAGGGCGAGTCGGGGATCCCGCGGGACGACGAGGCGCATGCGATCTGGAGCGGGCTCGTCCCGCCTGACCGCATCATCGAACTCGGGCTCGAGGAGAACTTCTGGGCGATGGGCGACACCGGCCCCTGCGGCCGCTGCTCGGAGGTGCACTACCACCGTGGCGACGCAATCCAGTGCGACGAGCCGGTCTGCCGCGGCATCGACTGCAGCTGCGACCGTTACATCGAGATCTGGAACAACGTGTTCATGGAGTTCGACCGGGGTACCGACGGACATCTGACCCCGTTGCCGGCCGCCTCGATCGACACCGGGATGGGACTCGAACGAATCGTCGCGGTCATCCAGGACAAGGTCTCGAACTATGACACCGACCTGTTCGCGCCGTTGCTGCGCGCGATCGGTGACCAGACCGGCCGCGTCTACGGCCCCCACACGCCGAAGACGTCTCCCGGTCCGGACGACGTGTCGATGCGTGTGGTCGCCGACCATCTGCGCGCCATGACCTTCTTGATCGCCGACGGGGTCATGCCGTCCAATGAGTGGCGCGGATACGTGCTCCGCAAGATCATGCGCCGCGCGATGCGGCACGGGAAGAAGCTCGGCATGACGGACCCGTTCCTCCATCAGCTCGTGGACGTCCTGGTGCAGGACATGGGCGCCGCCTACCCGGAGCTGCCTGCCAGCCGCGACACGATCGTGGGGGTCGTCCACAGCGAAGAGGAGCGGTTCGACGCCGTCCTCAACGACGGGCTCCCCCGACTCGAGTCGGTGCTGGCAGCCACGGGCAGCGGGGGTGTCCTGCCGGGACGGGAGATCTTCCGTCTGTATGACACCTACGGGCTCCCGCTGGACTTCATCGAAGATCTGGCGGGTGAGCGCGCGGTCGGCGTCGACCGCGCCGGGTTCGAGCAGGCGCTTGCATCCCAGCGAGAACAATCTCGGGCCAGGGCGAGCTTCGGCGCCAGAGACGCAGCGGAGTTTCGCTTCGCTTCCGACGAGGACCGCGCGCAGGGGCTCGCGGTGCCTGACCGGTTCGAGGGCTACACCACGACACGGGTCGACGCGACACTGGTGCTGGCGCTGTTCGACGACACCCGCACGGCGGTCGACGAGCTCGAGACGACGGCGTACGGGTATGTCGTGCTCGAGCGCACCCCGTTCTACGTCGAGGCGGGCGGCCAGGTCTCCGACACGGGGCGGATAACGGTCGGGGACGACGCCGGGGTCGCCGAGATCGACGGCGTCGAGCGTCTCGCGCCGGGTGGCCCTCGCGCCCACCACGTTCGGGTCACGACGGGTCGACTCCGCCCCGGGGACGTGGTGACAGCCGCGGTGGACCGAGAGCGCCGGGACTCCATCCGGCGCAACCACACGGCGACACATCTGCTGCATGCCGCGCTGCGCGACCAGCTCGGTCCGCATGTCAAGCAGGCGGGCTCGCTGGTGGCGCCCGACCGCCTGCGCTTCGACTTTGCGCACGGCGGTCCGATCGGCCGTGCCACGCTCGACGCTATCGAGCGCCAGGTCAACACGCACATCTACGCGAACGACCCGGTCAACACCGAGGTGCGCTCGACCCAGGAGGCGATCGATGCCGGCGCCACGGCGCTCTTTGGCGAGAAGTATGGTGAGTCGGTGCGGGTGGTGTCGGTGCCCGGCGTGAGCATGGAGCTCTGCGGCGGGACGCACTGTCGCGCCACCGGCGACATCGGAGCGTTCGCGATCACCCAGGAGACCGGCGTCGCAGCGGGTGTACGTCGGGTCGAGGCGGTCACCGGCCCGGGCGCCCTGACCCACGTCCAGACACAGCGTGCCGAGCTCGCCGCGGTGATCGGCGCCCTTGGCGTCCCCGGATCACGGGCGGTCGAGACGATCGAGCGGCTGCACCGCGAGACCAAGCGGCTGGCGCGCGCGTTGGAGCAGCTCAAGATGAAGGTGGCGCTCGGGGCCCAGAGCGGCACCGCCGGCGACGACGCGGTCACGGTCGGAGATGCCCGGTTGATCACGCGACGGGTGTCGGGGCTGGAAAAGGGCTCGTTGCGTGGTCTGGCCGATTCGCTGCGTGACCGCCTGGGACGCGGCGTGGTGGTGCTGGCCTCGGAGAACGAGGACAAGGTGGCGCTGGTCGTGTCGGTCAGCAAGGATCTCGTCGACCGGGTACATGCCGGCCAGGTCGTGAAGGCCATCGCGCCGATCGTCGGCGGCGGCGGCGGTGGGCGGCCCGATTTCGCCGAGGCCGGTGGCCGGCAACCGGCGAAGATCGACGCGCTCCTGGCCGAGAGTCGGACCATCGTGGCCGGGATGTTGAACGCGAACAGCTAAAGCGCCTGCAGTGGGACGCCGATACGCACACGACTCCTTGCATCACGTGTATCGCGACACGTGAGTCATGTTGTGATCGTGTTTTTCGCTCTCACCACGACATCCTCCATCCAAGGAGGCTCGCCCCCGCGGAGCGGGGCTGTAAGGGTCCGCGCAAGAAGAAGTTCCCGTTTCGGGGCGTCGAGCGCCCGGCTGGCAAGGCGCGAGACGGGAGCAGACGGGCAGTATTCGACCGGCGCAACGCCGCCAGACGGGATGCGTCGGCGGCCGAACAGGGGAAGGGATGCTGACGTGGGCCCTGAGCAGAGCAGCCTCGCGCGATGCTGCGCCGACGGTCGTCGGCCGGTTCGAGGCGCAGCGTCGCGACACCGGCGGTTTGAGCTGAACCTCCGCCTGCGGTATCGTGAGAGATGGATGTCCAAACCGCTCGCCACCCTCCTCGTCTGGGCCGTCCTGGGGGTCTCCTCCGGGACCGTCGAGGCGCAGATCTACACGTGGCGGAGCGCGGACGGCGTGCTGGTGTTGTCAGACACCCCGCGAACGCCGGGGGCCACGACCGTCGCGGTACCTGGGACGACGGCGATCCAGGTAACCCGCGCCGCCCGGCCGGTCCCCGGTCAGAACCTCGATGCGATCATCGTGCGGGAGGCGACACGTCACGCGGTGCGGCCCGAGCTGGTCCGCGCGATCATCCAGGTCGAGTCAGCCTTTGATCCATCGGCCAGATCTCCAAAGGGCGCGATGGGCCTGATGCAACTGATGCCGGCCACAGCGGCCGCCCTGTATGTGACCGACCCCTACGACCCCGCGCAAAACATCCGGGGCGGTGTGGCGTATCTGCGCCGGCTCCTCGACCGGTATGACGATAACGAAGAGCTCGCCTTGGCCGCCTACAACGCCGGCCCCGAGGCGGTCGCGCGTCACGGCAACCAGGTGCCACCGTTCCGGGAGACCCGAAACTACCTGGCCCGCGTCCGCTTGTCGACGACGCTGACGGACCACAGGCTCTCGGCCACGGTGGTGAACGGCCAGACCATCTACAAGAGCTACGAGGTGGTCGACGGCCGCCGGATCCCAACCTATTCGGATGTGCCGCCGGCGCGCCGGCCGGCCGGCAACAACGGCACCCAGCGCTAGCAGAAGGTTGTCTTACAGTCCCGCGTGCCACTCAAGGACGCCGCGACCGACCGTGCGCGACTCGATGTCTGGCTCGACGTCGCCTGTCTATTCAAGACCCGGTCGGAGGCGCGGCGCGCCTGTCGCGGCGGGAAGGTCGAGATCAACCACCAGCGCGCCAAGCCGCATCGTACTATCCAGAGTGGTGACCGGCTGTCGATCACTCGCCCGAACGGCCGAAAACAGCAGGTGGTGGTGCGATCCCTCGCGGCCACGCACGTCCCCAAGGCGACGGCCAGAGCGCTCTATGACGACGTGACTCCGTCACCGACCGCCGCCGAGCTCGAGTGCCGCTGGTTTGGCGGTGGGCCGGGCGGCCCCCGACGAGGGGGACCTGGACGGAGCGCGGCCGACGCGAACCCGAACACGCGCCAACGCCGCGAACTGCGAAGGTTGAAGGGGCGCTGAGCGGCGGTCGCTCAGCCGGCGCCGATGCTATACTCAAACGTTACACGCGGAGCCTGCGGGACAGCGGAAAGGAACAGCGACGTTTTGGCCACTCACAAGAACACGTTGAAGGCGCACCGGCAGGACATCGTCCGGCGTGCGCGGAACCGGGGGCTGCGCACCCGGCTGCGACGCGCGTTGAAGTCGTTGCGCGCCTCGATTGACCAGGGCAAGACGGACGACGCGCGGTCCGCGCTCAGCGGCACCGTCTCACTGATCGACAAGATGTGCGCCAAGGGCATCATCCACGCCAACACCGCGGCGCGATACAAGTCGCGGCTCGCGAAACGGCTCGCTCGTGCAGTGCCCGCGAGCTAGACTCCTTGCATGACATGTATCGTGATGGAGCCACGTCTTGATCGTGTTTCTTTCGCACTCACCACGACACCCTCCGTTCACGGAGTCTAGCCCCCGCGTAGTGGGGCTGTGAGACAAGCTCGGCTCGCATTCGCGAGGCGGAGCCCCGCGAGCGCTAGATACTCACACCGCATAGCTCCAACACCAGTCGCTCCAGCAGGACCCGGTGGTCGCCGGCCGAGCTCTTCAGCGCCAGGTCCGTTCGGAACAGCGCTTCGACCGCCGCAGGGAGCCGATCGGGACGGAGTTTGGTTCGCACCACCCAGGCCAGCTGCCCCAGCACCATGGGGGGCGCGGCCCCAGACTCGAGCACCAGCGCCAGCTCCTTCAGCGCCTGGCCCGCCTGCCCGCGTTCAATCGCCCTGGCCACCGCCCAATCGTCGTGCGCGGCCGCCGGACCGGCAATCTCCCGGACATCGGCCACCCCGATGGACGACTGGTCCGCAGCGAACAGCACGAGCCGCTCGACATCGCCACGCAGCCGCGTGAGGTCTGGACCGGCCTGCGCCGCCAGTAGACGCGCGGCCGCCGGCTCGATCGACAGCCCCTCGGCCGAGACCCGGCGCCGCACCCATCGCTCCCCATCGGCCAGGCTCTCGATGACACCGCAGGTCACCACCGTGGCGACAGTCAGCAGACGTGCCGTGACGCGACGACGCTTGTCGAGGTCGCCGGCCACCAGGATGAGACTCGCGTGCGGCAGGGGGTCCGCCAGATACGCCTCGAACGCCTCGAGATCGGCCGCCGTGCTCCGGCTCTCGCGCTTGGGTGCGAGACATCGCTCCGCTCGCATGACGATCACGATTCGACGCGGCGCCATCATCGGCAGCGTGCGCGCCGCTTCGATGACCTGTCTCAGACTGGCATCCCCGCCGTAGAAACGATCGACGTTGAACGCTCGCAGCCCGTCGTCAACCACCTGCTCGAAGGCCTCGGCCATCTCCGCCTGTTCCAGGGCGTCGTCGCCAAGCACCAGGTAGACCGGGTCCAGATCGCCGGACGCGATCTGCTCGAGCGCCGTGCGTGGTGTGATGGTGCGCATGGGGCAGAGGGCCAGGGCAACGCAGTTGGCCCCAGCGTCAGGCTTCCCGCCTTCGATTCGCTGGCGACCACCGGTCAGCGAACGACGGCGGGGCTGCCATAGCCTTGGCGAAGGTGGACCGGCACTCGGCGACCGCTCAAAACGCTTCCAGGATCGCGCTGACAACCGCTCCGGCGAAATCGCGGGCGATCCGTTCCATGGCGTTCGACTGCTGACCGAAGAAGGTGTTGGCGTCGAGCTGGCCCCCGGTCCCCGAAGCGACCTCGTACGCATCGCTGAAGACGAGCGCGGGGTTCTCCCAGAGGATCTCGTCGGTTGTCAGATCGCGAAACTCGATAGCGGCGCGCAGCGTGAAGATGTACTGCGAGGCCTGCTGTCCTGCCGTGAACGTGGCCGGCGTGATCGTGATCTCGGTGATCGTGCCTTCAAGCACCGCGTCGACGCCCGTCTCGGCCGCCACGACCCGATACCGCCCACGCCCGATGAATTCGGACCGGACCTGTTGTGTCAGGATCTGTTCGATCTCGAACACCGTCGTGGTGTTCTCGAACAGCGGCACGCCGATCGTCTGGATGTAGTCCGGCAGAAACGATCCCTGGCCCGCCAGTGCGTATCCGCACCCGCTGCAGACTACAGCGGCACACAGCAGAAGTCCCACGACGCCGTGTCGATCTCGACGAGTCATGTGCGCATCTCCATGTCGTGCCACTCACGTGACCACAATATTCACAAGCCTACGGCGCACCACCACCACCCGCGCGACGATCTTGCCGACGGTGTGCGACTGCACGGCGGGCTCGGCCAGCGCTGCCGCCCGGAGGAACTCCTCCGACACATCGGCCGGCACGGTGAGACGGGCGCGCAGCTTGCCGTTGACCTGCACGGGCACCACGATCTCGTCCGCCCGCGCCACCTCCGGGTCGAACGTGGGCCACGCCACCGTGACCAGACCGCCGGCGTGCCCCAGCCGCTCCCAGAGCTCCTCGCACAGATGCGGGGTAAACGGTGACAACATCAACACGAGCGCCTCGATCGCCTCCCCGAGCACCGCACGGGTCTGTATCGACACGTGGTCGGTGGAGGTCCCCTGTCTCGCCGCAGCGGCGTGTGGCGCCAACGCGTGCCGCTCGCAGAACACGTACAGGTCATTCACCAGCTCCATCAACGCCGACACGGCCGTGTTCAGATGCGCTCGGGGATCGAGATCCGCCGAGACGCGGCGAATCGACTCGTGTGTCTTCCGGCGGAGCGCGCGATGGGCGTCATCGAGTGTCATCGTCCCGAGGCCGTTCTGCGGCGCTCCGTCCACCACCGGACACACTGCGGTGACGAGCCGCCAGACCCTGGTCAAGAACCGGAAGCTGCCCTCGAGCCCGGTGTCGGTCCACTCGAGCTCCTTCTCGGGCGGCGCGACGAACATCTCGTACAGCCGCAGGGTGTCGGCGCCGTAGCTCGCGATCATCTGGTCGGGGTCGACCACGTTGCCCTTCGACTTCGACATGACGACGCCGTTACGCAGCACCATGCCCTGGGTCAGCAGGCGGGTGAACGGCTCGTCGTGATCCACCATGCCGAGATCCTTGAAGACCCGGCAGAGAAAGCGGGAATAGATCAGATGGAGGATCGCGTGCTCGACACCCCCAATGTAGAAGTCGATCGGCGCCCAGTACCGGACCTTCTCGGGGTCGAAGGCTTGCTCGTCGTTGGATGCATCGCAATACCGATAGAAATACCAGGAGGAGTCGACGAAGGTGTCCATGGTGTCGGTCTCCCGCCGCGCGGGTCCCTGACACGAGGGACAGCTGGTGTCGACGAACTCGGGGATCTGGGCCAGGGGAGAATCGCCCTGGCCGGTGAACTCGGCCACGGTGGGTAGCTCGACCGGCAGATCCTCGTAGGGCACCGGCTGCAACCCACATGCGTCGCAGTGGATGATCGGGATCGGGGTGCCCCAATACCGCTGCCGTGAGATCCCCCAGTCCTTGAGTCGAAACTGCACTGTCGGTCGTCCCACGTCACGCGCCGCGGCGGCGCGCGCCATGAACGCGGCCGCATCGTCGGTGGACCGCCCCGTGAACTCACCCGAACGCACCAGCGTCCCCGGTCCCGCATAGGCGGCGTCCATTGTGGCACCGTCGAGCGGCGCGGCGTCGCCCTCGGTCTCCGGCTGGATCACCACATCTACCGGGAGCCCGTACTTACGCGCGAACTCGAAGTCGCGCTGGTCGTGGGCCGGCACCGCCATCACAGCGCCAGTGCCATACTGGACAAGCACGAAGTTGGCGATCCAGACCGGCACCGGCCGGCCGGTGAACGGGTTGACGACGGTGCGACCGGTGTCGAACCCCTCCTTCTCGACCGCACCCATCATCCGCTCGGTCCGATCCTGCGCGCGGAACTGCTGGACCCGTCGGCGGAACGCCTCCGGGTCGGTCGCCTCGGCTGCAAAGCGGTCGACCAGCGCATGCTCCGGTGCCAGCACGACACACGTCGCGCCGAAGATCGTGTCGATCCGCGTGGTGAAGACTTCGATCTCGACCGGGTCATCATCCACGGCCGGCACGGCCGGCTTCGCGGGTTCGACAGGAAATCGCACCAGTGCGCCCTCGGAGCGTCCGATCCAGTTGCGCTGCATCGTCAGCACTTTGGTGGGCCACTCGTCGAGCCGGTCGATCCCTTCGAGCAACTCGTCGGCGTACTGGGTCGTTCGCAGGAACCACTGCTCGAGCTCACGCGGCGTGACCGCGGTGCCGCACCGCCAGCAGCCGCCGTCAACGACCTGTTCGTTGGCGAGCACCGTCGCGCAACCCGGACACCAGTTGACGGTGGCGCGACGGCGATACGCCAGATCCCGTTTGAACATCTCGAGGAACAACCACTGGTTCCACTTGTAGTAGCTCGCCTCGCAGGTCGCGAACTCGCGCTCCCAGGCATAGCTGATACCGAGCCGCTGCAGCTGTCCCTTCATGTGCGCGATGTTCTCGAGCGTCCAGGTCCGGGGGTGCGACCGGTTCTTGATCGCGGCGTTCTCGGCCGGCAAACCGAACGCGTCCCACCCGAACGGATGCAGGACGTTGAAGCCGCACATCCGCTTCATGCGCGCGATGACGTCCCCGATCATGTAATTCCGCACGTGGCCGACGTGCGCGTGACCGGATGGATACGCGAACATGACGAGGCAATAGAACTTGGGCCGCCCGGGCTCCTCGGTCACCTCGAAGACGCGTTGCGCGGCCCAGCGCCGCTGCCACTTCTCCTCGATGGAATGCGGGTTGTAGTCGGTCACGGTTGTCGCGGTCGGATATGTGTCGGAAGCGACGCAGGTTTGAACCAAGTATAGCAACCCGCCAACGGCGACCGAACACCCGGCGTCCGACGCCGACGACGGGGTTCCCCACCCAGCCGGCGAGCCCATGCGACAGGGGTCGCACGACCGCTCGGCTGTCGGGCACCGCCCGACAGCGCACGCGACTGTGCGATCGTCATATGATGCCGGTCATCTGGACAATCGCGCGGCGAAATCCCGTTCAGGGCGGAGCATGAGTCCCCAACCGGCCTTGGTGGACAATGCGTGGGCATCGGCGTTCAGCATGCCGCCCGGACCGAACATCAGCGGGGGGATCGCGACGTCCGCTTCGAGCAGGTGAGTGCCGAACGCCCCTTCCTGCGCGAGGAGGTCGACGCCGGCCTCGCGGGCGGCCTTGACGAGCGCCAGCGAGCGCAACAGCCCCCCCATCTTGGACACGCGCACGTTGATGATCCAACGCTCCGGGTCCCCGGCAAGCGCCGCCATCTGGTCTGCCCGCAGCACGCTCTCGTCCAAGATGATCGGAGAGCCCGTGTGCTCCGACACGATGCGCATCCCCTCGAGCGCGTTCGCCGGCAGCGGCTCCTCGATACCGACGAAGGACATATCGAGGCCCGCGAGGTGTCGCACCGCGGTCTCGGCATCATCCCACAGATTGTTTGCGTCGACTCGAATGCGAAGACTCTCAAAGTCCTCCAGGTCCCGCAACGTGTCCATCTTGTCACGATCCCGAACCGGGTCGCCCGACAGCTTCAGCTTGAATTCGACGAACCCCATCTCGCGATATCGGGCGACGGTCGCTCGAAACATGTCCGGTCCACCATCGCCTACGACCGCCGAGTAGCGAAATTCTCCAGTCGCAGGCGGCGCCCCCACCACCCGCTCGACCGGCGAGTCCTCACACCGCGCGAACAGCTCGAGCACGGCCAGCTCGACGGCACACCAGGCCGCGGGGTTCGCGTCGATCACCGCTGAGTGGGCATCGGCCCACGCCGCGAGGGCGTCGACCGAGCCGACTCGCTGACATATGGAATCCCGGTGGTCGTCGAAGAACGCCTGCGCCGAGGCGAGGCTTTCTCCCGTGACGTACTCTCGGGGACAGCCCTCCCCCACCCCCACGCAGCGACCGGTGCGGGCCGCTACCCAGACACTCTGCGTGGCCGTGCGTACGGCGGAGCTATGTGCGAAGGCGGTCGTGAAGGGGATGTCCACCCGATAGAGCTCGAGTCGCACGGCTAGGTCGCCCTGTCGCGCGGCACGTCCACGCGGAAGTCCGCGAAGGGAAACGCGCAATCCGACTGATACTGCAGGACGATGAGCTTGAACTGCCCCTCTCGCTGTCCCTGCCGCAGGCAGTGCCGTTTGTAGGCGTCGCCGGTCCCCGGCCTGACGGGCAGGAGCTCGAGGTGCTGTAATCGTCCGCTGGCCCGCTTCGCGGCGTACTCCACGTTCGATTCGCCGAGCTTGCGTTCGACCGACCCGAGCGTGTTGGTCCGCCACGTCTCCGTCGGTGTGGCACACTCGACGACCAGGCGGTAGACCTGTCGGTTCGCGTCGGCCAGCATCAGAAAGAATGCCGACGCGAGCCCGGTCTCGTCTTCGGTCGAGCGCACCGCGTCGATGACCTGGCTCTCGTATAATTTTTCACCGGTGATGTTCGTAACCCCTTTTCCCTTCTGGACGAACTCGATCGTGGGCGTGGCGTGAAACGAGCCCGTCACGCGCACGATGTCGTTCATGAAGTAGCGGTACAGCCCGGTCCCGGTGGTCGGGACAATGTAGTACTCCTTGCCCTGTTCGATCTGTTCGATCGTGCGAAACACTTTTCGACCGCCGTCCCAATCGTCTCGTTCGACGAACTCGAAGAAATTCTCGTGAATCGTCGGGGTGCCGGCGTTCCGCTCCACGTCGGCGACGAGCGTGCCGCGGAACTCGCTTGACAGATACCCCAGCTCGACAACGCGCGCGCCAGGCGGGAGTGCCGGCCGCACACTGGCGAGCGGAATCCGGCAGCTGCCGCCGGTCCACGTCGACACCAGACGGAGCTCCGGCCAGAGCGCGGCGAACGTCGGCCGCGGCGACCCGAGGATC
>SMUY01306182.1_pt1 | contig 23180 bp, 24 predicted proteins | sample 2456441 | NCBI WGS metagenome assembly SMUY01 (sample SAMN11095931, study PRJNA526329) | marine sediment metagenome | biome: Marine sediment; feature: Surficial sediment; material: Deep marine sediment; isolation source: Hadal surficial sediment | place: Pacific Ocean | collected 2014-11 | depth...
GCAGCTGCGTGATCCTGATCCGCTGGTAGCGTTGCAGCGACTTGCGCATCGGTTGCGTACGCGATGTCCTACGGCATCAGGTCGGGAGCCCTCCCACGAGCCAGCCGGCTACGATGCTGGCCGTCGCCAGCACGATCCAGCGCGCGTAGGGCCGTGCGGGATCCCATAGGGAGGCCGCGAGGCCCAGGACCAGCAGCATGTCGATCGTCCAGGAGAAGTCACGCTCCAGCAGGAACAGCGCCCACTTCTCATCTAATGCGGGCCACAGGAGTGGCACCGCTAGCTGTGCGAACGGATCCATGCGCTGAGCTGCAGCTTAGACGGCCTAGGACGATGGGATGGAGGCTTCCACGGCGACCGGGATCGCGGCCATGCGCGGGATGCCCGTGATCGGGTCGTACTCGTTGTCGACGCGCGTGAGGCGCCCGGTGTTCGCGCCCACCTGCCGGGGATCGTCGTCTTCGTCGGGGTTGGCGCCGAAGGCGTGGCTCATCGAGATCACCCCGGGACGCAGATCGCGCTCTGCCTCCACCACCCCTCGGATGCTGTCGTGCGGCGAGCGGATGGTGACCGTGTCTCCGCTCTTGAGGCCCAGCCGCGCCAGATCCTTGGGGTTCATGAAGGCCGGGTTATAGGGCTTACGCCGCGCCACCCTGGGGTTCGTGCGAAAAGACGAGTTGAGGAACTGGTACGAGCGGCGCGATACGAGCAGGAAGGGATAGCCCGGGTTACGTTGACGCGCCTCGAAGTCCTCAGCCCGAACCTGCGTGAGCTCCTGCATCATGTACGCGTTCCCGACGTCGAGCCGGTACTCGCAGTCTTCGTCGCGCGGCTGCACCACCTCGTTGACCTCATCGAAGACGTGTCCGTGCGGGTACTGCTTGACCTCGCTCAGGGGAATGCGCGAGTTCCGGCACATGATCTCGTAGATGTCATCGGTGGTCGGCTTGTTCTGCATGTCGAGCGGAATGACCTGCGGCGGGCTCTCGATGTGCCGGCCCCAGCCGTAGAAGTTCACCCATTGCAGCTCGAGCCCCATGCGCTGCGCCAGCCCGTAGAAGAGCTCCCAGTCCTCGATCACGTCGGAACCCTCCGGCGGGTCCAAGAGCTTGGGAGTGTACTGCGCGTAGGGGTCGTCGAAGCCGAGCCCGGGGCCGAAATACTTGATGCCCTCGGCCGTCTGCGTCATCCCCGGGGTCTCGAAGGTGAGGCGCGGCGCGATCACGTAGTGTGCGAGCCGCGCGGTGGCCGACATCTCGATGTCGAGCGTGACCAGCAGCTCGAGCTTTTTCAGCGCTTCGAAGCTGCGGCGCTGGTCGGGCCATGCCATCATGGGATTGCTGCCGACGCAGAAGAGCGCCTTCACCTGGCCCTTGCCCTCGAGCAGAATCTCGTCAGCCAAAGCCGCCGTGGGCAGGCCGGGGGTGGTGTTGGTGAGGCCACGCACGCGTAGCTTCTCGCCGTAGCCCCAGGCCTTGTATGGGGGGTAAGGCTGGGCCTTGCCAGTGTACGGCTGGAGCAGCACATTGGGGCTGCGCAGCTTCTCGCCCGCCCGCACCCAGTAGCCGCAGACCGAGTTCAAGCACAGCGCGAGGTAGGAGGTCAGGTTGCCGCGCGTCGGAAAGCTCGAGCCCGTGCCCGTGGTCACGCCGCCGCGCTTTGCGCGTGCCAGCACGCGTGCGGCCTCGACCAGTGGCTCTACGCGAACATCCGCGCGCCGCGCCACGTAGTCGGGCGTGAAGGGCTTGACCTGATCGGCCAGGCTCTCGAAGCCCTGCACGTTCTCCTCCACGAACTCCTTGTCGTAGAGACCCTCAGCGATGATCACGTGCAGTAGTCCCGCGAGCAGCGTCGGGTCCTCTCCCGGCCGCGCCTGCAGGTGAATGTGAGCCCGACGTACGCTCTCGGTGCGACGCGGATCGATCACGATCAGCTTGAGTCCGCGCTTGACCGCGTCTTTGAAGGCCTGTGCGGGGTTCTCGTTGAAGCCCCCGGCCTTCGAGATCACCGGATTGGTGCCCACCAGAAGCCAGGCGTGGGCCGAGTCGAAGGCCGGCTGCCCCGCGATCCAGCCGCCGTGCAGGGCCTGTGCGATCTGCTTTCCGGGCTGATCGATCGTGTTCGCGGTGAAGAACATGCGCGAGCCAATGGCGCGCAGCAGGGCATTGGCCATCCCACCCGAGGCCGGATAGGGCAGCGTGTTGGTGCCGATGTACATCGCCACCGAGCGCGGTCCGTGGCGTGATACCAGGCCCTGGAGCTTGGCCGCGATCTCGTCCAGCGCCTGCTCGCTCCCGATCGGTTCATGGCTTCCGTCGGCGCGGCGCTTCTGACTGTGGAGCAGTCGGTCCGCGTGGTTGTGCTGCTCCGGCAGCGCCCGCCCCTTGGGACAGGAGTAGCCGCGGTAGAGTGGCGCCTCGGGATCCCCCGTCACCTGGATCACCCGGCCCCCCTTGACCGTGACCAGGACCGGGCAGTGGGCCGTGCAGAGGCGACAGGTACTCGGGTGAATCTCGCTCACACAGGTCCCTCCCCGGTCACTATATCCGAAGCGCCCTCTTCTGGCGCCTCAAAAGTGTAGCTTGGTTTCTCTGGAGTGAAGTGGGAGAATCGCAGCGTGCGCTTGTCCCCTGCTCTGACGCCGGCCATCGCCGTTACCCTTGCAGCCTTTGCGCCGTCTGTGGAGGCTCATCCCGACATCGCGGAGCAGGAGGCCTTCATCGAGCAGGCGCTTCAGGAGAGCCCGGCGGACCCCACGCTGCATCTCCAGCGGGCTCTCATCCAGCGCCAACGGGCGCGCTGGGACGAGGCCGCGGCCTCGTACCTACGGGCCGCCGCCCTGGGAGCCGACCGCGACCAGGTGGGCGTAGCGCTGGCGCAGGTCTTCCTGGATGCGGGCTGGCCTAAGACGGCGGAGATGCAGGTGCAGCAGGTCCTGCAACGCAGGCCTGAGAACGCACAGGCGTTGATCACCCGGGCGCACGTGCGCCGGGCACTCGGAAAACCCCAGGGCGCCGCCGCTGATTTCGAGCGCGGCGTCGGCCGTCTCGTTCATCCGGAGCCGGGCCTGGTGCAGCAGGCGATGAACGCGCAGCTGGCCGCCGGCCGTCCCGAGGTGGCGCTGCAGATCGCCGACGAGGCCATGCAGAAGATCGGTATCGTCGTCTCCGTCCAGCTGCCCGCGATCGAGATCGAGCTGGAGCTTGGCCGTCTCGAGGCGGCGCTCGCTCGCATCGACGCGCTGCTGCTGCAAGCGCCGCGGCACGAGCTGTGGCTGGCCCAGCGCGGCGAGATCCTGGAAGGGGCGGGCCGGGTTGCCGAGGCGCGGGCGACCTATGAGCACATACTCTCACTGATCCAGGAGCGACCGCCCAGGCGGCGGAGTGAGAAGATCGCGGCGCTGGAGCGCCGACTGAGGGCGAAGCTCATGCAAGCGGAAGTCAGCGAGGAGTGAGTCTCAGCGCTTGACGCCGCCGGTGCAGAAGGATATGCGGCACGGCGAGCAGCAGGGCGAACCCGCCATACAGCAGTGCCACGAAGAACATCCCGTCGCCAATCGGGTCGACCACGCCGACCACGGCGGGGAAGAGTGACGCCTTGATCAGAATCGCGAGGTTCGTGTTGCGGATCGTGACCTCGATGCCGATCGCAAGGCGGTCAGGCGCGGCCAGGCGGGCGACGCGGCTCGCGAGCAGAGCCGCCTGCTGTGAGCACAGCGCCAGCAGGAACATCGCGAGTGGCGCCAGCACGCCGTAGTCGCGCGGGTCGAGTCGGCCGGACCCGCCGGCCCCCAGCGCCATCACGCAGATCAGTCCCAGGCTGATGCGGATGCACCAGTGCGCGAAGCGCTCGCGTCCCTGGCCGAGTCGCGGGCCGAGCAGCATCCCGGCGCCGAGCGGGATGAGCAATGCGACTCCGATCTCGTAGGCCATGCGGCCGATGGGCAGCTCGAAGTCGGGTGGCAGATGGGCTCCGGCCAGCAGGTGCAACAGGAGCGGTGTGGTGACCAGCGCCCCGGCCGTCGTGATGGCGGTCAGTGCGATCGAGAGCGCAATGTTCCCGCGCCCAAAGTAGGTGGCGATGTTCGAGAAGGTGCCGCCCGGGACGGCCGCGACCAGCACCAGGCCTGCGGCGATGCCGGCGGGCACGGCCAGGGTCCACCCGAGCGAGGCTGCGATCAAAGGAACCAGCAGCAGCTGAGCGGCTAGACCCAGCAGGAGTGCGCGCGGGCTACGCAGCACCCTCAAGAAGTCGCGCGGCCCGAGCAGCGCCCCCATCCCGAGCATGGCGAAGCCGAGCTGCAGCGAGGCCAGCAGGTACTCGTAATGCGGGTAGCTCTCGAACACGGATTCCCAATCCTAGTAAAATGACGGAAGTCATGGCTCGCTCGACCGCAAAAGGGGTGATCACCTTAGCTCTGCTCACGCTGAACGTTCTGCTCTGTTTCGTGCCCATCATCATGCTCGGCCTGCTCAAGCTGGCGCTGCCGGTGCAGGGTTGGAGGGACCTCGCGTCGCGCTGGCTCATGCGGCTCGGTGAGCGCTGGATCAGCACCAACCAGGCGATCCTCAGCGTGACCCAGGCGATCCGCTGGGACATCCGCGGCGCAGACAGCCTGCGGCGGAACGAGTGGTACCTGGTGATCTCCAACCATCAATCGTGGGTCGATATTCTGGTGTTGCAGGCGGTCTTCAACCGCCGCATCCCGTTCCTCAAATTTTTCATCAAGCAGCAGCTCATCTGGGTGCCGTTCCTCGGCCTGGCGTGGTGGGCCCTGGATATGCCCTTCATGAAGCGTTACTCGCGCGAGTTTCTGGCGAAGCATCCCGAGATGCGGGGCCGCGACCTGGAGACGACGCGCAGGTCCTGCGAGAAGTTCCGCCGTGTGCCCACGTCGATCATCAACTTCGTCGAAGGCAATCGCTTCACCGCAGAGAAGCAGTCCCAGAGGAAGTCTCCCTACCGCCATCTCCTGCCCCCGCGCCCGGGAGGAGTCGCCTTCGTGCTCGGAGCCATGGGGGGCATGCTGCACGCGCTGCTCGACGTCACGATCGTATACGACGGGGGCACACCGAGTCTGTGGGATCTCTGCTGCGGCAGGGTGAGCCGTGTCGTGGTTCACGTGAGCGAGCGCAAGATCGCGCGCTGGATCGCTGAAGGGGACTATTCCGACGATGAGGCGTACCGCGACCGCTTCAACCAGTGGCTCGGGAGCGTTTGGGCGGAGAAAGACGAGCGGATCCGCGCGATCAGGGGTGAGCCGGACTTGTCTCCCCGTACGCCTGATTCAGCGGTATCATGACGGGCTCATGCAGCCGCCCCTGCCCGATGGGATCGTCGCGTTCGTGAAGCGGGAGTGCCCGACCTGCGAGCTGGTCGTCCCGGTGCTGGAGGAGCTCTCGAAGCAGCTCAGCCTGACGGTGTACACGCAGGACGACCCGGGCTTTCCACAGGGGATCGAGGCCCGGGACGACACCTCGCTCGAGCTCTCGTGGCATCACCAGATCGAGGCGGTGCCCACGCTGCTGCGGGTCGAGCAGGGCGTGGAGCAGGAGCGCGTGCTGGGCTGGCAGCGGGGCGAGTGGGAGACCCTCACCGGCGTGCGTGGACTGGGACCCGGGCTGCCCGAGCTGCGCCCGGGCTGTGGATCGCTCAGTGTTGACCCCGATCGGGCACCCGGGCTGGCCGCGCGCTTCGGCGCCTCGCAGCTGCGCGCGCGTCGCGTGGAGCTGGCCATGCTCGAGGATGAGTTCGAGACCATGGTTGCCCGCGGCTGGTCCGACGGCCTGCCCCTGGTTCCACCCACGCCCGAGCGCGTGCTGGCGATGCTCGACGGCACCACGCGTAAGCCGGATGAGACCCTGGCGCTGGTGCCGCCCGACCTGGTCGAGTGCAGCGTTGAGAAGGTGGCCATCAACGCCGTCATGGCGGGCTGTAAGCCCGAGTACCTGCCCCTGGTCCTGACCGCGCTCGAGGCCGCCTGCACGGACGAGTTCAACATGCACGGGCTGCTCGCTACGACCATGGGCGTCGGTCCCATCTTGATCGTGAACGGACCCATTCGTCACGCGCTCGGTATGAACTCGGGCAAGAACGCATTGGGTCAGGGCAACCGCGCCAACAGCACCATTGGTCGCGCCCTGCAGCTCGTGATTCGTAACGTCGGCGGCGGTCGTCCTGGAGAGGTGGATCGCGCCACCTTCGGCCAGCCCGGCAAGGTGGGGTTCTGTTTCGCCGAGGACGAGGAGGGCTCTCCCTGGGAGCCGCTCTCGGTCTCCCTGGGGGCGAAGCCGGGCAGCAACACCGTAACCCTCTTCGCGGGCGAGGGTCCCCGGACGATCGTGGACCAGCTCTCACGTGAGCCGGACTCGCTGGCGCGCAGCCTGGCCGTGAACCTGCGCGCGCTGTACCACCCCAAGCTCTTGCTCGGGCTGGACTGTTTGCTTGTGATCGGGCCTGAGCATGCACGCGTTTTTCGCGAGGCCGGCTGGGACAGGGCGAAGTTGCTCGAACGACTGCACGAGCTGCTCCAGGTCCCGGGAAAGGAGTTTGTCCGGGGAGCGGACGGTATTGCCGAGGGCATGCCCGAGGCGCTCAAGGACAAGACGCTGCCCAAGTTTCGGCCCGGCCGCCCGCTGATTGTTCACTGCGGTGGCGGCGCCGGGCTCTTCTCTGTCATGATTGGAGGCTGGGCCGGAGGTGAGTTGGGCAGCCAACCGGTCATGCGGGAGATACGACCATGATGCGCGTTCTGCTCGATCCCACCAGCGAGACCCAGCCCGCCCTGCGGGCACGCCTGCCGCGTCTGGCATCGCTACAGGGCCGGACCGTGGGTCTGCTCGACATCGCCAAGCCGCGCGGAGACATCTTTCTCGACCGGCTGGAGGAACGTCTGCGTGAGCGGGGCGCACACGTCGAGCGTTTCCGCAAGCCGACCTTCACCAAGCCGGCTCCCGTCGACCTACGTCAGGAGATCGCGACCCGCTGCGATGCCGTGGTGGAGGCGCTGGCCGACTGAGGCAGCTGCACGTCGTGCAGTGTGCACGACACGGTCGATCTAGAGGGGCGGGGCGTGCCCAGCGTCTTCGTCGCCACCGTCGAGTTCACCGATGGTGCCGAGCATCAGGCACGCTCGCTCGGGGCGGAGGCTCCCGCGGTGTATGTGGAGCACCCGATTCAGGATCGCACCGACCCTGAGATGCGCGCGATCGCCGACCAGGTCTTCGAGACACTCGTGGCCCAGCTCGTCTCAGAGGATGCCGAAGACGCGTAGTGCGCCTGCGCTACCCCTAGTCGTCTCCGAACCAGTCATTCCAGAGCGATTTTGCGCCGCTTGCGCCCCGCTCGAAAATGCTCTCATCGGCTGACGCGGGCACGTTCCTCTTGGGCGCTCCTGTGTAGGAGAATGTGCTCGTCGAAAGGGTGCGACCGGACTCACTGATCACCGATGCGCTCCAGGTTCCCACCCGATGGCGCTCGAGCCACTTGCGCGAGTAGACGCGCCAGCGCGGCCCCTTCACCTTGAACTTGATCTCGGCCATCACCTTGCCGTTGAACTTCCAGCGGTGCGTGATGGTCTTTCCGGTCATGTTTTTCAGCTCGGTGAAGTAGTAGATCTTCTGCTGATTGTTCCGGAGCATGGTGATCTTGTTCAGGGGCTCGCGGTTCTTGATCGCGGTGGTGAAACTCGCACGCTCCACATAGCCCCCAAGACGCCGAACGGGATTCAGCTTCTGGACCATGGGCGTCCCGCAGGCCGCCGTTCCTAAAATGAGTAGGGCAAGTAAACCCTTCTTCATGGCGTGTCCTCCCCGAGGAGGGGTCGTCTTACAGGAATCAGACCCGCCTCATCGCAGACCTATCGGCATCTCGCCGCGGACACTAGAGACCCCGCAACGCCGTTCCTGCCTGCGGCCCGCGCATGAGCTGCACATCTGCGTGACACCACAGCCCGCGCTCGTCAGAGCCGATACGTCCCCTAGATTTCGAGTGTGGGCCATTCGATGACAGCTGAACGAGAAGCACTTCCGGTTCCCCAGAGCTACCTCGAGGCAGCCGAGCGCCCCGAGATCGAGGAGCGGCTGCGGGAACGTTTGCCCGAGAAGCTGCGCCGGATCGCGGACAACCGGCTGGTCAGCCTGGCCAAGGAGGCCTACGGCTACACCACGCATCCGGCCATCTCGCGTCGCTACAAGCTACTCGGGGCCGGAGCCCTGCTCTACCTGATCGCGCCGCTCGACGCGGTCGCCGACTGGATCCCGGGCCTCGGCTATCTCGACGACGCGGCCGTGTTGACGGCATTCGTGGTGACGGTGCGGGAAGCGGTCAAGGAGGTGGTCTCACACACCCAGCACGCGGCGGAGGAGGTGGTGTCGCACGCGGTCTCCGAGGCCCGCGAGGCCTGGGCCCGGCGCGGGTTGAGCCAGGTCTGTCTGAGCCTCTGGGCGGCCACGGCCGCCGCGTGTGTGGGCCTGCTCTACTATGGAGCGCGCACTACGGTGCTCGTCCCCGCCGGCGACGCCATAACGCTGGACCCGTTCTTCTGGGCTTGCATGCTCGCGGGCGCGCTCGGCTTCGTCTACCAGCTCGTCTTCGCGCTGCGCGTCTGGCGCCGTTACGCGGCGGCCTGCCCCGAGATCAAGGAGCCGCTGGCCTACGCGATCGTGTCGCTGGCGGACTGGCGCAACACCCTCGCCCTGGCCCTGCCGGTGCTGGTGCTGCTGGTGCTGGTTCTGCTACGGGGCGTGCTCGCCGTACAGGGGTAAAAGGCTTGACAACCCCCTAAAATCATGGAGAAAGTAAGCCATGGCCCGCTTCGTTCCTGGCCTGGCTTCGGGTCTCCTCGGTTTTGCGCTGCTGCTCCAGCCCCGCGACGCGCTGCCTCACCCGGTCGCGCTCCCGATCGAGGGCGCCAAGCTCATGCTGAAGACGCAGCAGGGAGCGAGCAAGCAGCGCGTGCGCTTCATTGCCAAGGATCAATCCCCGGCGCTCGCGCTGGGGCATGATCCCGCGCAGAGTTCCACCTGGCTGCTGCTGCGCGGCTACGGCACGAACGGCGGATCCACGGGCAAGATCGAGCTCGACCCGAGCAAGTGGAAGACGCTCGGTCGCGATGAGAACGTCAGGGGCTACAGGTACTCGGACAAGGCCGGTACACGCGGCGGCGTCCGGAAGATCATCTGGAAGCGCGGCAGCATCTCTATCAGTGCGGGCGGAGCGAACTGGCCCTGGTCCCCCCAGGGACCGCAGGACTGGATGGGTGTCTATTTCGGCATCGAGGACGAGACCGTCTGTGCCGATTTCGGCGGCGAGATCAAGCGGAACGAGGCCGGCGTCTTTCGTTCCAAGCGAGCGCCTGCCCCGGCGGACTGCCCGGAGGCCGTGTGTGGGAACGGCGTGGTGGAGCTGGGGGAGGTCTGCGACGACGGCAACCTGGTGGAGGACGATGGCTGTACCCGCGAGTGTGTGGAGGGCACGTGTGTGGCCTCGACCTATAACTCCACCTACGAGGCCATCCAGGACGTGGTCTTCGACCAGGGCGGCTGTACCAATACGCTGTGCCACGGGGCCGAGCCGGGGCAGGGCCAGTTGAATCTGGACCCGAATGTGGCGTATCAGAACCTGATCGAGGTGCCGGCGACGGCCACCGCACACGATCGTGTCGTGCCTGGCGCGCCGCGGGACAGTGAGCTCTGGATCCGCCTGGCCAAGGCGGCCGACCCGAACGGGATCGAGGACCCGGTCGCGGGTATGCCTTTCGGTGCTCCTGCGCTGCCGGATGATCTGATCGAAGCCGTGCGTCTCTGGATTGGTGCGGGCGCGCCCGAGACGGGCACCGTCACGGGGACCGAGGACAAGCTCTCGGCCTGCCTGCCGGAGGTTACGCCCATCAGCATCACACCACTGCCACCGCCCGATCCCAACGAGGGCATGCAGCTGGTGATGCCGGGCTACGACCTGCTGGCGCAGACCGAGGTCGAGACCTGCTTCGCGACCTACTACGACATCCGCGACCAGGTGCCCGCGCGTTTCATGGATCCCAACCGTGAGTTTTTCTACATGGACAACAGCATCACGCGCCAGGATCCCCATAGCCACCATATGATCCTCATGCACTCGGGCATTGACGATCAGCTGGCCAACGACCCCTCCTTCGGCACCTGGACCTGCGTGGGCGGCAGCCTGGACGGCCAGGAGTGTGACCCGCTCGACACCGCCTCCTGCGACGACGGAAGCTGCCGCAGCCAGGTCGGGCCCAACATCGCCTGTATCGGCTTCGGCCCGCCCGGCGGCGCGACCGGCGCCAGCACGGTGGGCCGTCTCGGCGGCTCGGGCAACGGTCAGCTCTCGCTCATTCCGGGAGAGGGCTACTTCACCAGGGTGCGAACCACGGGGATCGTCTACTGGAACTCCCACGCGTTCAACACGACCAGCTACGACCATTTCATGGCTGCACGTACCAACCTGATCTTCACCGATGACCTGCAGTTCGAGCTCGTTCAGTTCCAGTATGCCAACCATATCTACGACGCGGCCGGGCAGCTGCCCTTCACCAAAGCGACCTACTGCCGTGACTATGTGGTGCCCCAGGGCCGTAGGATGATCAGCCTCAGCTCGCATACACACCAGCGCGGAGAGGTGTTCTGGATCCTCGATCCCGCGGACGAGCAGATCTACATCAACTACACTTACGATGATCCGCTGACCAAGGTCTTCGATCCGCCGCTCGCGTTCGACTCGCCCAGCACGGCCGGCCGCACGCTGACCTACTGTGCCACCTACAACAACGGCGTTGCGCCCGATGGCTCGCCCGACCCGTCGAGCGTGAGAAAGCGCTCTGTCACGCCCCAGAACGCCGCTCTATGCTATCCCCTGGGCTGCACCGAGGGTCAGATCGGCGCTCCCTGCAACGGCCCCACCGACCACGCCAGCTGTGACTCCTCCCCGGGCGCCGGAGACGGGCTCTGCGATGCGTGCACCATCACCGCGGGTGTGAGCACCGAGGACGAGATGTTCGTCCTGCTCGGCTCGTACTACTACCCCTGATCGGTGAGCTTCTCACTCGCGGGTAGGACCGCAGTCGTCACCGGTGCGGGGCGTGGAATCGGCCGCGAGACCGCGCTCGAGCTGGCGCGGCTGGGTGCGAGCGTGGTGGTGAACGACATCGGAACCTCGACCGCCGGCGCTGGCAGCGACGTCGCTCCCGCCGAGCAGGTCGTGAGCGAGATCGTTGCGGCCGGCGGGCAGGCCGCCGCCAACACCGATTCGGTGACCGAGTTCGACGCCGCGGGGCGGATCATCGCTACCGCGCTCGACCGCTTCGGCGGTGTCGACATCCTGGTGAACAACGCAGGACTGTCCGCGGGCGCCTCGATCTGGGAGCTCGAGCCCGACGTCTTCGAGCGCGTGATCGCGACCCACATCAACGGCACGTACAACTGCACGCGCCACGCGGTGGTGCACATGAAGCAGGAGGGGTGGGGCCGCATCGTGAACCTCGTCTCCCGCTCCGGGCTGATCGGTGTGGCGGGAAACGCGGCCTACGGCACCGGGAAGGGCGGGATCTTCGGCTTCACCAACGTGGTCAGTCGCGACCTTGCCCGCTTCGGTATCACCGTGAACGGCGTGAATCCGTCGTCCACCGACACGCGCATGGTGAGTGAGGCGATCGAGGCCGCTCAACAGGCCGGGGGCGAGTTCGCAAAGCGGGCCGAGAACCTGAAGGCCGTACTCCAGACGCCCCACGAAGTGGCGGTGCTGATTGCGGCGCTGTGCTCCGATCAGGCGGCATCCATCAGCGGCCAGTTTTTCTTCGTGCGCAAGACCGAGGTGGGCCTGTTCCAACCGCTCACGCTCACCCGCACCACATCACGCGAGGAGCCCTGGACGGCGGGCGATTTGGCCGATGCCATCGCCAAGCTCGAGCCGTATCCCCTCGACTCCCCGTACTAGTGTCCTGATCCGGAAGTTCGCTTGCATTCTCGGCGCCCGCTGCATCCACGCTCGCGGCGTTGCACTCGCTCGCGCGCCTTGCGAGCGCGGCGCCTCGGCCGCGAGAACTGCTTCAGAACTCCCGGAACAGAAAACTAGCGGAACTGCGGCAGGACCTTCTCGCCCAGGATACGGATCGACTCGAGGCTCTTCTCGTGCGGAGTGTGCCAACCGACGACGGGAATCAACACCAGCTGGTCGAGGCCGATATCCGAGAAGCGCTTTGCGGTCGCGGCCACCTCGTCCGGGTTGCCGACGCAGAGTCCGTTCTGGTGCAGGAACTCGCGCGAGACCTTGCCCTTGGCGAAGGGCCCACGGAGATCCTTGTCCTGTTGAGCCTTCTTGATCAGCTCGCGGATTCGGGTCTGGCTCATCGGCCGCGGCTCGCCCTCGAGACGCTTGGCGAAGTCCGGGATGGTGTCGAAGTAGACCGAGAAGTGCGCCGTCACGCCTGAGGGCTGCGCCTTGAAGATCGCGATCGCCTCGTCACTGTCGGCGAGGCACATGGCCGGAGCGATGGCCATGATCTTGTTGTTGACGAACTCGCCCACCGGCTCTGCCTTCTCGATCGTGTCCTTGTAGGTCTCGATCAGCGGCGCCAGCGCCTGCGGGTCGGAGAAGCTGAACATCGCCACTCCCAGACCCATCTCCGCCGCGAGCTTTACCGTGCCCGGGTTAGAGGCCGTCACCCACAGCGGTGGGTGTGGCTTTTGCACCGGCTTGGGCAGGATGCAGCGCTCGGGGACCGAGAAGTACTTCCCCTCCCACGAGAACAGGTCCTGGGTCCACATCTTCGGGATGGCCCGGATGGCCTCCTCCCACATCTCACGCGTCTGGTCGTTATTAATCCCGAAGGTGTTGACCTCGGTCGAGCCGCTACCGCGGCCGGTGCCCAGCTCCACGCGCCCGTTCGTCAGGATGTCGATCGTGGCAATCTGCTCGGCGACGCGTACGGGGTGATTGATCGGCGGACACAGGTTGAAGATCCCGGTGATCAGCCGGATGCGCTCCGTGAGCATGCCCACCGCCAGGCACGACAGGTGCGATGCCGAGTTGTGCGAGTACTCCTCGAGACAGTGATGCTCCGGCGCCCAGAAGGCGTCAAAGCCCGCGCGGTCGGCGGCCACCCCCATCTCGACGTCGTGCCGGATGCGGCGCGGCTCCGCCTCCTCCCACGGCCTTGGCCCCACCGAGGCCCCCTGAAAGATTCCGAATTCCATGGGCCGCCATGCTACCAGATCGACCTACGGCCTGTTCAGGGCGGCACGCAGGCCGGGGCTGGCCTCAGCTGGCCGGCGCCAGCCGGTAGCGGATGGGCATGTGCTTGAAGCCGGGCACCAGGTTCGAGGCCGTGCGCTGGGGCGTTCCCGTGAGCTCGACCGACTCGAGTCGGGTCACCAGCTCGCGGAAGATCGCCCCGCTCGTCTTACGCGCGAGGTGCGCTCCCATGCAGAAGTGCTCGCCGATGCCGAAGGCGAGGTGTGGGTTAGGGTGACGGTCAAGGCGCAGCTCCAGCGGCTCATCGAAAACCTCCTCGTCGCGGTTGGCGGAGGCGTAGAAGAGCACCAGGCGGTCGCCGCTGCGAATCTTCTCTCCGTGCAGCTCGTAGTCCTGGCTCGCCGTACGCATCATGTGGTTCACGGGAGTCACGTAGCGCATGATCTCGTCGACCGCGCGCGGCGTGATCTCGGGCTCCGCGGCCCAGCGCTTGCGCAGCTCGGGTCTCTCGATGAGCTCGAGAAAGCCGCCGCCGATGCCTCCGCGGGTCGTTTCGTGCCCGGCGGTGAAAGCGATGAGGAAGTAGCCCAGCGTCTCCAGCTCGCCCATTGGCTCGTCATCGATGCGTGCGTTCGCGAACACACTCGCCAGGTCGTCGCGCGGGTTGGCGCGCCGGTCTTCGATGATCTTGCCGAAGTACCCCCAGAACTCCATGAAGAGCTGCTTGATGCCCTCCATGCGGTCCTCGCTGCGCTGGAACTCGGGATCCTCGGAACCGAAGAGCTCGTTCGTGAGACGCAGGATGAAGGCCTCGTCCTCCTCGGGTACGCCGAGGATGTGCGCAATCACCTTGAGCGGGTGCCTGGACGCGATCTCGGGAATGAAGTCGCACTCCCCCTCCCGGCCGAGCCCGTCGACCAGCTTCCGCGCCGTCTCCGCCACCAGGCTGTCGAGCTGGTGCATGGCGCGGGGCGTAAAGTAGGGGCTCCCGACCTTGCGGTACTTCCAGTGCACGGGCGGGTCCATGTTGATGACGGTCCTGATCTGCTGCTGAACCTTGTCGTCCCCGGAACGCGCGCGCACCATCGTCATGCCGGGGCCGTTCAGGAAGATCTCCGGCTGCTTTGAGACCTCCACGATGTCGGCGTGCTTCGTCACCGCCCAGTAGGACAGCCACCCGGGCGGGTCGAAGAACTGGACGGGAGACTCCCGTCGCAGCTGAGTCCATTCGTCATGCGGGTAGCCGTGCTGCGCGTAGGCGGCGGGGTCGATCAGCCGCAACCCGTCGATCTGGGCCATCCTCTTCCTCCCTCTCGAAGATTGGGGCTTGGCTGCCAGGGTCGCATGCTTCAAGTGGGTTGGGTAGCGCTGTCGGCAATGATCGGCAGGTGTCCAGGCATCCGTTCGGCGCTGAGGCGCGTATATACTGCATGTGAGTCGGCGGCGGGAGGGCGCGGATTGGTGAGCGATCCGGCTCTGGAGAGCGAGCTTGTGAGGCGTGTCGCGCGCGGCGACGAGGTCGCGCTCGCGGTGCTCTACGACCGCCTGGCCCCTCTGGCCTATGGCTTGGCTCTGCGGATCGCGGGCGACAAAAGGTCGGCCCAGGACGCCGTCCAGGAGGCTTTCTTGAACGTGTGGCATGGTGCCGAGCGCTTCGTCGCGACGCGGGGTACGGCCCGCGCCTGGGTGCTGCGGATCGTGCGCAACTCCGCCATCGACCGCGCCCGCAGCGAGGGGGCTCATGAGCGCGCTAGGCTGCGGGCCATCGAGCTGGGCGGGGTCTCATGGCCTGCGGCGCCCGAGCGGCCCGATCTTCAGCTGGTGGGCCAGGAGAGCCGTTCCGCTCTCGACTCAGCCCTGGACGAGCTCCCCGCCGAGCAACGTCGGTTGATCGAGATCGCCTTTTTCCAGGGGCTTTCACATACGGAGATCGCAACCCGCGAGGGCATTCCATTGGGCACGGTCAAAGCTCGGATTCGCACTGGCATCGGTCGACTGCGGCAGATCGCCGCACAGGGGAGGATCCATGCCTGAGGATCCACGTCTGGAGGATGAGGAGCGCGAGATGGATGACGAAGGGCTGGAAGAACTTGCGCAGGTGCTGGCAACCCCGCCGCCACGCGAGCTGCGCGCGCGCGTGCTCGCTGCGGTTCAGGAGCGTGGCCAGCTCGATCGCGTCAGGCGTCGCTTGACGCGCTGGCGCGTCGGAGGCCTGGCGGCGGCCGCCGCGGCCTGCGTAATGGCGCTGCTCTACGCACAGCAGGTTCGCATCGCGCAGCAGAATGCCGATACCATCTCCGCCATGCTCGACGGCGCATCGGGGGTCATGGCTCACATGGCCGCACAGGGTCGGGAAATCGTCGAGAGAGGCGATGCGTTGCTAGTACACGCGGAGATCATCCGTATCCTCTCGAGCCCGAACCTGAAGACCGCGCCCCTGGATCCCATGGCGGGCCATAGCGGCAGCGCGCGCGTGCTGCTCGATCCGATCTCCGGGGCGGTGGCCTTGGTGGGCGTGGGCCTCCCTCCCGCGAAGCCCGGCGAGGTCTACGAGCTCTGGGCGCTTCGCGGAGATGCCCCGGAACGTGCGGGCGAGTTCGAGACCGATCCCAGTCGCAAGAATTTCGCGCTCCGCCTGCGCCACGTACGCGCACCCAGTGAGGTCACGGCGTTCGCAGTGTCTCTCGAGTCTAAGCGCGGACTGGCCGCTCCCCAGGGTCCCATCGTGCTGATGGGCTCGATCGAATCCTAAGCGTCAAAAAACGCCAGCGTGCGAACCTCGATACTCTCCCGGGGTCTTGCGTCTTTCGGAGAGGTGGGATCCTCGAACGCGGTGTGCGCCGTGAAGCGCGCGCGCCCGCTGTCGGAGTCGAAACACTTGAGCAGCATCGCCTCGTCGGTCCCCATGTTCGAGTAGTAAAACCAGCGGTGGTCGGCGTTGAAGGCGAGGGTATAGATCTCGCCCGTCCGGTCTCGATAGCGGAGGTCGGTGCCCTTCAGGTCCTGGGGACGGATGCTCTGCGCATCACATACCGCCAGCGGCGACTCCTGCACCGGTCCCCCGAGCGGCTTCCACACGTTGATCACTGCGAAGCGGTTCTTCAGGCGGGCCTCGGCCTCGTCGGCATCCAGCAGGTCCCGCACCCGCTGCGGCCCGGAGCCTTCGGTGTAGTCGTTGTGCACCAGCTTCACCGGGTGCTGGATCCCTTGCTCGCCTTGCTCGGCCCGCGTCGCGCTGCGCACGTTGTGGTCGAATGCGAGCACCCGCACGGCACCCGTGGCGCGCTTCACGAGCTCCTCGATCTCCGGGTAGTACGCTCCACGTATCGTCGTCTCGTGATAGAGGTTCTCGACCGCGGTCTCGTGCCGGGCCAGCGCGAAGCCCTCTCGCTCGAGGGAGGGCTCGGGCTCCAGGTCCCGGGCGTCGTGGATGGGGACAGTGCGCCGGTCGCCCGTTGTGTTGCGTAGCTGCGTGCCCGCTGGCGGCTCGTACAGGTAGTAGAAAGGCCGCTCGGACATTTCTGCCAGGTAGTTCAGTGTGCTCTTGACCATGGAGTCCTCGCCGGGCCGTCCATCCTACCCTGGTGTCCCGTAGCGAGTGAGCGCACCCTCGCCCTCCGGTCCCAGCCGGCCCCCAGGGCCGAGATGCCCCTTCCCGGGCACGTGGTTCACCTCCGCGCGGATCCCGTCCGGGTCCTCGAACAGCACGGAGTAATAGCCCGGGGCGAACTGCGGCCCGTCCTCGGGCGGATGCACGATCTTCGCGTCGAGCTCATCCACCAGAAAACGGTGGATGGCGTCGACATCCTCACGCTGGCGTGCGCGGAAACAGAAGTGATGCAGGCCCGAGCGGTCCTGATCGAACGGCACGCCGCGCTTCTCCGGTGGTGCGCCTCGCACCAGGAGTCCCGTTCGGCTTCCAATGCAGTAGACGACGTCTTCGCCCTTGATCAGCGTCTTCATCCCCAGGAAGTGACAGAGCTTCTCCCAGAACGGCAGACACTGATGGGGGTTGTTTACGCTGAGCTGGATATGCGCAATGCCGTTCACCTCTACGCTCATGGGGGTCCTCCATCGATCGGGCCTGCTATGCTCTGAAGCGTAGGTAGAGGGGGGGGCCGTGTCGATCCTTCTATGGGTCCTGGTCGGGACCGTGCTGGTCCTGGCCGCCTTGCGCGTCCGCTCCCTCGTGAGCCCCAGGGCCTTTCCGCCCTGGATGACCCCGATGCTCGAGACTCCGCTTCGAAACCGCGAGCGCATCGTCCTTCGCGCCGGAGTCAGGCCCAACGAGCGCATACTCGAGATCGGGCCCGGAGCGGGATGGCTCAGCGAGGCGCTCCTGGGAAAGCTCGGCGCCGACGGCCAGCTCGCCTGCCTCGATATCCAGATCGAAATGCTGCGCAAGGTGCGGGCGCGCCTCGGAGAGCGCACGCCCTGGCTGGTCTGCTCGAGCGGCTCGTGCCTGCCCTTTCGCGAGGGGACTTTCGATCGCGCGTTCCTGCAGCACGTGCTCGGTGAGATCCCCGACAAGAAAGGAGCCGTGGTCGAGCTCGCTCGCGTGATTCGAGCGGACGGCGAGCTGGCCGTGGGGGAGGGCCTGCCCGATCCGGACTACATTCGCGCTCCCGTTCTGAGAGAGCTCGTGATGGAGGCCGGCTTCGAGCTCGGTGAGCGCCTCGGAAGCTGGTGGGAGTACACACATCGCTTCAGGCGGCCCTAGCGTGGTGGACCCGAACCCGGGTCGAGCGTAAGCTAGCGGCGATCCTCAGTGCCGACGTCGCCGGCTGCAGCCGGCTGATAGCCGAGGACGAGGACGCGACCGTGCGCACCCTTGCTGCCTACCGGCAAGAGATCGCGTTGCCCGTGGAGCAGCACCGGGGCCGGCCCGTGAAAGTGCGGGAGGTGGGGCGCGAGCTCGGGGTGCAATACGTGCTCGAGGGGACCGTGCGCAAGGCAGAGGGGCGTGTACGGATCACGGCACAGCTGATCGATGCCACCACCGGCTTCCACCGCTGGAGCGAGCGCTACGAGCGCGAGCTCTCCAACATCTTTGCGCTTCAGTCGGAGATCTCACAGGAGATCCCGACCCAATTGAAGGTGGAGCTGCGCGACGCACAGTTCGAACGGTTCACGCGCAGATCGACCACCGACGTGAAGGCTTACGACACCTTCATGAGAGGGTTTGCTCACCTGGTGCGCTTCACGCATGAGGACACGCTGGAGACGCGCTACCTGTTCGAGCGCGCGATCGAGCAGGATCCGGACTTCGGCGTGGCGTACGCGTTCGCCGGGATGACGTACTTCAACAGGGTCTTGGGTGATCGTGGCCTACATCAATTTCCGGGCGGGTCGTAGGCAGCAGGCCGTGCAGCGACTGGAGCAGGTTCGGGCGAGCAACAGCGACCTGATCCTCGCGCGCATCCCCCTCGCCATCCTCTACGAGTCGGAGGGGCGCCACGAGGAAGCCCGCGTCCTGGTAAGCGAGATCCTGGCCGTGAACCCGAATTACGCGGCCAACTCGGCCAGTCGGCTGGCTCTCCTTGGCTCCGCCCCCGATGAGGGCCGAGCAAGCCTGCGCAGAGCGGGGCTTGCCTAACAGCCTCTGTTGTCTGCGGCCTGTCTAGAGGGGTACACTTATGGGTGGCCGGAGCGGGGCCCGTCCCCCGCGACCTCGGATCCTGCCCACGGCCGTGAGGAGGACCCAGATGGCAAACCCAGACGCATCCGTCTCGAGAACCCCGGCCGACATCGTCTTCGACGCCTTCTTTTTGGCGGGCTTCGGCGGCTCGATGGTGGGGCTCTTTTTTCTGGTCATTGACGTGTTGAACGGCCAACCCTTCTTTACGCCATCCCTGCTGGGAAGCGTGCTCTTCGGAGGCACGGCGGCCGAGACCGTGGTGGAGGTGAGCATGGAGATGGCCGCCTACTACACCATGGTCCACTTCGCGACCTTCGGCGCACTCGGACTGGGAGTCGCGATTCTCGTCTACGAAGTGGAGCTGCATGCGCGCCACACGGCCCTGGTCCTGCTGCTGTTGTTCATCGGCTTCGAGCTGGCCTTCGTCTTTGGAGCCTCGCTCCTGATGCCCGGTGTGATCGAGACGCTCGGGCCCCTGCGGGTGGGCGTGGCGAATCTGCTGGCTGCCGCCAGCATGGCGCTCTTCTTGCTGGCATCTCACCGGCCGGACCTGTGGCAGCGCCTGAGGCACGCCGCTCACCTGGGCTAGCGAACCTCACTCCTCAGCGAGCGGAGAGGAAGAACGCTCGCGCTCGACGCAGGTCGCGTTCGCCGACGACCCGCAGGCGGATCAGCTACGGGCCATCAGGTTTTGGGGAGCCTTTTCCGAGATCCCCTCTGGAGCCCCTCTGTCTCGGGAGATCTGCTTTGGCCTCGTCCGCGATCGAGAGCATCATGACCCCGAAGGTCGTATCGGTCGAGCCCGACACCCCCATTCTCGAGGTTGTGGGCCGCATGCACGCCCAGCGCTTCTCGTGCATCGTGGTGTGTGTCGAGAACCTCCCGGTCGGAATCGTCAGCGAGCGCGACGTGGTGGCCATTGCCGCCAGTCCGCTCTCGACCGCGCAGACCGGTATGACCGCGGGAGACTTCATGTCGGCGCCCGTAACCACGATCGAGACCACCGCTACGGTTGATGATGCGATCGAAAAGATCCAGCAGGCCCGGATCCGGCACCTCCCCGTCGTCGATGCCAGGGGTCAGCTGGTGGGGCTGGTGACGCAGACCGACATCGTTCGCGCCTACCGGACGCACATGGAGGCAATTGTCGCCGAGCGGACCGCGCAGCTGGCCGAGGCAAACAAGGAGCTCGAGGCCCTCTCCCGCGAGGACGGACTGCTTGGCATCGGAAACCGACGTGCGATGGAGGAGAGTCTGGCGCAGTTCTATGAGCTGGCGATTCGCTACGGTCGACCGTACTCGATCGTGCTCTGCGACGTCGACTACTTCAAGCCCTACAACGATCGCTACGGTCATCCGGCTGGCGATCAGATTCTGAAGCGGCTGACGCGGCAGATCGAGCAGACCGTGCGGGGCGTGGATCAGCTCTACCGCTACGGTGGCGAGGAGCTGCTACTCATCCTCCCCGAGACTCAGCTCTCGGGCGGCGCCATCACTGCGCACAGAATCTGCATCGCGATTCACGAGCTCGCCATTCCCCACGAGGATTCATGCCACGGTGTCGTGACCATCAGCTGCGGTCTCGCCGGGCTGCCCGGCGCCTCGGGCGTCCGCAGCTGGCTCGACCTGGTCAAGTGTGCGGATCAGGCCCTCTACCGTGCCAAGCGCGAGGGCCGCAACCGCGTCAGCGTGGACGAATGAGCCATCCCTCCCGACGTCAGGGGGTTCCGCAGCGGCCCGGGAACACGTCGTCCACCGTTCCGGTTACGATCACGATCACGCCCGAGTTCCGCGCGGAGAGGGTGTCGCGCTGCTCGACCTGAAACGTTCCGCCCCCGCCATTGAAAACCCCGAGCACGGTGCCCGAACCGGTGAGCCCGTTTGAATCGATATTTGCGCAGATCGTGCTGTCGGAGGTCAAAAGCTCGGTTTTGATGCCGATGTCGGAGCCGGCCAGGTTCACGTTGGTGATGCTGTTATCGAGGATGCTCACCTGGACGTTGGCTGCATTGGACGAAGTCACGTCAATCCCGTCGCCCCGTACGTTCGAGATGTCGTTGTCCTGAATCGAGACCGTCGCCGGGCCCATTGCTTTGACGCTCACGCCGTCATCGTCCGCCCCGTTCCCGATATTGTCGATCAGGTTACCGCGTACGTGCCCGACCAGGCTGCCGAAGGTGGTGCAGCTGAGGTCGATGCCATCGCCCAACGAGTTGGGGCTGCCGTCGAGCTGGTTGCCCGTCAGATCGAAGGTTATCTGGGAGAAGTTCACCGACCTGACCGCGATGGCGTCGTTCGTGATCGAGGTGAACGTATTCGTACCGGCGGTGTTAAACGAGTTTACCGTGGCTCCACTCGCGATGAGATCGATGCCGTTGCTTGTCAGTTGATTGAAGCTGTTGTTCGTGAATGTGGCTGAGAAGACCGCTCCGGCCTCGAGATCGATGTGGATGCCGTCCGTGGTGGTATTGAGACTGGGCGTCCCCGCGAAGGTGCTGCCGGAAACGTTCAGGGCCAGGATGGCGACACTCGGGAAAGCGGTCGTGATCGACAGCGCTGCGGCAGGTGTGAGGCTACCCGAGTTCTGGATGGTGACCCCGGTCAAAGTCGTCGTCTTCGGATCCACTAGGCCGCCCACCTCCGACAGCTGGATTCCCTCGCCGCCGGAGTCGAGCACGGAGATGGAGTCGAACGTCAGCTCCAGCTCGCTGGTGAGGACCAGGATGCCCTCGTCTGCGGAGCCCGTGATCGTCCCGCCCCCGATCTCGAACGTCCCACCGAGACTCTCCAGACGGATTCCCTGGCTCGAGCTGTTGGCAGAGTCGACGGCGTCCAGCGAGATCGTGACCGACGCCGATTCGACCACGGGCGAGGCCAGATCCAAGGCGATCCCGCCCGAGGCTGAGATCGTTAGCGAGGAGAGCCTCAGGTTCCCGACGTTGTCGCCCACGATCCCTGTCTGCGTGGGCAGCGTGGAGGAGCCGATCTCGGCCCCCCGCACCGCGTTGTTCCGGCTGAGCGTTACGGCGGCTCCGACCGGGTTGTAAATCACCGGCGGCACGCCAGGCGGAATAATCACCACGGGGGCCGCCGCCGGCATGATCACCAGGCCTGAGCCTTCGCCGATCAGCAGCTGGTTGTCCTTCAGCGTGATGTTCTCGGGGTATTCGCCGTGGTAGACGAAAATGCCGTCCCCGACGGAGGACGCCGTCTGAGCCGCGGCCAGCGTGCTGAAGGGCGCGGCCAGCGTGCCATCCTGCGGGGGATTTTGCGGGTCTGCGCTCACGTACCAGACGCGGCTGATGAGGCCGATCATGACGGACGCCGTCGCCGTTATGGTTCCATCGAACACGGTGTAGCCGAAGCTGTCCGTCGCGCCCCCGACGCCGGCGGGCGGGAAGTAATTGAAGCTCCCGTCCGAGAAAACATCCACGCTTCCGCCCAGCGCGGTGGTCGCGTCGAAGTCCGTGACCTCCAGCGGGTCTCCATCGGGATCGAAGTCGTTGGAGAGCAGGCCCACGACCGGGTTGGCGATCATCAAGGTGGTATTGCCCACCCAGAGGTAGGAGTTGTCGGCTAGCAGCGGCGCCCGGTTGGCGATGGCGGCCACGCAGACCTCGGGTTCGATCCCCATATCGAGCCCGGCGAGCGAGCGGCGGATCGCCACCAGATCGTTCTCGTTGCAATCATCAGGCAGGCCATTGCCGTTCAGGTCCAGCAGCAGGGCCGGCCCCGTTACGTTGCAGAGCGCGTCGGTGCCGGGGTCGAGGCCCGGGCCGAGCCCGGTCAGCGCCCGCGTCAGGACTGCGACGTCGTCGATCAGGACCGCGGCGATCCCAGTCACGTGGCCGCACTGGCAGGCATCCCCGATGCCGTCCGGCTCGGTCGTGGCCACTCCGCCCGAGTCGAGCTGCGTGGGATTGGGCGCGAAGGTGCAGTTGTCCCCGAAGTCGGAGACTCCATCGCCGTCAGTATCCTGCGCGAACGAGGCGAGCGGCAGAATCAGCGCAAGAAGCAGTCCGGCAGCAGCAAGACGGGCCGAAGCCCGCAGATCCCTCATTGCCTGCACTCCGAGGCGCAGTGTATCAGCAATCCCTCGCTGTGAGCGCATTTTTATGGCCGCGCCGAAACTCCCCGTCCCCTCTCCTGTTTAACACTGGGACTGGACAGCCTGCAGGCGAGTCGGGGTGCTCGACGCCCGGCAAGCTCACGGAGGGTCGGGCATGCATTTTCTGCCGCAACTCGAGAAATTCTCCCAATTTTCCATCGCTGCTGCGCCAGGCCTATTGCTGGGGGCGCTACTTCTGGCAGCTGGGGACGCCCGGGCCAGCAC
>SMUY01293368.1_pt1 | contig 23168 bp, 23 predicted proteins | sample 2456441 | NCBI WGS metagenome assembly SMUY01 (sample SAMN11095931, study PRJNA526329) | marine sediment metagenome | biome: Marine sediment; feature: Surficial sediment; material: Deep marine sediment; isolation source: Hadal surficial sediment | place: Pacific Ocean | collected 2014-11 | depth...
ACAACCGCCTCCGGTGCGCTCACTGTGATGTTGACGCCATCGCTAACGATACCTCCTGGCCCCTCACAGGTAATGTCGAACGAGGTTGAATCGGTTAATGGACCGACGGCCGTTGCGCCGGTCAACGCCAACTCGCCAGACCACGCGCCACCCCCATAACACCGATCGGCTGCCGTTGAGCTCCAACTGAGATCGACCGTTGCTCCATATTCAATATTGGTGAGACTGCTGTTGAGGACAACCGTGACCGGATCTAACATAGAAACAGACACAGATTGCCTGTCGGTCCCGCCAGGCCCTGTACAAGTGAGGACGAAAATGGCGTTGGCCGACAAGATGATCGATTCGCGTCCTGATAGAGTTCTGTTACCTGTCCAGTCGCCGCCGGCGATACAGGAGGCGGCATCACCTGTTGTAGTCCAGGACAATTGGACAGCACTGCCAGCTATCACCGATGTGCTGTCAGTCGTGAATGAAACTGCTACTGGCTCTGGTTCCGGCTCCGGTTCCGGTTCCGGTTCCGGCATTGGATCTGGCATTGGCACTGGCTCTGGTTCCGGTACTGGCATTGGCTCTGGCTCTGGTTCCAGCACTGGCTCTGGCACTGGTTCGGGAGGTAGAACGTTGATCCTGATCTGCTTCCTTTTGCGACCGCCTGGACCTTTACAAACGAGTTTGAATCGAAAGGATCTAACGAGCGGACCTAACGTTAGCGATCCTTGGGTTTTTACCCTGGATTTCCTGGCATGGCGGGATTTGGCCCAGCATCGCGTTGCGTTATAGGTACGCCAGCTAAACTCCACAAAATCTCCAGACCTGACCTCGTAACTACTAACGTTGAGTTCAATGGTCGGTTTGGTCGGTTTGGTCGCTTTGGTCGTTCTGTGAGCAGATGCGGATGGTGCCGAAAAGACGCTCGCTAGAATCAGAATAATAAAAGCCGTTCGCACGCGTGAAGTTGTGTGCTGGCCGGTGTGTCTCACCAAGGCAAGTTTCCCTCTCGATTGATCGTGGGCCGTAAGGAGAAATACGCCCGCTGTCTTGGTTAGAGCGTAGACAAAATTCTGGAAGTCAATGAGAACCGGATAACAGATCAGTCATTCACGGTGGCCGACCTTGTTAGTCAGTAACGAGACAAGTGTTGATTTTTACAACCTATTTTTGACGCAATGACAAGATCGTTAACGAGTGGGTCGGTTGTCGAGATTTACAAAGAGCGCCACGCTGCCTGCGAAGCTCGGTGTTGAAAGGCTTTCGGTGGCGTGTTCGCGTCAATTTAATGACGTCCAAAAGGTGTGAGCTGGGCACGCGAAAAATGCGATTAGTTGCGGGTTTGTCTCGAAGTTAGACAGCGCGAATTGGGAGGGACTGTAATTCACGCTACCGCGCGGGTGCGTCCTGTCCCAGTTACTTTTTCTCCATATTCCATCTGTAAATCAAAGAGATAACTTCGTAGAGACTGCTGTTCCCATGGTGCGCAAGAAGCACCAATCATCCAGCAGGGCTGGTAGATTGCACTCTTCGGGTCTTTATGTGGCAAAGTGCGCGCCCAGCAATTTTCTGCAAGGGTGTAAGTGGGTTATAGATGTTTCAGTCAGTCAGGGTCATCAGTGCACTATTGGCAACCATGAACCCGGTCCACCTGTTACTAGTCGCTCTCCTTTGGCCAGCAACCTTAACTGCGCACGGTGGAGTTGTCTTTGAGGAAGACGTCTGCGTCCTCAAGATTGGTTTTCTGCAGGCGCATTTCACCGGATACCAACCGAGCTCGCGGGGTAGCGAAGAATTTTGCGAAGAGCTTCCCGATATAGGAAACAGTGTGTTCGTCATCGACTACCTGCACGATTTTTTGAAAGAGATGCCGGTAGACTTTCGAATTGTCACCGACAGCCAGAACCTGGGGATCTATGCAAGATGGGAAGACATCCAGAATCTCGAGGATATCGAGCACGATACCGTTTTTTACCAACCACCGATCAAATGGAGAGACGGAGTGCTCAATGTCAGTCACGACTTTGAGGAATCGGGTGGTTACATCGGCATTATCACCGCACAGCACCCCACAGAAGAAAAGTTATACAACGCAGTGTTCTTCTTCAGCGTGGGTGGGACCGACTACGGCTATTTTCCGCTTTTCCTCGGATTCGCAATTTTGGCTCAGCTGATGTACTGGTTAAGTAAAGGTGGGTTCAGTCGTTTGCAAACTCGTATCACCGAACGAACCAAAGGTCTTTGATCGTGCGAGTGCGCTGGCTGTTTCTGATCGCGCTGTTGGGGGCATTACTGTTCATGCCTCCTACCTGGCTGCCCGAGCCGGTGCGTTTGCAGTTGGCACAATGGGTCGGTGCTGGCGAATATCGGCGCCCTCCGGCTTCGGTACGGGTGCGTGACCTTGATAGCGAAGTACCTTGCCCTGAGGATCTTCTCGGCTGGCGGGATGCCCAGCGCATCGAAGGCGTAGACATCCGCCGTGCCGCAACCTGCATTGCTGACAATCCGTACGTGGTTGCTGCCGTGGTACGGGGCACCAACAACGTTTCCTCCGCAACGCTTATCGCGAGTGGTCTGACGCCAGACGCGGTGGAGAAAGGGCGCGATCTGGACGGGGACGGAGATCCCGACGAGATCCATATTCGCCTCGAGGTCGTCGAGCTCAACGGCAGTTCAGCGGAACTCGCCAATCCCGTCATGCAATTTTCAATCGCGCCAGGCATTCAGCCAGGATTCTGGGTGTTTGCGCCCAAAACTTTCGGGATGGCGACGGAAAATTTCGAGTCACCTCGAGCCCGAACAATTTTACGCCTGCCGTCACCGGCCATTCGGGTGGAGCAGGGCGATAAGATACTTATCACCCTGGAAAACAGCCACTACATGCCGCATACACTGCACTTCCACGGGGTGGATCATCCTTTTCTGGATGCCGACGGAGAAGGCAACGATGGTGTGCCAATTACCAGCGAAATACCGGTCATGCCAGGAAGCGCACGAACGTACAATCTCGAGCCGCGACAAGCGGGCACCATGTTCTACCACTGCCATGTTCAACCCCACGTTCACGTCATGATGGGCTTGCAAGGGCTTTTTATCGTTGAGGAGAATCGGCCCAACAACTGGTTGCAAACGCTCAACATAGGTGCGGGTCAAGTGAGGGTGCCCTCCCAGGCCGTTCGCGAATCGTTTGATAGGGAATACGACCTGCAGTACCTCGATATAGATAAAGAGCTGAACGAGATAGTGCAACGGTATAACGATCCTCGGCTCATCATCGAGCAGATGCATCGCCGCTACGATGTTACGGATGCGAAGAGCGACTACTTCACTCTAAACGGCCGTTCTTTCCCGTATACGTTTCGCGAGTCGCTGGTGATCGTAAAACCCGATGAGCGGATAAAGCTGCGCGTCGTTAATGGTGGTAGTAGCGGGATCGCGTTGCATAGCCACGGTCACAAGGTAACGGTCACCCATTTCGACGGGATTGCCGTGCAACCGGCCGCGCGGATCACTCGTGATGTGGTGTGGATAGCCAGCGCACAACGGGTGGATCTGGCTCTGGAAACTACCAATGACGGTTTGCACTCCTATGGCAGCGGAGTGTGGCTGTTACATGACCATCAGCCTAAAGGTGTGACGACCGACGGCATTGGCCCGGGTGGTAACCTGAGCGCCATCGTTTACGAACAGTTCCTCGCGGATAATGGCTGGCCGAATACATCAGGGGTTTCGTTCGCGCCATATTTTTCCGAGGCCTACTACAAAAAGGAGATCCCTGTTTGGCAGAGCTACGATCCCACCGGATTGCTGACAGCAGCAGGTACCGATTCATGGGCACTGATACGTCTCGTTGGTGCAGGGGTTTTTCTGGGATCGCTTGCGGCTGCTTTAGTGTTGATGTTGTGGCGTAAACGCGGTAACCGAGCGAAGTGAAACGCACCTTCGTAAATTGGTTGGTAGTGCCGATCGTCTTGACGGTTACAGGATTTCAGATTGTTAGCGCTGCGGAACCGGCTGAGTCACCTGTTGCAATGGATGATCTTCACCGCCAACACCCCATGCAGCAAAGAGAAGATCATAACACCCATCAAATGAGCCTTGAGCCCAGCGGCTCGGTGATGAACTCGAACACCTCGGAGTTGCCCCGCGACTGTGCTGAAATTTCCGGCAAGCAAGCGTTCACCGTTTATGCAAGCGTGGAGTTCGCCGCGGACTATCCCGGAACCACCTTCGGCATGAGCCAGCACGAGTATTTCGTAGAACCGTGTAGCCTCGTGACGGTCACGTTTGTTAATAAAGATCAGGTTCGGCACCAATGGATGGTTCATGGGCTGCCGAAGTACCTCTATAAACAGGGCATGTTTAATCTGGAAGCGGCCGGTGGATTCAGCCAGACGGGTTCGTTCATCGTGCCGAGTGATGATCGCACCTATCTCGTTCACTGCGATGTGCCGCAGCACATGGAAAAAGGCATGAAAGGGCAACTGAAGGTCGGCCGGGGTAATGGCGATCTGTGGAGTGTGCCCGGGGTAAGCGAAGGCCTTTATCGGGATAGCTACACGACGCGTTACGGGGATGTCTGGCTCGCAATGTCTATGGCAGCAGGTGTCGCCCTGGTATTCGTTTTGTATGGGGTTTGGGGGCGGGCTAACCAATAGCCTTCAGAAACCTGTCATGATCTATATTGCGCCCGCATAAAATCACGGCCACCGCTTGATCCGATAGCTGCAAAGTTTTTTGCAGGCAGCCTGCCAGCGCTACTCCGGCCGCGCCTTCAACGATCCAATGTTCGTGCTTGGCGATCAGCCCCATCGCATTGGCAATTTCCGCTTCTGACACGAGTACGTGTTCGTCGATGAGCCGCTGACAGGCTTCGAAAGTGATGGCATCTGGCTCGATGCCACCGGCTGTCCCGTCGGACAGGGTCGGTTGTTCCGCTACGTCCTGAATGTGTCCAGCTTGAATGCATGTGTACATTGCGGGGGAGTTCTGTGGCCAACAACCGTAAATTCGGATGTCAGGATTGTGTGCCTTCAAGTAGGTGGCGATGCCCGTGATCAATCCCCCGCCGCCAACGGCCACAAATACAGCGTCTAAGCTTGCGTGCTGAAGTAGCAGTTCCTTCCCGATCGTGCCTTGCCCGGCAATTACCAACGGATCGTTGTAGGGGGAAATGAATACCTGCCCCGACGATCTGGCCGCCTGGCGGGCCTGGAGTTCGCTCATCAGACCGCCACCGGCCACCTTTACCAGACGGGCGCCAAGCGCTTCGATGGCAGCAAGCTTCATAGGGGATGAGTTGTCCGGTACGTAAATTGTCGCGGCCACGCCGGTAATGTTTGCTGCCAGCGCTACCCCTTGACCGTGGTTACCCGTGGATGCAGCGATGACGCCACGAGACATTTGTTCGTCATCGAGGGTGATCAGCCGGTTCATAGCCCCGCGCAATTTGAACGAGCCAGTTTTCTGCAGATGTTCGCACTTCAGCTGAAGTTCGAAGTCATCAGTCAGGGAAGATGGTTCCAGAGGCGTGTTGTGGATATGTGCGTCAATGCGCTCGGCTGCATCGTCAATATCGCCGGGAGACGGAAAATTCGAACCGGGGATGAACGGGGTTGGCATAGTCTGAATCCGTTATTTCTTCAGAGATCTCAGAGAATCTCAGACTGTTGCGTGTCGCGGAATCTGTCTAGATCAGGTGGTTAAACTTCACCGCGAATATAGTGCTGAAGCTGATCGATGGTGTCAGCTTGCTCGTCAATGATCTCCGAAAACAGGTCGCGCAGCGAGAGCATGCCGACCACTCTCCCAGCATCCATGACCGGGAGGTGCCTGATGTGATGATCTTTCATCAGCTTCACACAGTCTGCGATCTGATCGTGAGGCGATACTTCGATCACATCGTATGTCATGATTTCCGAGACATGTGTGGCTTTGGACGAGCGATCTTTGAGTATCACTTTACGCGTGTAGTCCCGTTCGGAAACGATACCCACGAGCTTGTCGTTCTGTAAAACGAGGAGTGCGCCAACTTCTCGTTCCGCCATGGTGGCAATCGCCGAGAAAACCGTATCGGTTGGCACCGCGGACCAGACGGTACAGGTACCTTTATGCCGGAGTACATCGCTTACACTTTTCATGCTTGTTTGGCGTGAACCACCCTTCCGTAATGCACACTTAAACGAGTGCTTGCAAACATTGTGCGACTGGAAATACTGGATAACAACCGAACAAAAGATCGATTGGTAATAAGCGAATTGGCCCTAAGAACCAGGACCGAGCTGGATATCAACGACCCCAGGGCACCGAGACGGCCGTTGCAGCCTGGCGATGATCCTTCGCATCGGCCGCCGTTGGTGATTTCGACGTTGTGCGCGAGGCTAAAACCCGGAAACAGTCAGCGACGCTGAGCGTGATACGCGCGTTCATCTATCTCCTCTCAATTCAATGGATGGATTCTTGTTTTGTCTCGCGGTTATCCCTCACGCCGACCGCGCGCGCGATTGCCATACGCCCGGCACGCCGCCAGCGCAGGAAGTGCGCAAACGAGGCGAACGGGGAGCGTGGAGGTGCGGTTTCGGGTAGCGTGCAGCAGCAGTATGAGTTGTTCACTATGTCTTTCTCCATCTGGTCTGCTGACAGTATACCTGCCACCTACTGACAACGGGATGTCAGTAGCTTTTAGGATTTGGCATATAATTTAGCGAATCATGACACCGTTATGTCAGTAGGAGGGGCTTTTCTGGCAAGATCGATGGTAAGATCACGTCATGAGGAGAGCGGACAGATTATTCCAGATCGTATTGCTGCTCGGTCGGGGGCGGGTGCTGACGGCAAATACCATTGCAGAGCGCCTGGAGGTGTCTGACCGCACGATCTATCGCGACGTTCAGGATTTGCAGCTGTCAGGTGTTCCGATCGAAGGCGAGGCAGGCGTTGGCTATGTCTTGCGCAGTGGTTACCAGGTGCCGCCGATGATGTTCGACGCAGAGGAACTGCAGGCCCTGGTATTCGGAGCCGATGTGGCAAAGTCGTACGGCGACGCCAACATGGCTCAAGCCGCCGACCGTATCCTCGCCAAGATCGATGCAGTGTTACCGCAGCGCTTGCGTCCTCATCTGGAGTCGCACCGGGTGGTCGTGCCGGATTTCCGAATCTCCGCAGAGGTCACCGAGACGTTGGGAGAGGCCCGCTCCGCGATCAACAATCAGGTGCGTTTATTCCTCGATTACCGGAATGCGGAGGAGGAATCGAGCGAACGCATCATCTGGCCTTTGATGGTCGCCTACTGGGGCCGGACGTGGACCTTAGGGGCTTGGTGTGAGCTACGCCAGGACTTCCGCAGCTTTCGGCTCGATCGTATCAATTCGTTGAAGACCCTTTCATCGAAGTTTCCAGACGAGCCAGGAAAACGGCTGGAGGATTATTTCGCGAGCAACAGACGCTCGTAAATTTGTAGAATCGGTTTGGCCACCTTAGTCATACAGTCGCATCGGACCCCACTACCCGCAGATTGGTACCAGCCTTGTCTCGACTCCGTACGGAGTTGGGCTGCACAGCTGAAGTTTACTTATCGCTTTGTGGGTGACGAGTTCTTTGAGCCTCTACCCGATGACATTGTGCAACGAACGGTTGAACGGACGGTGGTTGCCGCAGATCTCGCTCGTTTGTACGCAATACGCCAAGGTCTGCAGGAGGGTTTTACGACGGTGGTGTGGTGCGATGCAGATGTGCTAGTCATCGATCCGGAGGGCTTGACGTTACCTGAGGAGGTATATGCGTTAGGCAGAGAAGTGTGGGTGCAGGGACCGCACGATGCGCTTCGAGCATATGTCAAAGTACATAACGCGTTCCTGCTATTCCGGCAAGGTAATTCTTTTCTGGAATTTTACCTGGACACTGCACTGCGTTTGATTCGTGCCCACGATGGGTTGATGGCTCCGCAGTTTATCGGTCCGAAACTCTTGACAGCGATACACAACGTGATCGGTTGCCCGGTGATCGAAACCGCCGCGATGCTCTGTCCTGCAGTTGCCATTGATCTTTTGAATGGAGGTGGCCCGGCTCTTGCGTTATTCCGGCGGCGTAATACTGTGGCGCCCGCCGCGGTCAATTTATGCGGCTCGCTGATCGCGCTTGGAGAACTCAGCAATGAGGAAGTTGGTGCTCTCATCGACCTTCTCCTAAATCGGCCGTCGCTACTTAAGTAGTTGTACTTGATTGCCGGGTAGAAGCCTTAGCGAATTTCGAATGGTGATATGATTTGCCGCTGTGTCTTGGGGGAGTTGGTGGGAAGTGAAAGGGTGAGGGGGTTCTTGGCATCGTGCAGGGTTTTGATAGTATGGGTTAGCTTGTTAAGCAGTTGCTTGGCAATCGCCGATCCGCTGCCCGCAGCAGCTTTCGGCAAACTACCCCAGGTTAAGTCCATCAGTTTGTCTCCGGATGGTACAAAAGCTGTAATCCTTCGCGCGCTAAAAGATACCTATCACGTTACGCTTACGGACTTCAGTCAGGGTAAGAGTCGCATGTTGATGGCAGCGAACCCTGATGAGTTTCTGTTCGACGCATGCAGCTGGGCGACAGACACGCGTATCGTGTGTGTTGTTAAAAACTACATTGACATGCGTGATGGGTTTCCGCGCCGCGGAGGCACAGCGCTCATGATGCGATCTGTCCGCTCTGTCAGAACCCGGCTCCTCGCCGTCGATGCAGATGGCAAGAATGTGCTGCAACTCGTGCCAGCCGCGAAGGCCCGCCAGCTAAAAAAGCCGGAATTCAATTCGCCTGACCAAAGTACGGTGATCAGCTGGCTGCCCGACGACCCAGACCACATCCTGATGCAGATTGCCCGGGAGGATCGGGTCTTCCCAGGCGTCTACAAGGTCAACATCAATAACAACAAGTTGCGGCGCGTTCGCCAGCATCACAGTCCGATATTGCGTTGGTTTGCGGATCGGCAGGGGGAGCTTCGATTTGCGTTGGGTATTCGCCCCAGTATGAGTATTGGTGCGTACGCGGTCAGCGAAGGCCGGTTTGAGGAGTTGGATGTCTCCCACCTCGGCGGTGTGAACCCACCGGTGCCATTGGCCATGACGCCGCGCGGGAAACTCGCCTATATGGCGGCAAACAATGGCGCTGATACGGCAGGAATATTCGAGGTAAATCTGGCCAATGCCGAGGTAGTGAACACGCTCTACACCAATGCCCGGTTCGATGCAGGTGGAGGGTTGTTGCAACATCGGCAGACGCTCGAACCCGTCGTGCTGCAGTACTACGGTGAAAACCTCAGCCATCACTGGTTCGATGAGGAGATTAAAATCCGCTTCGAACGCGCCAAATCGGCATTACCCGGCTCACCATCCACCGTCAATATCGTCAGCGTCGACGATGCATGGAATCGCCTGGTATTACGTACCGAAGGCAACGGCACGTTTCCAGCCTTTTACCTGTATGACGATGCGGCTAAGTCGCTCGTCGTGCTCGGAACATCGTACCCGGACCTCGGGACGGCAGTTGACCTGCAATCGATACGCTACGAAGCACGAGATGGCCGTTCGATTCCCGCTTATTACGCGATCCCCGAAGCCGGACAGGCCCCTTACCCAACGGTAATCCTCCCCCATGGTGGACCCTATACTCGAGATCTCGGTGAATTTGACTATCGGGTCCAGTTTCTGGTGAGTCGCGGCATCGCAGTGCTGAAACCCAATTTCCGAGGCTCAGTGGGGTACGGGGATGCGCACTTGGCGAGCGGTTTCAATCAGTGGGGTCTGAAGATGCAGGACGATGTTATCGATGGCCTTGACTGGATGGTGGAGCAAGGCATCGCAGATCCGCATAGAGTGTGCATCATGGGCGAGAGCTTTGGTGGCTATGTTGCCCTGGTTGCGGCTTTCAAAACACCGGACCGTATCCGTTGTGCGGTGTCGTTTGCCGGCATGACGGACCTGAAAGAGGTGGACTCGAATTTTTTCAACTTTCAATTCGGAACGCTCCCGATCCCGAACATTCAACAGGGTAAGTCCAGAGCAGAAAACTCACCTTTAGACCATGTCGATGAGATAGACGTGCCACTGCTCATCGTCCATGGCGACGTCGATCGCAGTGTGATGATCGAACAATCGCAAATCCTGGTCGCGGCGCTTGAGAGAGCGGGTAAACCGTACCGCTATATCGAGCAGGTGAACGGCGATCATTTTTTGAGCCTGCAGAGCCACCGCATCGAATTCCTGGAAGCGCTGGACGAATTCTTGAGCGAACACCTGCTTGCAGAATCTGATCGCTGAGTGCTCAAGGAAAATTGACCTTGGATCAGCTTGCGGTAAAGTGGTTCTTGCACCATCTAAGAAGTGATCACATGAAAAAGTACAACGCGCCTTTTTTGGCGGTAGTTGCCTTGTTGCTGGGTTGCTCGGATCCCGAAGCGCCGACGACGGCTATGCCTCCCACTCCACAGATTTCCTCCGTAACAACCTACACCGCGGAGCAGTTCTACCTGACCACTTCTTATCGCATGAGCAGAGCCGCCGGTTTTGGTTTTTCCGCCGACAGTACCCGGGTTCTAGTCAGCTCTGACGCGACGGGGGTATTCAATGCGTATGCCTTGAGCATCGAAGGCGGGTCCAGTCAATCGCTCACGGATTCGACGACCGATTCAACCTTTGCACTGACGTATTTTCCCGAAGACGACCGTGTTCTGCTGACCGCCGATCAGGGAGGCAACGAGCTCAATCATCTGTACGTCCGCGAACTCGATGGCACGATCACCGACCTGACACCAGGCGAAAATCTGAAGGCGCAGTTTATCGGTTGGTCTCAAGACGGTAGTGGGTTTTTTGCCGCGACCAACGAACGAGATCCCCGTGCCTTCGACCTGTATCGATACGAAGTGGCGGACTACGAACGTTCCCGAGTGTTCGAAAACACCGATGCGTTGAGTCTGCAGGATATCAGCTCAGATGGGCGTTGGCTGGCTTTGGCGAAGCCTCACAGCAGTGCGGACTCGGATTTATATCTGGTGGATCTGCTAGCCGATAGTGAGGTTCCTAAGTTGATCACGCCCCATGAAGGCGCGGTAAGCCACGGTGTATACAGTTTCAATCCGGATAACACGGGTCTGGTGTACGGAACCGATGAACATGGAGAATTCAGCCAGGCCTGGCTGTACGAAATCGCCAGCGAACAGCATTCGGCTTATATCGTAGAAGACTGGGACGTGCTGTTTGTCGGGTTTTCCAATTCGGGTAACTACCGTATCTGGGGTGTTAACGTGGACGCTCGCACGGTGTTGAAATTTCTGGATCTGCGCACGAACACACCCGTTGCGATGCCTGAGCTACCAGGTGGAGATCTGGCAAACATCCGCTTCTCACGAGACGAGAAATCTGTCGGGTTGCTGGTTAGCTCGGACCAGACGCCGCGTAACGTTCATGTGGTGAATCTAGCAACCTCCGAGCAACACCAGCTGACCGATGCGCTCCACGCTGAAGTGGACTCGCAAGACTTGGTTGCATCCGAGGTGGTTCGTTACAAAAGCTTCGATGATCTGGAGATCCCGGGCGTCCTCTATAAGCCGAAATCCGCAACTGCCGGCAGTCCGGTCCCCGCCCTGGTATGGGTGCATGGTGGGCCGGGTGGCCAGAGCCGCCCCGGCTACAACCCCATGATTCAACACCTGGTTAATCATGGCTATGCGGTGTTCGCGGCAAACAATCGGGGCTCGTCGGGGTATGGAAAAACCTTTTATCATATGGATGACAAAAAACACGGCACGGTTGATCTCGATGACATCGTTTATGCCGGTAGGTACCTCGCCGGCCTCGATTGGGTGGACGGCGAGCGCATTGGCATCATTGGTGGAAGTTATGGTGGCTATATGGTTGCCGCGGCGTTGGCTTTTCGACCAGAGGCTTTCAAGGTTGGCATCGATATCTTTGGAGTCACCAATTGGATCAGAACCCTGGAGAACATTCCACCCTGGTGGACGGCTAACAAGGTAGCACTTTACGACGAACTGGGTGATCCGGCCACGGATAAGGAGCGCCTGCGTGCAATGTCACCGCTGTTCCATACGGAAGGTGTTCGGGTTCCTTTGCTTGTGATTCAAGGCGCAAACGATCCTCGCGTATTACAGGTAGAAAGTGATGAGTTGGTCGCAAACGTACGCGCAAACGGAGTGAGCGTCGACTATTTAGTTCTCGAAGACGAAGGTCATGGTTTCTCGAAACGGGCAAACCGAATCGCGGTTTCCGAGGCGTTCTTGACGTTTCTCCAGAAGAATCTCTCGCTAGCCAGTATCGATTGAAACCATGGAGGAAGTGAACCAGATGAATGGATTGAGTCACATGAAAAATACTACGCTGTTGGGTCTATTCGGGCTTCTATCACTTGTGCAGGGTGGGGAGGTGTACGGGGCGGAAATTGCGCTGCCGCGTTCGTTGGATGCCGATGGTTTCCAGGAGGTGCTGGCGGTTTCGGGCGATGTCTATATCGCAGGGCAACCAGACAAATCCGGTCTCGCCAGAGCAAAGTCGTTCGGAGTAACCACGGTCGTCAATTTGCGAACCCACCGCGAGACGGACAATCGCAAAATTGTTCCTTACGATGAGCGCGAATCCGTGTCTGCCCTGGGTATGAAATACGTCCACATACCCCAGGGAGGCCCCGATACGCCCTATGGCCCGGGTGCTGTAGATCGTTTCGCGGAAGCGCTAGAAGCAGCCGAAGGCAAGGTATTACTCCACTGCACAGTGGCCTGGCGTGCGAGTCACTTGTGGACGGCGTACTTGGTGAAATACAAAGGTATGGATCTCAAAGAAGCCGTGCGCCACGGCCGAGCAGTGAACTTCGGAGCGCTGCCATTGGAAGGTTTTCTCGATGAGTCTCTGACGGTGGATTACCTGGAGTCTCGTTAGGCGATTAATAATCAACGTAGGAGTCTGCGCGGAGAACAACGTATGACTGATTTATTTGATGTGATGTACAACTGCCGTGCCATGCGGCGGCTCGACACGAAACCGGTACCGGAAGAACTGCTGTTGAAGCTCATTGATGCCGCAAACCAGGCACCGAGCGGATCTAACGCACAACGTGCAAGGTGGATCATCGTTCGAGATGCCGAGCAGCGTAAGCGCTTGGCGGTGCTGAATAAGAAAGCGGTGGAAGACTACGTTGGGCCACAATCGGGCCGGGCAGGAGAGTTGCCGCATCAATCGGCCGAGAAACGTCAACGAATGCTGGATTCTGTTTTGTGGCAGGCGGAACATATGCAGGAGATTCCAGCGTTGGTGATTGCCTGTTTCGAATTCGACGGCCCGGTTGAGGCTGGTCAGGCTGCTCGCGCTGGCGGCTCTATCTGGCCAGGTGTGCAGAACCTTCTGTTGGCAGCGAGGGCGTTTGGTTTGGGGGCAGCGCTGACTACCTTGGGACTTAGCGACCGCGCGGCCAGCAGAAGTGTGTTGGGTTTGCCGGAGAACATTGAAGCGTTTGCTCTCATCCCTATCGGTTATCCGTTGGGAAACTTTGGACCTGTAACGCGCCTCCCGGTAGCGGAAACGATGCGCTGGGACCGTTGGTCGGAAACCTGATCGGCGCCGACCTCTGCGGCCTGCTCGCGGGTGGAGAAGTCATCGCCGCGGATAAAATGCTTAGAAAGGTAACCCCTCGCGTTCCTTCTCTACCCGAGCGGTGACGAGCGGCGAGGTTAACGCCTGATCAAGGTATTTTCGTAGCTTTGGATACTCATCACCCTGTACGTCAAAATCGCCGTACTGAGCTTGGATGAAACAGGTCACCACGGCGATATCGGCGATACTCAGCGTCTCACCAACCAGATATCCGTTTTCCGGAACCTGGGTTTCGAGGTAGGTCAGAGCTTCCGGCATGCCGTTGTCGAGGATGTCCTGAACAGCGGTTTCGTCCGTTGGCTGGTTGAAGAACTTTGGATTCAGAAACCGCTGACGAAAGAGACCTGCACAATTTTCGATGAGCTTGGTGTCGGCAAACTCTTCCAGCCAGCAGGCTTTTGCTTCAAGCACCGGATCAGCCGGGTAGATGGGCTTATCGGGAAAAATTCTATCTATGTAGCGGCAGCTCACGCTGGTATCGGCGACCGTAAACCCATCGTGATCCAGCACAGGCACCTTGCCGAGCGGACTGATGGCGCGGAACTCGGGTGACTCGTCTGCCGGAAAAACCGGTATGTTTTCGTAATCGAGCCCCTTGTATTCCAAAGTTAGCAATAACTTGCGCACGAACGGAGAAAGCGGAACGCCGTGAACGGTTAACATGATGAGATACCCCGGAAGTTGAAGGTGGCAAGTATCCACTACTAGGTGCCACTGGAGAAGCCCGTTTTGCTTTGATTGGGTTACTTCACTTTGATCGCAAATTGATCCAATGCGAGGAGCCAGTTTGCAGTCATGTGTTCGAGCATTTTCCGGCCCTTGTCGGCATTGGCAAGAGTTGGGTCGCCATAAACGCCTGATTCATCGGCTCGAGTGAATTTACCCGGGGCGTATCCGATCTGCTCGTTGGGCTCACTCCGATAATTACGTTCGGCGAGATCCATTTTTACGAGGTCAGGACGAAGAAACAGCACGATGGAGGTTTCCATTTCATCGGCGTGACCACCGCGTTTTTGTTGGTAGAAGGCAGCAGCTTCCTCTGTTTCCAGATCGTCCCAGGAAACGACCAGGGTGGGTATGTCCTGATTGGCGCGAATTTCTCGCGCGACGATACTCAGAGGTAACCCCGTTGCCCGACTGATACCGGTATTGAGGAATACCAGGGACCTGGCACCGTGACGGATGAGGGATTGTGCAACTTGCGCGACGTAACTTTGGAATGCCAGCGGATCGGCGACTTCGGTGCCTGGGTAGTCGCGAAATGCGGGGAACCAGCCGTGCAGGATGGGCGGGGCAACGAGCACTTTGCGATCTTTTACGGCGGCATTGGTCAGGTGGTGCAACACGAGTTCGTCAGTTTTCATCGGTAGATGCGGCCCGTGTTCTTTGGCACCGGCGCCGAAGGGAATCACTACGATAGGCGTTTCGGCAAACGCGCGTTCTGCTTCCTCCCAGGTCAGTTCACCGAGATATTTGCCAGCATGTGCGGAAGTCCCAGTGAGACTCATGAGCACCAACACCGTCCACGTCAATCGGACCATTTTAACCCCTTCTTGCGCAGGTTACTGGACGGGAGACCGGATTACCCCACCCTACAATGTGCACGGGTGAGCCTCGAGCCTGAAGTGGGCATTGGCACTATTTGCTACCAGGATTGACGGAGGTTTGAGTGGTCGTAATGCCAAGTGGCCCTCTGGGCATGTACAACTCGAACTGCGAACCATCGCGCTGGATCGTGAGCAGAACACTTTCACCGCTACTGCCATTGGTGGCAATGTTCATCAGGTCTCGCGAGCTGTATACCCGCTGATTGTCCCACGAGAGAACTATGTCGCCTGGGAGAAGACCTATATCCGCGGCGGCCGAGCCTTGATAGACATCGCGCACGACCAACCTGTTTGTGCGTCCCGATGCAAAAAGATAACGATCGTATGCATCATCACCATAAGTGGATTGCAGAATTTCGCGGGTGCTCGACAGCTTGGCTATCGATTCGCGGTATTCCTCACGATTGATGCCACCTTCACGCGCCATTTCATAACGCAGGCTTAGCCGTTCCATGGCTATTGAATCCATGCGTGCGGCGATCTGCTGAGCTTCGGATGAGCTGAATCCCGCTTCGATAAGACGTTCTTCGTCCACTTCACCGTAACGTCGCGTGGGGTTCCCCGAGTTGAGTAGGGCGGCTCTCCGATAATCAGCGTTCGCAGTCCGGGGAGCGCCGTCGCTGTTCGACCCGGTGACCAATGTGCCCACCTCTTGCCGGAGAAGGGCGAGTTCTTCTGCCATGGCATCCTGTTTGAGCTGCTGGATTTCCAACCGGGTCTCAAGAGAGTGCAGTTTTGACCCTAGATCAGCGTCGAGGTCGTCTCGAGCAGTGAAGCGAGCCCACTCACCGGCGGCTAGTGCTGGCGACTCTGCGGTGGTGCCTTTAGCGTTGCGCGCATCCAGCCAGAAGAGCCCAGTGGCGATGCCAACGGTCAACAGGAGGATCCCCAGGATGGTTTGACGGGTATTCATGTTAACTGTGATCGAGTGCGCGCCTCGAAGTTCCTGGTTATTTGCGCATGTTGGATCAACATCGCGTTAGTCAAATGGCTACGACGGTGCGACACGTGGGCTAGCTGCTCGAACCGTAGTTGCTGAACGGGCTTGTTTGTCACTTTCTCGTTTGCCGTACAAGTTCGCAGCACATTGTAGCCTGCTTGCCACGCATGACGCCTTTTAGTTAACTGAGCCTATGTCTGTATTGTCTACAGGAGACATCCATGTCCCGGTTATGCTTTGGCCCGTTTCTCGCTCCGCACCATCTCGATCGGAGAACATCCGACCCTCGCTATCTGAAAATCGTTGCGATGGACAAGTGGCAATGCCAGCTCATCACTTGCCCGATATCAACCGTACGAGCTCCGGACGAATGACAGCGAAGGCAATGAGCATCGTGCAGGATGGTTTCGCAGGCTTATTAGGGGTCGAGTACGTCGAGAGTGAAACCGACCGCGTTGTAGTGCGCATGCGCTATCGAGAAATTTTGGGTGTCGGCCGCATTCATGGTGGGGCGATCAGCGCCTTAGTGGACATTGCAGCTACGGCCGCGTTCTGGTCACATCCGGATCTAACCGAGAACTCCCGCGGTGCAACGGTTGGTTTTACCATAAATTTTCTCCGTTTAGCGGTGGGAGAGGATTTGATCGCTGAGGCATCGGTGCGTCGACGTGGCGGAACAATCTGCACCGGCGAGGTGACGATTACCAATGAAGAGGGAGAGGAGATCGCTATCGCTACCGTGACCTATAAGCTTTCTCGTGAATAACCTCGATTTGAGCGATTTCGATCCGCTGCTGTCGGATGCCCCGCTGATCGTCTACATCGATTACAAGAGCCCTTATGCCTTCATTGCCAAAGATCCAACCTATGCGATTGCAGATCAGCTGGGGATCGAAGTCGACTGGCGCCCGCTCACCCTGGACATACCGAGTTATCTTGGTTCTGCTCGTCTGGATGACAAAGGCAAGGTGGCACAGAGCAACCGTACGCCACAGCAGTGGTCCGGAGTGAAGTACGCCTACCGCGATGCGCGCCGTTACGCGGCCTTGTCCGATTACACGTTGCGGGGAACCACCAAAATCTGGGACAGCTCGCTGGCATCAATTGGTATGTCCTGGGTCAAAGCCCAGGGACCAGTAGCACTGCGGCGGTATTCGGACATCGTCTATGAGCGGTTCTGGAAGCGTGAACTCGACATTGAAAATCCCGCGGTGATCGAAGCGCTGATCGCGCAAGCGGGTGCCGAGATCGACGGCTTCGTGGATTATCTCCAGGCGGATGGTCGGCGATACCACGACGAGATGCAGGCTCGGATATTCGCTGCAGGCGTGTTCGGCGTGCCGAGTTATGTTGTCGAAGGAGAACTTTTTTTTGGCCGCGAGCATTTGCCGATGGTGCGCTGGCTGCTCGAAGGCAAGAAAGGTAACGCACCCGATATTGCTTACCGTCAGTTCACGAAGCCACACGCATGACGGAAGTCACCCAGACCCAAGAGGTTCCTGCTTTTGTGTTTCAATCCGTGGTGACGTTGTGTGTGGACTTCAAGAACCCGCAATCCTATTTAGCGAAAGACTTAAGTTATGAGTTGGAGAACGAGTTCGACTTGCGGATCGACTGGCAACCCCTTCTCGTTCCACCTATGACCCAACCCAGACCGCAAGCGGCTGGCGAAGATCGCGGCACCCAGCACCGGCGCATGCGGGCTGAATATAATGAGAGGGATCTCAAAAGGTATGCCCGAGTTCGCGGCCTGACTGTCGAAAATATCTATCGAAATCCAGATTCGACAATCGCCGGTGTGGGCTTGCTCTGGGCAAAGCGATTCTCCGAGGACATCGTCAGGGGTTATGTCGACGGAGTATTCGAACGCTACTGGAGCGAAGTGCTCGACATAGGAGATCCATTGGCGATCGGCCGTTTGCTCGATGAGATCGGTGCGGAAGGGGAAAGGTTTGTCGAATATGCAAGAAGTGAGGGTGTCGTAGAACTGCGGGAGCGGCAAGCAGCCCTGCGATCGGCCGGGCTCTTCAATGTGCCGGGGTATGTCGTTCAAGGCGAAATCTTTTATGGACGCCAGCATCTGCCGATGATTCGCTGGCTACTGTCGGGCCGTACAGGCAATGGGCCAATCTAAGGAAAGATAAGTAAAGGGGGGGTTAGGAGGTGCCGTTCGTGCACATTTCCCGCCTCAGCCGTTGCAGGGTAGAATTCGTCGGGTTGTTGCGACGGAGATGGATGTGGACCTGACTTTCAGCGACGAAGACCGTGCTTTTCAGCAGGAAGTGCGCACCTGGCTCGCTACTGCCTGGCCTCGGGAGATGCGCGATAAATCCAAGCGCAGTGCCGCGGGCCGTCTGAGTAAGGAAGACCACGTTCGCTGGCAGAAGGTGTTGGCCGAGAAGGGCTGGGCCGCCACGAACTGGCCAGCGGAGTTTGGCGGCGCGAAATTTACCGCCACGCAGAGTTACATATTCGACCTGGAGACGGCGCAAGCCGGCTCTCCGCGGGTCATACCGTTCGGCGTCTCGATGGTTGCTCCGGTAATCATGAAGTTCGGCACGGAAGAGCAGAAAAAGAAATTCTTGCCCGATATCCTCAACACCAACGTCTGGTGGTGCCAGGGCTATTCGGAACCGGGGGCGGGATCCGATCTCGCCTCCTTGAGAACCAAGGCCGAGGACAAAGGCGATCACTACCTCGTCAATGGCGTCAAAACCTGGACGACCCTTGCCCAGTACTCGGACTGGATATTCTGTCTGGTACGGACCAGCCAGGAAGACAAACGTCAGATGGGTATCAGCTTTTTGCTGATCGACATGCATTCCCCGGGGATCAGCGTTAGCCCGATCGTTACGATCGATAAGCCTGCTGAAGGTTTCCAGGAGATCAACATAGTCTACCTGGAGAATGTGGAAGTGCCCAAGGCGAACCTCGTGGGCGAGGAGGGAAAGGGCTGGACCTGTGCCAAGTACTTGCTCGAGTTCGAGCGGGGCAATGCATACTCGCCCGGGCTCAAGCAGGGCATAATCCGCGTTCGCACCATGGCTGAGCAAGCGGGTATCGGTACTGATACCGACTTCAAGGCGCGTATCGATGATGCTGAGATTCAGATTCTCGCGATGGAATTCACTGAGCTTCGAATCCTTGGCGCGCTGGCGGCCGGGCAGAATGTGGGACCCGAATCCTCGTTGCTGAAAACGCGCGGCACCGAGCTTCAGCAGACGGTGACCGAACTCGCGCTGGAAGCCACTGGGTACTACGCAAATCCGTTTGATGCCTCCACACCGATGGAAGGTGACAACTTTCAGCCCGTGGGACCTCAGTACGCTAATGGCGTGTCGCAGCACTATTTCAATACGAGGAAGGTATCGATTTTTGCTGGGTCGAATGAGATTCAGCGGAACATCATGAGTAAGCTGGTATTGGGGTTGTAAGCGGCGAAAGCTCTCGGTGATTTGAGAGCTTATTGTTAATGAGCCTCGTTGTAGAAATCCCGCCAGTAAGATTTTGCCAGCTTGTCATAGATGCGCATTTGGTGGTTCATCTCACGCCGCAGTGCGGTATTGAGCATCTCTTCTGGCAGCAGTGGGTCCACGAGAATGTCGTGAGTTACGGCTCGCCCTAGTTGTAAGGTTTCCCGCGCAGCATCGGCCGTACTCAGGTTAGCTACCCGGTTGGTGCTTTTGTTGAGTTCATGGATGCGTCGCCTGTAGAGGCGTTCAAGCTCTGCTGTATCCCAGAGTGATCCGAAAGCCAGAGTTCCAGCAGGATGCTGATCGGCGATGCGCAGAATCGGCGCACTGTGATCGAGTCCAAGTGACACCAGGCTTTCGTGTAACTCGCTGATATTCGAGTTTAAATTGGACGGGCGTACCCAGATTCCTGAGTCGACTCCGGCAAACCCCTTCATGCGCAAGGCGCGTTCCCGAGCACGCACTTCAGTCTTGTTTGTCCGTTTGAGATGACCCATGTACACGGCGAGCCAGGAGTTGTCCCAGGCGCAAACGGTGTCTTCCACGCGTGACCAGGCGACCACCGTTTCGTGCATTCCTCGCCCTGCGCGTCCAACACCGTAGTTGCCTCGGCTCACCTGAGCCAGAGCCTCACTCTTCACCAGGCGAGTAATGGCGACGCGGATAGCTCGGGAATCGATGTCGTACAACGCACCGGCACGCACGAGATAGGCAGCACTGAGGTTGGGCCTCGCGGTGGAGTCGATGATCGCGAGAATCAATTCGCGAGCGGAAAGCGTGGTGCCAATCGTGTAGGACATAAGCTAAGCAATATCTAACATAATTTGACTTGACGGGCCATTTTATGTAATAAGATGGAAACCGAACCAATGTAATGGCAGAGCTTACGAGTGGCAACCGAATTACCCATCAACCGTGTGCTGACGAAGGAGGAGCTGAGTAGCTGCCTGCAACGCTCGAACACGCGTGCACTTGTTGTATTAATCGGAAACTACGCAATCATCGCGTTCGCATTCGCGCTCACTATCGTCTGGCCCAACCCACTCACCATACTCATAAGTGTGCTTCTTCTCGGCGCACGACAACTGGGCCTGGAGGTATTGAATCACGATTGCGCGCATGCCGTTTTCTTCAAAAACAGGCGGGTGAATGAACTGGTAGGTCACTGGCTATGTGGCGGGCCGGTGAACACGAACCTGTATCGATATCGCGACTACCACTTGCAACACCATCGCCATGCCGGTACGGAGAAAGACCCCGACCTTGCTTTAGCACTGACTTATCCAGCCCGGAAGGACAGCGTGCGTCGTAAAGTATTACGCGATTTGAGTGGTCGCACCGGAATTCGTGACACCTGGCGGCAGCTACGTAAGATGCGGCCTCTGCGTAACGCACCGTTCCTCATTACCCACGCTGTCATGATCAGTGTGTTGACGGCATCTGGGGCGCCTTGGGCCTACCTCCTCTGGTGGGGTGGTTATTTCTTCGTTTATCCATTAGTGACTCGTTTGCGTTTCATGGGTGAGCACGGTGTCGCTCTAGACAGGCTGAGTCGTGATGCCCGGGAAAACACCGCCACTACCCTGGTTTCGGGGTGGGAGCGGATCCTCATCGCACCCAACTTCGTAAACTACCACCTCGAACATCACCTCCTTGCAGGCGTTCCCTGTTACCACCTTGCAAAGTTCCATCGACTGCTTGCCGAACGAGACTACTTCGGTGACATCGACTGCATTACCCGGGGTTATGCCAACGTCTTGCGCAAGGCAACGCTCCCCGCCTGAATCACCTTTCTGACCCTTCGACGCTACCGCAACGCCGCCTGAGCGTGTTAAATACGACGGAATTAGTGAACGGGAGGATGCGGGGTGAATTTCGACATACCCAAAGAGATTGCCGACTATCTGGTTGAGCTCGACGAATTCATCGAGCGGGAAATCAAACCACTTGAGAACTCGAACGACAACATTCGGTTCTTCGATTACCGCCGTGAAGATGCACGCACGGACTGGGATCGCGGTGGCTTACCCAGTGAGGATTGGGAAGCGCTGCTGGCGCAAGCCAAGCAGCTTGCGGACGATGCCGGCCACTACCGCTACGCACTCCCCAAGGAGTACGGCGGCAAAGGCGGCACCAACCTGGCCATGGCCATCATCCGTGAGCACTTTGCCGCCAAGGGGCTGGGGCTGCACAACGATCTGCAGAATGAACATTCCATCGTCGGTAACAACGTCGGGCTCCTGTTGATGATCGAATACGGCACCGAGGAGCAAAAAGCGGAGTGGATCGACGATCTCGCCGAAAGGCGCAAAGGTTTTGCCTTCGGCATAACCGAACCTGACCACGGATCGGATGCCACCCACATGGAAACCCATGCCGAGCGCGACGGCGATGAGTGGGTCATCAATGGCGAGAAAACCTGGAACACCGGCATTCACAAAGCCAAATACGACATGATCATGGCGCGCACCAGTGGCGGTCCGGGAGACGGTGATGGCATTACTGCCTTTCTTACTCCGACCGATTCGGAAGGCTTCAAAGTCGAGGAGATGCTCTGGACGTTCAACATGCCGACCGATCATGGTCGAGTGTCATTAAAAAATGTGCGCGTGCCTCACGCGTCGATCTTCGGTGGCGAAGGCAGGGGCCTCCAGGTTTTGCAGCACTTTTTCAACGAGAACCGCATTCGCCAGGCGGCATCGAGTCTGGGGGCGGCTCAGTTCTGCATCAACGAATCGGTTGAGTACGCCAAGGTGCGCAAACCGTTCGGCAAACCACTGTCGGACAACCAGGGTATTCAGTTTCCGCTCGTCGAGTTGCAGGCCCATTGCGAGATGTTGCGGGCACTGATCCATAAAACAGCCTGGCAGATGGATACCTACGGGGTATTTTCGGTCTCTGACAAGGTGAGCATCTGCAACTACCAGGCGAATCGTCTTTGCTGCGACGCGGCCGACCGTGCCATGCAGGTACACGGCGGCCTTGGCTACTCGCGACACAAGCCGTTTGAACACATCTATCGGCACCACCGCCGTTACCGAATTACCGAAGGTGCGGAAGAGATCCAAATGCGCCGTGTCGCTGGCTACATGTTTGGCTACATGTCCCAACGAGCTCCGAAAGGGGTAAGAGAAAAATAGGTGACGGATGAACGTCTAACGTTCGAAGCCCGGATTTCGAACGTGCTGCAACCCCGAGTCGCGGATTTCCGCCAACTCATTTCCGCAGAACGGCTTTCGGGTGGCGCGAGCCAGGAGACCTACCGGCTGACGATGGAAACGGGCCGCGGTGAGCAGAAGCTCGCCATGCGCCGAGCGCCAGGTGGTGTTGTCAGCGAACTGAAAACCGGACCGACACTCGCCGTCGAAGCCCAGTTGATGCAGACCGCGAAGCGGGTTGGCGTACCGGAGCCTGAGATCGTGCATGTGCTGCAACCCGAAGATGAACTTGGCGAGGGGTTCATCATGGAATGGCTCGATGGCGAAACGTTAGGGGCACGAATCGTTCGGTCGCCAGAGCTTGATGAAATCCG
>SMUY01223795.1_pt1 | contig 23161 bp, 18 predicted proteins | sample 2456441 | NCBI WGS metagenome assembly SMUY01 (sample SAMN11095931, study PRJNA526329) | marine sediment metagenome | biome: Marine sediment; feature: Surficial sediment; material: Deep marine sediment; isolation source: Hadal surficial sediment | place: Pacific Ocean | collected 2014-11 | depth...
CACAGCCGGACGCGAAACGGAGCGGATCGAGGTGCTACGAACGCTCCTGCAGCGCGCGGATATCGCCCCCGCTGAACGCGCACGGCAGCAGCGGGAATACATCGCTCTGCTCTCCTCGCAGCCCGAGCTGCGCGTCGAGGCGACCGTCGAGCTGCGCCAGCTGATCGACTCGGAGCCCGCGGCACAACCTCAGCTCCAGATCAAGCGCATGCGCACCCTGCTCGAGCTCCACGAGGAGCTGGATCAGACGGCGGAGTGGTGCGCGCGGGCGGAGCAGCTGCTGCCGCTCCTCTCTGGAACGGAGCATGCGGAGCTTGAGCGTGAGCTCGCACAACGCCTGACGCGTTCGCTGCACGATCGGGAGCGCGCGATCCTCCGCTGGGAGGGGGTCCTCACCCATGCGCCCGACGACGCGGAGGCCCTCGCTGCCCTGGCGGATCTGCTGGGGGTCGCGGGTTACGAAGCCAAGCGGGCACAGGCGCTCGAACGCCTGGCCGAAGTGGATCCCTCGCGCCGCGCAGCCTCCCTGCTCGAGGCCGCCCGCCTGCGCTGGGACTCGCTGCGAGATGCGGAGGGAGCCCTCGCCGCTGTCGAGCGCGCCCTCACCGGGGACGCCAAGCTCATCCGCGCCCACGAGCTGCGCCGCGAGGTCTGTGCCTACCTCGAACGTCCCGAGCAAGAGTCCGCATCGTTGCGGGTGCTGCTGTCCGAGCAGCCCGCGGATGGGGAGGCGCCCGCACGCTGGTTGCGCCTGGGCCAACTCCTGCTCACACAGGCCGAGACCACCGACGAGGTGATCGAGGCCGCCGACAAGGCCATGGAGCTTGCACCCGGCGACGGGAGTCTCCAGCGCCAGGTGCGCCAGCTCTTTGGGAGCGCAGGCGCCTGGACGAAGGCCAGAGCATTGCTGCGGCGTGAGATCGAGCTGGCGGAGCCCGCGCAGCGGCCCGAGCTTCTGCGCGAGCTGGCCCGGATTGATTGGGACGAGGTGCGCGAGGCAGAAGCGGCCTGCGCCAGTCTGGAAGAGCTCGCGCGCGCCGGCACGCTGGACAGTGAAGACCGCCTGCGTTGGGCCGACGCGCTGGCACAGCAAGAGCGTTGGCCCGAATCCTTCGAGCAGCGTCATCGGGCACTCGCTGCGCTGGGAAAGATGGCCCCCGCGCGAGCCTGGCTGGACCTGGCCAAGGCCGTGCTGGAGCGCACCGACGATGCCGCGCGCGCCCTCGACGCCTGCAACAAGACCCTGGAGCTCGACCCCGATCTGGACGAGGCCCTGGCCGTGCGTGCGCGCGTGTACGCAATACTTGGAAACGTGTCGCTGGAGCTCGAGGATCGTGTTCGCCTCGGAAAGCGCCTGCCCCCGGGGCCCGAGGCCGCGGAGGCCCTGGCGCACGCCGGGCGCCTGGCGTACGACGAGCTCAAGGACAAGGTGCAAGCGCGCGCTCTCTTTCAAGCCGCGCTCGAGCGGGACTCCTCCCGAGTATCGGCCTTGCTCGGCGCGGGCCGAATCGCGCTCGACCACGAGGAGTGGAGCGAAGCCGAGCGCACGCTGGGGCTGGCCTGCTCACTCCTGCGGGAAAACTCCGAGGGCCAGTCTTTGGCCCGCGTGGCGGCGTCCGCGGCCCGTGCCGCCCTGAAGCTGCAGCATAAGAGCGAGGCATTTCTCTACCTGGAGCTCGCGCTGGAGCACGAGCCGCATCACCCCGAAGCTCTAGACACCATGGCAGAGCTCAGTCTGGAGCGCGGCGCCTACGCGCAGGCCCGGCGTTGCCTGGAAGCCCGACTCGCGGACTCCGACCTGCTCCCGCCAGCGCGGGCGGAGCGACTGGCCCGGCTGGCGAAAACGTGTGAGGCGAGCGGGGACCTCGGGTCGGCCGCGTCCGCCCTGGTCGAGCTGATATCGCTGCGCCCCGAAGACGAGAGCGCGTGCACGCAAGCACTGGACCTGTTCGAACGTCTGGGCGCCTCGGAGCGCGCGGTTACGGAGATCGACGCCTGGATCAAGCGCGTTCCATCCAAGCGGCGCACGGGTCTCGCACTGCGCGCAGCCCGCTTCGAGGCGCACATGGGGCGCGTCGCGGAAGCCCGCCAACGGCTCGAAGCCCTGCTCCAAGTGGAGGGCGACCGCCCCGAGACATGGGCGGAGCTCTCCGGGCTCGTATTCGAGCACGACGGCTCTGAGGCCGCGCTAGAGATCACACAGCGCGGGCTTGCGCTCTTCGATCCACCCTCCGAGCGCGCCCCCTTGCTCTGGATCGAGGCCCAGGCGCTGCTTGCGCTGGCGCGCGTGTCCGAAGCCGCCCCGCGCGCATACGATGCCCTCGTAGCCGACCCATCCAACATCGATGCGGCACGCATGCTCGCGGCCCACCTGGGCCTGGCAGGTGACTGGAAGCAAGCCGCTTCGCAGCTCGAGCGCACGCTTTTGGTCACGCACCCGAGCGCGTCGATCCAGGCTGAGCTTTGGGAGGCCATCGGACGGGCCTACGCGGGTCCGCTCGAGGACATCGAGCGTGCCGAGCGTTCGTATCGACGTGCACTCGAGTGCAACCAGTGGCATTCGAGCGCGCGCGAAGCGCTAGCGGACGTCACTGCGTTTGATCCTGCATCGCATCCAGAGTCCATCCGACAGCATCGAGATCTGCTGGAGGAGTTCCCGACGCGCACCGGATCCTGGCGCGCGCTGGCACGCATCGCCAACTATTGGAAGCGGCGCGCGGTCAAGCAAACCTGCGAGACCGTGCTGGCCACGCTCACCGGCGAGGGCGGCGAAGGGCAGCGCGGCGAGCTCGCGCTGTCGCGTTTGGCTGCCGGCGCTTCCGCTCCTCCCCTCATCGCCGCGGCCACGGAGGTGATGCGCGCGCTCGAAGAAGGGTCCGTGCTACCGGAGTCAGAGCTCACGCCCAGCGCCGACACACTCGAGGGCGAGATCTCGCTGGCGATCCGCCGCCTCGCGGGTCACTGGTGGGAGCTGGGTGATGAAGCGCTGCGCTCCGTCTGGCAGCGGGCAACTACGGCGGACACAACACGTGCAGCCGACATCCGGCGCCGGGCCAGGCGCCGCATCCGGCGCGCGTTACGCGGCATCGAGCGCGAGGCGCTGCGCAAGCTGGACCCGAACCACTGGCGGGAGCAGGTCCTGGCCCAGGCCGCGGCGATGGTCCTGAGCGAGGGCAAACACTCGCTGGCGGACGTGCTGTTGCACCTGCTGGCCCATTGGCCTACGACGAGCCACCTCGGGCTGTGCACGGGCGGGGACCTGGGGGCCGCCGTACAGCTGTGTCCGCCGGCGCGCGCGTTGCTGCTCCGCATCCGCGACGCCGCCCTCGACGCCTTGGGCCTGTAGCCGGCCGGCTAGCCGACTGCGGCCGCCAATTGCACGCTGTCTCGGCCCGTGCTCGGCCTCGGCCCGGTGAGAAATTCAGGCTGCGAGGCTAAGCAGGAATGAGACGTGGAACGCGGGCGCGCCGCTCGCTGAGCTCGGGCGCGGCTTCGCCGGGAACCTCCACCGTCCAGCAGCTCGGGTTGGCGCGGATCTCGGCCACCAGGGCCTGGTAAAGCGCGTGGCCCCCACGCATCGCTTTGACGTGGGCCTGCAGCGGCAGCCCGAGCAGTGCCAGGTCCCCGATCAGGTCCAGCACCTTGTGTCGCACGAACTCATCCGGGAAGCGGAGTCCCTCGCGATTGAGCACGCGAGTGTCGTCCACCACGATCGCGTTCTGCAGCGATCCCCCGCGCGCCAGGCCTCGAGTCTGCAGGGCCTGGACGTCCTTCAGGAAGCCGAAGGTGCGGGCGGGCGCGATCTCGCGGGCAAAGTATGCGGGCGGCATCGAGCTCGCCTGCAGGGACTGACGCCCGATGGCGGGATGCGGGTAGTCGATGGTCATCGAAATCTTGAAGGAGCGCGAGGGCAGAACACGTGCCCAGCGGTTGCCGTCGCGAACCTCGATCGGGCGATGGACCACCAGCCGACGGCGCATGCGCCGCTGGGAGCGCAGGCCGGCCTGCTGGATCAGATAGACGAAGGGAGCTGCACTGCCATCCATGATGGGCAGCTCGGGGCCGGAGACCTCGACCGTGCAGTTGTCCACGCCCATGCCACGTAGAGCGGCGATCAGGTGCTCCACCGTGGAGAGTCGCACGTCGGCGCTTCCGAGCGTCGTGGCCAGCAGCGTATCGACCACCCACTCGGCGCGGGCCGGAAAACAGACGTTAGGCTCCAGGTCGCTGCGCACAAACAGGATTCCCGTCCCGGCGGCGGCTGGACGCAGCACCAGATTGACCGGCTTCCCGCTGTGGAGCCCGATGCCCGTACAGCAGACGCGGCTGGTCAGAGTATGCTCCACATCCTTTAACACAGCGGTCCTACCGGGCCCCTTTCGCAACGTACTCCCCCCCGTTCAGGCCTGGAGAAAGCAATCTCCATGCCGACGACGCCAGAGGCGTGTTATTCAAGCCTTTTCCGGAGGAGGGCACAGAGAGCTCGCAGCTCGCCGCTAGCTGGGGAGCTTTCCTCCCGCCCTGGAGCGTTGCGGGAGTGACGTCGAGCTTACGGTGTGACCTAATCATCACGCTCAGACGGAGCCATCGCTCGTGGACTGGAGTACCTCCAGGATCTCCTTCGCGTCCTGGAAGCGCTCTGCGGGATCCTTCTCGAGACAGCGGAGGATGATCTTCGCCAGCGGCTCAGGCAGATCGGAGCGGATCGAGCGCGGGTCCGGGGGTGGCGTGTGCACGTGGTGATAGGGGACGTTGCCCGTGCGGAACGGAAGCTGCCCCGTGGCCAGTTCGAAGATGGTCACGCCCAGTGAGTAGATGTCGCACCGATGGTCAACGCTCTGCCCCAACGTCTGTTCGGGGGACATGTAGAAAGGCGTGCCTGACACAAGCGTGGTCGCGTTGCGCATCTCCTCCATTACCTTGGCCAGACCGAAGTCCATGATCTTCACCTGCTTGTCTCGTGCCCACATCGTGTTCGCGGCCTTGATGTCTCGGTGGACTACGCGCTTGGAGTGCGCATAGCTCAGCGCATCGACCATCTGGCGCACGATGTAGACGACCCCCGCCGTCGCGATCGCGCCACGCCGCTGCACGATCTCTTTGAGGGTCGTGCCGTCGACGTACTCCATCGCAAGGTAGAAGCCGTGCTCGGACTCCCCCGCGTCGTAAACGGTGACGATGTTGGGGTGGTTGAGCTGAGCGGCCGCCTTGGCCTCACGCAAGAAGCTCCGCAGCGCGTTGGTACTCCCGCGCAGGCTCTCGGGAAGGACCTTGTACGCCACATCGCGGTCCAGCACCTGATCGTGCGCCAGATGGACCACTCCCATCCCACCGCGGCCCAGCTCCCGGATCACCTGGTAGCGAAGCGGGCCTGGTTCCGTCGACTGAGCCGCCTCACCTGCTCCGCCCCGCGGCTGCGTGCTCTTGGCTTGCTTCATACGCTCCAGACGGTCGGAAACATCGGCGTATTGGTAGTCGAAGCTCAGGATCTTCTCGTAGGTCTCGCTCGCGGCGTCGAACTGCTGCCGATCCTCGAACAGCTTCCCGATCTTGAGGTGCGCCTCGACGTTGGCCCGGGTGACGGGCCCCGAGCCCGTGGCCTCCTGAAATTTCTTGATGGAGAGGCCGTGCATCCCCTTGGCCTGAAACAGCTGGCCCAGCTGTCCACAGGCCTCCTCGAAGTGGGGACTGCCAGCCTCTACCCGCTGCAGCACACGGATGGCGTCGTCCGTGCGATCTTGTTCGGCGTAGGATCGACCCGCCTCGTAAAAGCAGTCGGCGCGCTCGAGCAACTCGGCCTGGCGCGCCGGATTCCCTGCCGCCGCATAGGACTCCGCCGCGTCTTGGTAGCGGCCGGCCTGCTCGTAGGCTTCAGCGGCGCGCTCGTGCCTCTGGCCCGCGGTGAACATCTCCGCGGCCGGCTCGTAGTCGCCGGCCCGCCAGTAGCAGTCGCCGGCCTCCTGGTAGCGCTCGAGCTTGCGGTAGAGGTCGGCGGCGTCGGCATGATTGCCGGCCCTCTCGAGCTGAACGGCGGCCTCCTCGTCCTCGCCCTGGTCGCGCAGATACTCGCCCAGCACGCGCGCGGCTCCCTCCGCGTCGTCCAGACGTTCGAGCGCCTTCGCCGCCAGGTCGCCGCGTCCAACGCGCAGAAAAAGCTCCGAGGCTCGATCGAAGGCTTCCCTCTGGAAGGCGACCCTACCCGCGCGTGCGTACTCCCCGGCGCGTTCCAGGATCAACTCGGCATCCTCGAATCGTTCCAGCTTGGTCAATAGCTCTCCTGCCTCGCGCGCCAGCGCACACATCTCCTTGACTCGGTGCTCCGGCAGGTTTCCGCCGCCACCCTCATCGTTGAACGCAGCCACGAAAGACTCGGCCGCGTCTTCCTCGCAGCCAGCTTTCAGGAACGCCTGTGCGGCGTGTCGATGGAAGCCGATCCCCTGATAGCAAGCTCCGGCTTCGCGGAAGTTCTCGGCGCGCTCGAACATCTCCCCGGCCACGGAGAACTTCTCGGCGTCGCGATAGCAGCGGGCCGCCTCCTCGAAACATTCGATCTGTGCGTAGGTCGCGGCCGCCGCTTCGAGCTTGCCCGCTTGCAGCAACAGCCCCGCGGCCTCGTGGAAGCGGTTCTGATCATGGCGCACCTGTGCGGCACGGTTGAGCAGGCCGCCCCGGGTGAACATCTCTGCCGCCTCGTCCAGAAGTCCCTGCCCAAACAGGAACTCTCCCGCCGCTTCCGCCCCCTTCTCCGCTTGCAGGACCCGCGCGTCCTTGACGATGCGTCGGATCTCGCGCTTCGAGTACGACGCACCGCTGGGGAGCCCGACGTTGTCGGTGACAGGCTCCCCGAGGCCAAGCGTGGACTTCTTGGGCCGCCGCGCCGCGAAGAACAGCAGCAGCAGGCCGAACCCGAGCAGCGGGACATGAGTCTGGCGTCGCTCCAGCGCGTCCGCCGCGCGGGACGCGCGCCCGACGAGCGCATCCTTGCGGTCCAGAGAGAGGCCCTGCTTCCTCGCCGTCGTCCGCAGCCAACTCTCCGCCGCAGAGCGTATCTCGCCCGCCCGTTCCGACCCGACCCGACTCAAACTCAGGCCTGCGAGCCCCGGGAAAAAGAGCGCCAGAGCGAGGACAAAAACCAGTATGCGCGCAAGCATACGCACGTCCGTTACATCGTCCGAAGCCCTAACCACCCTGAGTCGGCGTAGCCCCCCTGGGAGGCCTATGACAGACGGGACGCACCGTGCAGCGACCGCCGCCTGCTCAGCTAGTGTCCGAGCAAGAGACGCAGCGCCAGGCCGGCGACCGACAGCACCAGCAGCGGGCGAATCAGGCGTTCACCGACGCGGGCGCCCACGCGTGAGGCCAGGTAGGCCCCGGTCGCGCTGCCGATGGCCAGCACCAACCCGTGCATCCAGTGGACCATGCCGGCCCAGGCGAACTGCGCCAGAGCCACGGCCGTGAGCGCGGCGATCAAGACCACCTTAACGCTGTTGGCGCGCACCAGATCGAGGCCACCGGCGCCCGCCAGCGCCAGCAGCAGGGGGATCCCGATCCCGGCCTGGATCGCGCCGCCGTAGAGCCCGATCGAGAAATAGAGCGCGAGCTGGAGGGGCAGCGGGAGGGCGCGGCCGGGAGCGCCGGCGGCGGGCGCCGGGTTCCGCAGGACGATCGGGAGCGCCAGCAGCATGATCAGCGCAAACAGGCGACGAAAGACCTCGTCAGGCACATGTGTCGCACCCCACGCCCCGAGCCAGGCGCCCAGCAGCGTCGCGGGCAGAAGGCGCAGCGCCAGGCCAGGCCCCGGCACACCCTCCTGCGCAAAGCCGCGCATCGCAGCGACATTCTGGATGAGCACGGCCACACGGTTGGTGCCATTGGCCGCGCTGGGCGGTACTCCCACGAGGATCAGCAGCGGCACCGTGAGGAAGGATCCGCCTCCCGCCAGCGTGTTGATGAAGCCCGCCAGTAGCCCCCCCGCCAGCAGGATCCCGGCCGTCTGGGGGGACAGCCCCGGCACTACAGCAGCTTCGGCTGACGGCGATTGGGAGCGGACGGAGCGCGCTTCGGGGGCGCGATGTCAAAGTGGTCGAAGGCGCGTTGCGTCGCCATGCGGCCGCGCGGCGTGCGGTCGAGAAAGCCCTCCTGAATCAGGAACGGCTCGTAGATCTCCTCGATCGTGCCCTTGTCCTCACCGATGGCCGCCGCCAGCGTTTCGAGGCCGGCGGGCCCCCCGCCGTACTTCTCAATCAACACCAGCAGCAGCTGGCGATCCATGCGATCGAAGCCGGCTTCATCGACCTCGAGTCGTTCGAGCGCGTAGCGCGCGACCGCTCGTGCGATCTTCCCGTCGCCCTCGACCTCGGCGAAATCACGCACGCGACGCAGCAGGCGGTTGGCGACGCGAGGCGTGCCGCGTGAGCGCCGGGCGATTTCGAGCGCCCCGTCCGCGTCGAGTGAGACCTGCAGGATGCGCGCGCTGCGGTCGAGAATCTGTACCAGGTCCGAGGGCGGGTAGTAGTTGAGCCGAGCCGTAACGCCGAAGCGGTCGCGCAGGGGTGAGGTGAGAAGACTGGCGCGTGTGGTCGCACCCACCAGGGTGAAGCGGGGCAGATCGATCTTCACCGTGCGCGCGGAGGGACCCTGTCCCACGATCAGATCCAGCTTGAAGTCCTCCATCGCCGGATACAGGATCTCCTCCACGGCCGCGCTGAGACGGTGAATCTCATCAATGAAGAGCACCTCACCCGGCTCCAAATTCGTGACGATGGCGGCCAGATCACCGGCGCGTTCGACCACGGGGCCAGCGGTGACACGCAGCGGAGCTCCCATCTCGCGCGCGATCACATGGGCCAGCGCGGTCTTGCCCAGCCCCGGGGGACCGTAGAAGAGCACATGGTCGAGGGGCTCGCCGCGTTCACGCGCCGCCTTTATGAACACCCGCAGGTTGTCGCAGAGCCCACTCTGGCCGACGAACTCGCTCAGATCCGTGGGACGGAGGCGCTCTTCGAGGCCGCGCTCGGACTCGAGGGGTTGCGCTGTGAGCATGTCATCGTGCTGCGGCACGCAAAGCCTCCCGGATCAGATCCTCGATAGCGGGGGCATCGTCGAGCTGCTCGAGCGCGACCGAAACCGCCTTCTCGGCCTGGCCGCGAGGGTAGCCCAGGTTCACCAACGCGGAGACCGTGGCCTCTTCCGCCTCCCCCGCTGGCGTTGCCAGCTCCACACCCTCCAGGCGCCCCACCTTGTCGCGCAGCTCCACCAGGATGCGCTCCGCGGTCTTGTTGCCCACACCCGGAATGCTCCGCAGCGCGGTCAGATCGCCCTGGCGGATGGCCTGGACCACGCGGGGCACGGGCAGGCCCGACAGCAGCGCCAGGGCCAGGCGCGGGCCCACCCCGCTCACCGAGAGGAAGAGCCGGAACAGGCTCCGCTCCTGCTCACTCAAGAAGCCAAAGAGCTGGAGCCGATCCTCGCGCACGTAGGTATGGACGCGAAAACGCACGATCTTGCCCTCGTCGGGCAGCTCGAGAAAGGTGGAGAGGGGAATCCGGACGTCGTACCCGACCCCATTTACGTCGACCAGCACACCCTCCGGCGTCTTCTCAGCCAGTTTACCTTCGAGCCGGCCGATCATCCGTTCACCCGCGCGCCGCCCGTGTGAGCGTGGCAGATCGCCACCGCCAATGCGTCAGCCTCATCGCTGTCGGGCGTGCTCTCCAGGCCCAGCAGGCGCTGCACCATCTTCTGCACCTGCCGCTTGTCGGCGGCGCCGTATCCCACCACGGCCAGTTTCACCTGCGAGGGCGTGTGCTCCGCCGTCTCGACTCCGGCCCGGCCGCAGGCCGCGAGCGCAACGCCGCGGGCCTGCGCCAGAAGCAAGGCCGTGCGAGGGTTGCAGCCAGAGAAAATGGACTCGAGCGCTGCTACCTCCGGTTGAGTCTCCGCGATCATCTCGCTCAATACGCGATCGATCCGCGCGAGGCGCTGCGGCAGCGAGCCGTTGCCGCAACGGATGATTCCCCCCGTCACGTGGTAGAGCTTCGACCGTTCCAGGTCGACCACGCCATAGCCTGTCGCGCGTGACCCCGGATCGATTCCCAAAATGCGCACGGACCCCCCCACCGGCGCACGGGCCGCGCTAGCCAGCCCCTGCGGCCTCCATCAGCTCCTCTTCAGGAATATCGAAGTTGGCGACGACCTGCTTCACGTCCTCGTGCGCATCGAGCCCCTCGAAGAGCTTCAGCATGGTCTGCGCGTCCTTGCCAGAAAGCTTGACGGTGGTCTGGGGAATCAGCGAGATCTCGGCGCTGTCCGCAACAAAGCCCGCGCTCTCCAGCACCGCTTTCACGCTCTCGAATGCATCCGGCACCGTCTGCACCTGGACTGTGTTCCCGTCTTCGATCACGTCTGAAACGTTGGCGTCGATCGCCGCCTCTACCAGCGCATCCGCGTCGAGCCCCTCTCGGGTGTAGACCAACACGCCCATCTTAGCGAAGAGATAGGCCACACAGCCCGATGCACCCAGGTTTCCGCTGAACTTGCTGAAGAGATGCCGCACCTCGCTCACGGTGCGGTTCCGGTTGTCCGTGAGTGTATCCACGATCACGGCGACGCCGCCCGGACCATAGCCCTCGTAGCGAACCTCTTCGTAGCTCTCACCCTCGAGCTCCCCCATGCCCTTCTTGATGGCGCGCTCGATGTTTTCCTTGGGCATGTTCTGGCCGCGCGCCTTGTCGACCGCCACGCGCAGACGGGGGTTGGCATCGGCGTTGCCACCGCCCACCCTCGCTGCCGCGCTGAGCTCGCGAATGAGCTGCGTGAAGACCTTTCCGCGCTTCGCATCCGCTGCACCCTTCTTGCGCTTGATGGTGGCCCACTTCGAATGACCCGACATGGCGGCCCTGAACTCCCTGAAACGCTCCTGACGAAGCTGTCCCCACATCCCCGCGCAGAGCATGCTAGCCGATCTCCGGTTAGGACTTCAGCCGGCGATGCCGATGGTAGGACGGAGATCGGGCCGTCGCCACGAAGCGACAGCAGGGGCAGGAATGAGCCGGGAAGTCACCATTGGGATCGACCTGGGCACGAGCAACTCCTGCGTCGCATCGGTGCTCGAAGACCGGCCGCGCGTGCTCGCCAACGCGTACGGCGAGCCCACGACCGCCTCGGTCGTGGCCTTCGGACAGGATGGCAGTATCGCGGTGGGCAACCAAGCCAAGGCGCGGGTCATTCTCGATCCTACGCATACAGTCTCCTCCGCCAAGCGGCTGATCGGTCGCTACTACTTCAGCGAAGAGGTCAAGAAGGCGAAGGCCGTCCACAGCTACGAGATCGTGAGCGGCGACAGCAACTCGGTCCGCATCCAGATCCGGGAGGAAACGTTCAGCCTGCCCGAGATCTCGGCCTTCGTACTGAAAGAGATGAAATCCATCGCCGAGGCGAACCTCAACGTAGCGCTCACGCGGGCCGTGATCACAGTACCCGCCTTCTTCAACGACAATCAGCGACAGGCCACCAAGGACGCCGGGCGTATCGCCGGGCTGGAGGTCCTGCGCATCCTGAATGAGCCGACCGCAGCGGCCCTGGCCTACGGCTACGGACGGGATCTGAGGCAGAAGGTGGCGGTTTACGATCTGGGCGGTGGAACGTTCGACGTGTCCGTGCTCGAGATCGGGGAGGAGGTCTTCGAGGTGCTCGCAACCTGCGGTGATACCTACCTGGGTGGCGACGACTTCGACGATCGCTTGATCGACGTGCTCGCCGAGCTCGTCCAGAAGCAGCACGGCATCAACGTGCGGACCGATCCCTTCGCCCTCGAAAAGCTCAAGGCCGCCGCGGAGCAGGCCAAGATCGAGCTCTCCTCCCGGGACCCGGCGCAGATCAAGATTCCCGGGCTAGCCAGAATAGACGACGAGCCGATCGGGATCGAATACGAGCTCACGCGTGAGCAGTTCAGCCAGCTCACGCGCGACCTGATCTTCCGCACCTTCAAGGTCTGCGATGAGGCGCTCCAGGAGGCGGGACTCACGGTGCGCGACCTCGACGGGGTCATCCTGGTCGGAGGGCCCACGCGCCTGCCCAGCATCCGGGGAGCGGTCAAGGAGTACTTCCAGCGCGAGCCCGAGGTCGACATCAACCCGGACGAGGTGGTTGCGCTGGGCGCCGCAATCCACGCCAACTCGCTGGTCACGACCGCAGACCAGAGCTGCCTGCTGGACGTTACTCCGCTCTCGCTGCGCCTGGGGATTGCGGGTGGCATGACCGAGACCATCATCCATCGGAATAGTCCGATCCCGATTGATCACACCCGCATCTTCACGACGGCCCAGGACGATCAGGCCGCGGTCTCGGTGCGGATCTACCAGGGCGAGAGCCGCGAAGCAGACGGCAACACGGCGCTCGGCGAGTTTCAGTTCTCCGGCTACCAGCCCGGGCCCCGCGGACAGGTTCAGATCGAGGTCCAGTTTGCGATCTCGACCGAGGGAATCGTCAAGGTCTCGGCCCGCGACCCGAAGACCGGGGCCGGCCATTCTGCCACGGTCTCGATGTCGAGTGGCCTCTCGGAGCAGGAGATCCAGGAGATCCTGGCCCAGGCGCGTGCGCGGGATGTGGTCAGCCCCGATCGCAGGGCGTCCGCGCCCCAGCCTGAGCCTTCCCCGGCCGAGGTCGACGACACGAGCGAGTACCTGAAGCTGCCTCCGATCGATGCTGAGGCGCCAGCGGACGCTGCCGAAGCGAGCGCGCCCCCGGCCAACTCCATCTGCGGGCAGATGCCGGAGGACCTCGCGCTGCCAGAGGGGGCGGAGACACGCACTGCAGACAACCGGGAAGACGGTCCAGCGCCGGAGTTCGACGCCACCGTCGACATCGGCGACCTCTGCGACGAGTTTCTGAGCGAAGCCGAGACCGAGCTCGCGGGGTCGGATGAGGCGATCCTGGGGGGAGCAGAGCCCGACGATGTCCTGCTCGATCGAGAGCTGAAGAAGTAGCTCGGGGCCACGCGCGTGACGGGAGCGGAGATACGAGCGCTGGCCCGACTGGTCGATCGCATGGACTATTACCGCCTGCTGCGCGTCGATCAGGAGGCATCGCTCCCCAAGATCCGCGTCGCGTACCGCCGCGCGCGGCGTCAATTCCATCCGGACGCGTACCTAAGCGCGGAGCCGGTGCTGCGAGATGCGGTCGACCTGATCGCGCGACGCCTTATCGAGGCCTACATGGTGCTGCGCAACAGCGGGCAGCGCGCCGCCTACAACAAGGGCCTCAGTGAGGGGAAGGTGCGCTACCAGCCCGAGAGCGGGGCCGAGGGCGGACGCGATGGCCGGGTACAGGAGGGCAAGACGCCGCAGGGTCGACGTTCCTTCAGCCTCGCCCTGGCGGAAGAGCGCGGCGGGAATCTGGGCCAGGCTATCGCTCACCTGAAGATGGCCCTGACCTTCGAGCGCAGCAACGAGCACTTCCGCGAGAAGCTGGTGGCGCTCCAGCAAGCTCAGAAGAGCTGAGTCGCTACTAGCGCGGTATCGGCGAGCTGAGCTCGCCTGCGCGCACTCCGCTCGGCTGCGCCTCGCTGCGCGGCCTGCGGCCTTGCTACTCGCGCGGTACCGGCGAGCTGAGCTCTACTACCCGGGTATCGGCCGGCAAAGCCGGCTTGCCGGGACGGCGCGTGACTTCGTACGCGCCTTAGTGCGTGCTCGGTCGCTTCGCGCACTGCTGCGCAGGCCTCGCTGCGCGGCCCTAGCGGGCCTTGCGGTCGTGTACCCGCAATTGACCTGGTCCGTGGCCCTGTGCATCATGGGGGCCCCGCTTGACGCTTCAGTCAATCTGTTCTTCCACGCGGGGTTCAGCCAGAAAGGATGCCGCGGATGGCTCAAGCAACGCGTTCCCGGAAACTCCTACCGGTGTTGCCCTTCCTCAAGATCCCCGAGCAAGGCGACCCCTACCTCGAGGGGCACAGGTGCAAGAGCTGTGGGGCTATCTTCCTGGGTGAGCGGAGCGTATGCGCCAAGTGTGGGACGCGCGACCAGATCGAGCCGACTCCTCTTTCGAACCGGGGGACGCTCTACGTGTACTCGATCGTGCACCGTTCCTTTCCCGGCATCGAGACGCCCTATATCTCGGCGGTGGTCGACCTGGAGGGCGGCGGAACGGTCAAAGGCAACCTCGTCCACATCGATCCGGACCCGGAGAAGATCCGCATGGGAATGGCGGTAGAGGTGATCTACGAGGTCGCCCCAAGGAAGGACCAGGAGGGCAACGAGTACCTCACCTACTACTTTCAACCATCGGCCTAGCGGCCTTGGGAGACAGCTGAAATGAGCGAAGACGTGTATATCCTGGGTGCCGGCATGATCAAGTTCGGGCGCTACCCCGAGCGCAGCGTGGCCGAGCTCGGCGCGGAGGCCGCGCTACTGGCGCTCGACGATGCAAACCTCACCATCCGGGACATGCAGGCGTTGTATTCCGGCAATCTGCTCCAGGCCGCCGCGATGGTCGGGCAACGCGTCTTGCAGCAGATTGGACAGACCGGGATCCCCGTCGTGAACTGCGCCAACGCCTGCGCAACCGGCGCCACCGCCTTCCGCGAGGGCTGGGTCTCGATCAAGGCGGGCCTCTACGACCTGTGCCTGATCGTGGGCGTAGAGCAGATGGGTAAGGCCGGCCTGCTCGGCGGGGCGGGCGGGAGCCGCGGTATCCCCACCGAGGGGCTGGTCGGCTCCGGCATCATGCCCGCGGTTTTCGCCGAGGCAGGCATGGAGCACACTCGCAAGTACGGAACGACCTTCGAACAGTTCGCGAAGATTTCGGTGAAAAACCATCAACATTCCACGAAAAATCCGAAATCGATGTATCAGATTGAGACCCCGCTCGAGCAGGTCATGGGGGCCGAGATGATCGCCTATCCCAACACCAAGCTGATGTGCTCGGTGAACGTGGATGGGGCCGCTGCCGCCGTCATCGCCTCGGAGCGGAAGGCCCGGGAGCTGGGCCTTGGGCGAGCGGTCAAGGTGTCAGCCTCGGTGCTGACCAGCGACCCCTATACCGAGCGCGATCTCACCATGCCCGACGTCAACACCTGCACGCGCCAGGCCGCCCAAATAGCCTACGAGATGGCGGGACTGGGGCCGGAAGACATCAACCTGGTCGAGCTGCACGACTGCTTTGCAACCGCCGAGATCCTGCATTATGAGAACCTGGGCCTGTGCGGAGAGGGCGAGGCCGGGAAGCTGATCGACGAGGGCACGACCTACCACGGGGGCCGCATTCCGGTGAACGTGTCGGGCGGGCTGCTCTCGAAGGGCCACCCGCTGGGCGCTACCGGCGTGGCCAACATCTACGAGGTCACCCAGCATCTCCGGGGCGAGGCCGGTGCGCGCCAGGTGGAGGGAGCGAAGGCAGGTCTGACCCACGTGATCGGTCTGGGCTCGGCCTGCGCCGTTCACGTGCTGGAGCGCGTCAGCGTCTGATCAGGCCGCGCTCGAGTCCGACTCCAACGCCTGCACCAGTCCCTCCCAGGGAAGCAGGGCGCAGCGCTCGCGGGCAGGGAGCTGGGCCACGCGAGCGAAGGCGCGCAGCCGATCGTCGAGGGCCGACGCAGCAGGCTCCCCGTAGACGATCTGCCGCAGCGCCGTCATCAGCCCTCTCACCTCTTGCGCACTGCAACCGCGCACGAGCTCCGTCATCACACTGCCCGCGGCAACCGTGATGCTACAGCCCCGCGCGCGCACCGATACCTCGCTCAAGCGATCCCGCTCGAGCCGGATCTCCACCCGCACCTGATCCCCGCACAGGGGGTTCTGCACCAGAGCGGACGCGCTGGGGTGATTCAGTGGTTTGCGGTTGCGCGGCTTGCGATAGTGCTCCAGCACAACGTCGCGGTAGAGCGCATCGAGCGGATCGGCTGTGCTGAGCATCGTGGACTCCAGCGGATCAGTCTACGGTTCCTCCGTCGGACGGCAAACCTTCGCGCCCGCGATTGACACCCCCAGCGCCTCGCACCTACCATCCCCGAACCCGAAAAACTGAGGTTCGATGCGACCACCTTCTTCTCTGCCCTCCCCCCGGCCATGTTGGAAACGCTGCCTGGGGTGGCTGCTTCCGGTGCTGATCGTCTCGCCTTTCGTCGTGCGATTTGCGCTGTCCACAGCGGCGCCGACCGACGAGAAAGAGCGCAAGCCCCCGGTGCGCAGCGAGCGTCCGCTACCGCGTCTGTCCGGTCGAACAATCGACGGCGGGCACGCGGGTACAGAGCTCTTTCGGAATCGTCGTGGGGTCGTATACGTCTTCGCCACCACCGATCGCGACGCCGAGCTGGTTGCTGGCATCGTCCGTCGTCTCGAAGTCAGCGCCACCAAGGCCAATATCGGGTTCCTGGGCGTGAACCGGGAAGGGAACCCCAAGTTGGCCGTGGCGTTTGCCAAGAGAGAAGGCCTCCGGTTTCCGATCCTGGCCGATCGCAGCCTGTCGCTCTCACGCAAGCTCCAGGTGCCTCCGGGCAGGTCGAGCGTGATCGTGGTGGACGCCGCGGGCTACATCGTCGGCGGCTTCACCGGCCTGCAGGGAGAGCTGTCCGATCTCGACCAGGCCTACGAGAACGAACTGCGGCGCATCCTGCATCTGCAGGACATCGGAGGCTCCGTCACGCCCGCCCTGGGACTAATGCCACAAGCGCCGAACTTCGAGGTCAAGAGCCTCGATGGCGAGGTCGTGAAGCTGAGTGAGCTCAAGGGCAAGGTGGTCGTTTTCGTCTTCTTCGCTCCGACCTGCCCCCACTGTCACACCACGCTCCAGTTCCTGGATGGCCTCGCGCGGCGCTTGCAGCAGCCGGACCTGCATATCGTTCCCGTCAGCGTGAGCAACCGCCGCTACGTGCTGGAAGACATGGTGGAGCAGCTCGGCATCCAGCTAGCGGTCTATGTGGATCCAGACAACAGTGCCCAGCGCGCCTACGCGCACCGCCACGTCGTGCCCGACATCGTGGTGATCGATCGCGAAGGGCGCGTCGTGGCGCGCCTGCATGGGTCGGACGCACGCGCGGAGGCCCTCATCACGATGGAGGTCCGCCAGGCCCTCGGCGTCGAGAATCCGCTCCTGCTCGATCGCAACGGCTATAGCGGCGAGCAGCTCTGCCAGACCTGCCACCGCGATCAACACCAGACCTGGGCCCTTACGAACCACGCCTACGCGTTCAAGACGCTGATCGAGCACGGCGAGGAGCGGAACCCCGCGTGCCTGCCGTGCCACACCGTGGGTTGGGAGGTGCCCGGTGGCTATAGCCTGGAACAGCCCTACCCCCACCTCGAGGGCGTCCAGTGCGAGAATTGTCATGGGCGCGGTGGCCCCCACCAGTCCCCCGATTTTTCCAAGCAGGGGCTGAAGCCCGTCTGCATCAGCTGCCACAACCCAAAGCACTCGCTCAACTTCAAGTTCGCCGAGCGGCTGCCGGAAGTGTCTCACAGCATGAACCTCCGCTTCACCAACCTCAGCCTGGAAGAACGCCAGGCGCTGCTCGCACGCCGAGACAAGCGCGTCCGAACGTTGTTCGACGAGGGTGACTATTTGGGAACGGCGGCCTGTCAGGGCTGCCACGCGACCGAGCACGAGCTATGGGCGAAGTCGGCGCACGCGCACGCCTTCGACACGCTAAGCCGCAAGCAGGAGGACGAGAACGCGGAGTGCCAGAAGTGCCATACGACCGGCTTCAAGGAGCCAGGCGGTTTCCCTGAGGGGGGCGAGGCGCTGCAACAGGTGGGTTGCGAGAGCTGCCATGGCCCCGGCGGCGACCACGTCAGGCCGGACGCGCAGAAGCACGGGACCATCCTGGCGCTTGCGGACAAATGCGATAGCTGCGTCATCCTGCAGATCTGTGGCTCCTGTCACGACGACCAGAACGACCCGGGCTTCGAGTTCGAGCTCACGGACAAGCTCGAACTCATCCGGCACGGCCCGGCTGTCATGAAGAGCGCCAAGCGATGAGTCCCCCGGAGAAGCGCAGCGCACTGCTCCGAAAAGTTCGCCTCTCGCTTGCGGACCTCAGGCAGGAGGGCATCGAGTTCCTCGGACGCCCTCTCCCCGGCGCGCCTGTCGAGCGCGAGCGCTTCGACCCCAGCTCGGAGAGCGATCCCGTGGAGGGGTTGCGGCTCATCCGCGAGAACCTGGGGGAGTGCACGCGCTGTCGGCTGCACGAGGGGCGCAACCGGATCGTGTTCGGCGAGGGCAATCCCCAGGCTCCCGTAGTCTTCGTGGGCGAAGGCCCGGGAGCGGAAGAGGACCGGACCGGGCGCCCCTTCGTCGGCCGTGCCGGCGAGCTGCTCACCCGCATCATCGAGTCGGTGGGCTGGCAACGTGAGGACGTCTACATCTGCAACATCGTGAAGTGCCGGCCTCCGAAGAACCGGGATCCGGCCACCGACGAGGTTGCCACCTGTCGCCCCTTTCTTGACAGGCAGCTGCTGACGATCCGGCCGAAAGTCATCGTGACCCTCGGCAAGCCCGCGCTCTCGACCCTGCTCGGACGCAACGTGGCCATCACCAAGATGCGGGGGATCTGGCTGGACTGGAACGGCATCCCGCTCCTGCCAACCTATCACCCAGCCTATCTCCTGCGAAATTACACCCGGGAGACTCGACAGGCGGTCTGGGATGATCTGCGCAAGGTACGCGCACGTGTGGATGAGACGAGCGGCTCTTAGCCTCTCGCTGCTCGTCGTCGCACTGCTTCCCGGGGCGCCCGCGGCGTGGGCCGAGGGGCTGCGCGTGGGCTTCGGACGCGCCGAGCTCCCGCGTCCGGAGAACGGTCCCCTCGGGGGCTACGGCGGTCTGCGCGATCGACGCGCCCAGCAGCTGCTCGACCCGCCCGAGGCGCGCGCGCTGGTGATCGAGGAGAACGGGGCCAGGATCGCACTGGTCGCGCTCGACCTCGTGATCATCCGGCCGATCCTGCGGGAGGGCCTCCGGCAGCTCACGGAAGCGTACGCGCTGGATACGCTGGTGGTCGCCGCCACCCATACACACTCAGGGCCCGGTGGATACATTCCCGGCCGTCTTCCGGCCCGCCTCAGCACCGGCAAGTTCGACCCGGGTACGCCGCGGAAGCTGGTGCGCACGGCGCTGCGAGCTCTCCAGCTCGCGCTCACCGACCTGACTTCGGCACGTGCAGCGAGCGGTCGCGTAGAGCTGTCGCTGGCGCGCAACCGGCGCTTCCCCGCCGGGCCTCACGAGACGGACCTGCCGCTGCTGCGCTTCGACTTTCCCAGTGGACGGGCCCCGGTGGCGCTGTTCGCGTACGGCGCCCACCCCACCGTGCTCTCGCCGAAGAGCCGCGCCTACTCGGCCGACTACGTTGGGGCGGCACGCGCGTGGCTCGAGCAAAAGGGGTGGCGCGCGCTCTTCCTCGCGGGTCCGATGGGGGACCAGGAGCCCAGTAGCCAGCTGGGAAAGCTCTGGCCCCGCGATGTCGCCAAGCAACGGGCGCAGGTGGCCGAGATCGGCAGCAAGCTCGGCAAGGCGGTCTTGCAGGGGGTACGGCAACTGACGCCCACGGACGGCGCGGTGCTGGCATCGATCGAGCGCTGGGTCGAAGCACCCGGCACGCCCGGGTTCCGTCGCTTCTGCTCGGCGTGGTGGTTTACGCCCTTCGTGAGACCGGTCCTACGCGGATTCCTCTCCAGGCGGGTCCCGATCCACGCCATCCGCGTGGGCAACGCGCGCATCGTGACCCTCCCCGCTGAGCCTGCCTCGTCCGTGGCACAGCAGATTCGCGAAGGGCTGCCGCCCGGCTTGCCCGTCTTCATCATCGCGCACGCCGACGACTGGTTGGGCTATGCGGTCTCGGCCGAGGCGTATCGCAAGGGAGGCTACGAAGCGTGTATGTCCTTCTACGGACCCGAGTTCGGGCGGTGGCTCGTCACGGAGGCTCTCACCACGCTGCGATTGCTAGAATCCCACGCGCTCACCCCCTATGACCGCCAACCATGAGGCCCGCCCGGTGCAAGCGCTAGACGAAGCCCCCGCCCGCGAGCTGTGCGGGATTATCCTGCATCCCGCCGGACACACGCTCTCGCCCATCCTGCACCAAGCGGCGTACGCGGCCCTCGGCCTGGACGCGGTCTACCTGGCCTTCGACGTGGCTCCCTCTGCGCTGGAGGGGGCCGTGGCCGGGATGCGCGCACTCGGGGTCCGTCAGCTCTCGGTCTCGCTGCCGCACAAGGAGGCCGTGCTGAAGCTGGCCAATCATATCTCTCCCGAGGCGCAGCAGATTGGCGCCGCGAACACCCTCACGCGCACGGACGACGCCATCGTGGCGGACAACACGGATTGGGTCGGTGTTCTGCGCACGCTGGAGCCCCACGGACCCTGGAAGGGCCGACGCGCCACGGTGCTGGGCGCGGGCGGCGCGGCCCGCGCGGTGGTCTACGCGCTGCGCCACCTCGGCATGGACGTGCTCGTGACGAACCGCACGCGCGAGCGCGCGTCGCGCCTCGTCGATGAGCTCGGAGGCCGCGTCGGCAGCATCAACGAGCCCTACGATCTGCTCGTCAATGCCACGCCCCTCGGCCTGCAGCCTCAGGTCGACGCGTCCCCCGTCGGCGCCGAAGAGCTACAGCCCCGAGCCCTGATCTTCGACACCGTCTACCGTCCCCTCGAGACCCGCCTCCTGCGCGAGGCTGCCGCAAGAGGCTGCCGCACCCAGGACGGGCTCGACATGCTGGTGCACCAGGCCGTCGAGCAAATCCGCCTCTGGAGCGGCCACAGCCCCGACCCCGCCCTGCTGCGCCGGGCTGCGGACCACGCGCTGCAGGGAGATACCGCCCTGAGGTAGGCTCAACCCGTGGACTCCGAAGGCGTCGAACGCCGACTGGCTGCGATCTTGAGTGCTGACACCGTCGGCTACAGCCGCCTCATGGCACGGGATGAAGTGGCAGCCCTACGCACGCTTGCCGCGTACCTCGACGAGATGCGTCTTCTGATCGGGCAGCATCGAGGTCGCTAGGTCGGCAGCGCGGGCGACAGCCTGCTAGCGGAATTCCCCAGCGCGCTCGAAGCGACCCGCTGCGCGGTCGAGATCCAGCGCGTCTTCCAGGCGCGGAACACCGGTGTGCCTTCAGATCGCAGGATGGAGTTTCGCATCGGGGTCCACATGGGTGACGTCATGGTCAAGGGTGAGCAGATCTACGGCGACGGCGTGAACATCGCCGCCCGTCTGGAGGGACTGACCGACCCCGGCGGCATCAGCATCTCGAGTGAGGTCCACGGACAGGTCGGGAACAAGCTCGAGCTCGTCTACAAAGACCTCGGCGAGCAGTCGCTGAAGAACATTCCCCAGCCGGTACGCGTCTATCGCGTGCAAACAGACACAGCGGCCGAAGCACGGCGCGCGAAGAGACCTTCCGCTCTTAGGAGCCAGAGAACGGGACCGGTTGCGGCCGCGGTCGCGCTGGCGATCGGGCTGGCGCTCGCCGGGCTCTGGCAGCTAACGCATCAATCCGAGCCACAGACGGCAGCTTCGCAAGCTGTCGAGGATGAGCGGGTGCTCGCCCTTCCGCGGGGTCCGGCCATTGCCGTGCTGCCATTCACCAACAGGAGCGGGGACCCCGAGCAGGAGTACTTCGCCGACGGCTTGACTGAAAACATCCTGACGGGGCTCTCACGCTTCTCCCAGCTGCGTGGGCGGAGACGTACGACCGAGAGCTCACCGCCAGCAACCTCTTTGCCATCCAGGACGACATAAGCGAGAGGGTTGTGGCAACCATCGCCGATGCGTTCGGAATCATCGCCCGGACTGGACTGGGTGAGGCCAGAGCCAGCGGAACTGAGAGTCTCGGCGCCTACGAATGTGTGCTCCGCGCGTACGCGTACACGGCGCTCCACACGGCGGTTGCACAGCTCCCAGCCCGCGACTGCCTGGAGCAGGCAGTCGATCAAGAGCCTGACTACGTGGAGGCGTTGGCGCAACTCGCCTATCTCTACCGCGAGGAGTATCACCATGGATTCAATCCGCAGGTCGACTCACTCGACCGTGGGCTGGAGCTGGCGCGGCGGGCGCTGGAGCTGGATCCGACGCATCAGGCAGCTCAGCTCGCCCTCGCTCAGATCCACTGGAGCCGGCACGAGCTCGACGAGTTCTTCCCGGCCGCGGATCGGGCTGTCGCTCTCAATCCCAACGAGGCAAAGACGCTCGCGAGCGTGGGCCTGAGCACGACCCTCGCGGGCCGATGGGACCGGGGCGCTGCGCTGATCAGGCAAGCGATCGCGCTCAACCCCTACCATCCAGGCTGGTACTACCTTGCCCTTTTCCATGACCACTACCGAAAGGGTCAGTACCAGGAAGCCCTGGGCGAAGCTCAAAAGATCAACCTGCCGGAGCTGTGGGAGACCTACTCGACGTTGGCGCAGACCTACGGGCAGTGGGGCCGCAAGCAGCAGGCGGAGGCTGCGGTGGCAAAGCTGCTGAAGCTCTATCCGGACTTCGCCCGCAGCGCGTGGAGAGAATTTCGGAAGCGCAATCTTCCCGAAGCTGAGATCGCACACCTGGTGGACGGCCTACGCAAGGCGGGGCTCCCAGTTCCTGAGCCCACAACCTGACGCAAGAACGCTCAGCCGCGAAATATGTGAACACGCATTACTAGTGTCCTGTTCCTGAAGTTCGGACGCGGTTCTAGCGTCCGAGGCGCTGCGCTCGCAAGGCGCACAAGCGAGGCGAATCCGTAGCTTCGGCGAGCGAGTGCAACGCCGCGAGCGCGGATACAGCGGGCGTCGAGAATGCGAGCGAATTTCTGGCACAGGACACTAGCCCCGGGACCAGTGACTTTCGTCCACGATTCACAAACGGGGCTAGCGGCTGAGCCAGAGGTCGACGGGGCGGGTGATGTCGCCGGGGTTGAAGGGCAGCGGGACGGGTTCGCCACGGGCGGCGGAGGCGTAGGCGGCGAGGAGGATTTCGAGGACGGCGCGGCCGTCGGCGCCAGTCTCGTCGGGTAGCCTGCCCTGCTGGAAACATTCCAGGAAGTGCGTGAGCTCCTCCGTGATGCCATCCCCGGCGCCGGACTCGACGCGAATGCCGCGCGAGGCCTCGCGGTGGCGCTCCAGTCGTAGCTCGCCTGCCAGTAGGTTGAGCACGAGCCGGCCCTCACTACCCTCCACCTCGAGGGAGCTCTCACCCTCATCC
>SMUY01183627.1_pt1 | contig 23093 bp, 18 predicted proteins | sample 2456441 | NCBI WGS metagenome assembly SMUY01 (sample SAMN11095931, study PRJNA526329) | marine sediment metagenome | biome: Marine sediment; feature: Surficial sediment; material: Deep marine sediment; isolation source: Hadal surficial sediment | place: Pacific Ocean | collected 2014-11 | depth...
TCGTAACGGGCCTGCCTCGCTGCAGCCTCGGGACCGAGTCCCGATTTGTCGTCGATCTCGACGGTCTCGCTGACAAATGGCAGGTCGAGATCTGCTGCCACAGTCCGGCAATGCGCTTCCCATGCAGGTGCCTCGTCATGCAAACCGTGATTGATGTGAATCGCCAGAATCGGCGTCCGATGCTCGTCAGTACATGCAGCCAGCGAATGCAGGAGCACGGTTGAATCCATACCACCGCTGAATGCAACCAGAAACCGGCGCGGCTTGTCGATGCCCTCTGCGAGCTTTGCGAGGCGCGACGACAGGACTTTGGAATTAAACGTCATGGTAGAAATCAATCGTGCGCCGCACAGGAGCCCGTCCTGACGGGCACATCAACATCAATGGCTTACAGCCATCGAGAATGTAAGCGATCCGAGAATCGCAATTTTCGGAGCCCGTGGTCAAATAAGTCATGGATGACTTTTTCAACATCCCGCCAGCGTGATTCTTGCTATTCCTTGTATTGACCAAATCCCGCGATGCGACGCTGGCGCTCTTCGAGTAGCTGATCAATATCGAGCCGATCGAGTTGTTCGAGGTGGTGCAGAAGTGCATTGCGAACAACCTCGGCAGCAGCAGCCGGGTCGCGATGGGCCCCGCCAAGCGGTTCCGGTAATATCTCGTCAACAAATCCGAAATCTTCGAGGCTGCCAGCGGTTATTCGCATTGCTTCAGCGGCCTCTTCGGCTTTCTCGGCACTTTTCCAGAGAATTGACGCACACCCTTCCGGTGAAATGACCGAATAAACGGCATACTGCAACATCAAGAGGCGATCGCCGACACCAATCGCCAATGCGCCACCTGATCCGCCTTCGCCGATTACAACGCTGATAATCGGCGTGCGTAAACCCGCCATCAAATACAGACTGTGAGCAATCGCTTCGCTTTGTCCACGTTCTTCGGCGCCGATACCAGGGTCCGCGCCGGGCGTATCAATCAACGTCACGATGGGCATTGAAAATTTCTCTGCCATTTTCATCATGCGTTGCGCCTTGCGATACCCCTCCGGTTTCGGCATTCCGTAATTTCGACGAACACGTTCTTTGGTATCGCGGCCTTTCTGATGTCCGATAAACATCACGGGCCGGCCGTCCAGCCTGCCAACACCGCTGACGATCGCAGGATCATCTGCATACATGCGGTCGCCATGCAGCTCCTGAAAATCAGGCGCAAAGTACCCGAGATAGTCGTTCGTGTATGGACGCATCGGGTGGCGGGCAATCTGTGCGATCTGCCAGGCACCAAGTTTCGAGAAGATGCTTTTGGTCAGCGCCGCGCTTTTACCCTTGAGCCTCGCGACCTCTTCGTTGATGCTGATTTCCGAATCATCACCGACAAATCGAAGCTCCTCGATCTTGGCCTCGAGTTCTGCGATAGGCTGTTCGAAATCCAGGAACTTGAGATCCATACGCCCTAACCCCAGTGATCCAACAAGGCTATATTGATGGGTCCAGCGAGTCGTGAAGCGCTTGACCACCAGGCGCGCCTCGCAGGTAATGGCGCGTCCCTGCCAACAGGCGCAACACCGCGGACGACCGCTTCACGGCTCGCCCGAAGGGGGCTCCGCACCGAGAGCCATAGCGTGCTGTGGTTCGAGGGAAGAGCCCGTCAGGCGCAAAGAGAACCGGCCACGAAGCGGACAGCCAACGGAGATTACGAAGTGGCACCATAGGGAAGTATCGTCATTCGTATCCAGTTAATATCGTTGCCAATGATCTCGGGCAGTCTCGTGCAATGCGCGGGCGTTTGTTATCAGCACGGGAAAAGTGACTCTACAACATTTCCCGGCCGGGTGCGTAGAGCAACCTGACACTATTCTGGCCGAGCAATTCCGCCAGCTTGTCTCGCAATTCGCGGCTCGGCCTGACGGTCCATTCCGGTCCGAGATTCAGTCGGGCCGCCGCGTTGGTACCGACGTACTGTACCGCAACATCGCAATTGCCTTCCCGGTACGGCAGTAATACATCATGCAGTCGGGTCAGGAGGCGCTCGCCCTGTCCGTTGGGGACCAGGCTCAGAATCATGCTTTTTGCCTGCTCTTCGATGGCGCGATCGATATGCAAAACGTTTTTAGCGCTCAGACGCCAGGCCGTCAGGAAATCGTCATAGCGCAAGGTGCCGCTGACTACGATGATTTCATCTTTGATCAACAAATGTCGATACTGCTGAAAGGTCTCCGTGAAAAAACTTACTTCGAGACGGCCCGAGTCGTCGTCCAGAACGACGGTGACGCGATTGCCTCTTTTTCGGATGTCCATAATGAGGCCGGCAACCGTCAATTCGCGGCCGGTCTGCGCATAATTTCGCTCGCCGTTGCTGGTCTGCGGTGCCGGTTCCGAACAGATGTCCCCTAGCCTGCCGTCGGCCAGAAACAGTGCGTCCTTGCGTACCGCATCGAATGGATGGCCGGTCAGGTAAAGTCCGAGTGCTTCCTTTTCATTACCGAGAAGCTCACGATCATTCCATTCGACAACTTCAGCATTTCGTGATGATTCCGTCGCATGCTCTGGTTTGTCGATACCAAACATGTCGTTTTGACCAGCCGCACGGGCATGCGCCTCCTGGACGGCACACTTCAATGCTTCCGGTAAAGATCGCATCATGCTGCGGCGCGTCTCGCCGAAGCTGTCCATCGCTCCGGATTTAATCATCGCCTCGATCGCCCTGCGGTTGAGTTTTTCCGGGTTGACCCGGCGGCAAAATTCACCAAGATTTTCGAAATCGCCGTTTTCGTTTCGCTCGGCGATAATCGATTCGACAACACTGCGGCCAACACCCTTTAGCGCGCCCAGGCCATAAAGGATCGACCGCTCTCCGGCCACGCTGAACTGATAGTTGGATTCGTTGATATCCGGTGCCTTCAACTCGAGCCCGATATGCCGGCAGTCATCCTTAATCATCACCAGGCGATCGGTGTTGTCCAGATCGGCGCTCATCACAGCCGCTGTGAATGCCGCCGGATAATGTGCTTTGAGATAAGCCGTTTGATACGCCAACAATGCGTACGCAGCCGAATGTGACTTGTTGAAACCGTAAGCGGCAAACTTTTCCATCAAATCGAATATTCGTGTCGCCGTGAAGTCCGCGACACCGCGCTTCACCGCACCATTCACAAAGACTTCGCGCTGCTTGGCCATTTCCTCGGGTTTTTTCTTGCCCATCGCACGGCGCAGCAGGTCGGCCCCGCCGAGCGTATAGCCGGCGAGCACCTGTGCGATCTGCATCACCTGTTCCTGATAAAGGATGACACCATAAGTTTCCTTGAGAACCGACGTCAGGTCCGGATGCAGATAGTCGATGTTCGTCTTGTTTGCGTCGTTTTTTCGCGAAATAAAATCGTCAACCATGCCCGATTGCAGCGGCCCGGGACGGAACAATGCGACCAGCGCGACGAGATCGTCGAAGTGATCGGGTTGCATGCGGTGTACAAGGTCACGCATACCCCGTGACTCAAGCTGAAAGATGGCCGTCGTACTGCTCGTCCTCAGCATCTCGAAGGTCTTTGCGTCGGTCAATGGAATGTTCGCGATATTCAGTTGCAGGTCGGGGTGCTCCGCATTGATGATCTGCACAGCCCAATCAATGATGGTCAGCGTTTTCAGGCCCAGAAAATCGAACTTGACGAGCCCGGCAGCTTCCACGTCATCCTTGTCCAACTGGGTGACGACGTTCTTGCCGCCCTCTTCGCAATACAGAGGTGTGAAGTCTGTCAGCTTGTTCGGTGCAATAACGACGCCGCCCGCGTGCTTACCCGCATTCCTGACCAGTCCTTCGAGCGATTTCGCCAGATCGATGATCGAGCGGACTTCTTCATCGTCTTTGTACATCGCGGCAAGCTCATCTTCCTGCTCCAGGGCTTTGTCGAGCGTGATGCCCAGCTCGAAGGGCACCTGCTTTGCAATGCGATCGACGAAACCATAGGGCTGACCCAGGACGCGACCCACATCACGAATCACGGCTCTTGCGGCCATTGTTCCGTAGGTAATGATCTGGGACACACGATCCCTGCCGTATTTCTCCGCGACATAATCGATAACGCGGTCGCGTCCTTCCATGCAGAAATCGATATCGAAGTCCGGCATCGAAACGCGCTCGGGATTAAGAAATCTTTCGAACAGGAGGCCATGTTCCAGCGGGTCGAGGTCGGTGATGCCCAGCACCCAGGCGACCAGCGACCCCGCGCCCGAACCACGCCCGGGGCCCACCGGAATCCGCTGTTCTTTTGACCAGCGAATGAAGTCCGCAACGATCAGAAAGTAACCGGCAAATCCCATGTCGCAGATTACCGTGAGCTCGGCGGCCAGCCTCTCTCTGTACGAAGTCGCGGCGTTTTCCTGGTCCCCGACCTCTGGTTCGCGCTTTTGAAATATCCGGGCCAGCGCCACGTCCAGTCCCGCTTCCGACTCCGACCTGAGATTTTCCTCCGTCGTCTGACCGGCCGGAACGGGAAACACCGGCAAATAGGTCTGGCCCAGCTTGAGATCAAGGTTGCAGCGCTTCGCGATCTCCGCTGTATTCAAGAGCGCCTCAGGCACATCATCAAACAGCGTGGTCATCTCGTCACAGTTTTTCAGATACTGGTTTTCGTTGTAGAGCTTCGGTCTGTCGGTATCGCTCAGCATGCGTCCGTACTGAATACACACTCTTGCCTCGTGCGCCTCAAAATCCTCACGCTCCAGGAAACGGACATCATTGCTCGCGACGACCGGCACGCTCATGCTGCTGGCAAGCCCGAGCGCACTTTGTACATACTCTTCCTCTCCGCTTCGTCCCGTACGCACGAGTTCCAGGTAAAAGCGGTCGCCAAATACATCGAGCCAACTTGCCAATCGCTTTTCGGCGACATCGTAGTGGTTGCTGACCAATGCCCGGCCCACGTCACCATGCAGCGCGCCGGACAAGGCAATAAGCCCTGCGCAGCTTTCCCTCGTCAGCCACTCGCGTTCTGCCATGGCAACGCCGCGATGCTGACCCTCGAGAAAGGTCTTCGTTACGAGAGCCGTGAGGTTGCGATACCCCTTCTGGTCCTGACAGAGCAATAGCAGGGCCGACGGCCGGTCGACGTCGTCATGATCAGCAAGCTTCAGGTCTACGCCGATAATCGGCTTGATTCCCTGTTTAAGTGCCTGCTGGTAAAACTTCACCATGCCAAAAAGGTTGCCGTGATCGGTCAGCGCAACCGCCGGCATGCCCAAGTCCGCGCATTGCCGCATCAGCACGGGGATCCTGACGGTACCGTCGATGATCGAGTACTCGGTGTGCAAATGCAGATGAATGAAGGCTTGAGTCATGGTGTGTCGTTACGGTCGCCGCTCATCGAGCCGCTGTCAATGTCGTTTTTCCTGGCTGCTGGCATGTCCTGCCACTCGCGCTGTACCAACGGCATGAGCGGCGGCGTCACCGTCAATTCCAGACCCATTAATCACCTTGCTGGAGCACTTGCGTCATCGAGGAAAATGGACGAAAACTCCGACGATGTTGCTGACACGGTCCGAACCGGTCGATGCGTTCACGATGATCGGCCGTAGCGTAACCTTTATGCCGGGCAAAACCATAATGCGGGTAGATGCCCGCCAGTTCGACCATGATCTCGTCGCGACAGACCTTCGCGACGATGGAGGCAGCGCTGATCGCATCAATTATCGCATCGCCGCCGACGATCGCCTCGCCCTCGATCCGGCCGGCGCCAAATGTGAGCTTCGGGAGACGATTGCCGTCGACCTGTATGTAATGTGGTCGAATTCGCAGGCCGAGTATGGCGCGCCGCATTGCCAGAAACGTGGCCTCGAGGATGTTCAGGCGGTCGATCTCGGCTGCATCCGCCCAGGCAACCGACCAGGCCAGCGAATGCCGCCGTATTTCCCCGGCCAGCTGGGATCTGCGGCTGGGACTGAGTTTCTTGGAATCCCGGAGCCCGTCGATCGGCGATCGCTGGTCGAGGATCACTGCACCGGCTACGACCGGTCCCGCGAGCGGCCCCCGGCCTGCCTCATCGACACCCGCGACCGGCCGGTTGAGCTCACAAAACAAGGCCTGTTGCATCATGCGGCACCGGCAAGATCAAGTATTGCTTTGGCTGCCCGTTGCTGGGCGCCACGAGTCAGCTCCGCACGCAGTGCCACAAACCTGCTCTCGATGACTGCCCGGCGTTCAGGGTCATTCAGCAATTCGGCAACTGCCGCCGAGAGCGCCTCCGGCGTCGCATCGTCCTGCAGAAACTCCGGCACCATCGGCTCGTCGGTCAGCAGATTGGGCATCGCAAAATACTTCACTTTGACGAGCTTGAACAAGCGGTGCATAAGATATGTCAGCGGTGACAACTTGTACGCTGCAACCATCGGTCTGCCATACAACGCGGTCTGCAACGAAGCTGTGCCGGAAGCGAGCAGGACGACATCGGCTGCGACAATCGCGGCCACCGCATTGCCATCAATCAGTTTGATGTGGTCTCCCATACCGGCTGCGTCGATTTGGACCTTGAAGGCCTCTCGCAGCGTGGGGCTGACCATCGGTGCAACGAACTGCAGGTCGGGATACCGGTCGATCAGCAGCGCGCAGGCCTTCGCAAACACCGGCCCGAGCCTGGCGATTTCATTGCGGCGGCTTCCTGGCATCACGGCAATGACTCTCGGCGCCGTCAGACCCAACTGTCTTCTCATTGCCGCGCTGTCGATGTCGGTGTCGACGCTGTCAGCCAGTGGGTGTCCGATAAATTCGGCCGCAACATCATGTGCTTTGTAAAAATCCTCTTCGAACGGAAATATGCACAGGACCAGGTCTACCGCTTTCGCGACTTTGCGCACGCGACCCTGCCGCCATGCCCAGACCGTCGGACTTACGAAGTGCACGGTGGTAATTCCCCGGCTCCGCAGCGCTTTCTCCAGTCCCAGATTAAAATCCGGCGCATCAATACCGACGAATATGTCCGGGGGGTCCTCCGCCCAGCGTTTGACGAGTGATCGGCGCAGGCGAAGCAGGCGCGGCAGCACTTTAACAGGCTCAACCAGACCCATCACCGCCAGCGTGTCGGCATCCTCCCAGACATCGCAGCCGGCCTCGCGCATCGCCGGCCCTGCAACGCCCTCGACCCGAACCCCGGGATTCCGTGCCTTGAGCGCCCGGATAAGTCCGGCACCCAACTGGTCGCCGGATACCTCACCAACGACCATGCCGATCCGCAATTCTTGCATGTCGCCTGTCAGCCCGAAAATTGCACAAGAGTCCGGAATCGTGGGCGCGACATCGTCATGCCTGACGCCGCTCCGGACTGAGAGGCATAACGGGCTATGGCTGCACGGAAGAAGTCGCCCGGGTCACAAAGGGCCGCCATTGAGATTTCGATAGTCGTGTTCATTTCACGGAGCTGTCAGCAATTTCTGGGTGTCTTGTGCAATATTCGGGCTCGCCTATCGCACCACGCCACGCTCGGACGTTGTCAGGGAATCGAGAAAGATCCGCAGCTCCGGCTGATCGTTAACCAGGCTGTCAATCTCGGCAATGGCTTCGGCGAGTTTCAGGCCGTTGCGATAGACAATCCGATACGCGTTCTTGATGTTGCGAATCTGATCCTTGCTGAAGTCGCGCCGTTTCAGCCCTTCGCTGTTGATGCCAGCCGGCGCACCGGGAAGGCCAAAGACCATCACGTAAGCCGGCACGTCCTGGTTCACACCCGTATACATGCCGAGAAAACTGTGTGCACCAACGTGGCAGAACTGGTGCGCACCAGCGAACCCGGCGAAGATTGCCCAGTCATCGACATGCACATGTCCGGCAAGGGTCGTGTTGTTCGCCATGATGGTCTTGTTTCCGACCTGGCAGTCGTGCGCGATGTGGACGTAGGCCATAATCCAGTTATCGTCACCGAGTACCGTTACTCCCTTATCCTGAACAGTCCCTCTGCTTATCGAGCAGTATTCACGGATAGTATTTCTGTCGCCGATCTCGAGGCGGGTATCTTCGTTCCGATACTTCTTGTCCTGCGGATCATCGCCGACTGATGCAAACTGGTAAATGCGATTGTTCTCGCCGATTCGGGTCGGTCCGTTAATCACAACATGGCTGCCGACTATTGTGCCTGCGCCGATTTCAACATGATCACTTATGATTGTATAAGGTCCGACCTCAACGCCATCGGAAATCACCGCGGAGTCGGCAACAATCGCAGTTGGATGGATCACGCGGGCTTGTCCCCCGGCGCGCACATGATGACCGCAGACACTGCCTGCTTGCCGTCCACGCTCGCGGAACAATCGAAGCGCCACATACTGCGGCGTTTTCGCGCAACGCGTACCTCTATTTTCAATTGGTCACCGGGCGACACCGGGCGGCGAAATCTGGCCTCATCAACGGCTACCAGATAAAAGAGTTGCCCGGATCCGATAGCTTCCGCAGACAAGTAATAAAGTATGCCGCCAGCCTGCGCCATCGCTTCAATGATCAATACGCCCGGCATGATCGGCCAGTCGGGAAAATGTCCCTGGAAAAAAGGTTCATTTGCCGTTACGTTCTTGATTGCGGTGACTGACACTCCCGGCCGACAGTCGGTTACCCTGTCAAGCAACAGAAACGGATAGCGGTGTGGCAGCAGCTTCTGGATCTGCACGATATCCAGAGTACGCGATTCATCCGTCATTCTTGCTAACCTTCGCTTCGAGTTCTGCCACCCGTTTCTCGAGTGCTGCACTTCGGCGGAACCTTGCAACCATTCGCTTCCAGACCTGGCCTTTTTCCGCCCCGAATGTCGCCGAGTACACGCCAGGCTCACGAATGTCTTTCGTGATCAGCGCCTGGGCCATAATGACTGTGTCGTCACATACTGTCACATGCCCTGTCACGCCTGCCAGGCCTGCGATCATGCATCGCTTGCCGACTGTCGCACTGCCGGCGATCGCGGTCATCCCGGCAATGGCCGTATGCGCGCCGATGCGGGCGTTGTGGCCGATCTGAATCAGCTTATCCAGTCTGACACCGTCTTCGATGATCGTATCATCGATCGCGCCGCGGTCTACCGCCGTGTTTGTGCCAATTTCGACGTCGTTGCCGATAACAACGCCTCCGAGCTGGGGAATTTTTGTCCAGCCCGAGTACGCCCGGGCATTGCCGAATCCATCAGATCCGATAACAGCGCCGGGGTGAATGATCGTTCGTTCACCAATCCGGACATCTTCAACCAGCGTCGCGTTGACAAGCACCTGTGAGTCCCTGCCGAGCGAACAGCGCTTACCAAGAACGCATCCAGCCGCGATGTAAACGCCCTCGGCAATCGAACAGTGTTCGCCAATGACGACATTGGCGGATATATGTGCGCTGTCCGAAATACTCGCGCTATCTGCAATGATTGCGGACGAATGAATGCCCGCTGCATGGCCTGCGGGCGGGTGCAACACACCGGCGATGAGCGCATAAGTCGCATACGGGTCGTCGGAGATCAGGGCGGCAACCCGACAATCGCCGGCGTCGGCCTCTGTCAGGACGACGGCAGCCGCCCTGGTGGAAAGCAGCTCGTTTCGATAAGCCGGACTGGCAAGAAAACCGACGGATTCCGCTGAAGCGTTCGTCAGCGTCGCAACGCGGTCCACGCGGATCTCCGGGTCGCCTGCTAACTCACAACCGAATTCAGTCGCCAGTTCTCCGAGGCTAACCGGCATATTTCACCGTGATATGTCAGGGCAGGGTCGGGCTACCGTTAGCGCGCCCCCGTAGCGTTAAAGTTTGCTTCCATCGCGCGCAGAATGAGTTCGGTAATATTTATCGTGGAACTTGCATACAAGACGCCGTCACCGACGATGAGATCGAAACCGGTCGTCTCCGCATAATCCTGCACTTCCTTCAAAAGGGATCGTTGCAGTTTGCCGAGTTCTTCATTGCGACGAAGATTCAGGTCCTCTCTGAATTCAGTTTGCAGACGAGTAACTTCGCGCTGCAAATCACGAAGTTCTTTTTCGGCATTGCGGCGTTCCGTTTCACCCATCACATCGAAATCACGTCTTATTTTTTCGTTAAGCTCTTCGAGTTCCGTCTGCTTGGCAACAATTGTCCTTTGACGTGGTGCAAACTCCTCCTGTAATGCATCCATCGCCATTTTTGCCTGTGGCGCTCGTTCCATCAAAATCGGAATACTGACCACACCAATTTTCAACTCCTGAGCGGCGACAGTCCCACCAAATATAGACATAACTGCAACAGCCAGTGTTGCCTGAAGCAATCGTTGCTTTAGCAAATTCATAAAAAATCCTATCCTTAAAACGCCTGACCAATGGAGAACTGAAAGCCTTCGATTACGTCTCCGTAGAATCTGTCGTTGCCTTTGAACTCGTTGAGCGGCACCGCGTAACTGAATCGAAAAAGTCCCATAGGCGCCAGCCACTGAACCGCCACACCGACGGATGTCTTCAACTCATTGAAATCCGGTTCATAAGAAATCGGAGCACCCAGTTTATCGGTGAATTCGACCTCACCGGAATTAAATACGTTACCGATGTCATAGAAAATACTGGCTCGCGTGCTGCCGCTCAATTTAGCCGGAAGGGGGATTATAAGCTCTACTTGACCGGCGACCAACACATTGCCGCCATAGGGGTTCCCGAAGCTGTCGCGCGGGCCCAGCCAGGACTCTTTGTAGCCGCGAACCGACTGCGGCCCGCCGCTGAAGAACTGCTTATACGGCGGCAGCGCGGTCGTATCGCCCAGCGCCTCGCCGAAGCCCAGTTCGCTATTCAGGCGTATGGTCCATCTACCGAAAAGCGGAATGTATTTCGTAAAATTGTGGCGCACCGTATAGTACTGGACCCCACTGCCGGGCAGCGCGTACGAGAGAAATAACTGCTGGCGGGAACCCCGGTCTGCGAAGAGGCTCCTGTTGCGGCTGTCATAGCTCCAACCGGCTATCAGTTCGTACGTGTCAAATTCGGTGCCGGTGAAAACAACGCCGGGACTGACTTCATCGGTGAACTGGTTACCGTTATTCAGGACCCAGTCCTGAGCCTGTTGCGAACTCCTGCTGGACGCAAGTAGTTCGGCACGATTGAAGCTTATTCCAAGACTCAACGATTGGTATTCGGTGATCGGATAGCCGTACTCGATCGTCGCACCAATGTTTGTTGTCGAAAAATCGGATGACGCCGAGGTGAATTGCGTGACATCTCGAAAATTGACTGACACGGTTCTTCGAACGCCGTTTCGCGTCGTGTAAGGATCTGTATGTGACAGGCTGTAGAGGGTCGAAAAGCTTCCCGTACTCACCTGAAGCGCAACACGATTTCCCGAGCCGAGAAAATTGGTATGCACGATGCTGCCGTTCAAAATCAGCCCTTGCGATTCGGAAAAACCAAGTCCGCCACTGAACTGGCCGGGCATGCGATATTCGATATCGAATTCGATGTCGACCAGGTCCGGACTACCCGGCACGGGAACGTTTTCTACTCCTACCTTTTCGATGTATGGCAAACGCTGTAATCGTATCCTTGACCGATCGACCAGGCGATTCGACAGATAGGCGCCCTCAGTCTGTCGCATCTCGCGACGCAAGACCTCGTCGTCGACCTGATCGATATTCTTGAAAATAATTCGTCGAACGTAGACACGACTCCCCGGATCAACGAAGAAGGTTACCGATGCTTCTTTTTTCTCGTGGTCGAGTTCCGGCACCGGTTCGATCTCAGCATTCGAATACCCTTGTTCGCCGAGACGGAACTCCATCAGCTCCATTGACTGAGTGAGTAGCTGCAGGTTGAACGTCGAACCCGGTTTCGCGAGAATGAGACCGCTGAGCTGCTCTTCCGGTATCACCATCTTGCCGACAACTTTCGTGTCGGAAATCTTGTACTGCTCTCCCTCGTGCAGGTTAATCGTGACATAAATGTCTTTCTTGTTCGGGGAAATCGCGACCTGCGTTGATTCGATTCGAAAGTCCGCGTAACCACGGTCCATATAGAAGGAGCGAAGGGTCTCAAGATCGCCGCCCAGGGACTCCTTGGCATAGCGATCGTCCTGTCGGATCCACGACAACCAGTTCGCCGTGTCCAGTTCAAAGTCTTCGCGGATTGTCTTTTCGTCGAAACTGCGATTACCGATGATATTGACCTGACGTATCTTCGCCCGCTCTCCCTCCTTGACCTCGATGCTGACCCGGACCGTGTTATTCGGCCGATCCATCACATCGGTATTGACGACCACAGCGTATTTGCCGCGGTCGTAGTACTGTTCCTTCAGGAATTGCTGAACTTCGTCCAGGACCGAACGGTCAAAGGTCCGGCCACGTGCCAGACCCACCCCACGCAGCGATTCCATGAGATCTTCGGTCTTGATGTCCTTGTTGCCCTCAATCGTGAAGTCTTCGATAGATGGACGTTCCTTAACCGCTATGATCAGTGTGTCTCCGTCACGTCGCATCTCGATGTCGTCAAACAGCTGCTGCGAATAAAGCGCCCGCATTGCCTCCTGAATCCTGATGTCGTCGACCGTATCGCCGACATTAATTGGCAGATAGTTGAAAACCGTGCCCTCGGAAATACGTTGCAGGCCTTCGACACGCATGTCACGCACGACAAAATCAACGGCCAGGGCTGCGACCGGTAAGGTCAGACAGGCAACGGCGATGACTGCCGGCAGCCGCTGCCAGAATCGAACTCCCTGTCTCTTGTTTTGCCAGTGCCTCATATGCCTTGCTTCTTGAAAACCGCCGTAAGTCAACTGGAGAACATTCGCGCAATGTCGTTATAAAAAGCGAAACTCATCAACAACAGGATCGCGAGAATACCGGCCTGCTGCCCCAGCATCTGCGCCCGGTCGGACATCGGACTGCCTTTGATCCACTCTACCGACTGGTAGACGATCTGCCCGCCGTCCAGAATCGGAATCGGCAACAGGTTCAATACGCCCAGGCTGATACTGATCAGGGCAAGTACGGTCAACACATATGAAAACCCTGCCCGCGCAGAATCGCCGACATACTTCGCAATGCTGATCGGCCCGCTGATGTTCTTGATCGAAACCTGGCCGGTCACCATGTGCCACAACATGCGAACCGTAAAGGCCGTCTCACGTCCAGTGCGTGAAAATGATTCGCCGATTGCCGCGACCGCTCCGAATTGTCGCAGAAATCGCGGGCTGACACCGATTCGGCCGACGACGCCGTCAGCCGTTTCCACGGCAGCGATATCGACGTAAAGGGTCTCTTGCCGGCCGTCCCTTACGATCCTGATCGGTACAGTCCTGTCCGGCAGCTCGACGATGACAGCCGCCAAATCACCGAATGTCACCGTGCTCTCGCCGTTGACGCTGATGATCCTGTCCCCGGGACGTATTCCGGCCCGGTCCGCTGCAGCACCTGCTTCAACCCACTCGGCAATTGCCAGCGGTTGTCCCAGCATGAACCCGAGCCCGGTCAACAGCTCTCCCGGCTCCGTGAGGCGTGTGCGATCGTCGCCCACATGGATTGTCACCCTGCGCTCATCGCCTTCGTTGTCTTGCACGACGAGTGGAACCTGTCCCGTTGCGACCATCTCGTCCAGGATCGACAGCAATGCAGTACCCCAGTTATCGACAGCTTGATCGCCGACCGCCACCAGCAGCTCTTCAGGCAGTAATCCGGCCTCGGCGGCGTAGGAATCAGGCTCGACCGGTCCGATGACAGGACGCAAAGTGGGCAGGCCCTGCATGGACAATACCCAGTAAGCGATCAGGGCAAAAAGAAAATTGAATGCCGGCCCTGCGAGCAGAACCGCGATCCGCGCCGGAATGGGCCGATGATTGAATGCCCGTCCCTGGTCGGCTGGATCGACGGGCCCTTCTCTCTCGTCCAGAAACTTGACATAACCCCCGAGCGGGATCGCTGAAATACAGTATTCGGTGCGATCCTCTCCGGCGATCCAGGTCCATAGCGGCTTGCCGAAGCCGATCGAGAACCTGAGTACCTTCATCCCGCAGCAGCGTCCCACAATGTAGTGGCCAAACTCGTGCACGGCGACCAGTACGCTGATCGCGACAATGAATGCGATTAAGTTGATCAGTGCAGCGCTCATAGACGAACCATTCTCCGTGCCCTTCGATGTGATCGGACATCTTGTGTCGCTACAAGCTGTCGACCGGCTGTATGCGGCGCAGTTCCCGCCAGGGCCGAATGACCCGTGCAGCTTAGATCCCGGTAAATGAACGGGAACTGAATTCCGGCAGCCATTATCTCAACCCCACCCAGCCGATGCCGAGCGCAAACAACGGTGCTGCGGCTGTCACGCTATCGATTCGGTCGAGTACGCCGCCGTGCCCGGGAAAAAGCCGGCCGCTGTCTTTTACACCGGCATTCCTTTTAAACATGCTCACCGTAAGGTCACCAACGATCGAGATTATGGCGACGGCGAGGCAAAACGGCAGCAATACAACGATATCGATCTCCAGCCAGCGTGCCCGGACCAACGCCAGTACGGCAACCGCCAACAAGCCACCGAACACGCCTTCCCATGTTTTTCCAGGACTGATCTTCGGCGCCAGTTTAACTTTGCCAAAGCGCTTACCCGTGAAATAGGCGCCGATATCTGCTACCCACACAATAACAAGGACGAACAACAACAGTGCCGGTTGCAGCGAGTACAGTGACATAATTGCAAGGTATGCCGGAATCAGGACGAGCACACCGCATATCCAGCCTGCCAACTTCGGTATCGGCGTCGGAAACATGAACACCCAAAACAGCGCAATCAGCCACCAGGCGAGCGCAATTTTCAAAACGACTCCGACAGCGAATTCATTGGCCAGACCGACGGAGGCAGCAGCCAGAAGCGCCGCTATCAGGCCGACGTAGGCAAGCCGCACCGCGGCTTTTTCGGGTTGCAGAAAACCTGACCATTCCCAGGCGCCGGCGAGAATCAGTGCAGCAAACACAAGCTGTGTGATCACGGGCGGCAACACGAACAGCACCACGAGGAGCGCGCCCAGGGCGATAACCGCCGTCAATACGCGTAGCTTGAGCATCTCAAACCGCCTCTACCTGTTCGCCCGTATGGCCATAACGCCGCTGTCTCAAGCCGTAAAACGACAATGCTTTGTCAAATTCCCGCTCACAGAAGTCCGGCCAGAGGCAATCGCAGAAATAAAGTTCTGAGTACGCGAGATTCCACAGCAGGAAATTACTGATTCGCTGCTCGCCACCCGTGCGAATCAACAGATCGGGATCCGGAACGCCAACCAGCGCCAGCTCCCTGGCAAACCTTTCATCGTCAATGTCTTTAACGGTCAACTCCTTGCCTGCCACCTTGCCCGCCAGCTGCCTCGCCGCATTGACGATATCCCACCGTCCGCCGTATGCCACGGCGATTATCAGATTCAGGCCGCTGTTTTCCTTGGTTTTTTCTTCAGCCGCCCCGATCTTCCTCAGCAATCTTGGTCTGAGCTGCTGCCGCGCACCAACAAACCGAAGCCTTACATTATTACGATGCAGATCATCCACTTCTCGTTGCAGCGCTTCGAGAAACAGGCTCATCAAGCGGCTGACTTCATCCTGTGGCCTTTGCCAATTTTCACTGCTGAAGGCGAACAATGTCAGGAACGATACGCCCCGCTTCGCGGCGACTTCCACGGTTTCGCGAACTGCTTTGACGCCGGCACGGTGCCCCGCGTGGCGAGGTAGCGACCGCGCCTTCGCCCAGCGGCCATTGCCGTCCATTATTACCGCGATATGGCGCGGCACATCCATGCCCGCTGCGGTGTTGGCTACCGACTCTGAATCCTCCATTCGCGATGCGCGTGCCAGTTCAGATCTCCATCACGTCGTTTTCTTTATCGGTCAGGACCTTGTCTATATCTTCAATATGCCGGTCCGTGATTGCCTGAATCTCGTCATGCGCACGATGTTCATCGTCCGCGCCAATCAACTTTTCCTTCAGGAGTTCCTTGATATCGCTGAGCGCGTCTCTGCGGATATTGCGTACGGCGACCCGGCCCCCTTCTGCCTCATGGCGTACCAGGCGAATCATGTCCTTGCGACGTTCTTCGGTGAGCGGCGGCAAGGGCACGCGAATCACCGCCCCCGCTGACGCGGGATTCAAGCCCAGGTCTGAATTCAATATTGCTTTTTCGATGGCCTGCACCATGGTCTTTTCCCAGGGAGAAACGGTGAGCGTACGCGCGTCTTCGACATTGATGTTCGCGACCTGGTTTAGCGGTACTGCACTACCGTAATACTCGACCGTAATGTGCTCGAGCAGACTGGTGTGCGCACGACCGGTGCGCAGCTTGGTCAACTCCTGGCGAAGCGCTGCAACACTCTTGTCCATGCGGGCGCCGGCGTCTTTTTTGATGTCATCTAGCACGGTGCTCGCCCTCTCCTGTCTCAGGTCTCATGGCCTTGTCAGGCCGTGACCAGTGTTCCAACGCCCTCGTCGGTCATCGCCTGCACGAGTGCGTCTGCGTCGTTCAGGTTAAAAATCCGCAATGGTAAATTGTTGTCCCGGCACATGACGACAGCCGTCGCATCCATGATCTTGAGTTTATCGACCAGGACTTTGTCGAATGAGACGGTGTCGTATTTCAACGCATTGGCATTCAGGTTCGGATCCGAGTCATAAACACCGCTGACCATCGTTGCTTTCAGCAGCACGTCGGCGCCGATTTCAATTGCGCGAAGACTGGCCGCCGTATCTGTCGTAAAAAATGGATTACCGGTGCCTGCGGCGAGAATCACGACGCGTCCTTTCTCCAGATGCCGCACGGCGCGCCGTCGGATGTAATCCTCACAGACTTCATGAACCTGCAGCGCTGACATGACGCGTGCATATACGTCCAAAGACTCCAACGCATCCTGGATCGCCAGCGCATTCATGACGGTCGCAAGCATGCCCATGTAGTCGCCCGTTACCCGGTCCATGCCTGCCCTGGCCAGACCGGCACCACGAAATATGTTGCCGCCGCCGATAACGATGGCGAGCTCGACACCGAGTTTCCGGACTTCTGCAATCTCGGCGGCAATGCGTTGTATGACGCGGGGCTCGATGCCGTATTCCAGCTCGCCCATCAGCGCCTCGCCACTCAACTTGAGTAGTACGCGACGATAAAGTACGCCCGGCTGAACCTGGGCTTCGCTCATGCTGGCTGCCTTTGCAAGTGAATAATTGGCGATCGCGCTGCCTTCGGGGTAGCCGCTGATTTTACCCGATTCATCCAACCTGATCCGTGTTAGCTAGAATTTTCAATTGTTTAGCCGCTTTGTTTAATCTGGGACATCACCTCTTCGGCGAAGTTTTCCTGCTTTTTCTCGATGCCCTCACCGACCTCGTAACGTACGAATGCTTCTACTTGCGCGCCGGCGGCTTCGAGTAGTTTGCCGACAGACACGTCCGGGTCCTTGACGAACGGCTGACCCAATAATGTAATTTCTTTCAAGAACTTAGCCATTCTCCCGCTGACCATTTTCTCGATGATCTCGGGCGGCTTGCCGGATTGCTGCGCCTGTTCAACGATGATCCTGCGCTCCCTCTCGAGCGTTTCGGCGGGCACGCCTGCCTCGTCTATGCAGACCGGGTTTGTGGCAGCGACATGCATGGCGACGTTCCGGGCCAATTCGGCATCGCCGCCCGACAGGGATACCACTGCGCCGATTCTGGCCCCATGGGTATAACTCCCGAGTTGATCCGCGGCATCGACACGTGCGAAACGGCGCACCGAGATGTTCTCGCCGACCTTGTTGACCAGCTCCGTCCTGGCTGTTTCGATCATTTTGCCGTCGGCGCGAGACTCTGCCAGCAGCGCCTTGACGTCTTCCGCATGGCCGGCGAGCGCCGTCGCCGCAACCGAATCCACGAAAGCGACGAAATTCTCGTCCTTGGCAACGAAGTCGGTTTCCGAGTTGATTTCGGCGATGACCGCCTTGTTGCCGTCGGTAGCCACGACGATGCGGCCGTCGGCCGCGATGCGACTGGATTTCTTGTCGGCCTTTGCCTGGCCCGATTTGCGGAGAAGCTCGATGGCTTCGTCTATGTCACCGCCGGTCTCGACCAGGGCTTTCTTGCACTCCATCATGCCGGCACCGGTGCGCTCGCGGAGTTCTTTAACCATTGATGCAGGGATAGACATCATTTTTTCCTTTGCGTGAGTTTACCCGACGAAATTTGCAATTGCGCAGCACCTGACACTCAAGATCTGCGAACCGGTGTCCGCTCAGGCTGACTTGTCTGTATTGTCAGTCGGCTTCTTTTTGCTGGTCTTCTTGGCAGCGCTTTTCGTGGCCGCTTTGTCAGCGGTAGTTTTCTTGGTCGCCGCTTTCCTGGTCGCGGCCTTTTTCGTCGTTTTCTTTGCGGTAGCCTTCTTTGTCACCGTTTTCTTTGCGGCGGTTTTCTTCATCGCCGGTTTTTTCTTGAGCGTTGCTTCCTCGGTTTTACTATCAGCCTTTGCCTCTTCCGGCCTTTCTTCAGGTGCTGCGTCGGCTTTCGTCTCCTGCGCCTCTTGCTCTGGCTCTTGCTCTTGCTCTGGCTCTGGCTCCGGCTCCGGCTCTATCTCTGCCTTCCCCGCGGCCTTTTCTTCAGGTGCTGCGTCGGCTTTCGTCTCCTGCACCTTTTGCTCCGGCTCCGGCTCTATCTCTGCCTTCCCCTCGCCCTTTTGTTCGGCTTCCGCCGTGTCAGGACCCGCTTCATCCACGCTCGGTTCTCCAGAGCTCAAATCTTCCGCTGGTGCTGCCGCTACGGGCTCCGGGATCTTGGCAGGCTCTGCCTTTTCTTTCCCTTCGCCGGAAACGGTAATGGCAGCCCTCTTACCGAGCGTTTTTCTGACCGTTACTTTCCTGCCGGCTTTTTTCTTTCGGCCGGTCGCTTTCTTTGGTTTGCCTTCTTCATCCAGTTCGACAAATTCATCTTCGCCCAAAGCGATCTCAGGCAGAGAAGCCTTGCCGTCGAGCACAGCGTCGGCAATCAATGTCGCGTAGAGGGTGATCGCCCGCATCGCATCGTCGTTACCGGGAATCACGTACTCGATGCCGTCCGGCGAACAATTTGTGTCGACGATAGCGACGACCGGAATATCCAGTTTTCGGGCTTCGCGGACCGCAATGTCTTCGTGATCGACATCGACAACAAACAAGACGTCGGGAAGTGCCCCCATTTTCTTGATGCCGCCCAGGCTTCGCTCGAGTTTGTCGCGATTGCGAGTCAGCCCCAGCACTTCTTTTTTGTTCAGGTGATCGAAGCCGCCCTCTTCTTCCATTTGTTCGAGATCGGTAAGCCGCTTCACGGACTGCTGGATCGTTTTGTAATTCGTCAGCATGCCGCCGAGCCAGCGGTGGCTGACAAAGGGCATATCACAGCGATCAGCCTGCGCACGAATCGCCTCTCGCGCCGAACGCTTGGTGCCGACAAAGAGTACCTTGCCGCCGTCAGCAACGATTGCCTTGATAAAAGCATACGCTTCCTGCGCCATCGGCAGGCTCTTTTCAAGATTGATGATGTGGATTTTGTTACGTTCGCCGAAGATGTAGGGTGCCATCTTCGGGTTCCAGTAACGGGTCTGATGACCAAAGTGCACGCCAGCCTCAAGCATCTGGCGCATGGTTACGTCTGCCATGTCAATTCTCCGGGTTAGGCCTCCGTACACCCCATCTCGCAACCCCTTTTTTCCGGGGCACCCAGCGTGATGTGACGATGTACGTGTGGATTTATTGCCTCAAGGGCGCGCGCTTTATACCATACTGGCTGCCGGCCAACAATACGGGTGACGGGGTCGAACCGCTAATAGCTCTTGGCGGTTCGACCCCTTCACGAGCAAGATCACGGCCTGCACGAAATTCGGAACGGAGTTCAACGAGGCATGAGCGAGTACCGAAGTCACTACGCGAATTTTTATGAATGTAACGATTAAGACGCCGTCCGAGCAGGACAAGATGCGCGTGGCGGGCAGGCTTGCCGCCGACGTGCTGGATATGATTGCCGAGTACGTGAAAGCAGGTATCACGACGGGCGAACTGAACCAGATATGCCACGAGTACATCGTCGAGACCCAGGACGCGATTCCGGCGCCCCTGAATTACCGGGGCTTCCCGAAATCGATCTGTACCTCGGTCAATCACGTCGTTTGTCACGGCATACCGGGCGAACGGCGCCTGAAGTCGGGCGACGTTCTGAATATCGACATCACTGTCATCAAGGATGAATTCCACGGCGACACCAGCCGCATGTTCTTTGTCGGCAAGCCCGGCGTCCAGGCGGAAAGGCTCTCGAAAGTGGCCTTCGAGGCGTTGTGGCTCGGCATTGAACAGCTCGGACCCGGCAAGCGCCTGGGCGACATCGGCCAGGCAATTCAGGAACATGTTGAGAAAAATCGCTGCTCGGTCGTTCGCGAATACTGCGGGCATGGCATTGGCCGTGTGTTTCACGAGGATCCGCAGGTCCTGCATTATGGTGAGGCGGGCACTGGCATGGAACTCAAGGCCGGTATGACAATGACCGTCGAGCCGATGGTCAATGCCGGCAAGCGCCACGTCAGATTACTGCCGGATGGCTGGACCGTAGTGACCAAGGACCACACATTGTCCGCGCAATGGGAGCACACCGTGCTGATTACGGATACTGGCCATGAAGTACTGACGCTTGGTGCCGATCAGCGTTGAAGACAATCATATCCGGCAATCCAATGACTTATAACTTATCGATCGATCACAGCGACGCAAGCGACCCTGCGATCGTGGCACTGGATGAGGCGCTCGGCCGGGCCGGCAACACCGTGAGCGACCTGCGACAGGCGCTTGGCCATGCCAGCGACGACCTGATTGCCCGTTTCGAAGACGGTCAGCCGGTCACAGATCTGGTCAGGCTGCGGGCGTCGCTGGTCGATCGCGTACTGCTCTGCTTGTGGCGTGAGCATGCCGGGCCGCTGCATGACTCCGCGGCTATGGTCGCGGTCGGCGGCTACGGCCGGGGCGAACTTCACCCCTGCTCCGACGTCGATATCATGCTGCTGGTTGGCAACAAATTGCCCGCCGACGGCGAACAGCTGCTGTCATCTTTCCTGACTTCGCTGTGGGACATCGGCCTCGATATCGGCCACAGCGTACGCACGGTCAAACAGTGCCAGCAGGAAGCCGAAGCAGACATCACCGTCGCAACAACACTGATCGAGGCCCGGTTGCTGCATGGTCCGGAGCCGCTTTTCGAGGCGATGAAGGACGCCGTTTCTGCTGACAGGCTGTGGTCGTCCGCCGAGTTTTTCGAAGCGAAAAGACGCGAGCAGATTGCCCGGCATCACCGCTACGACGATACCGCTTACAAGCTCGAGCCCAATGTCAAAAGTAGTCCCGGGGGCTTGAGGGACATTCAGATGATCGGCTGGGTGGCCAAACGGCATTTTGGCGTGCGCACGCTCGATGAACTCGTGCAGCACAATTTCCTGACTCCCGGGCAGCTGCAGATGCTCAATGACGGGCAGGCCTTTCTCTGGCGTGTGCGTTTCGGCCTGCACGTCCTTACGGGGCGACGGGAAGACAGACTGCTGTTCGACCACCAGACGAAGCTGGCGAAAATGCTGGGCTACGAAGACGCGACTTACACGCTTGCAGTCGAACAGCTCATGCAGCGCTACTACCGAACCGTCATGGACTTGAGCCGCGTCAACGAGATGCTCTTGCAGCTTTTCGAAGAAGCGATCCTGATGGACCCGAAGGCCGAACCTGCGGCACTGAATGAACGATTTCAGGTAAAGAACGGATTTCTCCAGACTACGCATGCCCAGGTGTTTCAACGGAACCCTTCGGCGCTGCTCGAAATGTTCCATCTGCTGCAACAGCATCCGGATATTCGTGGTGTCAGCGCCTTCACCATCGGCCTGGTCAAGAGAAACCTCCATCTGATCGATGAGGAGTTCAGGCAAAACCCGCGCAACCACCGGCTTTTCCTGAACATACTGCGGGCGTCCTCGGGTGTTACGAAGGAGCTTCGCCGCATGAACCTGTATGGCGTGCTCGGACTTTATATTCCGTCTTTCGGCAGGATCGTCGGTCGCATGCAGTACGACCTGTTTCATCTTTATACGGTCGACGAACACACCCTGTTTGTCGTCAGCAACCTGCGCCGCTTCGCCCTCTCCCGGTTCGACCATGAGTTCCCGCATTGCAGCCCGCTGATGCAATCGTTCGACAAGCCCGAGATCGTCTATCTCGCCGGGCTGTTCCACGATATCGCCAAGGGCCGTGGCGGTGACCATTCAGTGCTTGGGGCGGTCGACGCGGAGGCATTCTGCCTGGAGCACGGCCTGAGTCAGTACGAGGCCAGGACGGTCGCGTGGCTGGTCAGGCATCACCTCCTGCTATCGTCCACCGCGCAAAAGAAAGATATCGGTGATCCGGACGTCATCAACGCATTTGCCGCGCTGGTCGGCGACAAGACACATCTCGATTACTTATATGTACTGACCGTTGCCGACGTCCGGGGCACGAACCCGAATCTCTGGAATTCCTGGAAGGCCAGACTGTTCAGAGACCTGTACGAACTGACTGCCCGTGCCCTGCGAAGCGGGCTCGAGAACCCCATCGACCGCGACCAGCTGATTTTCGAAAAGCAGTCTGCGGCCAGGGCGCTGCTCGAAAGCGCTACTGTCACCCAAAAGAAAATTCGCGACATCTGGTCATTGCTGACCGACGACTATTTTCTGCGTCATCGCAGCGAGGAAATCGCCTGGCATACTGAAGTGCTGGCTGATTCGGACATTGATTCAGAACACGGATTTCTTGACGTCAGGCTGCAGCCGGACGCCGACGGCATCCAAGCCGTTTTCTACACGCCACGCAAGAAACGCACATTCGCCCATGTCACTGCCGTACTGGATGAGCTCGGCATGACAATTGTCGACGCGCGCATCGTACCGATCGCCAACGGCTACAGCCTCGATACCTATATATTTATGGAGTACGACAAGGGCGTGCATGTCGATGAGTCACGAATGAGCAAGATCAGACGTACATTGACGCGGGTGCTGACGGCGCCTGACGATCAGGCAGCACCGGTCACGCGTCGCGCGCCGCGTCAGGTGCGCATGTTTGACACAAAAACAGCAATCGATTTCACCACGGACCAGGCAAAGCA
>SMUY01266055.1_pt1 | contig 23056 bp, 33 predicted proteins | sample 2456441 | NCBI WGS metagenome assembly SMUY01 (sample SAMN11095931, study PRJNA526329) | marine sediment metagenome | biome: Marine sediment; feature: Surficial sediment; material: Deep marine sediment; isolation source: Hadal surficial sediment | place: Pacific Ocean | collected 2014-11 | depth...
CATTGCTTAGCTTCGACCAATTAGCAGACAGACTAAGAGAGCTTGACAAATCTTAAGCCTCTTCTTTTTTCTTTTTACATTTGATACGAACTGTTAATCCTGAAAATTCTTAATTCATAGCTTAATCAAGAAAATAAGATTAATGAATGAAACGAGCAACAAAAGACAGCATTGTCTTACTTCTAATAGGGAAGGGTTTTGGTTTAGGGTTAGCTTTTATCATTTATGGAATCGGTTCATATTTTTTTGATATTGAGGGTTTTCTTACGCCTTATCTAATATGGAATGTGGGTTTTGGTTTGATTATAGGTTCTGGCATTGGCATGTTAATATTAAAACAAAAAAAGAAAAAGCATAGAAAATAGAATCTGAAAATTCTTAATTCTTAGTTTATTGTGAATGTGTTATGGCTTATTCTAGATGTGGAAGATGTGAAGAACTTAGATTTGATGATAAAATTAATCTTTGTGCAAATTGTGGGTATCGAATTTTAAGGACTAGTAAGTCATATGAGTGAAATTTCACAATTAATCAACGTTGTAAAAGAATCAAAAAGTTAGAAAGTGACCTTAAACAACAAAAAACTAGAATCGGTAAATTAGAAAAAATAATAACATCTTTAGTTAATGAAAAGATATTGGTATTAGGTTAGATTCTAAACTCTTAGTGTTTTTCTATAATTAGACTCTAGAAGATAAATCGTTTATAACAATAGTAATTGATCCACATTTATGGTGAATTTAGATGAACAGAAAAAACACTATGATGAACTCCTAACACATATAGAAAAAATGTTCGAAAAATACAAAAAATACAAAGATGATCCAGTGGCTTTCGTTCCATATGGAGCTATAACTAAAGCGGAGTTAGGGAAGGCAGATGAACGTACTGCTTACACACAATTAGTTAATGATATAGGACAATTACACTCCGAAGCAAAGAACTAAACAATCAAGAGAACATTCATTCTTTTTTTATGATTAACCACACTTGAAAATAGCTTCTTTTAATTCACCAATTCGATTATAGATTATATTTTCTATTTCTAGAATTTCCTCATTACTAAGAAGCTTATCGAATGTTGCAATATATGTGGCTTTAAATGTCGTATCAATTCGCCCAATAATATAACCCAAAACAAAATCGTCACCATCCTTATCTTTTATAATTTTTGAGTATCTATCACTTCGTACAAATTGAACTGTCGCCTGCATATCTTTGATGGCCTGATCAATCAACTGTTCAAGTATACCTCTATGTGTTGGATTTAAGGGCATTAATAATTTAGAAAATCACTAGAATTTAACTTGGTATTACTTCTTTTTCTTAATCTCATAAATGAAACCTTGACCACAAAGACATTTTTCTCGTTTGATTACACCACGAATCATAAGTTGTTTTAACAATCTTCGTAAACTTGATTCAGGTACTAAAGAAAGGTGGTTTTCAATCATTGAATAAGATGCTTGTTTTTTCTTTTTAATGAACTTGATTAAAGCGTCTTTTTTAGTCAGGTAATCTGGGATATCCTCAACCTTACTAGCTGGAATGATTTTATCTGGTCTATTTAGATTGTGCTTCATCACTCTTGGTTTATTCCTTTTCTACCATTAGCCACATTTGAAAATAGCTTCTTTAATTTCGTCTGTTCTTTTGAAAATTAAACCCACTGCCTCACTTATTTCATCTTGATTTGGTTGTCTTTGATAAGAAACAGTGAACATATCCTGAAAACCACGGAATAGATAACCCCAAACCATACCAAGAGTCAGGTCAGTTTCATTTTGAATATGGTATTTTTTTTTAAATTCTTCAGTTCTAAAAATCCCTATGAGGTACGGTATCTGTTCAATTGTTAGGTCTATAGTATCTTCTGTTCTCCCTCTAATCTCATGGTCTAAAACCATTAATGAGAATAACACTCTAAATTATTTAAAATGAGTATTACTTTTTCTTTCTTCCCTCATTCCAGGCAAATTAAGTGGTGTGTTGATTAAACCCACCATTGAGAGATCACCAAAGCACGCAGATCCCTTAACTTATCACTTGTTAGAGAATAATGAAGTCGTGTTTCCTTAGCGCCATTTGGGGCAAGGTCCAATAATATTGCTGTAAATAGGTGGGTAAACAACGATTATGCAGTGAAACATACTAAATTTAATTAATTTTTGATGTAAACTATCACAATGATATTCAAAGATACAAAATTTAAGCGTCAGGTTTCATTGAAAAAAGAAACCAGAGATGGAATTTTATCATATTGTAAGATGAGACATCCAAACGAGGGAATTCTTATTCTTCGAGGAAAATCCAAAAAAGGAAACATCATTATTGATGGCCTCGTCATTCCTCCCTTCTCGCACAGCGGTCCTACATTTGCCGGGTTTCCTGAATCATTTTTACCATTTGATCTAAGTTATGTGGGATTAATACACTCACATCCAATCGGTTCAGCAAAACCATCTATTACTGATTTGCATAATTTCTTTGGTTTGGTATCATTGATAGTAAAATCACCATACGAGGATGATGATATATTTGCGTGGGATAGTAAAGGTGACCCAATTCCAATAACAATTATCTAGATGCGTGTTTAGTTATTAAAAAAAAAATTTACAAAACTTTATAAGGTTTTTACAAAATTTAAAAAAACCTTCGAACAATTACAAGACATTAAGGGATTAGAACAAACCAAAATTTGTGAGGTAAACATTATCAATTATCTTAACGAATTGATGAAAAGAAAGAGTAACAAAAACATTTCTGATTTAGATAACCCAGGGGAATTGATATGAATGAGACAAAAGTTTAAAATCCTTGAAAACTCTGATAGAGCAGGACCTTATCCTATTAGACTTTTTGATCCAGTAGATGAACACTTGGAAAGGTTATACAAAACCAACTGTTTAAAAAATCCAACCGAGTTCCCACTTGACGTGCCAGGACAGCCTTTTTTTCTTGCACCAAACGGAGATTATTTGTGGTACAATGATGAAGTACACGACATTACAGTAGATAGGATTCTCACCAAACTTCCAATCTCACCAAACCGAAGTTTAAGACCCAGTTGTGCAGAAAAAATAATAAGTTTTTGTAGAGAATTGAATATAATTAAGGTATCTAATAATTTAAAATCAGATAATAGAATCGATTATGTTTTTTTCACACCAATTAACCAAGCACAACTAAGAGCAATTTACAGAACCTACAAAGACATTCCAGATTTGTGGATTACTTATGATATTATTGATCACGACAAACCCCGTGAGAGTTCAGGAGCATACTTTGAGACTTCAGGTGAAGGTTACAGGGAACTGCTTACTGACTTACGGAAAATGGATTATCTGTTAAATTGATTATCGTATTCCTAATTTTTTCAAAACTGTAAATACTAATCCAAATCCAACTACAAAGCCAGCTATATGAAATATTGAGATAGCCGATTTTGTAGTTTGTTGAGTATTCTCACAAATCTCAATCCATTCTTCACTTTTGATATTATCACAGTCTAATTGGTCTGGAATTATTTCGAGCTGAGGTGTAAAATAATCCTCAATTTCTCCAGCTATCCAAACTCCAATTAAACCAGCAACTACAGGATAAATTAGAAGAATTTTATTCATATTTTATCAGACAGATCAATAGAAACAACAAAATTAATCAGAATCAAAGCTTTTGAAATAATCTCTTAATTCTTTAGTATATTCCTCAATAAGTTCTTCTACCTCTTTCATTTGTTCCACTGTTGTATAATATGTTGAGCTTATCAGACCTTGCATCATTCCAACAAAATGCCCATAATGCCAATCAGAAGCATTCTTGTATTTCCATTTATTTTTAGCCTGACTAGATGGTTTTACTTTTTGTTTTATTAGTTGTTCAACTTGTGATTTTATTGACTCTCTTATTGTATTTCTATCATAATTAGGAAGACTCATTCTTTTTCTATGATTAGATTTTAGAAGATAAATCAACTGAAAAAACAGATTTTTTAGACTGTACTAAATCCATTTGACCAAGCTCATTAGATTTAGTTTCAGCTTTTCCAACCACATCAACATATAGCTTTTTTGTGTCTGGTATATAGACAGCAAAGTAATCATCTATGTTTGCGAACTTTGAGGGTTTTTCAAAGATGATCTTTTTTTCTTCAAATCCATACAAAACAAGCTCATCCCTTACAACATTCTTTAATTTATCATGCCTGTTCAAAGTCACATAAACAAAACGAGAGGGATCAATCATTCTTTTTCTATGATTAATTTACCACGTTCAACTTTATATTTCAAATTTTTAACGATTTTCCAACCCAGCATATCAATAACTTCGTTAGGAATAGTAATATCATATCTAGAATATTCACGATTGAGATCTTTATCACGTCTGGAAAGCACTTTTTTTAACTTCACAATTTGCATACTATAACTATGTACATAAACTTGTTTAAAAATGTTATGTACATAAATTTATATAGGTTATGTACATAATATACATATGAATCGAGAACTTTTTCATAACAAACCCGAACCCACTAAACCGCCGGAATGGTGGAATGACGAGGAAGAATATGAGGTTGTAAACTAATGGCATACACCTACACCACGGTAAACAATACTCCTCTATTCTGTGGAGAGTCTTCAGACAGATGTTATCTTTGTGGTCATAGTCTAGCAGGGAAAGACTGTGTGAGTGAATCTGATTTTTTGATATGCTTTGAGGATTGTCAGGGGGGATCTGATTGAAGTTTGTAATTGACGAGTGTGTGAGCACACAATTAAAAAAATATTCTAGAATCCATAACGTCAAGGGCTTTGTTCATTCTGTTGATGTGGTTGGTTGTGGGGCAAGCGATCCTGAGGTTTTTGAGTTAGTTAAAAAGAACAAAGCAGGTTTAATTACGTTAGATAAGAGATTTGCACTAAACACTCTCAGGGATGGTTATCCGGTAGTTATTCCAGATGAATTAGGTGGTGTGTTGATTAAACCCATCATTGAGAGATCACCAAAACATTCAGATCCTTTAACCTATCATTTATTAGAAAATGATGAAGTCGTAATGCCCTAAGTTTTTCACAGAATTTATGCATAACTTTATAAGGTTTTTTAAAAAACTGAATATGTATTGTTTACTTTCAAAACTTATATAATATTTCTATTAGCATCATTAGCGGTAAGCATCGGCCTACAAATGATTCTTCCCTTTCCTTTTGGGTTAGGAGCAGCCTTAGTAATTTTTATTGCATTTCCATTGTTGCTTAGACGTCGATACGCGAGTCGTATGCGTGGTTATGGAGGTACAGGTTTTGGAGGTGGTGGATTTTTAGGATTAGGTCAAGGAGGATCTCTAAAATTCGTCTGTCTAGTTTGCAGCCATCGTTTTAAGGGTGGTGAGTGTCCTAGATGTGGTTCAAAAATGAAACGGGCCGATTTCTAATAGCTAAAGATATGTCGCTAGAAGAATTACGTAAAAAAGTAATTTATCAGAATTCCATTGAAATATGGATTGGTGTTTGCAAGGAAAAAAACATCGCTTGGCATCAAATTGAAAATTATAAAAAATTCATATCTTACCTTCTAAAAAATAATTTAAAGATGACACGAATCTCTATTTGCTTTGATGAATCAGATAATTCATTTGATGGTGGCAAAAGCAAAAAAGGATTTGCTAACGCGTTAGCAGGATCAAAAGATGAGAACTCAGCATGTTATACAATTAAGTTGAATGACGTAAATATTGAATTAATTAGAAAATTTAGTCTCTAGTCTATTACGGGCGCCTCAACTTTGGGTTGACTATCGTATCAAATGCATTGCCGATAAAAACAAAGGCCAGACCAGTAATGGCAATCATAATTCCAGGTGGAACGATCCACCACCACAACCCTCGGGGAGCTGCACCATACACGCTTGCATCATGAAGAATCTGTCCCCATGTAGGAAAAGTCGGATCACCCAAACCTAAAAAGCTGAGTCCTGCCTCCGTTGTAATTGCAGCTGGAACTGAAATTGCAACACTTGCTAATGCATATGGTAATAATTGTGGAACAATATGCCTCAAAATAATTCTAGAATTTTTTTGCCCCATCATTTTGGACGCTTCTACATACCCTTTTATTTTGATTTGTAGGGCCATGCTTCTAGAAACCTTTGCAATGCCCACCCAACCAAAAATCATTAAAAATCCAACCATTAGAAAGATACTATTGCCTATTGTTACCGCTAGAATAATCAAAAATGGCAAAGCAGGAAGCACATAGATTATGTCATTAAATCGCATCATAACTTCATCTGTTTTTTTACCCTTGAACCCAGAATAAACACCATATAGCAAACCCATAGTAACTGAGCCAATAGCAACTGCAAGACCTATGAATAATGCAAGTGGTGTGCCCCAAAGTAATCCTATTGCTAGATCACGTCTTAAATCATCTGTTCCCATTAATCCAAATGCTTTCCCCCCCACAATTAATCTCGAATCTAAAATTTCATTTTGGGTTTTTACCCCATATACATTGACTAAGAAAATATAATTTCCCTTAAGAATTTCGTGTTTTTCTGAACTTGAAAAAAGAATATCTTCTGAAGAAAGGCCATCTATATCAAAGCTAAATTTCTCTTTTTGTAGAAACAAGTTTTTCCTAATAGAACTATCAGTTGAAAAGATTCTTTCATCATGAGTTATTTGAGTCTGAGAATTTGGAAGTGATAGTGATAACAGCTGTAATTGAATTCCGTCTGGCCTGATGACTGACAGTTGTAATAACGGTGAACCAGTATATTTTGCTGAAAATTCATAGATAAAATCATTTGGAAAGTCATCATAATCAAAATATACCATGAACTGGTGTGATGCAACAGAAATATCTCCTAACTTTTGAAATTTTTCAATTGGCTCATCAATTATCATGTGTTCTGGAATCTTTTTTATTTGGAATAAATTTACCCAAACGGGAATTGATGTCTTTGGATATGAGATCCAGTTGCTTGGATTATTCCATTCCTTAAATGTGTCAATTGGAATTGTAATGACAGTAACAATCGAAACCCCGATTAAGATTAAAAGGATTCCAATTCCAGCCAAGCCCATTTTACTTCGAATAAATTCTCGCTTTATTTCATCAGAAGATATAGCACTCATTAATCTGTCCTCATCCTTGGATCAAAAAATGCGTAAAGTAAATCAGCAATGAAGACACTTACAAGGAAAAATATTGTTAAGACAAAGGTAGACCCAATTATTACTGGCAAATCCATTACTGTTATTGCCTCAAAATATAGCCTCCCCATCCCTGGCCAATCAAAAACCGCTTCTGTTATAATGGCACCACCTAAGGAACCAGATAAACTCAGAGCTAAAATAGTAATTATCGGGGGAGCAGCATTTTTGAGTGCATGTGAATACACAACTTTTTTTCGATTTATTCCCATAGTTTTTTTTGCTGTGATAAAATCTTCCTGCATTATTCCAATTATAAAATTTCTAACAAGATAGGCCCATGAACCAAACCCAATCATAACTATAGTTATGAGTGGAAGGGCCATATGATACAACAATGCTACTATGTATCCCGGGTCAGATGACGATATTGAGGGAGTCGCCCTGGCAGGAAAAATCGGATAAACGAATGCAAAAAGAAAAATCATGAGCATTCCTACCCACCATACTGGGAAACTAGAGCTTACGACAGCAAATATTGAAGTAAGCCTATCAATTTTTGAGCCAGATTTGCTACCTGAAAATGCTCCAAGAAAAATTCCAATGATTGAAATTATTATTGTTGCGGTTGTGAATAATAATATAGTTCTTGGAAGTTTTTCCAATAAAATGTCTTTTACATCAGATGATCCACTATCGCTAGTCAAAAAAGTAGCACGACCAAAATCTAACATTAACATTTTGTACATTGTAAATCCAATCCTTTGTGGAGAATACCATGGAGTATCTAATCCCAAAGCTTTAGTTCTTTGATCAATTTGGTTTTGAACAAAAGCTTCAAATTCTGCAATACTGGAAAAACTCTTAGCTATGGCTGGGTTTTCTGTAATTTCAGCCCTTACCTGAAAAACCAGACCTTGCTTTAAGATCGTGTCCATGTTTGATCCCACAAGAAGAATTGTAACAAGTAATGTTACCATTAGAACCCCAAACATGGTAATTGCCCGAGTTGCCACGTATTTTTTCAGGGTCACAATCCATCATTCGATTTGAGTGTATTATAATTAGAGGTTAATTTTGTTTTTATGAGAAAATTTTTAATTTACTCAGAGTGGTTTCCAGGATTATCAGTTTGGCCATACGGCGTATACCATTTTGTTTATTAACACACTGTTTAATCTCAAAGCTAGTTTTCTTTTAAGCTCACATGAAATAATCTAATTTTCTAAAAACAACTATTTTCTTGGGGGGTCGTGGGCTTTGCCAATATGTCTTGCAAGTCCAATTATATTTTCACCAAAATTTTTGCCACAAAAAGTGCAGTAAAAATCAAAACTTTCTACCATCAGTAGAGTTATTTTTTTTGTTTAAATAATCTTCTGAATCAATTCTTTCTATTCATTTATTATACAATATTCACAATCACAGCTTTGTAGCTGTTTGCTTTTTGCTAGACAATTTTTATGCTGGCCTGCTTGACATTGAATGCAGATTTGTTCAGGATTATCAATTTTTGAGTATTTCTTTGATTGATCAAAACCAAATCCTCCATCTTCTGGACCAATCATATTCTATTTTGGCAGAGGTAGTATTTTTATTTAACTTTATTTTACTATAGTTTCATAAAGTGAAAAAAACTAATACACACTATTCCAAACTAAATCAATTAAGGTATGTCAAAAATTAAGAAGGTAGTAATTTGGATTGGAATAATCGGTGGCGGAATAGCGTTTTTCTTTCTATATGGCATTTTGGTAGATTTAATGAGATGATGGATTCTTTTTCATTATAAAGAATTGTAAATCACGTAACAACGATTAGTTTTAATTGAAAATTAGAATACATCAAAAGAACAATGATGATTCCAGAAGAAATTAAAAATTTTATTAAAAAACAGAAGTTAGGATTTGTTGCTACGGTCTCCCCAGATGGCACTCCAAATGTTTCTCCAAAGGGAACTATTTTGGCATGGGAAGATAGTTATGTAATGTTTGCAGATATCAAATCACCTCAAACTATAGTTAATTTAGAAAAAAATCCAGTTGTAGAAATTAATGTAGTTGACCCCTTTACTCGAAGAGGCTATCGTTTCAAAGGTAAAGCAAAAATTTTGAGAGATAACTATGAATTTTCAAAAATTTTAAAGTACTATGAAGAACAAGGAATCAAAAGCAAGATCAATGCCATAGTGATGGTTAAGATTGATACTTTGAATGAAATCACATCTCCGCTGTATGATTTAGGATACAGTGAAGAAGAGATTAAAGAAAAATGGAAAAAATACTATGTATCATTATGATTTATTTTGATGGCTAGTTTTGTCTGATTTTTTTAATGATTCTAATTGTTTTTTTGTTGCTTGATGCTCATTTCTTTCTTTTCCTAACATCTGTTGTATTGTTATAATCTCTTTTTCAGCTATGTTAACTTTATTTTTCATTGATGCGATAACTGCACTTGCAGCTTCTACTACATGCTTTGATTCTTTGCTTTGATCACTAGAGTTTTTATTTGTAATTTGATTTGTATTTTTTATTTTATTAATCTCATCCATGATTTTTTGTTTTTTAGTTTCAATATTTTCTAGTTCCTCTTGAGATTTTTTTATTTGTGTAAACATTGTTTCAAGTCTAGATTCTGTAGCGGGATATTCCATTTTTAACTGCTCAAGCTCTGAAAGCGAATCAGTCTTTCTCACTTTAATTTCTTCCATTTCTTTTTTACCTTTGTTAATTTGAGATTTGATATCTTCAAGAATATCTTTTTCTTTCTTTATTTTTTCTGAATATATTTTTCCATTTTGTTGGCTGGTAGTTGTTTTTTGGGAAATAGATAATAGGGTGTTTAGTGAATTCATATCTTTGTTTTTCTGGATTAAATCTTTTTTTACTAAGATTAATTTCCCAACGGCCTCATCATATTCCTTTTTTACATCGGTGAGTTTTTTTGAGATGGATTGAAGATGTTCAGTCTGTGTCTTAATTTCATTTTGTAGCTGATTTTGCTCACCTTTCTCATGCTCATTATCTGAATGCTCAGTTTTGATATTTTGAGTGGAATTTTCTTCTGAAGTTTTGCCCTCAGCATCCTCTTGAGTTCGTTTAAACCAGTCCAAAGTTATTACCTACACAATGCCTGAAAATGAATATCTGTCTTTCATCTAATTTTTCCTCTCCCCCTGAGAAAATTTAGGTAAAATCCTAAACCTCCTGTAGCAAATCCAAAGACAATAGCTGCAATGCCCAACTTGGGGGAATCAGTGAGGTAAGTGGGAGCAAGAATGAAAAGAAGCGCACCAAAAATAATTAGAAAAAATCCTCCACTTTTGCGTGGTTTATTATGATCCTTATGAGCCATCTTGAACTCATTGAATGTGATTTCTAAGAGTTTTTGCAATCTTGTTTCTTCCAATGTCTTCTATAAATGGACCTATTTTTGGACCTCTACTAGTTCCTAAAATAATTTGGTAAAGGGTTTTGAAGAAATCTTTTGGGGGTATCTCGTTTTTTTTTGCTATTTGATAGATGACATTTTGTAGATCCTCTGGTTCTTTATCAGAATCCAGTACTTCAACCAAATCTGCCAATCCTTTTTCTGTATTCTTATCTATTAGCAATTCGAGTTTTTCACGTTGATCAAAGTCATCAGCAAAATTCCCTGCCAGGGTTATCAATTCATTTATCCCGGGTTCTTCATTTTTTATTACTCCATAATCTAACAGTTTTTTCATTATCCTGTTGTTTCTTTCCTCTTTGAAGATGTTTCCAAGTTCAATTAATAATCTGTAACTAACATGAGGGCTAGGATTTTTTGGAATTTTTAGTAAATTAACATATTCATAAAGTCCTTTTAATTTTATTTCTTTTGCTTTATTATCGATCTTTATTTTTCCAAAATAAATATCCTCTAATTCATTGTACTCATCCATCAAGTAAGGAACATCCTCAAATCCTAACTCACGTGCTCCAGTAATCCTTTTGTATAGTAATAGTAAGATTGATTTTGGAGTACCGTATTTTAACCAGTTTTGTGATGTCACAACATTTCCTAAAGATTTTGAAATCTTTTTTCCGCCTTTGTCTAAGAACATTTCGTATCTCACATGATGAGGATGAGGATACTTCAAAATCTCGTCTGCAACCCAATCGTTTACCTTTACAGAATCCATAATGTCTTTGCCATAGGCTTCAAATCGTACATCAAAAGCCTGCCATCTGGCAGCAAACTCAACCTTCCAAGCTAGCTTTCCGAGTCCTTTTGTAATGTCAGACTCTCCTTCATATCTGCAACCTTTGACAACATTTGAGCCAATTGTGGCATCTTGACATCGATACTTTACCTTCTTTTCATCCAAAAGATATTCGAAGGATACAGTTGTGTAAAGTTTATCACAATTTTCACAAACAGCAAAGTAGGGTAAGACAGTTTGATATTTTTCCTGTCCAGATAGTTCTGATACCTTTGCTCCAATTTTTTTACTGTTGATTAGTATGGTGTGAATTTGATCTTTTAAAAGTCCATTTTCATATGTGTCCTTTGCTCGTCTAAAATCGTATTTAATTTCTAATTCATCAAGACCTTCAAGTAAAAGACTACTCATATGCATTCCATAGGAATCATGGCAATCAAACGGATCAGGAATAGAAGATACCCGTTTTCCCAAATGTTCATTTAACCAGTCCGGAAATCCTTCTGGAATTTTTCTTAATCCATCTAAATCATCCGAATAAGCTATTAGTTCTGATTTATAGCCAAGATTTTCCAGTGCAAGCTTTACTCCAAATGCTCTTACAGCATCCCCCAAGCTTCCAATATGTGGAATTCCTGATGCACCAAGTCCACTTTCAACCCAGATCAAATCCAGTTTTCTGCCAATTGATTTTTCTCTTTCAACTAACTCAAAGGCAAGTTTATCGATCCAAGTTCCTTTTCCAATTACATTTTGGTCATACATTTGTAATCCTACTAGGTCAAGTTTTTTGTCATATAAGGACCACTTAGCGTGTATCCTAAATTTTTATAATATTCTCTTGTTCCCACAGCGCTGATGATCAAAAGTTTGTTTGCATCAAATTCTTCTTTTGAAATTTTTTCTGCCGCACTTACCAATTTTTTCCCTAATCCTAAATGCTGGGCACTGGCGTTATTTCGTTCTCCAAGTTTTAACGATTTTCCATAAACATGCAATTCGCGAACAATACAGGTTTTGTCAGAAATCTCTTTTCTATGAGCTTTTGAGCTAGGGCTTCTTAACCTCAAAAATCCATAAATTGAATCATCTGAATCATCAAAAGAAAGAAAAATTTCCCTTCCCTCAGAAGATGAATAATCTTTTCGATTCAATCTAAAATCATTTTGTAGGATATTTCTTGACAGACCTATCTCTCTACATCTAATACATTTACAGTGTAATCCCTGTGCTTTCAGATTTTCATGAACTACTTGTCGTATGTTTCCTAATTTTGGCCCAGCTACAATTTCTGATGGGGAAATCTCTCGTTGAATCCTCATTATTCTAACCCATCGTGGAACAATTTTTTTTATTTCTGTTAGAACTCTGATCATATCTTCTAGAGAATATGGAATATATTCTCCAGACTTGTATTGTTTGTAAAGTGGGGTATCTTCCAAAACAAGTGATGGATAAATTTTTAACATGTCTGGTTTAAGACGGGAATCCTCAAACAACTGTTTAAAGTCTTCAATATCTTCAGTTGGAGTCATTGTGGGAAGACCTGGCATCATGTGAGCTACGATTTTGTAACCTGCATCCTTTGAAATTTGAAAAGATTGAACAACATCATTAAAATTATGTCCTCTATTCACAATTTGATATACTCTTTCTTGTAAGCTTTGAACTCCAATTTCAACTCTGGTAATTCCATACTCAAGCATTGAATCTACATGGACTTGCTTACAATAATCTGGTTTTGTTTCAATTGTAAAACCAACGTTTCGTATTTTAGCTCTTTCGTTGTTTGTTTTGGCATCCTCCAAAGAACTTGAGTCAAAACCATTTAATGCATCATAACATACTTTTATGAAATTTTCTTGGTAGTTTTTTGGCATGAAAAGAAAAGTCCCGCCAACTATAACTAACTCTAATTTTGATGACTCATGACCGTAAGCTGTCAGCTTTTCAATTTTTGTCAATATTTGACTTTTAGGATCATATTGATTTTCAATTGCATTAATTGTGGCTGGCTCATTTCCTGTGTAGCTGTTTGGAGTATTGAATTCAATTCCACCTGGACAATAAGTACACCTGCCATGAGGACATGCATACGGTTTTGGCATAAGAGCAATCACAGCAATGCCTGACGCTGTTTTGACAGGTTTTTTGAGAAGAACTTTTCGTAATTTTAAAAAATCAGAGCCCTTCGCCATTGCTAAAATTTCGTTATTTCTTGGAATCCGTTCTAGTGAATATTTGGCACAGATTTTTTTTATCTCATATTTCACTTCTTTTTTAGTCGGTGCTGCAACAGTTAACAGATTTTGAGATATCTCACAACACGCTTTTGAAAACAAGGTTTCAGATTGTGGCATGATTTGGATGTCAGGGCTCTGCCATAAATTCTTTAAAATTTTAGAAAAAATTTACCTCGGTCTCTTTTATTTTCATTTCTTGGACCAACTAATTTTTCGTGGGCTTGGCTTTCAGGTCAATTTTTTCGGTGTGTTTTTGGTGAACTCTTTTCTCTTTTTCATCCAGCTTTTCTTTTTTTAGGCCTTGATTTGTTTTTTCTCGAGTTCCCTCTACTTTTTGTTTTTTCCTTTGTATTTCGTGTAGATTTTTTCTTTAAGGTGATTTATCACTTGAGCCACCATTACGAATTTTAAGATTTTTTAATTGAATTATCTGAATTTTTAGTCTTGAAGTTTTGTTTGTTAAATCTGGAACAATTGGTAGGAATTTGCTCCCATTGTTCAAAACATTCTGGATGAAATGCCAGCCCGTTTTCATATTTCAAATTTTCTCTGGTTAAACCTTTGGAACATGCTGTACAAATTGTGATGTAATCCTCAACCATTATTTAGAAACATTCTTGAATAATGTAATTTAACACTTTTTGGTGTTCTACTATAATGAGATATTCATAATCATTAAGGCTTTTGACTTGAAAGATGTATGTCTGCAAAACTTTTTTTGATTTCATCTTTACGCAACTCGACCATTTTTGTCATTTCCAATAATTCATCCTCTGGAGGAACTTTGCCATACTTTGCTATATAATATCCAAGAATTAAGCCCATTATCAAGCCTGCCTTTTGACCATACTTAAAATCATCATCATAATGGTAATCCCAGATTTTTTTGTCAAATTCAGGACTTGAAATTCCATGAGGTATTAAAGTTTCATCAATCAACGATGTAATTTTCTCATGAAATGTATTGTCTAATACCATGTAATACCTTCACCATGATCAGATAAAAACAACGAGGGATTGTCAAACATTCAAAATCATCTTCACGTAAAATACTCCTGTGGCAATTAGGACTGTCGCAATCATGTAGGGAATACCCTTTACGAGAAAGGTTCGAAAGAACATTCGATAACCATGTCGCTCCATAACTGCAACAGCGACAAGGTTTGCGCTTGCACCAATCAAAGTCCCATTTCCTCCAAAATCGGCACCAATTGCAAGAGCATACCACAAAGGATTATACGAGAAACTGGATAACGACCTTACAATACTCGGATCTTGTGAAATGTTTTCAATTATTGGAATCATGGTCGCAGTATAAGGAATATTGTCAACAAAAGCAGAAGCAAAGGCTGAGGACCATATGATCAGGATTGATGTAGCTATTAAATTGCCTCCAGTTGTTTGTATTATTTGATTAGCAAAAATTTCAAGGACTCCAGTTAATTCAACACCAGAAACAATAACAAATAATCCTGCGAAAAAAAGCAAGGTTGGCCATTCTACGTGTGTAAATGCTTTTGCGGGTTTCATTCTTGTAATTAACAAAAGAATGGCCGCACCAGCTAGAGCAATAATAGATACCTCAATTTCTAGAAATCCATGAATCATAAACGCAATTATTACTCCAAGAAGAACTATTGCACTTTTTTTCAGCAACATCATGTCTTTGATTTCTTTTGTTTCGTCAATTTGCTGAAGTTTTTCTACATTTTCAGGCTTTTGTTTGAGGTCTTTTCTAAACATAACTCTAAGCAACAATAGTGAGGCAACAAATGTTATGACGACTTCTGGAAGCATGTGATACGCAAACTCAATAAATGGTATTCCTGCAGCTGATCCAATCATAATATTTGGAGGATCACCGATGAGGGTAGCGGCCCCGCCAACGTTTGATGCAAAAATCTCAGCGAGAATAATAGATATTGGATTTATGTTCAAAATTCTAGCAACAGAAATGGTGACAGGAACCATGAGAAGAATCATAGTAACATTGTCCAGAAATGCAGAACCAACTGCAGTAATAACTGAAAATAATAACATTAGCTTCCAGACGTTTCCTTTGGCCAGTTTTGCTGCCTTTATTCCAATATATTGAAAGATGCCTGTCTCTCCAAGTATCCCAACAATTATCATCATTCCCAAAAGCAGTCCAATTGTGTTGAAATCAATGGCACCGATTACAAAATCAACAGTGTCATGTGCTGGAATTATTTCAGTTTGAATCAGCACAATTATAATCAAAAGTGCCCCAAACATTGCAAGGGTAGTCCTGTGGATTGCCTCAGTAATCAAAATCACGTAAATCCCAATCAAAACTGACAGTGTCAACGTCATTCCAATTGTAAACTCAAGTCCAATCATATCAGGCAATGTGAACAGCATTGAGATTATGACCACTAGTGTGATTCCACTTATAGCCAAAATTTTGTTCAATTAATCAGACCTTATCAGATCATAAGGGGGGCAATATAAGTCGCTTACTGGTTTGTGAAATTATACAAAATCATTTTGTTTCATTATGTCAGTTTTAGAGAATTTACAAAAACTCCTTTTCTTTCTATTATTTGCCCAACTCGTTTGCTTTTCATTCCGAATTTTTTGAAAATTGAGGTTATTCTCTTTTCTTCATTTTTTGTAGCTATTACACAAAAGCCGATTCCCATGTTGAAGGTTTTGTACATCTCTAATCTTTTAATGCCCTCATTCTCCATTATTTGAAAAATTGGAGGTGGTGTTGGCATTTCATCCAGCATGAAACCCGTTTTTTTGAGCCTCAAAAGCTTGGTAAAAGAACCGCCGGTAATGTGAGCAAGACCATGCACATTACACTCCTCTAGTACTCTAAGTACGGGTTTTACATACACTCGAGTTGGATTTAGGAGGGCATTTCCAAGTTTACCAATTCCCTTGATCTTATCTTGCAGTGAATATTTTTCAAGCAGGATTTTTCTTGCTAATGAATAACCATTTGAGTGAAGCCCATTGCTCTGAACGCCAACTATAATGTCTCCTGGCTTTATCTTATTTCCTAATATCATCTGTTTTTTGGTTAACATACCCACCACCATGCCAGCAAGATCAAATGCAAATTGAGTCCCTGAAATTACATCAGGCATTATCGCAGTTTCTCCACCCACCACTGGGACGTTTGCTTTTTTTGCACCTTTCACTATGCCTTGAATGATTTTTTTAAGAATGCCTTCATCATTTTTGTTTGCCGCAATATAATCAACAAATGAAATTGGCGTTGCCCCAATACAGATTACATCATTTACATTCATTGCCACACAATCTATCCCAATTGTGTCATACTTTTTCATCATGCTTGCAATAAGCACTTTTGTTCCAACACCATCTGTGTGGGTTGCTAAAAGGATCTTTCCAGGAATTTCTGTGATTCCAGCATAATGTCCAAAACCATGGACAATTCTGACCTTCTTTTGTAATTTGTGCGTGGATTTGATAATTTTGCCAATTGTGGCATGACTTTGTTTAATTTTTGTTATATCTACACCTGCTTTTTTGTAAGTTGTTACCATAATTTTGTGCTGACCTGATTTGAATAAAAGAATTTGCATAAGTTGATATCTGAATTCTACATATACATTCCTGAAGATTGTTTTCTGTGCTGGATGTATTTTTGAGAGAGTTCTTTGAGTTCTGAGCCTATCCTCTCTTTTTCTTCTTTTAGGCTTTTGGTATCAATTTGCATTTCATACATTCTGTTGATAGCTTCTAGTAAAGTGGCCGCGGCTTCAGGATCTGCTATTGTTTTGTTTGCCTTGACTAGCAAAGCCACTCCTTGAATCTCTCGAATCAAACATTCGTTAAGGATTCCTCCTGGGATTCCTGTAATGAAACCCTGAGGAATCATGCTGATATCTTTTTCAGCCATGATCCTACAAAGATCTTCCTCGGCAGCACAATATACTTTGTTATCGTGTTCATTACTAGCAACTCCATCGACAATTATGATTTCATTTGATCCTTTTTCTTTAGCCCAATCTAAAACAGCAGCAACTATTGCGTACAAACCTTCCATTCGGAGAGTAATTTCACATATTATTGCACAAACAGTTCCTTCCTTATTTGAGTAAAAACGGAAGGGATGTCGTAATCTGCCTCTTAAAAAAACTGTTGATGGTGGAAGATACTTTGATCTCATATAACCAATCACCTTCATTTGCAACTTTTCAATCATGTGGCCAATTGATATTGGCCCCACCAGACCAGCGCCAACAAAGCCTGCAAAAATTATGGGGTTTTTCAGAACAACTTTATTAATTTCAAAAACTTCGGCTTCTGGAAATTCTTTTTGTTGCACTCTTTACATCGAGTTCTTCAGACTAATTACTTTGTTAATAACAATTTTGAAACTTCTTTGTTAGACAATTTTTATCTCATAATGAATGTTCAAACAATTGAATTATGCTAACCTTATATGACAACTACGCCTCGGCGACAATTTTGATTTTTTCTAGTAATTCGTCTAGATCTGTGGGCTTTAGAAGGTATCCTTTTATGCCTCTGGCTACCAAGTCATCTAATTTTTCTTTAGAAATACTTGATGCGGTAAAAACAATGATTTTGTATTCTTCAAGTTTACCTTTTTTTTCTAAAGCATCTATGATGTCATAGCCACTAAATTTGGGTATAGCTAGATCAAGTAAAATGACATCAAATTTTTGTCCCTCAATAAAGTCTATGCCAGTTTCTCCTTCACTTGCAACTATGCATTCATGACCATTTAGTCGAAGAAAGGTAGACAACATTTTTGAGATTCTTTCATTGTCATCTATCAGTAATATTTTCATTTAACCACGACTTTCAATTTACTTTGAGAATAAAATAGGAGTATAGGTGAAAATTGTCTAAATTTGTTAGTAAATTTTATTTTCAATTTATCAAATCGCTTATTTTCTTTCCAGTTCATGCTGTAGAAATCAACTCCTTAACCAATTTAGGGATTTTAAAAAAGAATGTGGACCCTTCGCCCTCTTTACTTTCAACCCATATTTTTCCTCCAAATCTTTCAACAATCCCTTTACAAATAGACAAACCCAACCCACTGCCTTCACGATACCTTCTTGCAGAAGTATCGGTTTGAAAAAATTTTTTGAAAATCATCTTTTGCCTCACAGGAGAAATTCCGATCCCGTTATCTTTCACATAGAAAATAACATCGCTTTTATTATCTTTGGCACCGATTTCAATTAGTCCATTTTCTTTTGGAACAAAATCAATTGCATTTGTTATGAGGTTTGAAAATACTTGATTCAATCTACTCCTGTCAGTGATTATAGTCGTTTTTATGTCATTTGAATTAATTATCTGAATATTTTTTTCCGTTACAAGAGGTTCAAAATTTTTAATTTGTTCTGAAACGACCTTTTCAATATCAACAGTTTCATTTTTGAAAGTTAATTTTCCCATTTCAAGTTTTTGAGCAACTAAGATATCTCCAATCAATTTTTCCAATCTTTTTGAACTCTCATGAATCTCATTTACTGCATCACTTTGTTCTGGACTTAATTGCCCCATAAGGTGGGATTTTTTTAACATTTCAGCATACCCCATGATAGGGACCAGCGGTGTTTTGAGTTCATGCGAAACCATGGCAACAAACTCATTTTTTTGCATATCAATTTCTTTGAGTTTTCTGACTAATTTTTTTTCAACTTGAATTGTGTTTTCGACTGTTTTTACCATATGTTCGAAATTTTGGTTAAGTTCGTTTAGTTCTTTTATGCTAGTTTTCAATGGTTTATTTTTTGGCCTTCTTTCATTTTTTGCAAAGTCGGTCATCAATAAGACAAGCCGCTCTATGGGTTTTGTGATATTTCTAGAAATGATGAAAGTGCTGATCATTACGCCCGCTGAAGAAATTGAAGCAAAGATGAGAACAAGGAAACTAGAATAACTATCTGTTGTAAGGTGGTTCAAAAGACCGATATAAAATACCACAAAACTAGTTACACTAAAAACCAATAGAAGAGTTTGTTTTATTGATAGCATGTTGGGTGCGGGCGTAAGAAATTATTTCCTAGAACCCTTTTTGAATTTTGCAGCATAATTTTGTAAAGTTTCTATAATTATTTTTTCTTGATCTAATTCTTTTACTCTATGTTCATAATTAAATTCTAACTGGGAAGAATCTAAATCATCAGAGGCCTCAATGTGACTAGATTTATTCCAAACTAGATTAAATAACAAGGAAAACGATTCTACAAAAGGTTTTGAATCTGTCCAAACAGCCAACAGATCATCATTAGTCTTAATCAAGAATACTACTTCTGCATGATCTTTCAAAATAAAAAACATGCCTTCCCCTGGCAAATCATAGAATTTTTTAATTTTTTCTTTTGAGAGTTTTTCAAAAACATAGGATGTTTTACTTGAGCAGGTTGTAAGAATTTGCAGATTTTTCTTTAGTTTTTTTAGACTGTCAATAAAATCGGTATGATAAAACTTCAATAAATCTTCCTCAGTACCAAGGATTAGAATTTCTTTATCACATTTTTCAATCATATTCTTGAATTTTACAGTTATAGAGTTTTTTCCTTTTAAAATCTGAAATCTACTTTCATCCATTTCCAACTCATCTGAATAAGCTGTTGGTATGGTTTTCCATAAAGTAACAAGTTCTTTTTTTTGCTCCTCTAATTCATTAATTCTACTTCTTTCATTGTTTACTAAGATTAGAATCGATTTGTCTAAGGAAAGCGCATCAAACTGTATTGGTTTTCCAAACTTGGACATTACAATTCCTTTATGCTGTAATGAGTTTACCAGATGATATGTTTCTGTTCTTGGCAGTTTTAACGCTTTTGCGACCTCAGCAGCAGACTTTGGTCCATTCTTACTTAAAAAAACATAAACTTTGGCCTGATTGTATGATAAACCAAATTTTAAGAGATTTTGTTGTAAACTTTCGATGGGTTTTCTGAAGCTTTCTACAAAAAAACCAGTTTCTAATTTAGATCCCTCTATTGTCATCTACTGTTATTTTTGTTAATTACAACATAAGGAACAGTATGTGCCAAATCATTACAGATAAGACAGTCGTAATCTGACAAATTTTTGCATATGCATTCAGATTTATTTAAAAAAATTATGCCGTTTTTTGAATTTTGAGCAAAAAATATGCTCAGTTATGGCTATTATTAGATGTAGTTTGTTCCTAGCTGTGCCTAAAGTTTACTTTTCTGCATGAACATGTCCAACATCATTCTACCTTTAGTGGTAATCGTATAGATCACATTAGATCCTACCGGTTCTCTTTTAATAAAATTGTAATTTGTACAAAGATGCAGATAGTTTAGGAACGATCTTTTCATTCTGATCTTTGACTTTGAATACAAATTAGAAAAGGTCATTGGATTCCCTCTTAACTGATAAAGCAGTTTTAGTATAGATAGCGTACTATAATCCCGCGCTCTGACTTTTACCGCATCTAGGACCTGTTCATCTCTTTCTATGATAAAGTCACCAAATTGGTCAGCTACCTCTAATGGTATGTATGTCAGTCGTGCTCTCATTATACCGTATAGTACGGTATAATACTTTATTAATCTTAAGCTAAAGCTTTGTTGATCTCCCAAGGTTATTTTTTTACACCTTTACGACACATTACAGATCTACTTTGATTGTGGTTGTTCTCTTGAAGAATGTAAGAATAGTAATTCTGAAAAAAATTGTCCTAATTGTACTTGGGAAACTTGTTGTTGTTGTTGTTGGCATCACATTCATAAAAGATAATCATTATGTTATAACAAATCTCCAACAACTCACCATAACGTCATAACGCTACATCAATTCGGGTACAACTTGATAACAGTTCGTATAAAATGTTAATTTTTTAGCATAAAAAGAGATTAGTCAAGGAGCACTTGTACCATCAGCACTTTCTTCTATGAAATTTGTAGAACCTTCATAAACTTGGTTATTTACTTTGATTGTGAAGGTATATTCTCCAAGCTTATCGATGTTTTCTATTATTTGGTGTTCAAATATAAAATACCCTTTGTTGTCTGTTTCACCAGAAATTGTTTTGAATACATTGCCGTTAGGATCTAGAATTTCAATATTTACTTTAATTCCTTCCAGATAGCCCTCTTGTTTTTGAATGTCAGCCGTAGGATTTATTGTTTGATCATAAACACGAATTGTTAAAGTGTATACATCTCTAACCTGTGTTCTAATTGGATTACTGATTGCAATTGCAACCTCTTGTTTTACTTCTGTTTCTTCAATTAATTTTGTTTCTAATCCACCTGTTTTTGATTCAAGAGAAGCTGTAAATGTTTGTTTTTTAAATCCAACATCTAGTGTGTAAATAGCAATTGAGTAGTCGTTATTTCCAGTATTTCGAGCATAAAGTATCACACTTGGTTCAAAAGATTTTACCGCTATTGAATCTCCCAAAATTCTAACAGAAACAAGATCAGCAGAATCAAATAGAAATTTTTGTTCAGATAACTTAATAATTCCTAATTCCAAGTTTGGTGTGATTTTACTATTTGTAAAGAATGTTTTTTCTGTATTTTCTCCAAACACTAAGATGATTGAACCGTCATTACTAATGAGTTGTTTATTAGATAAATCAAGTGTTGCGTATGAAAATGGTATTAAGGTTAGAAATATAATCAAAAATAAAGGCAGGAGTAATTTTTTCATACTTTTTCATCTATCCACTCAAAAATTATGTTAAAAAGGTAACTATGCATCAATGTTTAATTGAGTAAATCTCAGCATATGCCTAAATCTCTTATTTATGCTCGAATTTTATTCGGTATTACAGGGAAAATTTTAGGCTGTTTATGGATATTTGAGCAACAGCTATCAATCTACTACACGAAACCATAAAATCAACAAAAAATGGATAAAAAATGAAAACAAAAAACTTGGCTCAACAATTCATCGAACAAAAATTTGTGCAAAAGGATACCTTGGAAAGAAGAGAATATCAGGTAAACCTAGCAAATCAAGCAATAAATGAAAACTGTCTTGTTGTATTACCCACAGGTCTTGGAAAAACCGCAGTCGCATTACAGGTGATTGCAGAATTTCTTTCACGGAGAACGGGGGGGATTTTGTTCTTAGCGCCAACCAGAGTTCTTGTAAACCAACATTTTGAATTTCTTAAAAATAATCTTACATTGGATGATATTGGAATTATTACAGGGGAAGATACGATCCTAAAAAGAAAAAAACTTTGGATGAATAGTGTAATTTGTGCTACTCCGGAAATTACTAGAAACGATTTGAATAGACAAATTGTTTCATCTGAACAATTCACATTAGTAATTTTTGATGAAGCCCACAGAACTATTGGTAACTATGCATATTCTGGAATTGCTGAACGATTTGCTAATTCAAATGTAAGAATAATTGGAATGACTGCAACACTACCAAGTGAAAAAGAAAAGGCGACTGAAATTCTTAGAACACTAAAAATTTCCTGTGTAG